>FWWL01000149.1_pt1 | contig 196744 bp, 167 predicted proteins | sample 2228331 | NCBI WGS metagenome assembly FWWL01 (sample SAMEA103939775, study PRJEB20133) | metagenome | reverse complement strand
AAATCGTGTGGCAGTTCATACGCAATCATTTTAGATATTTAACCTGTCTACTTGACAGGGGGCATATCAAAAAGAGCAGTCCTATTATTTGGAGCACAATACATTTCATGTATTGTGCTCCATCGACAGTGTTAAAGCTTATGCAAAAGATTTGCTGAATTTGCAAATGTTTTGTAAGAAGCTTTAACTGTCGATGAAACTATGTAACGAAAGAATTGCATGTATTTCAGCAATTCTTGAGTCCGGTTTTGAATTGCTGGTTCTTTCAGCAATTCTTGAGTCTATAACTATCATCCAACCAACGCAAAATACCCGATTACGAGTAATCCCAATACAATACGGTACCATCCGAAGGCTTTGAAATCATTCTTCTTTATATAACCCATCAAGAAACGAATTGCAAAAACCGATACAACAAATGCAACAACCATGCCCGTTAATAAAATTGCAATTTCAATTCCTGTAAAACTAAAACCAAATTTCAGCAGCTTCAATGCACTTGCACCAAACATGATCGGAATGGAGAGGAAGAAGGAATACTCCGCTGCGATAAAACGGGAGGTTCCAAGTATAATTGCACCAAGAATTGTTGCACCGGATCTTGAAGTCCCGGGTATCAAGGATAATACCTGAAACATACCAATCAAGAAAGCAGTCTGATAGGTGAGCTCTGAAAAGTTGCTGATTTTCGCAATTTTTCCTTTGTTTTTAATTTCAATCAGGATAAAGAGAACACCATAAAGAATCAATGTTACCGCCACTGTCTGATAATTATAAAAATGTTCATCCAACCAATCATCAAACAAAAAACCTAATACTGCAGCAGGTAACGCGCCTACAATAACTTTAAACCAGATACCCAAGGTGTTTGCTCGGTCCTCTTTTGTCTTCTTTAACGAGAACGGATTTAGCTTATTGAAAAACAGTAGCACAACTGCCAGGATAGCACCCAACTGGATTACTACAAAAAACATCTCTTTAAAAGCATCTGAAGCATTAAGCTTAATAAACTCGTCAACCAATATCATGTGACCAGTGCTGCTGATAGGCAGCCATTCCGTTATTCCTTCCACAATTCCCAAAAAAATCGCTTTTAATAATTCAAGCATAATATAACCTCCATCAACTTTTCTAAATCTTAAAACGATTTGTCCCAATCATATTCTTCATTTTTACTATTTAATTTTTTATTTAATTTGTTTATTTAACTTGTTTTATTATTTTGTTTTATTATTTTGTTTTATTATTTTGATTGTTATTTTGATTTTTTATTTTGATTTTTTATTTTGATTTTTTATTTTGTATTAAAATATATATAAATTATCTAAAAAGCTCAAGTTAAGCAGGTTTTTCTAACAATGTAACTATGACGCCTTTTATCCTTCTAACTCAATCTCATAAAAACTTCTCTTCACTTCTGCAATATGCCCTAGTTTACCGTACAGGTATATCGTTTTATCATATCCGCCTGTTATGTAAGCCGTGGTGATATTGTTCTCATATAGCCTTCTCATGCAGGTCTTCAACGTCATCTGTGAATATCCCTTATTATAAAATTCTGAGTGGGTACATACCCTCTCAATTTCAGCTGTTTTATTCTCATAATCAAGGAATGCTTCACAACCCGAGACATAATGTCCATCCTGATTCACCAGAACAAAATCAAAATCGGAATTATAGATAGGACTACGCCTTATGTATTCCTCTATCTGCTGATCCATCTCATCCTCAGCGACCTTAGGCCAAGCACTTCTCCGTAATACCCTATGCTCTTTATAATCCCCATTCCTAGACATACTTTGAAATGTTACTGTAGGGTCATCTATCGTATAATCCTTAAAATTGCTCGTATCAAATACTCTTTTCATCTCAAACCAATCATTTAGTATATATCCCTGTTTCTTCAGGGTATCCATCAACAGTGTCTGATTTTCAGTCACACTGGTTCTCAGTTTATTATACTGCCGGCCCCAATTCTCTTTTACCCACTGAAGCATCTCCGGGTAAAGAAAACTGTACTTATCATTTAAAAAAACCGTGAATTCCTCAGTGAAATCTTCGTTAATTACAAAGCCGATCAGTTCATGTAAATAATTGAACCAAAGCTGTGCAGCACGATTAAAATTATCCGGTATATGCTTTTTTTTATTAAATATATTATATTTCCAGTCAACCATTCTCCCGATATGCCAGATGAAATTATCCTTATTTATTGCATTGTCCTGAATGATAAATCTACAGAGATTATCAAAATCACTGCTTTCGAATATAAAATTACGATGATATGTTCTCATAATATCCTCCCCTATTTAAAAAACAGTTATCTTTTCTTCCAATACGTTGAAGTGGTATATGGTCGGAAACCGATGCTGTAGTAAAACTGCTGCGAAGAACCGACATAAGCAACTTTTGCTCCTAATTCACCGACACGGCGAAGCCCTTCCAGTACAGCCGCCTTGCCCATCCCCATCTTTCGATAATCAGGATCCGTCGCAACCGGCTCAACGACCGCGAAACCCGCTTCTGGATCATACCACATACCGCAATAGGATACAAAATTACCATCCGGCGCTACCACAGCCACCTTAAGACTCAAGTCAACATTTGGACGGATCATCTCTGCTCGTGTATCTTCTTCATCTTCCCCACGAAATGAGAACTCGCCTTCTCCGTTCAATTCATGGTCAAAACCTTTCCATAATACACGGCGGTACTTACGCAAGTCAAAGGTATCCCTCATCGATGTAATATGGAAACCCTCCGGCAGCTCGTAAGAAGTTGAGCACTTGTCTATGTAGAAGGCAGCGTCCGATTCTTTACTCGCAGTCGCTATATAACCAAGGTCTGCTGCTACGTCCTGGAACGCTAAATCAGAATCACTGATATTTATCTGAAAATGCTCTTTACCACATAGATTCTTCTCCGCATACAGCAGCATCTCTCTTTTTAGATATTCATATTCTGGTAGAGTGATGCAGAAGGCTTCTCCCAACCGGCAGTCAAAGGTAGCCACTCCAACTATCCTATCCGTCTCCTGCCAGATGCCAATTTTACCAACAGCAGTTTTATCAAGATATCCATGTGTCGTCATCCAGTCCCATCTGGTATAGGAATATTCTGCATATCCCCTCTTCACAAAGAAATCCCTAACTTTAATATAATCTTCCGTAATCCCTGCCTGAGACCTATAATTTCTAAATAGAACTGACATACATATCCCCCTTTCATCCTCTACTACCCACTACCTCAGTTTCATTAATGAACAAGATAGTCTGCACTTGGTACGCCAAGCCGTTTTTCTATCGAATAGACTCCTAATTTATACCATTATAAATCATTGGAAACAAATATGAAATACAAAATTTACCTTGATACCTATATTATAAGACCACCGGATCTATCGCTGATCGGTTTATGATGCGGCTAATGCATAAAAAAAACCCTTTGCTCCGAAGAACAAAGGGTAATTACAGTCTTTAACTATCGATAACAGAGTTTGGTTAAAATTACTTTAATGTAACCTTAGCGCCTTCTGCTTCTAACTTAGCCTTAAGATCTTCGGATTCAGCCTTGTTAGCGCCTTCCTTAACCATCTTAGGAGCTGCATCTACAAGATCCTTAGCTTCCTTTAAGCCTAAACCAGTTACTTCACGAACAACCTTGATAACCTTAACCTTGTTCGGGCCTGCTTCAGTTAACTCTACATTCCACTCAGTTTTCTCTTCTTCTTCAACTGCTGCAGGACCAGCTGCTACTACAACACCAGCTGCTGCGGATACACCAAATTCTTCTTCACATGCTTTTACTAAATCATTTAATTCTAATACTGTAAGGCCTTTAATTGCCTGGATAAAATCTTGAGTTGTCATTTTAAATTACCTCCATTAAAATATTTTATTATTGATTTATGATCGGGTTATTTCGTTCCCATCCATTGTGTCACACAATACTATGCTTGCTTCTCAGCGATCTGTGAACAGATCTTCATAACTTAATGCTATGCTTGCTTCTCAGCGATCTGTTTAAGTACACGAGCAAAGTTTGTAATTGGTGACTGTAAGCTTCCAAGTAACTTGGAAATAAGAACTTCTCTGGAAGGAATAGTAGCGATAATCTGAATACCCTTCTCATCATAATAAGTTCCGTCTACAACACCAGCTTTGAGTTCAAGCTTCGGCATTGTCTTTGTAGCTTCAAATAGAATTCTTGCAGGAGCAGTTGCATCCTCCATACCAAAAGCAACAGCTGTTGGTCCTTCTAAATTCTTAGACAGTGTTTCGAACTCTGTTCCCTTAATTGCAAAGTTAAGCATTGTGTTCTTGTATACCTTGTATACAATGCCAGCTGCTCTTAATCTCTTACGAAGCTCAGTATCTTGAGCTACAGTTAAACCACGGTAGTCAACTAATACTGCTGCTTTTGCTGTAGATACATAACCTTTAATTTCATCAACAACAGGTTGTTTTAATTCAACTTTTGCCATTACGTACACCTCCTTGTATCATTTATAAACTGCCGGATAACCAGCAACCTTTGTGCTGTATAATACATATCCGAGGTACCGGAATTTATCATACAAAAAAACCTCATTCCGCCAAAGCATGAAGAGGTCAATAAAATCATATCAGATTTAATTAACTTTCCTCGGTAGGCGGTAACAACTTATGCCTTGCGGCACCTACTGTCTTCGGCAGTTTTATTCACAAATGGGATTATAACATGAATCTTAAGAGCATGTCAACCCCTATATGCTAAAAATATTATCCGGAAGAAATATGCTTCACGCATATTTAATTTTATCTCTATGACTGCTTGTGCAGCCATAGAGATTGTAATTAAGATATTATTAGCTTAACTTAGCTGTGTTAAGCTTTACGCCAGGACCCATGGTAGAAGCTAAGGTAACACTTTTCAAATACTGACCCTTTGCTGCAGAGGGTTTAGCCTTTATAACAGCACCGATCAATGTTTCGAAGTTATCCTTTATCATTTCCTCAGAGAAGGAAGCTTTACCAAGCGGAACATGGATAATGTTTGTCTTATCTAATCTGTATTCGATCTTACCAGCCTTGATATCAGCAATAGCTTTGGTTACGTCCATAGTAACGGTACCAGCTTTAGGGTTTGGCATTAATCCCTTAGGTCCGAGTACACGACCTAAACGACCAACAACACCCATCATATCAGGGGTAGCTACTACTACGTCGAATTCAAACCAGTTTTCATTCTGAATCTTAGGTACTAAATCATCTGCGCCTACGAAATCTGCGCCAGCTGCCAAAGCTTCGTCAGCCTTAGCGCCTTTTGCAAATACGAGAACACGTACAGTTTTACCGGTTCCGTGAGGTAATACTACCGCACCACGAACCTGCTGATCTGCATGACGACCATCAACACCGAGTCTGATGTGCGCTTCGATGGTTTCGTCAAATTTTGCTAAAGCTGCTTTTTTAACTAAGCCAATAGCTTCTGCTGCATCGTATTGAACTGATCTGTCGATCAACTTTGCAGAGTCTGTATATTTCTTTCCTCTTTTCATTCTATAAACCTCCTAGTGGTTATAGCGGAAGTAAACTGAGTACTTCGTATTCCGTTGGCAAAAATGATTTCGTCATTTCGCAATCATTAATACGGTATCAGTTGGCGAATACGACTTAGGTCGTATTTGCTGTCGAACGGTTTACCGATCGACATATCCTCCCACGTTATTAGATTCTCAATCGCATAATCTCTTTCAATTATGCTGTCACATTCTAATTAGTCTTCTACAGTTACGCCCATACTTCTTGCTGTTCCAGCAACCATACTCATAGCTGCTTCAACACTTGCTGCATTTAAATCGGGCATTTTAAGTTCTGCAATTTTTCTAAGCTCTGCTTTTGAGATTTTTGCTACTTTTGTTTTGTTAGGTGTAGCAGAACCGGACTTCAGATTAAGAGCCTTCTTAATTAAAACTGCTGCCGGAGGAGTCTTTGTTACGAAACTGAAGCTTCTGTCTGCATATACAGTGATTACTACGGGAGTAGTAATTCCATCCTGATCTGCTGTTCTTGCATTAAATTCCTTTGTGAACTGTACAATGTTCACGCCGTGCTGACCAAGTGCGGGTCCAACCGGAGGAGCCGGTGTAGCCTTGCCAGCGGGGATCTGTAATTTAATATAACCTGTTACTTTTTTTGCCATGATAGCATACCTCCTGATAATGTGGTGTTTGCGGGAATTTCCCTCCCACGTAACTAACCGTAAGTTACATTCGTTTTTCATTCACAGATGTGAATGTATTCACTTAAGTGAATGTATTCACGGTAGTGCAACTAACTGCGAATCTTTACTTCACTGAAACTAATTTCAACCGGCGTTTCACGTCCGAACATATCCACGCTGATTGTAACAATCTGCTTATGCGCATTGATCTGCTTGATAACACCTGTAGTATTCTCCCAGACTCCAGAGATAACGGTAACGGTTTCACCAACTTCAAAATCAACGGAAACTTCATTGTTGTGCTTAATTCCCATGCTGCGCATTTCTGCATCAGACAACGGAACGGGCTGCTTGGAATCCGGTCCAACGAATCCTGTTACTCCTCTGGTATTACGAACCACGTACCATACGTCATCATTCATAACCATATGGAGCAGTACATAACCGGGAAACATCTTCTTCTGGACACGTTTCTTAACGCCGTTTTTCACTTCAATGACGTCCTGCATCGGAACAGATACTTCTAAGATCTGGTCCTGAAGCTTTCTGTTTTCGATTGTTTTCTCGATGTTTGCTTTTACTTTGTTCTCATACCCTGAATAGGTGTGAACAACATACCAATTTGCCTCAGACATAACTTCACCCATATCCTATAGTAAGAAAGCAATAGCTTCTTGAATTGCAAAATCAAGTACGTAAATAACTATTCCCAAAGCGATGGTAACTGATATGACAGCAACTGCTTGCTTACCAAGGTATTCCTTGTCCGGCCATACGATTTTCTTAAACTCGGATTTGATGCCCTTGAACCAGCTTCTCTTTGGAGCCTTCTCGGTTGTAGCGTTAGTCATTTCTCCCATGTCTTCACTTTCCTTTCCGGTATAATTATTTCGTTTCCTTGTGCATTGTGTGGGATCTACAGAATTTGCAATACTTCTTGGTTTCCATTCTGTCTGGGTGTAACTTCTTTTCTTTGGTCATGTTGTAATTGCGTTGTTTGCAATCAGTACATGCCAATGTGATTTTTACGCGCACAATATCCACCTCCGATTTCTCTTGTTGCGCTAGTGCCTAAAGCACAATGTGCTCAGCACCATCAATCGCTGACTTTGCTGCGGTCCTTTTTTAGGCATAAAAAAAAGACCTATTTCTCGCTTTCTTAATATAACATAGACCTGTTTTAACGTCAACATATTTTTTCTAAGCAAATCCAGCAATCTAAAGCATATCATTACCCTACTTCCTTGTCAATTATTCAAACAAAAAAATAAGGCAGCCAAATGATGGGATTTGTCATTCCTTCATCTCACTGCCTGAAATTGTCTAATGCTTCTCCTACTGTATCTTTCCCTATGTTATCTTTGGCCAGCCTTAATTCTTCGCCTTGACTGTTATGAAACAGCCGGAAGAAATACCGCTGGCTGTCGTCGCTGTAATATACGCTTTCCCTTCCGCTAAGGCTGAAACCTTGCCTGTGGTTGAAACCTGTGCGACTTTTTCATTTGAACTAGTATAGGTAATGCGATCCGTGCTACCAATGGGTCTGACATATGTCTTTAGAGCAAACTGTTCTCCCATCTCTAATGTTTTACTATCATCAACCAGTTTAAACTCGGTCGACTTCACTGTCCTTATGAGTAAAGGCTTTACCGTGATATTTCCCCGATTATCCAAAGCAAAGACTGTATATAATCCATCCTTCTTCACCTTGAATTTTGCTTTCCCATTTTTCACATCGATTTCAGTACCTGCATCTGCCGGTAGGAAATCCGAAGCCGTCCTAACTCCTGTCAGATACTCAACCCGTTTTACACCACTTTGTTCGTCGTTTACAGTTACCGTTACTGTTCGGGATTTATAATCGCTGGCTATAATAAAGGTTGTTGTAAGTTTTGGTGCTACAATATCTTCTACCACCAGATAAGTCTGGGTTATTTCGTTACCAGCATAATCAGCTGCGTAGAAAGTATAAGCTCCTGCTTTTGAAAGCTTAACTTCACCATTCTCTACCAATGTTCCGTTGATACCATGCTTAAAGTCATTCACTGTCTTCTCGCCAAAAATATATTTTATAACTCTGACTTTGGAATTACCTTCATCCTCTACTGTAACCGGTATTGTCATCTCACTCTTATTGTACCTGATACTAAAGGACATCACCGGTGCATCTGTATCCTGAGTTAGGCTATTCACTGCGGCTACAGCCTTGGATGCACTTGGGATGCCACCTTTCATCATCAACTTATCAAGTCCTTCGATTTCCTTTACGTTTTCTGTAATAATTTCTTTTACATTAGATGGATACAGATGATCATTATACGCATAAAGTAAAGCTGCTATCCCCGTAACCTGTGGCGCTGCCATGGAGGAACCACTCATGCTGTCATAACCTCCTACGATGGTACTATAGATGTCATCTCCAGGTGCTGCCAAATCAACCGTTGAACTTCCAAAATTCGAATATCCGGTCATATCTCCATCCGAATCGACGAAGGTGACTGACATCACGTTATCTAAATTAAGGTTTGCAGGATAGACCGGTTTCTTATCATTGTCTGCTCCTGTATTACCTGCTGCCGCAACAAATAACATATCTGACTCACGGATTACATTTTCTAAGTCTTCTGAGTAAACCTGAGTGCCCCAGCTTAAATTGCAGATATCCGCTCCCATCATGGTAGCATATTTGATGGCTTCAACAGCATTATTAACATCACCATCACCTTTTGCTCCACCGTTAATCTTCAGAGCCATAATCTTTATCTTAATATTAGAAGCGATGCCTGCAATACCTGTATTATTATTCGCTACTGCCGCGATGATTCCAGCGATATGCGTCCCATGATTATCATTATCTTCCTTGGACGCCACATTCTTATTGTACTTTTCAGAGTATGTATAATGGCATACCGTAGCATCTCCATTGTAAAAATCCCATCCGTAGATATCATCGATGTATCCGTTATTATCATTATCTACATTATCACCGGGTATTTCTCCTTCGTTAATCCACATATTATCTGCCAGGTCCGGGTGCATATAATCAACTCCGGTATCAATGATGGCTACAATAACCTCTCTCTCAGGTATACCGGCTTCAGCCATGTTGTTCCAGGCTTCAACGACATCCATATCAATATCCGGGGTGGAATCTGTCCTTCTCATCATGATCTCTGTTAAGTCGCTGTATTGCCCCTGATTATCAATATACCATTGTGCATCAGCAAAAGGATCATTATTAAAAGCATATGCATTGACTTCATTCTCCAACTCTGCCGCAAGTACCATTTCGGAGGGCCGAGAAAATGCTAGTATAATAAAAGTTAGGAAAGCAATTCCTACGATATCAAATTTTGTAATCATACTTCTTCTTTTCATCATTGGTTGCCTCCGATCTACACCTTGAAAGCTCTTCTATATTAAATGTATTCTGTACTATTGGCAATTCTGTGGCAAAAGTATTACGAAATAAAAAAGTTACTGTTACGAAATATAGAAGATACTGTTACGACATATTACGAGTTGAAATAATAATTTCCTAAATTTGGTGATGCATTTATTGTCATATTATGATATACTTGTATTAATAAATATTACTATTTTTTGGTGCAATCTTCTACTTCATGAAGGAGGTGCTATTATGAAATTACCGAGTAAGCATCTGGCGGCATCCGCCGATCAAAGAGATTTCTGGGACGACCTGCAGATGGATATCTTGACAGCAAATCAGAATCTTGCTGGTGAAGATTACCGAGCCTATATTGAACGGAGTTTTATGTTTTCTCTCTTTTTCAGAGGCTGCACGGCTATGGAAATTGTCGGCTTTCAGAAAGTATTACAGCTCAAGGATAATGGTTATCTCATACTGATTGAACTGCTTGAGCTCAGCAAAAACAGCATGATTGGGTTTACCGTTGATGAGTTCGCACTACATCATTTTATCAAGAAAGCGCTTCCTAGCAAAAGTTGTATCATAGGTCCGATCCTTACCAACCGGATGAGCATCTTAATCTGTGACGATAATATTCTGCCTGATGCGGTACATAAAGAGGAAAGCTTGGCTCTCTGCCACGAACTGGCAACAGCCATTGATAAGCATTTCCAAATTAAAATAACTGCCGGTATTGGCAGCATGCATAGTATACATTCTATCTACTCGTCTTTTACGGATGCTTTATCCTGCCTATATTATAGTAGCGCTTGCCCCTTTGTTCATTATCTAGACCTCAATCGTATGGATCCCAACAATCATTTTGATTATCTGGTTACGCAAAAGCACCTCGTAGAAGCAGTGCGCCTTCGCAAGGTGGAAGCCTATGATTATTTTGGGTTATTAATGGATAACATTAGAACTTTCAGTGATACAGCGAAAAGAAATAAGATATTAGAGATTCTCGTTCTGGCTAATAATGCTATAACCCTTGACAGCCAAAATGATAACAAGCAGGTTGATTATATCGGATATGTAAGGCAGCTGATGAATTACACCGGAAGCGATCTGATTGATTATGGTTATCAGCTGTTTATCTATATCACGAGCTATGTTAAACCACAGAATTCCATCGATTATTCCAATCATATTGTTAAGGCAACCAAGGAGTATCTAGAAACGCATTATGCGGATGATATATCCTTGGAGGATATGGCTTTACACGTAAATATCAGCCCGCAATATTTCAGCAAGCTGATAAAAAAGTCTACCGGTTTTAATTTTATCGATTGGCTTTCCATGCTCCGGGTAAAAAAAGCAAAGGAGTTGTTAAACAACTCCGATTTGTCCGTGAAGGAAGTATGCTTCATGGTGGGTTATAAGGATCCGAATTATTTCAGCCGGATCTTTAAGAAACGTATCGGCATCACGCCAAGTGAATATGTAAAAGCTAACTCATTTCTTAGCAATAAGAATTAAAGAACAATCCGCTATACATAGATGTCACATAAGGATTGCGGAACGAACCTTTGTCATGATTTGGATAGGTAACTATGGTTTTATCAAGATACTCCATCGGATTTATCGCTATGGTATCCGCTTTATCAAGGAGCCTGGTGATAAATCCGTTCTCACGTGTGAACAGACTCTCCATGCCACCATCCCTAGCCGCCTGGGTTGCCAGTGGTTCTTCCAGTGTCAGCAGCCCGTCTTCCGATGCCTTAAAGCCACATGCATCCAGCTCTTCTTTATATACATTTTCCAGACTCTTCATCTCACTGATCAGCTTATTCGCTTTGTAATGCTCTTTGCTGTCCAGGGTTCTGTCCTTCGCTAATCGGATCAGATCATTATAGGTTGTTAATACGGATTCTACTGCCGATAATATCTTATCACTGTCAGGTGTAATCTTAATAGTTACCGGTTGTTCACTACTTCGATTTAATGAGATACGAAGTGTATTCTCTAGAGTAAATACATTCGTTGCCGTCTGTTTCTCAGCACCATTCAGTTCAAACTTAGCGTAGTTTGGTGCTTTCTCCATCCGATTCATTCCGAAATACTCTACGATGCTCTCTCTATAGAGATCGACATCATCAAAATAAAATCTCTTATCTCCAAATCTTCCTGACATGTCTGAAATGATCGTAAGTCTGCTATAATCCTTGGAGGAGCCTTTATCAACCATTGCAGTGATTCCGCCTAGATTCTGATTCAAAAAATCAGCCATCTTCTTTAAAACCTCTTGATTCTCCTGCCGATCCGGTTGTACAAAAGTAAAATAATTTGCTTCATCACCAATTTTAGACCGAAACTCATATTCTCCCGGAGGTAATCCCCTGGAAGTATTCAGCAGCTCTTTACCCCTGTTAATCTGAACGGTTGCCAAGGAATTAATCTTAAAGTCTATTATGTTCGGTAAGCTTTCCGTTTCATCATTTAACAGCTGAGCTGAAAGAACGCTATCATCACTAATCGTTACTGCTTTGCTTGTAAATCCGGAAATCTGAGGCTCAGCCATATCATTGATCTTTGATTTCATTGCGAGAGCTGTTTCCTTCACTCCGATGGTATATTCCTGGTTCTCTTTTGTGAGGTTAATTTTGTAAAAAGGCGAACGTTTACTAAGGTTTACAATATCATCGTAAACTTTTCTAAGTTCATTCTTTTTACTTATCGGATACTTTGTATCCTTCTTCACAGGGTAGCTTTCCAACAAATGATTATACACCTGTACCATGAAGAAACCTCCTTCCATAGGAATGAAAGTTTATCTTGCGTAGTTTATACTATATTAATTTTCTAACTGAATTACCTATGATTAGTGTCTGTTTCATAAAAATTGTGTCCAAGGATATCTCTGAACTGTTCTCAACCATCTGTACCAGTTTCTTGGCAGCTTCCTTACCAATTGACTCTCTCTCCTGCTTCACGGATGTTAATTTAGCTCCAATCAACAGATTGGTATCGGTTCCGTCATATCCTGCGAAGGATATGTCTTTTGCAGGTTGTAATCCCAGCTTTCTCATGGCACTGAGGACACCCATTGCTGCCAAATCGTCCGGTGCGATGATACAAGTTGGTTTGCTCTTCATATGAAGAATCCTGGTCGCTACATCTTCTGTTACATTGGTATTGCGATATGCTCCTTCCGCAACATAATCCGGAGATATCTTCATATCATTCTCTACCAAGGCATCGTAGAAGCCCTCCAACCGATTCTTGGTTACCAGGGAATCTTTCACACCGTGTATAAATGCTATATCCTTATGTCCCTGACGGATAATGAAATTCGTTAGCTGTTTCATTCCGTTATAATTGTCAGATATGATGGAATATGCTTTCTGAAAAGCATAATCTATCGTTACGGCTGGTATATCGCTATTAATAAGCTTTATTACTTCATCACTTTCATAATCTGCACAGACGATACAAACTCCATCAAAATGCCGATATTGGCAATGTTCCAAGTAGGTCATCTTTCTTCGGCCGATATAATTCTCTATAAAAGTTATGTCATAACCATTCAATGCGGCTTCTTCTTTAAAGGCCGCTAATATATGTGCAAAGTATTCATTCTTCAAACCTAAATTCGTATTATTAAACAACACCCCGATATTATAGGTTTTCTTCAGTTTTAGAGCTCTTGCATTCGCATTCGGAAAATATCCCATCTCATTAGCAGTTTTTATGACAAGTTCTCTTGTTCTATCACTTATATCGGAGTATCCGTTCAGTGCCTTACTTACCGTAGAAACCGACACTCCGCAACGTTTTGACAGTTCCTGTATTGTAGCCATCTAGTTCACCCTGTTCCTTATTTTATCGCATAGTATACCTGATTATATTTTAAAGGATAACTTAAAATTATTCAAGCGAAATATTTAGTGCTACAGAACCAGTGGGACGGTATCTGTAGGGGTTGTGGTAGGATACTAACAGGAAGAGTGTACATAGAGTTTAGTGAAGAGTGATGGGAAGGTTAAGTGAGCTATATCCTGCATCTATAACCTGGTTGAACGTGCTAGCGATTACTAAAGGCTCTGTATTCGCTTGGAACAATAAGGACGTGCAAAAACTCCTCCGGGGTAATAAGTGATACGTACACAGTAAGTGTCTCTTATTACCCCGTCGTCAGACATTTGCACTCGCGCGATCTGTCGCGCGCCTTATTGATTCGCTTCTACAGAGCCTAAGTTTCGCACGCACTTATCAAATGGTTACAGATGCAGATATAACTCACCACCTTCCATCACTCCACTATACGCTATGAATTCTCTCTTCTTCACCTTACTCATTACTTACTATAATAACCCCTACATTTACCTGGTCGTTCTTATGATTTAGGTGTTCTGTCTTACGCACTTGGTGGAGGACGTTAATGACGATTAATTGCGGGGGATGGTAAGGACGATTAATTAAAAGAAGATTTAAAGAATAATTAATTGAAGGGGTATTAAGGAACATGATTTGAAGAGATGATATTATGAATTGTATGCCAATCTTTTTATGAGCTGTGAATCAAAAGGTGCATACATAAAGGATGTTTTGAATTCCTTTATGTATGCACCTTTGATTGTTTTAATATTAATATATTTTGTTAATTATACTGTTTCTACCTGGATTACTTTTACAGGGCAGACAACAGCGCATTTGCCACAGTTGGTGCACTTGCTGTAATCGATATAGGCAAGATTGTTCTCTACGGTGATGGCATCAAACTCACAGGCCTTCACACAGAGTTTACAACCGATACAGCCAGCGGAGCAGGCAGCTTTAACATCTTTACCTTTATCCAAGGAACTGCAGGCTACGAGATGTCTTGCGTGAGCAGGCACCATCTCGATGAGCTTGTTCGGGCATTGTGCGGTACAAGTGCTACAACCGGTACATTTCTCTTTATCTACTACGGCAATGCCGTTTACGATATGGATTGCATCGAAGGCACAGACCCTAACACAGGAGCCAAAGCCCATACATCCATAGCTGCAGGCTTTGTTGCCTTTGCCGGGTACAAGTGCCACCTTATTGCAATCCGGAACACCGTAGTATTCATATTTTACCTTAGTCTTGTCGCAGGTACCGACACACTTTACGAATGCAACCTTTTTCTCGGTTTCTTCAACTGTGGTACCCATAACTTCTGCAATCTTCGTATGTGCTTCTTTGTTCGCTACCGGACAGGCATTACAAGGAGCCTCGCCTTTCGCAATAGCACTTGCCAGACCGTCACAGCCCGGGTAACCACAGCCACCACAGTTTGCTCCGGGAAGTAGTTCTCTGACCTGAAGTTCTCTTTCATCCACCTTGATTGCGAAGGTCTTCGCTGCAAAGCCGAGGAAGAGACCGATGAATAAACCTACACCGGCAACAATTGCCGTCGCTACTAAAACTCCATTGAAGCTGAAGGCTCCTACTACAGTAAAGATATCCGTAAGGAAGCCGCTTGATGTGAACATTTCGTGTAATGTCATATACTTTGCCCTCCCTTATAAGCTTAATCCGGCAAATCCAAAGAAAGCTATCGCCATCAGGCTGGCAGTAACCAGTACGATGGGTGAGCCTTGGAAGGATTTCGGAACACTATTGAATTCGATACGTTCTCGGATACCAGCCATGATAACAATTGCAATGGTGAAACCGGCTGAGGTACCGAAACCGTTGATGATACTGGTAACTAATCCGTAATCTTCAGTTACGTTAATTAAAGCTACACCGAGTACTGCACAGTTGGTTGTGATCAAAGGAAGATATACACCGAGTGCGTTGTACAACGGGCGGCTGTATTTCTTTAAAATAAGTTCTACAAATTGTACAAGACATGCAATTACGAGAATAAATACGATAGTCTGTAAATATTCCATATTAAATCGTACTAATATCTGGTTATAAATGATACTACATAATGCGGACGCTACGGTAATAACGAAGATTACCGCTGCTCCCATGCCGGTAGCTGTGTTTGTCTTCTTAGATACGCCAAGGAATGGACATAAGCCAAGGAATAGACTTAGAACAACGTTATTTACCAGCGCAGAACCGACAATTATCATAATAAGTTCTTTCATCTAAATCAATCCTCCTTATTTATTCTCTGTATTGGTTTCAGATTTCTTTGTTTCCTTCGTTAAACTATCCTTAGAAGTAATCTGCTCACGGTTGGTCGTACAGGTATTTCCCCCACAGTTGGAACAGTCACCACCGCAGCCGATGTTATTCTTACCGGGAACATTAGTAGCTGACGGTAATTTAAACTTATTCTGCAGCGCAGTTAAAAGTGCCATTGTAAGAAGTGCTCCGGGTGCAAGAATGAATATAGTAATCGGTTCTGCAGAGGCCGGAGTTATCTGGAAACCAAAGACGGAACCATTGCCAAGTATCTCACGGAAGGTACCAATTACAGTTAAAGCTAAGGTAAAGCCAAGTCCCATTCCTATTCCGTCGAATAAAGATAATCCGATGGAATTCTTTGCTGCGTATGATTCTGCTCTTCCTAAGATGATACAGTTAACAACAATCAAAGGAATATAGATACCAAGTAGTTCATTAACTACCGGAAGGTACGCCTCCAGCAACAGCTGAACTATGGTTACCAGTGAGGCAACAACTACGATATATGCCGGGATACGAACCTTATCCGGAATTGCTTTTCTAAGTGCAGCAATTAACAGATTAGAAGCTGCAAGTACTGCCGTTGTGGTGAGTCCCATGTATAAACCATTATTTCCTGAGGTAGTTACCGCTAAAGTCGGACACATACCCAACATAATGATAAAGGTGGGATTTTCTTTTATAACACCGTTATAGATACGCTCTACGTATTTATTCATTATTGTCCACCTCCTAAATCTGTGGCGAATTCTGTTACGAAACCAACACCAGCATTTACAGCATTAGCAACGGCTTCCGTAGTAATCGTTGCACCACTGATTGCATCGATCTGGTCCTCAGAAGTAGCGCCTACCTTGGTGACAATAAATTGGGTTACATTTTTATTCAGGAACTGATCAAGGAATTTAGGTTCCTTTGCTTTCATTCCAAGCCCAGCTGTCTCCGTAAGGGAGATAAATGCAATACCTTTGATCGTTCCCTCATTAGAATAGCCAAATACTAAGGTAAGGGAATCATCATAGCTCTGCTTCGTTGTCACAGTTACGTTGTAGCCAAGCACTTCACCGTTACTGTCAAGAGCTTTATTTATTTCCTCTATGATGATGCCATCGAAGTCAGCATTTAAAGTTGTTAAATCCGTATCTGCTGCCTTACTCATCAATTCCGCATCCGTTTCAAAGGAACTGGCGTCTACAAATACTGCCTGATTTGCTTTCTGTTTCTTTAATGCCTGCTGTTCTTCAATCGGAGCTTTTGTTATCTCATATACATAACTAAGTGCTAAGCCTGAGATTAATGTAATCAGAAACAGCATTATAGCATCTTTGATTAAAGTTGATTTATTTTGCACTGACAGCACGCTCCTTTCCAAAGGATTTCATGCGTGTCGCTTTGTCGATCAACGGCACTAACAGGTTACAGAAGATAATTGCATAGGATACACCCTCTGCAGTTCCCCCCATCAGACGGAACAAACCGGTAAGAAGACCCAAACTGATACCGAAGATAATCTGACCGACAGGAGTAACCGGACTGGTCACGTAATCGGTAGCCATGAAGAATGCACCGAGAAGAAGACCGCCACCTAAGATATGACCTAACAGGAAGGTCGTATCAAAACCTTTTCCACCAAAAAGCAGTACAAATACTGCAACTGTAATAATATAAGTAAGTGGGATTCGAAGGGAAATAACTTTTCTGGCTACCAGGTAGATTGCACCTAATAAGATTGCTATTACACTGGTCTCACCAATTGTTCCACCGATCTGCCCTACAAACATCTTATATAAATCAACTGACTCTCCCGCCTTCAATGCTGCTAAAGGCGTAGCTCCGGATACTCCGTCAACGGCCATATAACCGTTTTGTATGTAATCCGTTACTGTAGGTGAGGCAATTTTCTCTATTGCAAAGCTTGTCATTCTTACAGGGAAACTGATTAATAAAAATGCACGAGCTGCCAGAGCAGGATTCATAAAGTTCTGGCCAACACCACCAAATAACATCTTTACGATTAATATTGCAAATACACCACCGAGTGCTGCCATCCACAGAGGAAAGCTTGCCGGAAGGTTATATGCCAGAAGCACGCCGGTTACCACAGCGCTGTAATCGCCTACTGTGGAAGATTTCTTCATAAATTTACAATAAATATATTCTGTCAGCACACATGCAAGTATGGTCATGACAATTACCATAAGTGCATGAAGACCGAAATTATATACACCGAATATTCCGGCAGGAAGTAATGCGATTGCAACATCCTGCATAATCATTTTAGTCGTCACCGTACTCCTGTTATGGGGAGCCGCTGACACATGGAATAAGTCGCTCAAAGTCTACACCTCTTTCTAGATTGATTATGTGAAAAACTATTTAGCCAAAATTGTTATGCTTTCTTCTTCTTAGACATTACGCTTGTTCTCGTCTGCATGATGGATTGTGATAAGCTTCGTTTTGCCGGACATACATAAGAACAGCAGCCGCAGCCGCAGCACTCCATACCGTCACGTTGTACAAAGCCATCTTCATCATTACGGTTACTTAAAGCAGCCAGTTCAAAAGGCATTAATTGCAAAGGACATGCAAATACACATCTACCGCAACGGATACAGGGATTTTCCTCAACCGCTGCTTTATCCTTCAAAAAGCCCAAGAAAGCTGAGGATACCTTCGTTACCGGTACATTGGTATTGTACATGGCAACACCCATCATCGGTCCTCCGGATACAATCTTCTCCGGTCTTTCTACAAAACCGCCGGCAGCTTCAAGAAGTTCCCAATAATCAATTCCTATTGCAACATTAAAATTCTGAGGATTCTTTATTGCATCTCCCGAAACTGTGATAATCTTTCTGATCAACGGGGTATTCTTAGCAACTGCCATGTAGACAGAGATTACAGTGTCCACGTTATCTACCACACAACCTACATCGGAGGGAAGCTTCTTGGAATTCAGCTTTCTACCTGTCGCTGCATACACCAGCTGTCGCTCTCCACCCTGAGGATACTTGGTTTTTAGAGCGAATACTTCGATATTTGATTCTTTTGCGGCTAGTTCAGTTAATCGCTTGATTGCTTCCGGTTTATTATCTTCCACTGCAATAATTCCTTTTGCCTTCTCAAACAGACGTAACATAATTTTAAGTCCACCGACAATCTTCTCCGGCTCTTCCAGCATCATTCGATAGTCAGAAGTAAGATATGGCTCGCATTCCGCTCCATTTACAATAACGTAATCAATCTTACTGTCATCCTTCGGAGTCAACTTCACATGTGTAGGAAAGCCAGCGCCGCCAAGGCCTACAATACCGGCCTCTTTCACAAGGCTACGAATCTCTTCTTTATTAAGCTTCGTATCATCTTGATCTTTCCCTAATCCTTCTACTGTCCGGTACTCATTGTCATTTTCTATTACAATGGATTCCACCATAGCTCCTTGCACAGTTAATCGTTTCTCGATTTCTTTCACCGTACCAGAAACCGAACTGACTATGTTCGCAGAGATAAATCCAGCTGCTTCAGCAATTTTCTGTCCTACCAAAACCTTGTCCCCTTTTACCACGACAGGTTTTGCCGGAGCACCGATATGCTGGGATAACGGGAACACTAAATCACCTTTTGGTAACAGGACCGTTGTGGGCTTATTCATAGACAGCTCTTTGCCGTCATAGGTATGAATTCCACCCGGAAATGTTGAACTACCCATAAAGCTTATGCCTTCTTTCTTTAAGTTTTTTAATACATTTCATTGTGAATTAATTTGCATACTTTGTGAAACTTTTTTCAGTCTTTGTTAATCATTTTTCAGTCTTTGTGAAACCCGAAACAATGTTGCTATTTCTGGACGCACAAGGCTGATTATAGCACATTTTGTACTTTTTTTATATATCTTTTTTCATATTTTTTATTAATTATTTATAAAATTATAAATGTAACTTTAATCATCCTCAACTTTCTTTAATTAGTATTTAATGGGGTAAATATTTATTTTATTAATTAGAATATTTTTAATTATATACATACTGTCCGTATAAGGCAATATGGAACTCATTCCATGTCCGCACAGCAAAAGAGATTAACCCTGATTTTTATTCCCGGGATAATCTCTTTCCTAATTGGGTTCATATTCAATTCAAAAAGCCTGATTATATCTCGTCTTATGGAGATATTTTTCCTTAGTAGCCAGTCCGCCCCGGATATGGCGCTCCGACTTATTGAGGTCCAAGACTACCCGCGCTTTCTCAGCGAGGGAGGGGTTAATCTGCGTCAGACGTTCAGTAACGTCCTTATGTACGGTTGAGTGTTTTTGTAGCGACCTTTTCCAGTCCAATTTCATCTACCAGCTTAAGAAAAATATCCACATTCCCACTGTGGTCCACCTCAATCCGATCTACGATCCTGCGTAATTGTGCATTTGTCATATCTTCTACCGCCAAAACTGTTTCGATATCCTTTATAGCATTATGAATGATCTCTTCTGCTCGGTCCGATCCGGTAGGAAGCGATGGGATTAGCCTTAATTCAGCTTCCAGTTGGTTGCGTTGTTCTAACAGTCCCTCCACCTTTTCCATAACCTCTTTTTTGGTGATCAAACCATCTGTATATAGCTCCATATATCGCCCACGTTTTTTATCAATGGCAGAAATATGATCCATCAGCTCCGGCTCTGAATTACCTGTTTTCATTTTATTCCGGTACATCGTGTTAAACTTGTCCAAAATGTTTTTTGTAAAAGTCGCTTTATTAGAAACGATACCGGTAAAATAATCTCTGATTGCCTTGATCAGATCTTCTTCTGCAACTACAGTGGCATTAAGACAGCTATTCACACCATTTAGGTTACGATAGCTGCAGACCCATGTATTATAGGTGTTTTGATAGGTACGTGATATACGCCGGAAAGAGTAGTTGCAATCTTTACATTTTATTAATGTGCTGAACGTATATGTATTACTGTGCCGGGTTTTGCCATGCTTAAATAAATCATTTCTTTCAACCAGCATTCGTTGGGCCTTATCGAATAACTCCCGGTCAATGATTGCCACTGTGGGATTGTCTTTGATATACCAGTCCTCTTCTTTTTTCTCAATCCGCTTGCCGGTCAGAAAGTCCTTTACCTCTTGCTTACCATTAATGACTCTGCCCGTATATATTTCATTCCTCAGGATTCGGGTGATAGCATTTTGTGACCAATTTGATCTTTTTTTTGTCTTTATTCCACGGTTGTTAAGCATCGAGGCGATTTTAACTGCACCGTGGGCCTCATTAACATACCACTCAAAAATCTGGCGAATCGTTAGAGCCTCTTTTTCATTGATTTGCAGGTCAAATATATTTTTAGGAGTTTTGTCATAACCATAAACCATGTTGGGTACTCGGCCTTTTTCTGCATTTGCTTTTTTGGCCGCCTTTATACGCACTGAAGTATTGTGTGATTCCTCCTGAGCAATGACTGCCAACATTGAATATACCATCTCAGAGGATTCCGTAGCTGACATATTATAATTTACAAAGATTACCTGGACGCCGATATCCTTTAAATGTCGAAAAGCTGTTAAGAAGTCCACTGTATTACGAGCAAATCTTGATATATCTTTTACCAGCAATATATCAAATGCACCCTTTTGAGCATCTTTTAGCATACGTTGGAAATCCTTACGATTTTTTATTTTCGTGCCGGATAATCCTTCATCTGCATAAATGCCGACAAGATTATAATCACTCTGCTTTTTTATAAATTCTTCAAAAAATAGCTTTTGTGCTGCAAGGCTGTTGAGCTGATCTTCTTTGGAGGTTGATACACGACAATATGCCACAACATTCTTCATACTTTTTTCTCCTACTGAACTCCCAGCGGTAATCCCGGCATATGACACCGATTGATCCTCTGTTATTACAATATCATAGCGTCTTCCTGAAAGATTGCCACAAGAAAGAAGCCCCTATACTGCAGGGCTAATCTTCCCAACCTTATCTTCATGAATCTGCAATTGTTTTTCTACTCTAGCCAATATGACTTCAGCAAATACGTCAACGAGCATACGGGATATATCCTCCGCCGTATTTGGATTATGTATCGTGATTTTTAATTTAGATACTGCCATCAGGTCAGCCCCTTAACCTCTTTGAGACATGTATACGGCGTTTTGATAAGAAATATGCCACCGGTTAAGGATAATTTTCTTTTGGCCTCTAATATAATTCCGATAATTTTTGCGCATATCCGTGAGAGCGCACCTAATAATAGCAGTATAATATGATCAATACACGCTCTTTAATATTTCATCAATATTTTCTGAAGTAACCTTGATATGAGGTTTTCTGATATATTTCCCATTATCTAGTTCAATGGAATCCGAGAGTTCCCTATCAAAGACCACAGCATAAGCAAGCTCGATTATCCCTTCTGCCTGACCTCTTCCATCATTAAGCACCGTTCCGAGCATATCACCACTTTTAACAGCCTCAAGTCCCACCTGCGTTCCGTCAATTCCTACGATAGCCGGTTTATTGACGATATTTTCTTTGTTCATTGCATCAAGTGCTCCTAAAGCCATATCATCATTGTTCGAAATAACAAACTCGATCTCATCTGCATAAGTCTTTAACCATTGTGACATCCTGGTTTCACCTTGGGCTCGATTCCAATTTGCTATCTCATCCCCAAGCTTCTCGACACTGATACCCGCTTCCGTAATTGTTTTTATGACATATTCCGTTCGTATCGAGGAATCCTGATGACCAGCTTCTCCTTCCAAAATAACATATTGTAGAATTCCGTCTCCATTCTTATCGATCTGGTCGAAGTTCTTCTCACAGGCATCCACCACAATCTCTCCCTGCATGATCCCTGATTCCAGAGCTACCGCTCCGACATAGAACAATTGGTCCCAACGTTTCAGATCCTTCTCTACCAACTCCCGGTTGAAAAATATTACAGGAATTCCGGCATTCATAGCCATATCAATGGCAGTAGTCGCATCCGTTCGATCTACCAGATTAATGCAAAGGAGGTCATATTCTTCATTAATGAACTCCTCGATCTGATAATTCTGAGACACCTGGCTTCCACCTGCATTCACGATGTCAAGTGTTATGGTAATTCCCCTCTCACGCTCCACCCGCTTGGCTTCTTCCTTGATGCTGTCCACAAGACTGGAGATAAAGGTATCATATTGATTATAGATACTGACCCCCACCTTCATTACGGTGCGTTCCTCCTGTACCCCCATGTCTCTAACTTGGTTTGAGCTGATGTAATTCACAATCAGGATACAGATTATGATGAAAGTTATCATTACGGGTAATATAACTCTTTTCGATGACATTGCCTCTCCTCCCCACCTATTGAACGATTGGAAATACTAATCTCTGATTCTTAGGTAAATACATGGTATCCTTATTCACCGTACGGAATTCTATGTCATTGTCCGGTTCATCCACATCATTTCTAATTTCATTCAATATCCTCTGAACACTAAGATACCCCATATTAAATTCATTTTGAAAAACGATAGAATCAATTAACCCATAATCCAAGTAATGTACAATCTTATTGGTACTTCCAATTCCATAGATATCAATCGTACTCTCAACCGCCTGGACCGCATCCAGCACCACTTCAAGGCTGTTATCGTCAAGTGCTACGATCACATCTGCCGGGTCCACCTTCAGCTTAGTCTTTAAAAATTCTCCTATATCCGTATCTTCTTCGCTCATCTCCCAAGGCTTAATAGAATATTCTGAATATCTTAGGCTATCTATAAATCCTTCGTAACGCTCCGATACACTGTTGCGCTGTAGATTATCCAAAAATATCGCTACTGTTTTATTCTCGTCACCACTTAAATATACTGATCTGCCAATGTTAAGACCCATACTATAATTATCTGCCGAAATGTAGGTTAGATCCTCTGCATTTTTAATACTCGTTTCCACCAGTACAAAAGGAATTGCAGAAGCACGGTCCTGTATCATTGCCGAAAGCATTGCACTATCTGCAACCGCTATTATAATTCCCTGTGCACCATTGAGCAGCTCACGCTCTATTAGGTCACGCTGTTCATTGGCATCCTTCTCATCTGTGGTTGTGACAAAATTAATCTCAGCATTATAATCCAAGGCCGCTTGCTCCAGACCCTGTTTCATCGTTGACCACCGTTCGCTATTACTTGTTCCGTAAACAATTACAGAGACTTTTGTTATCTCATCCTTTTTCTTGCTGTCGGTAATATAATAATAGCTGCTAATTACCAAAACCCCCATGAGTATAGTAATCAGTATAATTGCCAAGATGATCTTAAGATTATTTTTCATTGTCACTCCTCCCTCTTGAAAGCTCTGATATCGATCGCATTATAGTTAAAAGCTACTTTTCGTTTTCATACATTACCTTTGGAAGATGAATATGAATGGTCGTTCCTTCATCAAGCACACTCTCAATTTCAAGACCGTATTCCTTCCCAAAGTATAACTGGATTCGTTGATGAACGTTACTCAGTCCAATACCGGAGCCCTTCTTATGCTCTCTCTTCTCATCAGTTAGAATAAGATCCAAGGAATCCTCTGGCATGCCGAGACCATTATCTGTCACATCAATATAGACATCATTATCCTTCAGATACCCTCTGACTTTAATCTCACCCTCACCATCCATATATTCGACCCCATGGTAGATTGCATTTTCAAGTAACGGTTGAACAATCAGCTTAATTGTACAGCATTCATTAATCTCGGGATCAATATCTATATCAATTTGAAAACGATTCTTATAACGAATCTTTTGAATATACAGATAGTTCTGTGCATGTTCGATCTCTTCCCGGATCGTAATGATGTTCTTACCTTTGCTTAAACTGATACGGAATAGGTTCGCTAAGGCAGTTACCATGAAGATTGCCTCCTGATGTCGTTCACTCTCAACCATCCACACAATAGAATCCAGGGTATTATAAAGGAAATGGGGATTAATCTGGGCTTGGAGAGCATCAAACTCACTTTTCCTTTTTCTCTCCTGCTCAAAGACCACCTCATCCATCAGCTCATGTAGCTGCTTAACCATGGAGGTAATGGTTCTCCCTAAATGCCTGATTTCATAAGAGCCTCCGATGTAGACACTGAGGTCTAGCTTACCATATTCCAGTTCCTTTACCGAATCGTCCAGACGCTTGATCGGATTACCAATAAGATATGAGACAAATTGGTTCGCAAAGAAAATCAGTATTACAGTCAATACCAGTACAATTCCGGTAAAGAATTGCATTTGATTATAGCTCATATAGAACTCATTGGTTGGAGTAACATTGATAATTTTCCAACCGGTATAGCCTACCGTACTTATTGTAACCATACGTTTCTCGCCCTCGAAGGTCTCTTCATGGGTTCCGTCTTCATATAACGCAGCCCGTTTGTTATTCTCATGCAATAAACTGGAATTAAGCAGATTCTGTTTTGGGTGATAGATAATTTCTCCATTACCATCGGTGAGATAGACATATCCGCTGCTATTCTTGTTCATTTTGGTAAAGATCTGTTCAATACCACTGTAATTCATATCAACCAGAAGAATACCCCTTCTGATATTACCGTTTTTGGTCAACTCAACAACGCGGCTGAGCGAGATAACCCAATGATAATTAAAGCTACTATCATTAAATAAATTCTGCACATGCGGGATGGAAAAGTGCAGATTCTCAATCTCCAGATTTGCATTTACGAACCAGCTTTGTTTGGTGGCATTTAAACCTACCTTTAGATTATTAATCGGAGTTGCAGCAACTAAAGTCCCTTTACCGTCGAAGCATACGATGCTGACCAGATTGTCCTTGTTCGCTTCGTACAGAAGGCTCATCTCCTCCTCAAAGGTATCCTCGGCCAAATCCTTCTTCTTGATGACCGTGAAATACATTGAGTTAGAGATCCTCATCATGTTACGCAAATAATCATTAAGATTCATTTTGACCTGATCAATGAGCTGCTCATTACTCTCAATTCTTAGCTCCTTGGTAGCTGAGGCATAACGAGAATAAACCATATAGCCACTAAACGCCATTCCCAAAAGTGCTACAACGGAAAAGGAAATCGATAAAGTGAACTGTATGGTTTTATGCTTGGAATAATGTGCAATTTTTAATAAAAACTCTCTAATCCAGGCTTTCATGAAATATGCCTTTCTTGTAATCTTCTATTTATTTTTTCTGTAGTTGGAAGGGGAGACTCCATAATACTTTTTGAACACATAGCTGAAGTAATTAGGTTCCGTATAACCTACCATAGTGGAAATATTATAGGTCTTTTCATCAGTAGTATTTAATAACTGAAGTGCTTTCTCCATCCGTACCTTAGTCAGATAATTAACAAAACTCATCCCCGTCTCTCTCTTAAAGATTATTGAGAAATATGTAGAGCTTACATTCAAATAGTTGCATAAAGTATCTACAGACAATTCACTGTTACAATAATGCTCTCCAAGATAATCCCGAGCCTTATTGATCAATAGCTTGGCGATATCGGTGCGCTCTCTTCGAATACTGCTTCGAATCTTAACACAGCTATCTAAAAGCCATTGTCTCAAAGCCTCCAAGGAATCAAACTGATAGATCTTCGTGTTTATATTAAAATCCTGTCCGAATACTTTATCCAGATCCAGCTGATAAGCTCTCCCCAGTTTAAATATCTCCGTAACCATCTCCATCAAGGAAACCTGATATAATTGGAAGGAAATATTCGAATTCTTAATATAATTAATCAGATCCTGGATTGCTTTCACCAGATCCTCCACTTCACCCAACTTAATCTCTCTCAAAATATTCTCTGTATACCGGCTTTCCCATACATTCTGGGAATATTCTTGAGCCTCAACATCTTGAATATAAATTGCTTGATTTGAATCAAGTAGGACACGGTAGTCAATTGCATTCTTAGCACCCTGATAGGAGTGACTGAGTTCCATCAGATTATCGCATAAGAAGCCAATACCTGCACAGGTGTTATGCTCAAGAATACGAAATGCACTCTTACAAACTTGGTCCATAATATATATGAATTTCTTGCTTTGCGTTGGCTCTTTGAGTAGTGCAATCACAACAACCGTCTCTAAATATAAGCAACTGATATAATCAATATTGTTTGTTAGATTCTCATCCAAAATCTGTTTTAGAGATAACGTAATCAATCCGCTTTTTCCAAGGTACTCCTCTTCTGATCTTGATTTTGTGTTAGAGGTATCCATTCGTACAATTCCGGTCATATAGTATGGATAATCCAAGTTAAGCTCATAAAAGCGCATCAGCTCCTCAACACGTTTCTTTGAAATCCTACCCTCCAGCAATCCAATCAACAATTGCTCCTTCATTATAGGTAGGCTTTCTTTATAATAATCTCTAAGTAGTTCTATATCTCGCTTACTGTTAATCTCACTATCCAATTTCTCCTTAATTCGTTCAAATACAACTTTCAGCTCGATGGCGTTGATAGGTTTTAGGATATACTCCTCAACTTCTAGCTTAATTGCTTCCTTTGCATATTCGAAATCGTCAAAGCCTGAGAATACAATAATTTTTATATCCTTTGAAATATGTTTCACTTTTTTGGATAATGTCAATCCATCCATAAAAGGCATCTTAATATCTGTCATTATTACATCAGGTCGCAGGCGCTCTACGATCTCCAGCGCGTCCTCTCCATTATCCGCATAGCCGATTACCTGAAATCCGATGCTTTCCCAATCCAGCTTGTTAATAATCGCCTGACGTACTTCCTCTTCATCGTCTACCAGTATCACGGAATATAACTTCATTAATAATCTCCTTTAATATAAAACAAGTAAAGGTAATTGTGAAACTCAATAGCTATATTCAATATTCAAATAACAGATATAAGTTTCACAATTACCTGTAACAAATCAAGTCAAAAGTTTAAGTTAAAAATTTATTGCTGTAGTTTGAAATGTTGAACTGTAACTTCCAGCTCCTTCGCTTGAACATTCAGCCTCGTAGCTGATTCATTTAACTTCTCAACGGCTAACAGCTGTTCTTCTACAGTAACACCCAATTCATTGGTTGCAGCCGCTGATTCTTCAGTTGTTGCAGATATGCTTTCATTAGCCTCCAGGGTATCATTTTTCGTTTTTTCCATACCCGTAATGCCTTCTACAATCTTATTCATGTTATTAGTTAAGTTTCCTACATGTTCATTCACTTTTCCAAACACCTTTATTGTATCAGATAATGCCAGCTCTTGTGAAGCCACAATATTTTCTGCAGTCCTGGCAGTTTCTACCGTCTTTTTTGTCTGCTTTTGGATATGTCCGATAATAATCCCAATTTTATTTGCCGCCTGTGCAGATTGCTCTGCAAGCTTACGTATCTCGCTGGCTACAACATTAAAGCCCCTACCAGCCTCTCCTGCTCTGGCAGCCTCAATCGAAGCATTGAGGGATAGGAGGTTAGTCTGCCCGGCAATATCATTAATCGTAGCGATGATATCACTAATTGTACGACTTTCCTGCTCCAGATTAGTAATGTCATTTATCACGCTCTGGGTAATATTCGAGGTGTCTTTTGCCTTAATTCCAAGGTCGTTTACAACTTCCATACCCTGAGTAAGAATCTGTTTTGTACTGGATGCAATTCGTTCGATTTCATTCGTGCTCTCATTCACAGCATTGATCTGTTTAGCTAAATTATTCATCTGTATCAGACAGTTTTGAGCATCCTGTGCTTGCCCGGTAATTCCATGTTCGATATCATATACCGTCTTGGAGATGTCCTTGGTAGCACGATACATAAGCTCCGAGGTTTCTGCAACGGTTACAGAATTCGTGGATACTGTTGCACTGGCATCTGTCATCTTGTTGATCAATTCTCTCATGCTTAAAATCATGTGATTAATACTATTGCTCAGTGTACCGAACTCATCCTTACGTCCTAAGTTAAGCTGAGTGGTCAAATCCCCCTCTGCAACCCTACGAAGCGCAATATTTGTATTCTGAAGCGCTTTTGATATACCGGCAGAGATAAAGGTTGCAACTAGGATAGCAATCAGAATTGCAATGACAACGATCGCAACCGTAACCCCACGAACCGCTGAAACCTGTGACAGTATTATACTTTCCGGGATCAGAGTACATAGCATACCCTTCCCGATGTCCAATTTCGTATAGATGAATAGATATGATTTCTCCTTTAGCTTTACATATTCTGATTTGCTGACTTCTTCACCCAATAATGCTGTCTGATAAAACTCCTCATTAATGAAGGAAAACTCGTTCTTATCCTCTACCGTACTTATCTCTCTACCATCCTGTGATATTAATGCTGTATAGCTGCCTTCACCAAAATTAGCCTCAGTTAATGCATCGAGCACAAAGCTTTTCTTAATATCCGCAATTATATACCCAGAACGCTTGTTGTGTGCATCAATGAAGGAACTGATGTAGGTTAAACTGTATGAATCTATATTAGAAGCCCCAGCTGCACTGATTTGTCCATCTACATATGGATGTGACCCGATCCAGGCGGTAGTTGATCCTATCTCTGCCAACTCCTTAATCTCGCCCGAGGATTTAAAACCCTCATAATCCTTTACCTCAAAGGTGCCGGAATAGGATACACCGTCACCATAAGCTCCTATAATATATAGATTCTCCAGATACTGATCAACATTTCTCATATTTTTAACTTGAGTGCTGATCAACTCGAGAGCTGTCATCTCATCTGCGGGTTTATCGGAAAGTGCTCCGGAATAATATTGCTTCAAATTATTATTCGATGCAAGTTCTGCCACTCTGGAGGTAATATTCTGCAGCTCCAATGAAAAAAACTTACTTATCATCGCCAAACTTGTCTTATTTGTAGTTTCATAATTATGAATGATAGCTTCCGAAGCCTTAGAATACGATGTTATCCCAAGAATAACAATAAGTATGATTGGAATGAAAAATGCAGCGATCAGCCTTGCTCTTATTCCACGAAAATTACCAAACCGAAACCATCTTCCCCTTTGAAGCGATTGAATCTGTTGTACCATAGCAGTGATTTTCATTCTTCTCATTGGTTCTTCTCCTTTATATTTGATTAAATTTATCGCTAGATAAACCTTCGAATTACAAAGTACAGCATCATAACAACCAAGATTGTTACTAAAACTCCAATTATAATATCAAGTGATTTTAGTGAAATCGGAATCTTATCATAAAGCCTTTCCTTTGCATTCCGTTGATCCTCTACCCCTTTGTCCCTTAATAAGTTTTTATTGTCATCTTTACGATTTTCCATAAATATCTCCATTCGATTTCACGTTCTTTCCTTAATTCTTAGCCGTATTACAGCTAAGAATACAATAGGAACAAGAGGCTGTTGCAAGGCTATAGATTAACAGATAGGAAGGTTTGCTGGTGTCCTTTTTTCGTTAACCATATATTTTTGCAACAGCCTCTGTGTGCAGCAATGCTATGTCTTATTTTTTAGCCAAATACTTTCTTAAATCAAGTGCAACTGCGATGATGATTACAAGGCCTTGAACAATATATGTATAGGAGGTCTCTACACCGAGGAACTGAAGTGAAATCTTGAGTAACTCGAATACTAATACACCAATGAGAATTCCGGATACCTTACCAACACCACCATTAGTGGATACTCCACCGATCGTACAAGCAGCGATTGCTTCCAACTCATAACCCGCACCCATGTTAACAGAGGTTCCGCCGGCCTTTGCAGCAAGTAAGATACCACCCATTCCATAAAGACCTGCTGCTAAAGTGTAAATGATTATTTTTGATTTACTGGTATTAACACCTGCCACCTCAGCAGCATTCTCATTGCCACCGATTGCGTACATGTATTTGCCATGTCTGGTCATATTGAACAGGAACCACATAAGGGCACCGAATACGACTGCTATTATCAACAAGTACGGGATACCGAATATTGAACCGCTTGCAATTACAGTATAATCTTTTCTCAATCCACCGATGGGTTTTGCCCCGGTAAATACGAGACAGATACCATATACTAAGGTCTGCATACCTAAGGTTGCGATAAAGGGCGGAACCTTAAGGAACGAGATAACAGAACCATTCACGAAACCGAACATTCCACAGATAACAATTGTAATACCAAATACAAGAAGTATGTTCATTTCCGGTAAATTGGGAAATAATTTTGAACTAAAAGTGGATTCTTGCAGCATAACCGCTGCGATACAAGACCCTAGTCCAACTAAACGACCGGCGGAAAGATCTGTTCCCTTTGTTATTAGGGCACCACTGACACCAAGTGCGATTATAAAACGTACTGCTGTATTTACAGATAAATTCTTAAAGTTACTTCCCGAGATAAAGTTCGGCTCGCTGATACCAACAAATAATACGATCAGGAAAATGATAAGTATAATCGCATTGTTCTGGAGAAAACGACCGACTGATTTTTTATTTACTACTATTTTTTCCATATTAACCTCCTAATTGATATGAGAATGAGTTTATTTAAATTTGGTAGCTAAGCTCATGATGCTCTCTTGGGTTGCTTCTTCCTTTTGAACCTCCCCACTTATCCTACCGTCACACATTACCAGAATTCTGTCAGACATACCGATCAACTCAGGTAACTCTGAGGAAATCATGATAATACTCTTTCCCTGTTTCGCCAGTTCAGCGATAATCGAATAGATTTCATACTTAGCACCAACATCAATACCACGGGTTGGTTCATCCAGAATAAATATATCCGGATTATTGGCAAGCCAACGTGAGATAATAACCTTTTGCTGATTACCACCGGACAAGGATTGTATCTTCGTCTTACTGCTTGGTGTTTTAATACTAAGTTTTTTTACATTATCTTGAACTAAAGTTTCAATTTTACGATGGTCTAATATAAATCCAAATTTAAGATATTTGTCCATCGAGGAGATGGAAACATTCTCTGCAATGGATAAAACACCAAAGATACCTGTTGCTCTTCTATCTTCCGTAAGTAAGGCAATTCCCTGATTTATTGCATCCTGAGGACGTCTGATTCTTATTTGTCTCCCTTTATAAGTAATTGAGCCATGCTTAATTCCACGAATACCGAAGATTGCCTCAAATAGCTCGGAACGCTGTGCTCCAACCAATCCACCGATGCCAAGTATCTCACCTTTACGAAGAGTAAAGTTGATATTCTTAAAGGATTTTGTTGTAACTGAAGTAAGATCCTTAATCTCAAGAACAACTTCACCGGGTACATTGGATTTGGGAGGATACATATTCTTAAGTTCACGTCCTACCATCCTCGTAACAATCATGTCTATTGTTAATTCCTTTGCAGCCCAGGTTCCGATAAATTGACCGTCACGCATGATAGTAACGTCATCTGAGATACTCAGGATTTCATCCATCTTATGAGAAATATATATGATCGAAATACCTCTACTTCTTAAATCATTGATAATTTCGAACAGGTTATCTACTTCATTCTGGGTCAATGAGGAAGTAGGTTCATCCATAATTATGATTTTTGCATTAGCTGAAACAGCTTTTGCTATTTCAATAGCCTGCATCTGTGATACTGATAAGGTTGATAGCTTCACTTTTGGATCAAAATTCATTTTAACTTCTTTTAGTAATACTTCCGTATCTTTGTACATCTTCTTATGATCAATCACAAACCCGAATTTACGGGGAAAGTTACCACAATAAATATTTTCTGCTACACTTCTCTCAGGAATAGGTTGTAGCTCTTGATGCACCATGGCTACGCCTTTTTTTAATGCATCATATGGATTCACAATGTGCGTTGGTTCACCATTTAATAAAATCTCTCCCTCATCCTTGGAATAAATACCGAAGAGGCATTTCATCAAGGTTGATTTACCGGCACCATTTTCGCCTACAAGAGCATGAACAGTTCCTGGCCTAACTTTTAACTGCGCATGATCCAGCGCCTTAACGCCCGGAAAGCTTTTGCATATGCCATTCATCTCCAACAAAAAGTCCGACATTGGTTAAACCTCCTATTTTATGTGTTTACAATCTTAGTAAGGGCTGTTGCAAAACGTTTGACTGACGCCTTGCAACAGCCTTTCTAAATATTATATATTACTTTGTTACCTTAACATAATCTACAGTATAGTTCTTGTCTAAAGCTTCACCATTAACTGCTTTAACTGCAACATCTGCTGCTGTATTAGCCTGGCCGATATGATCGTTAAGAACGGTACCTGTGATCTCGCCGGTTTGAACATAAGAAACAACTTCGTCAAGAGCATCAACACCTACTAAGTAGATATCTGTTCCAACTGTTCTGCCTGCAGACTGGATAGCCTGACGAGCACCAAGAGCCATAGCATCATTATTACAGAATACAACTTCAACTGCATCGCCGTACTGTGTTAAAGCTGCAGCTACGATTTCCTGTCCCTTAGCCTGATCCCAGTCACCACGTTGAGCAACTAACTCTTCAACTGTGATACCTGCATCGGTAAGAGCCTTAACGGAAAACTCTGTTCTGTACTGAGCATCAACATTCTCAGGATCGCCGATTACCATTACATAACTAACTTTACCATCGCCATTGATATCGCCTTTATTCTCTAAGTCAACGATGATTTCGCCCTGCATAGTACCGGACTGTCTAGCGTCAGCACCAACATATGCAATTTTATCCCAAAGATCTAAGTCTTCAGCGGTAGGCTCACGATTGATAAATACTACAGGGATGTTAGCATCCTTACACATATTAATTACTGTTGAAGCTGCAGATGACTGAACTAAGTTAGCGATGATTACATCGTACTTATCAGCGATGAAAGTCTGGATCTGGTTGGTCTGCTCAGCCTGATCATTCTTACCATCAGTTACTGTTACTTCATATGTAACCTGATCATTACTTAAATCTTCTCTGAAATATCTCTCTAATTCTTCTCTGTAAAGTGTCATGAAGTTATCATCAAATTTGTAAATTGTGATACCAACTTTAACAACCTTAGCCTCTGTTGTAGCTGCTGCATCATCAGTTGTTGCTGCTGGTGCCTCAGTAGCAACTGCTTCTTCGGTCTTAGTCTCCGGTGTAGTTGTGTCAGTAGTCTCCTCTTTTTTGCTACCGCATCCTACGAATAGTGTAGCTACTAAAACAACACTAAGTAGAAGAGCCATAAATTTTTTCATACTAAATATCCTCCTTCTTTGAAGCATACGCTTCCATTTTTAGTGGTCTGTGACCACCATGTAATTATATTACATATGTGATTATATCAAATGATATTGTACATTAACATACAATTTTCTTCTCAGAACTATAAAATTTATACACATTTAATAATTTTCTATACATAACACCCGGTTTATTGTATGATTTTATATTCTACTATATTTAAGTAGCAATGTTTTTCGTAATATTATATAAATTATGAGAATTTAAGCCAGTATCCATTGTTAAAGTTATTTGCTGCAGATTAAATCTAAAAACACTATCACTATATGTACTTAGTACCGTTATTTTTGTTGAATCCTATTCAAGGTACAAAAACATCCCGGAGCAGGTCACGCAATAGTGTTCAGCTCCAGGAAAAATAATTCTTCTACCTTAACTAATTCGTTTTTTTAGACTTCACATCCGTTCTAATACGTTACGTCCTTATGTACGGTTGACTTCGATATGCCGAACTGCTTTGCGGTCTGCCTCACAGTTGCGTTATTATCGATGATATAATTAGCGATTTCAGCCGCCCGTTCCTCTATATAGCCTTTCATAGTGTCTGCGTTCTAACCTAGGGGGGCAGAACGCATTCCCCCTTATTATCGTTGTTGTTACATTGTATGCAGGGGAAATGGGCGGTAGTACTTAGAAATTACTTCTCGCAAACATTCATCCAAACAGTATTTTCAAAGATGAAAAAGCTCATCAATCTTGGCATGTTTTTCAGAATTAGTCCCTCAAAAATATGTGTTTTACAATGGTAACCATTGTAACACTGTTTGAATTTTCTCATCCCAATAATTCCATTGATGATCTCCCGGAGACTCCTCATAAGTCAAATCATAGCCCAGCTCTTCCAGTCGTTTCTTAGCCGTAACGTTATGCTCGTACAGGAAATCCTCTGTACCACACCAGATATATACCTTCGGAAGGGGTTTGCCACTCTCCTTCAATTTGGCTGCCAGGGCCATTAAGTCGTTATTTGAGTTCTCTGTTTCTTCCACCGTGCCAAAAACATTACGGAAAACGCCGCTTTCATCATTGATAGCTCCCTTCTTTAATTCAGTCGCCATGTCCAAGGCTCCGGAGAGACACGCAACTGCTCCAAAGGTTTCAGATGCTCCCAGTCCCAACTTTAACGCTCCGTAGCCACCCATGGAAAGTCCTGCTGCATAGGTATCTTCCCTTCTGTCAGACATATTGGGGAAGAACTCCCTGCAGATGGAGGGTAGCTCTCTGGATATAAATTCCCAATATCTTAATCCATATTTCATATCAGTATAAAAACTCAGATGAACCGTCGGCATAACCACCGCAATCCCCAATTCACTGACATAGCGTTCAATTGAAGTTCTTCTCTGCCATATCGTATGATCATCACTCATGCCATGAAGCAGGTAGAGTACCGGATATTTACCATCCTTACGATTTCCCTTCATTCCAATCTGACCATTCGTCCGCTGAGGTAAAATCACATCCATATTCATACACATACCAAGTACTTCCGAAAAAAAGTTTACATGTAATAGTGCCATAATCCTTCTCCTTTTATCAATTTATATTTTTAGATAATTGCGAAAAGATATAAGTTAATTAATTTTACATACAACTGATACAAATTCCTTCGCTTCATGCTGATTCCGCGCAAATTTCGCTCAGGAACTGTATCAATTGTATGTAAATTTTCCATGGTTTTTGAGTTTCGCAATTGCCTAATTTATATTTAATTATTTTATTTGATGAAAATATTATTATTATAAAACTAACGTAGGATGACTACTTCCTTTCTTTTCTTTGCATCACATTTATCATCTTTCAATTTATTGTTTTCTTTCTCTTCCAATGATGTCTTACTACTACATATATAATTAAAGTAATAGATATTAAAATAATCATTATTAATGTACCTTTATTATTAATTTCATTACCCGTATCAGGGTCTAATAGATACTTTTTTAATCTCTCATCGATTACTACTAGTTTATCGTTTTCAATCTTCATCTCCTTGATATAAACCTCTTGTGTATCCTTCTCAATTTGAGGATTGATTTTCACTGTATACGCTTTCTTACTCCAAACTAGTTTATTCGTATTTATGTTGAAGGCTTGTACAATTCCCATATTATCTGAAGTGCTATTTTCTGCAACTATTTTAACGTTCTTATATAAGACAGGTGGAATTTTTGCTGGTGCAAATGCTCTACTAGCAAATACTTGATTGAAACAAAAGGAATAAACCGCCAGTAAACATACTATAAAAATACACTTCTTTTTCATACTGTCATCCCTCAACTAAAATTATCCCATCTTTAACTCATACCTACTGTAGCATAACGACATAATCATTATATAACGTTTAAAATATAGTTTCTATCACTTTTTTACTTATATCGGATAACAAATGGTTATTTATTTCCAAATGCAGTAATCTGCAACTCATCTGGAATATATAAGAAAAAGGCTTTGAATTTACTAATCCAAAACCTTTTTCTATCCCTTTATGTTTCATCTTATAGCTTTATATCAGTACAGTAACTAGAGAATCATTTAATGACTAAATAGCTTATCTTAGTAAGTTAACCCATAACCCACTTCAAATAACAGCTGCGCATCCTCTTTGCCGATGTCCGAGACGCTTCTATAATATGGCATCGCTAGCTTTCCGGTAAATGCTGCTTCTCCAGCCAGAACTGAAGCTACGCCATCCCCTTCCGTACCCGGCAGGTAGCATATAACGATGCTGTCCCACTGATCCATATACTCTTCGATGATTACATTCCTTCCTGCAACCAATAAGGTGATCACCGGTTTACCAAGTCCCTCTACATATTCAATAGAAGAAGTATTTTCCGGATGAGCTTTTCTGCCTGTTATGGAGAGGTCTTCCGTATCTCCTTCGTATTCCGCATAGGGAACTTCACCGATAACCATAATAACTACATCAGCTTCAGCTGCCCTGCTTTCATCCGTAATGATCTCAAAGCCGTTGGTCTCGGCATATTCCTGAAGACCCTCTAGAATTGTTGTACCCTCGGTTATCTTACCGTTGGTATCGAGTCCACCTTGCCAGCTAAGACCCCAGCCACCGATTTGAAAGCCCATATCATTCATCGCCGGTCCTGTAACGAATATTTTCTGTCCGGCTTTCAGCGGAAGCTGATTATTCTCATTCTTTAATAATACCAGCGACTTCTCAACCAATTCTTTAGCCAGTTCGCGGTATCCCTCGCTTCCTTGCTCTGTAACTTCATGGGTAACCTTTTCCTGATAGGGATCCTCGAAGAGCCCCATATCAAATTTAACACTAAGGATACGTCTTACAGCATCATCGATACGTTCTTCAGAGATGTTACCTCCATTCACATTTTTAACAATAGCGTTGAGCGCATCCTTATAATTATTCGGCTCCATCAGCATATCTACACCAGCATTAATTGCAAGTGCTACATCCTTCTCAAAGTTGCTGCCGCTCAGTGCAGTGAGTGCTTCCCAATCAGATACAACAAAGCCTGCAAAGCCAAGTTCATTCTTCAGTACATCGGTGATCAGATATTGATTCTCGTGCATCTTCACTCCATTATAGGAGCTGAAGGAGGCCATAACAATCTTAACACCGGAATCCACCAAGGTCTTATACGGAGCCAAATGTATTGCCCGCAGTTCCTCTTCTGTTACTCGGGTATCACCACGATCTAGAAGACTATTAATCTCGCCGGTTCCATAGGTTGTTCCACCGTCTGCAACATAATGCTTCGCTGTTACTGCAACACCATGGTCTGCCTGCCCCTTCATATAAGCATCTGCTAGCGCAGTTACGATCGCGGGATCACTGGAATAACTCTCATAGGTTCTTCCCCAACGGGGATCTGTGCTGACAGCTACACAAGGTGAGAAGTTCCATAGGATATTAATCAGCTTCATCTCTTCTGCAACAGCAGCGCCCATCTGATACATCAGTTCAGGGTCATTCGCTGCTCCCAGACCGACGTTATGAGGAAAAACTACTGCTCCCTTTAACAAACCAAGTCCATGAACAGCATCAACTCCATAAATCAACGGAATCTTATGATTTGTTTTCAAAGCTCCGTCCTGAAGATCGCGAAACATCTCATTCCAATCTCCAACGGTATTGCTTCCGGGAAAAGAACCCCCGCCACTAAGAACAGATCCAAGTCTCAGGTTTGTCATGTCTGCTCTTGAAACTCTATTTCTTTCACCCTGAAGCATCTGACCGGCTTTCTCCATCAGGTTCATCTGTGCCAGAAGGCTTTCCACCCTGTCCGCTGTCGACAGGTTAGCATCCATATAATCAAGATTTGCTTCTTGATCCTCCGCTACTTGGTTATCTTCCGTCTGACTTCCGTTATCCGCATCAGTAACTACACCATTGTTACTGCACCCCGTGAAAACTAAAGCCAGAACAAGTAATAAACTAAGTAATTTCCATCGTTTCATAATATTCCCCCTCATTCATAAGCCTCTTAAATTATAACCACTATCTCTTTCTATGCCCTTGCTTTATCTATTTAATTAATGTCCTCGCTTATTTCGTCATCTTTTCTATACCTATAACATCCTTTTATACGGCACTCCTTGCATCATTTAATTGAAACTTCGCAAGCCAATGCTTACAGCATTGCTTTAAAAAATCAACGATAAATATATATTGAAAACCCAAATTATGATGTTAGTATGATGGCGCCTTATTATGAGTTGGCAAATTCACTTATGGATTTTGAGAATAGTATAGAGCTGAAAAAAAGCATGTTTGACGAGCGTAAGCGAGGAGTTTGCGCTTTTTCAGCTCTGTCTTACTATACGAAAAATCTATTAGTGAATTCCAACCTCATAATCGAAGCCAGAATACCAATATCATAATGCAGGTTTTCATCATTGAAATTCTAAGTTGATTTATAAAGCAATTCAACAGCACCTCTGCAAAGTTTCAATTAATCCATCTAGATAACCGCCGTAGAAATAGAGTTCTGCGGTACAGTGAAAGAAATAAGCTGTCCGTTCAAACGGATAACAACCGGCATTTCTTTCTCCTTACGATTCAGCAAAACAAGCGCTAAAGAGCCATCAGTATTCTTAAATGCCGTAACCTCCAGATCAAAAGAGTATTTTGTAAATGCGATTCTCTTCGCTCCTCTGCGGATGTATCTGCTGAAATGACCGATATAATCGAAGGATAATTTCACCTCGAAGCTGTCTTTTGTGGTATCAACCATGATCGGTGCATCACAATAATTGCCAACATGGTTCGGTCCACCCTTCTCGTCGAGTAAGATGTTCCAGTCGATGGAGCCAGTCATACCTGCATTCAGGTTACCAAGGATGTCGTGGGCATACATCTGTGCATTCTTCAACTGATCCGTATCAAAACGGCTATATTCCACGCAACCTTCACTGAAGATAAGTTGTTTATCAGGGAACTCTTCATGGGTAATACTTATGGATTCAAAATGATCGCCTGAATACCAGTGGAAAGCAACACCGTCCACCATCTTATCAGTGTCCTTATCAATAATAGCCTTAGCACGCTGGTAAAGTCTCTCTTTGTTATGATCCCATATGTTGATCTTCACATGGGTCAGGTTATTCTTCACAAATGCAGGATAAAGATAATCTCTTAAGAATACCTTCTCCTCTTCGTCATTGTATACGCAGGAATCCCAGCTTTGTACCGCTTCCGGTTCGTTCTGTACCGTAATACGAGCTACTTTAAAGCCGCGTTTTTCATATTCCTTAAGATAACGGCAGATATACTCCGCCCAGAACTCATGATATTCAGCTTTCAGCTTACCACCGCGTTTCCTGTCTCCGTTAGTCTTCATGAAAGCCGGCGGTGACCAGGGACTTAACATGACATCCAAGGAATCTCCGCTTTTTTCTTGTGCCGCCTTCAAGAAAGGAAGGATATACTTCTCATCCCTTTCCAATGTGAAGGATTTCATCTCCTTATCCTCCGGATCGCTCATTGCTTCGTAAATACCAAGAGAGAAATCACTGCTATCCATATGGCTTCTTACCATTCGATAATTATTGCCCTCTTCACCAAAGTAAAGTTCAAGAACCTTCTTGCGGTTCTCTTCCCCTAATGCATGGAAGGCATAGCCGGCAGCCTCAGTGATTGCTCCGCCAAAGCCTAAGATTGACTGGTATGTGATATCCGGATAAAGATTTACAACATTCATCTCTACATTCTTTTCTTCTCTGATTGCCTCATACTCTTTACAAGTTGTTTCTTTTTGCTTATTCTCATAGGTTGTTGTTATTAGTTTCATTTACTCGCTCCTTTGCTCTTTTTTAAATACCTTAGGCCGACTAATCCGGTTACAAACAAGATGACAATTCCGCCTAAGGTTATTATTGTTTTTAATAATACTTTTTCTTTTGCTTTCATTTTTGCTGTATCACTATCCTGTACATCCTCCCAGTCAGTAACAACACCTGCGTCTCCAAGGTCTTGCTTCATCTCTAATTCTGTCTCCACAGGTAAGGGATCAGCATAGGAATGGGCAAAATAGATATGATCAAAATAATATTCTCCGGGATGATTCGCACCTATCCTTACCTCGATGATTGAAGAGATATCAATATCCGCCTTGCTGATATCAACGAATAGCTTCTCCCAACCATTACCGATCGGCATCGCATCCGCAGCTGTAAATTTCGACCAGGTATTACCAGCTTTATCAACCAGGGTAACCTGAAGTGCTTGCTTCGCTTTGCTTACATAAGCATCAAAAATTAGATAGTCAAACCCACTGGCATCAACGCTATTACGAATAGCAGGTGGTATACAGACATTTCTCGAAGTCTCTGTAGGTATACGCTCCGTTTCAGTGACCAAGAGCTTTACTGCCTTACTCTCATTGTCCATAGTATAGGTAGCTTCCTTCGCATTAACAAGCATCCCTGTAGCATCGGTTCCGGCACGAAGCTCTGCCTCATTAAATTCAAAATTCTGGAACCAGACAGAAGACTTGTCAGATGCCTTACCTCCGGCAAAGGACTTTAACAAGTCATGCAGGTATTTATTCATCTTAAAGCTTGTGGAAGTTGCTGTCTTACTCCATTTATCCTTGATTAACTCCGCTGAGTCAAGATAGATATTTGCCTTTGGAGTTGTACTCGTAGTACTATTATATATCCCCCAATTACCACAATCAACTGTCTTGTAGGTCCAAGTCGTCCAACTCCAGCCCTCTTCTTCAAAGGTTTCTAACGCATACTCCCAGCTCTGTAGCTTATCAAAGAGTGTAAATTCCCCGACCAATACAGGTACCCCAAAGTCTGTCTGCGCATCCTTTTGAACTTTTTCATTAATAAAATTCCTCTGGCTTACCGGGTTATCCGTTCCATCCCATCCATAATAATGATATTCATAGATCACGTTCTCCCAACCGTATTCCGAAGGCTTCGGCATATTTGTCGGTTCCCATACAGCATTGAATATAATAATATGATCCGGATCTATCTTGCGGATAGCCTGATACATTCGGTCATAGAAGGGAAGCTGCAGTTTACCCCAGGGAGCCCGTTCCACTTCATTTCCTTCCGGCTCATTCAACAGATCATAGCCTGCAATCGTAGGATTCCCTTTAAAATGCTCAGCCAGTTGCTCCCATAAGGAAACCGTAAGCTCCTGGGCTTTTTCATCCGTATAAAGTACAGATCCGGACTTATCCCCCGAGTGATCCCTTCCATTCTGAGATCCTGGCGCAGAGTGCAGATCCAGTATTACATAAATATCTCTTTTTTCACACTCATCAACAAACCAATCATAGGTATCCAGAGTGTCTTCTCTAAGCTTCCCTTCTTCATCCAGTAAATTCAGATAGGAAATCGGCAGACGCAGTACATTGAAATTCAGTTCCTTGGTATTATCAAAGTCCTGCTCTTGCCACCAGAAGTACTCATAGGTTTTAATCAGTTCCTCCGCAGTTTCCTTACCGAAACGTTCTGTCAGGGTCGCAATAGCTGTCTTTTGGTCCGGTGCATTGGTAGGGCACATCCACCCTTCCATAACCTGCCAGCCTCCGATATTCGTACCGCGAAGAGTAACCACTTCCCCTGTCCCAGAATGATCTCTTAATACTTTGCCGTCCGCCTTCAGAAATCTATCACCTAAATCACTCTTCACTTGCACCATTCCCTCCGCTTCTACATAAATATAGCTGTTACAGAGTCCACTCCATAAGCTTACCAATAAACACAGACTTAGAACTGAACCCGGAAAAAGCCTCCACTTCTTTCCCATACTTCCTCCATACATATTTAATATATATCTTCCAATCTCATTTTGTAAGATAATTTTCAACTTCGACTTACGAGATAATTTTCAAAAAGAACGTAAATAATTTATTATTGTTACATCGTTATTAACAATAATTGATTGATAAAACCAGTAGAGAACTTTATCGAAAACCTTGGTTATGAGACTTATATACTGGCGAAATCAAAGCCAGAATACAGGTGACATAGCCAAGGTTTTTAAAAGTAATTATTTATTTATTAAGCGCTTAAATCCCCAGCTTTACGATATTTCCTTCCTGTACCCTATATTACTGCTGTTACTATGGTATTGCCTGCGACAACATGGCTAAATACCTTGCCATCAAGATCGAAGGTAACAGGAATATCCTGCTTCTGTCTGTTCAACATTACAAGTACAATGGAGTTATCCGTATTCTTAAAAGCAGTCATCTCAAGCTCAGTAGTATATTTGGAGAAAGCAATTCTCTTTGCTCCCCTGCGTATATATCTGCTGAAATGTCCAATATAATCAAAGGATAACTTAATCTCAAAACTGTCTTTTGTGGTATCAACCATGATCGGAGCATCGCAATAGTTGCCAACATGGTTTGGTCCACCCTTCTCATCGAGAAGGATATTCCAGTCGATGGAGCCCGTCATACCTGCATTCAGGTTACCCATGATGTCATGGGCATACATCTGCGCATTCTTTAACTGATCCGCATCAAAACGGCTATACTCCACACAGCCTTCACTGAAGATAAGCTGTTTGTCCGGGAAAGCCTCATGTGTAATACTGATGGATTCAAAATGGTCCCCTGAATACCAGTGGAAGGCCATTCCGTCCACCATCTTATCGGTGTCCTTATCGATGATGGCTTTCGAACGTTGATAAAGTCTCTCTTTATTGTGATCCCAAATGTTGATTTTCACATGGGTCAAGTTATTCTTAACAAATGCAGGATAAAGATAATCTCTTAAGAATACCTTCTCCTCATCATCGTGATATATGCAGGAATCCCAACTCTGCACCGCTTCCGGTTCATTCTGAACCGTGATACGGGATACTTTAAAGCCTTTCTTCTCGTATTCCTTGATATAACGGCAGATATATTCTGCCCAGAATTCATGATATTCTGCTTTCAGCTTACCACCATGTTTTCTATCGTTATTAGTCTTCATAAAAGCCGGTGGAGACCAGGGGCTTAACATAATGTCCAAAGTATCGCCACTCTTTTCATTCGCCGCCTTTAAGAAAGGAAGAATATATTTCTCATCCCTCTCTAAGGTAAAGGAATTCATCTCCTTATCCTCCGGATCACTCATTGCTTCGTAAATGCCAAGGGAGAAATCACAGCTATCCATATGACTTCTTACCATACGATAATTATTGCCCTCTTCACCAAAGTAAAGTTCAAGTACCTTATTACGGTTCTCTTCCCCTAATGCATGGAATGCATAACCGGCTGCTTCCGTGATTGCTCCGCCAAAACCTAAGAAAGTCTGATATTCAATCTCCGGATAGATATTAACGCACTGCATACCTCCCATTCCCACCTGTAATTCTGTCTCCGTAACTGCAACTTCTCTCAGCCTATTTTCATAGGAGGTTGTAATAATTTTCATCAATTTTCCTTCACTTTCTATGTATTTCAGTCCCCAAGATACGCCATTTCTTAATTAGTTACAAACATCAAACTCAAACGTTAATTCATACTCAGCTGCAAATTTCAAGCTTAAACACTGTTACAAATTTAGTTCCAAACATAAAACTTAAACGCAACTACAAATTCAGCAGTAATTATCAAGCTAAAACGATAATTCTTAATCAACTACAGGTTTCAAAAATTTCAGCTATATATAATGAATTTCATCACCTGAATCTGAAACCAGCAGCAATGATATTTACATGATGGCGACTTATTATAAGTTGGCCCAATTCACTTATGGATTACGAATATGGTCTAGGACTGAAAAGCAGCATGTCTGACGAGCTGATCTAGTCTGCATATAAATGCTGACCTTGATTAGCGAGGAGTTTGCGCCTTTTCAGTCCTTATTTACCATATGAGAAACCCATTAGTGAATTCCAATCTTATAATCGAAGCCAGCATATGAATATCATTGAAGCTGGATTCATTATAAATTGGTTTCTTTATATTTGGGTTTCATTCATATTTTGGGTTTGTTCCCATTTAGGCTTCATTCCTATTTGGGTTATGTTCTTATTTGGGTTGGTTTATCGCTTGAATTTATCTTCCCTCAGATTTTGAATTTGCAGGTATCTCTCACTACCAGCGTCGGTTTCAGCTTTGTAACCCTACCCAGCATCTGCTCCTCCGAGCCGATCAGGCGTAGCAATTCCAATACACTGACATTACCAAGCTCAGTCACCGGACTGAGAATAGTGGTAAGTGCCGGCTTGCAATAGGAGGATAGCATGATATTATCAAACCCGATGATAGATACATCTTCGGGAACATTATGACCGTTATCGGTGATGGCACGTATGCAGCCAATTGCCATTTCATCGTTGGCACAGAAGAAGGCATCAGGAATCTCGATCCCTTTCAACAGCAACACACGCATTTCACTATAGGCAACTGCTTCTTCAAAATATGCTCTAAGAATAATGCTTTCGTCCAGCGGTAGATTATACTTCTTTAAAACATTAACGTAGGCTGCATATCTGGCCTCATCATCAAAGTTATAAATTCCGTGTATGTAACCGATCCTTCGGTGTCCTTGTTTAATCAAATATTCGATTGCCAGAGTGACACCTTCTGTATTATCTATGGTTACACTGGACATCCCCATATCGCAGTATTCACGATCAATAAATACGATAGGAAGCTTCGTCTGGGCTATTCTGTCAATGTACTCATCTTGTAACCTTTCATTAAGAACAATAGCACCTTCCACTCCCGAAGAAATAATCATACTATAAATCTCATCACTGGTGTTTTCGTTGCTGACGAATATATTTAACAGATACCCTCTTATCTTGCACTGTAAATGAACAGCCTGAAGCAGCATACGATAATAATCACCTTGGATACTGGTTAAAAATAATCCGATAGTATTCTTTTTATTAGACTTCAAGAACTTGGCATTCATGTTAGGAACATATTTCAATTTCTCAACAGCAGCAAAGACTTTCAGCTTTTTCTCTTCACTGACGATATCAACACCATTCAGTACGTTGGAAACTGTTGAAATTGCCACTCCTGCTTCTTTCGCCACATCTTTGATCGTTACCATATGTTTCTCTCCTAACTAATCATTATTAACCATTTTCAACAGTAATCTGCGGAAAGGCTATGAAAGCTTCTTAAGCCATCACTCACATACTTCCCAATTCTTTAATCCCTATTCTACCGTGAGTTCCGTAATTTCCTTGCTCTGGTATACCCTTACATAATCTACCAACATCTGCTTCGGATATATACTATCATCTACTCCCTTAGCTCCGCCCCAGTCGCCACCAACAGCTATATTTAAGAGAAGATGCATTTTTTCATCAAAGGGCCATTCCTTAAAGGTAGGATTCTCTTTATATTTTGTCGGTTCAAAGACAAAATATTGCTCTCCGTCAATAAATGCAATAATCTTATCCGGCAACCATTCGATGGAGTAGATATGAAACTCCTCACTGGCACCTTCAACTAGTTTTGTAGATGTCTTCTGCGTATTAATTCTATGGTAATACGATTGTGTATGTACGGATGCATGAACATTATTCTGATCATAACCTACATGCTCCATAATATCAATTTCACCGGAAGCAGGCCAGGAACCGTATTTCCATTCAGTAGGAAGCATCCAGATAGCAGGCCAGGTTCCAAGACCATCCGGTAGTTTCGCTTTTACTTCAATCCTGCCGTAAATCCAGTCACCCTTACCTTTGGTAATCATTCTGGCGGAAGTATAGCTCATGCCTTCCTTATCTTCCTTTCTAGCCTCGATGATCAGGTTCCCGTCTTTGACTGTTGCATTAGAGTCATTGGTGTAATACTGAAGTTCATTATTACCCCAGCCACTGCCTCCAACATCGTAATTCCATTTTTCTTCATCCGGCAAGCCTTCATAATCAAATTCATCGGACCAGACAAGATCATAGGTCAGCTTCTCGTAATCATACTCAAAGCCCTTTGCCTTGATATTCTCCGGTGCTACTTCCCCTATACTGTCAGGGTTAACATATGCATCCGAAACCTTTGTACCGGTTCTAAATCCGCTCTCCTTCTGACATCCGGTAAATAACAGGCAAGGAAGAATACCGATTACCAGTAATGTTTGATATATTTGGTGTGGACACATCTGCTGTACCCTCCTATTCACCAGTAATACCGGTATTTTCAATACCCTGGATAAACCGCTTCTGTACAAATGCATAAAGGATCAGCATCGGAGCAATGGATATCAGAGTAGCTGACAGTTTATAAGCTTCATTTATCCTAAACTGTGCGTTGCCTCGACCGGCAGAAGCATAGGAAGCAAATTCGCTGTCAAATATGTTCAACTTCGCTGGTAGAAGTTCAATGCTGTTTCTCACCAGTGTTCCTGTTACATAGGTTTCATTCCAGTTCCATACAAAGGAAAACAGGAAGATAACCAGTACCGTAGATCCGGAAATCTTCATAGCAATCTGGATAAACACCTGTAATGGGCTGGCTCCGTCAATCATCGCAGCTTCATCCAAGGAATATGGTATTAAATTAAAGAAATTAAAAAATATCAGGATTAAGATTGTGGAATTAACTCCCTGCCCGAATATTGCCATAAGAATCTGCGGTATCGGTGTTCCGATCAAATTAAAATCCATCATATTCTGTGCTGTGATAAACAGCATCAGTCTAGGTATCATGAGTAACGGAATCGGAAGAATGAAAGCCAGGACAATCATAACAAACCAAATACTCTTAAACCGGAAGCTATATCTTGATAAAGCGAACCCTGTCAAACCGGATACGAGTGTCTGACCTATTGCTAACAGCGCCGAAAACCAGATCGAATTGACCAAGGTAGTCTTCAAATCCAATACTGAGCCGGCCACCACCAGATTGTTTACCGAAGGAGACTTTGGCAACCATTCCACGGAGGGATCTATTACATCTCTGGAGGACATAAATGCCATGGAAATCATACGGAAGATCGGCTGAAGATAGATAAAGCTGATACAGATCAGTACGAAATAGATACTCAGCTTCAAAAAGGTATGAAGCTTTTTTGTTCTGAGGAACCTACTCATTGAATAATTTTTTCTCATCACTAATAACGCCTCCTTACCTTTTCTTTGTTGCGGAACAACAGGTATACCAGACCGATTAACAATAGAACTACCAAGCTGTAGAGCCATGCAAAGGTCGATGCGATACCAAGACCACCGTTCGTATTCTCAGTAACTTCCCTGATCAGTTCATACACCGGATTGATGTCAAAGGTTCCGAGATTAGCAATCGTAAATATGGTAACAACCAATACGATTGGTTTTATGATGGGAATTGTGATCTTCCAAAGGATCTGCCAGGAATTTGCCGAATCAATCTGTGCAGCTTCAAATAGACTGGAATTGATCTTTTGTAAACCATTGATGTACAGAATAATCGGAATTCCGGTAAACCACAGGATCAGGGAAAGCTGTTGGAATATTCCAACAAGTGCTTCCGCAAAATCCGGTGAATAAGCTGCAATCATCTGCAAAATGAAAATATCCGAAAACTGTCTGAAAGTATCCGCTTCGCCACCACTGTTATTGCTGGTTGATTGTAATATCTGTGTCATAACCGGACCGGACATAATGATTACCGGCAAGAAATATATGGTTCGAAACATTCCTCTTAGGAAGGTGATCCGGTTCAGTAAATAAGCCAGGATAAATGACAGGATGATAATAACGAAGGTATATGGAATGATCATAAATAAGAAGCCTATGATCGCCGGAACAAACTCGGTATTTTCAAAAAATGACATAATGTAATTACCAAGACCAATCCATTCAATATCAAATCCGAGCACTGTCTGCCTTACATTAGTAAAACTCAAATAGATGGTTGCGATAAACGGGATTGCAGTAAAAGCAACAAACCCGATGATCCATGGCATCATAAACATATATCCGTATTTATTCTGTTTTTTCTGAAAGGAAGTTATTTTATTACCTTTCTTTATCTTCTTCATCCTACTGCACCTCCCCATCTAAAAAAACTGCCGCACTTAGAGGTGCTACTGTGTTCTCTTCGATTGTGACACTATCCTCTGAGTAATTAATGATAATAATCTTGCGTTCCTCATCTTTTTGATAGGTATTAACAATCACACCATTCATCGGAACGGTTCTTCCAATCCAATGAAAGCCTGATACCTGACTCAATATATCATTGATCTGGTTATATACATTATCAATCAGCTCTTCATACTGAGAGAATTCCGTAGAATATAAATCAGATGACGGAGTTGCAGCAAGATAATGAGATGGTTCCTTCGAAAGAATGAAGGAGGGTGATAAATTATAATCAATCATTCTCAGAATATCCATCTGGGTATAGAAAGAGAAGTTTGCATACGGAGCATAAACCTCCATCGTTCCATTCAATACCATCTGCAAGAATGGTACCGCATCTGTCTCAAACACATATTGTGAATTACCAACCGGAGATTGAAGATAACGGTCAGTATATTGCCATAGATACTGATTCGGAGCTTCCATGTTAAGCTTAACCTCTTTATTTGCAACTTCAAAGGTTTTCTGGTACAGCTCAATTGCTTCAGTCACAGTCGATACAACACCATTCCTATTATAATTGCTAAGTAAGATATTCGACATACCCCCTACGGTCATTGAGTCAGAATACCCGGAATGACGTTCTAACTGTTTCTCAAACCAGGCTGCACTTTTCTTCGGAGAAGCATATCCATAAACCCATACAGGACAATTCACCGGTACCAGATACATCTTGTCGAGCCGCAGATACCAGGAATTAACATGTCGTACCCCGGTTCCGTAATAATTCATCATTTCTTCATTAATCAGTGTATAGTCTCTTGCCAAGGAAACATCGATATTCTTGGCAGAAAAATCTGTGATTAATTCCTTGAAATCATTTTTGCCACCGATCTTCCTATAGTAATTCGCTGAATCCGGATTAGCAAGCGTCTCTCCCCCTTGCTGCCAGCCGTAAAGTCCAGCATTTACATTCTTAATCCCAAGTCCATCGGTTACTTTATTTAAAATATCCCTCACATCGTCCGTATTTGTAACGACCACTTCATCCATTCCAACTACGCCTTTTTTTACATCGGACATGATAAAATCAAGACGAAGCGGTATATCGGAAGCTGGCTCCCCTGTTACTTCTGACAACACACCTTCTTCGATCAGATGTTTGCGATAGGTTGCCGCCATGCCGGTGTAATCCGCAGCGGGTGTACCATCAGAACCATCCCCGGATAGGAAGGTGTAAGTCATATCAATATTGAATTTATTCGGGTTTTCCATCAGGGAGAAAAAGCCATCGCCAGCTTTGTTATACACCTGGTAGTAATTAACATTATAAACAAACCTCGGGTAAACATAGTTGTAGGCGGTTAAATTCTCCTCCGGTCTGACAGCAATCTGCATGTATTCCGCTCCGCTGTCTGCATATGCTACAAAGGCTGCCTGCCCGTCGCCATGGGCCGCACCGAATACCGGCATCACCGGATCCTTAAGTGGTATCGCATCGGAAAGGATATTATAATCATACACGTTCTGTGATGGATCTGCACCGTATACATCACCATAATATATGGAGAAGTCTACATTGTTGTCCTGGAAGCGCATCAGACTGCCGCTGCCGTCAGGAACAAAGATATAGCCTGGAACCATGTATTTATCCTCAATGATGTCATACATCTCCGAGTCCGGATTATAATATTTCGTCTTACCACCACTGGCTCCGAGGAAGGGTGTTATATTAATAGCCATAACACTATTCACACCTTTGCCGGTGATTTCTTCTGATTTAATCTGGTAGTTGATGGAGTCCTCTTCAAAGGTAATATAGACCTTAACCTTTACCTCAAGGTTCATGAAATTAACATCAAGCCTTCTGGTTGCAGGATTATCATTCAAAGTAACCAGTTCTGATTCTACCATGTCTTTAGCAGCAGAAGAGATGTTCTTCACAGTCCCTTCCTCCATATATTCCACGGTTATAATGGAGTTGGACAGCGCGGTAAAAGTAGAATTCATTCCTTCTTCCAGTGGAATTGCTAATTCCTGCGCTGCTTCTTTCGTCTCTGCATCCATTACCTGCATTTCAATATCTTTACCAAATGGAATATCAAGACCTGATTTCCAGGTATATTCGTTTCTCTTATCATAAATTGCAAATACATCACGGTCTTCTCTGAAATAATAAACCATGGTATCTGTTTCATAAAGCTTCTCATAGCCATCCGTATTAACAATCTCATAAGTAACCTTATCCGGAGGAAGCTTCGTATCCCTGTTCGTCGTCAGATAGGCTGCCTTCGCATAACCAAAGGATATGACTCCCACAAACAAGAGGGCAAATAACAACAGAACGTGCTTCGCTTTCTTATTCAAGTACATTTCGTGCCGCCTCCTTTCCTAAAGTCTTGATAAACATCCAGAGCTGATCCCACATAATTATGATTACCATGACAAGAATAATCGCAATAATCATAAATACAAAGGTAATGATCAGACTCACCACGGTCTCCTTAAAGGTATAATCGTGCACCGTCATGAAGCCTAGGAAGATGGATACAATAGACCACACAATTCCAATCCACAAGATTATCGTAAGCATAAAGGATTCATTGTAGGTCAGGAAATAAGACATTACGGTTACAGATACCATAGAAACTAATACCGGAACACAACCATACGCCGGAATCATATATACCTGTTTAAAGCTTCCATCACCATCCTTTATGGAGGTAACCAAGTAGTTACAGATGATGAAGATACCGATGATGACGAAAAACCCGATTACAATGGAGTTAATATCCATGTCCTCAACGGATTGATATTGATAGATATAACCTTTGCCCGTGGTATAAATCATAAAAATGATAAACAGTAGCGCGTACAGGATCGTTGCTCCGGTAACCGAACCTTTTCTCATCATACGAATATCATAATACCTGTCCATAGGGCGTTTCGGAATTTTTAAAGAATATAGTACATCTCCCAACACCGGAAGAGCAAATAACTTTTCATAAATTCTCTGTCTAAACTTCTTTACTCTTTTCTTCTTATCAAAATGTTTAATGATAAATGAGGTGAGCCAAAGGATTGCTATTAATATTACAATAAATTGCAGATTGCTTTGAATCCAAGTGTTACGAACTTCCCAGAAGGCCTGGGAGTAGAACTCCCTATCACCGGATACTTTAAAATGTTCCATAGCTTCTTCATAATATTCAGCATGAAGGTAGGCTTTACCTACACCACTATGAGCAAGTACGGACATCTGGTTCAGTTTTAATACTTCGCTCCATTGAACTAGAGCTTCCTCATACATACCCTTCTCATACAGTCCCATGGAATCATATACCATCAGAGCATAATCTGTGGGTTTGAACGATTGCAGGTAGCTCTTGTCGCCGTCGATGGTCCAGATGGTTCTATTTCGATCCACAGCAATGGAAGGCAGGGTAGAGAAAATACCTGATACATCCAAATCAAATACATAACCACCAAAGTCAAAGATCAATTCGCCGGAACTGGAATAGATATTGATATAGCCACTATTCTCACTGGTATAGATGATTCCTTGATCATCTACATATAAATCCGTCATAGAATCCGCTACCCAGTCCTGGGTTTTGAACATATTTCCACCAGCGGTATTATGTTTCTTCAGACCATCTTCATTTGTCCCCATTGTCGTGGAATATATAATTCCATCATCATCGAGGAATACATTCGAGAAGGTATTCGGAACCCTACCCACCAGATTATCCAACTGAGCTCTGGAGAAGATAAAATTCTGGAAAGCTTGAAGAAGTGTGAGCTTTGTCTTATTTACTGAAAAATACCCAAGAAAATCGCCGGTTCCTGAGAGCTGAATAATTCCGTTGTAGACACCCTCGCCGATGATATACATGTTCTTGCCTTTGTCAACTGCAATGCGCAAAGGTTCAAAGGGCGTATCCGCAAAGGAGGGGGCATTCGGTCTGCCAAACGCCTCAAGGAAATTAAAATCTTTATCAAATTTGAAAACCGATTTTGCACTAGGATCTGCTACATAGATGGTACCATCCTCTGTAACAAAAACGCCTCTCGGATTCATCAGACCTTCGTATTCCAGTATTCCCGCAACTGTATCTGTATTAATGGAGTACTTAACGATTCTGCGGTTACCGGAATCAGCTATGTAAAGCATATTATCTTTGTCGATGTAGATATCATCCGGAGCGTTAAGACCCAGATCTGTAATCGTTTTATCCGGTAGGTAAGCATCCTGGGTACGTGTCCAGTAGCCTCTCTGGTCAAAGGTATAGGTATAGCTTGTTGCCTGAGAGGCATAAGCCATATTTACCGGTATCGCTGAGACCATAAGTACGATTAGCAGAGTTAGAATTACTTTTATTTTTAGTTTCATTGCAACCTCCATAATACCCTATTTAATACCCGAATGAGCCATCGTGTTCATAACCTGTGTATTCATCAATATGAAGATAATCAAGTTTGGTAAAAACAACAATACAGCCGCTGCTGATGCCATACCTTCTGCTGCCACAGCATTATTTGTCGAAAGCGAACCAAGATAAAATGCCAAGGTTTTCATAGTGTCGTTCGTTATAAAGTTGTTGGATGCCTCGGTTGCATTCCAGATTGCCTGAAAAGTAAGAACGATGGAAGTAGCAAGCGCGGGTCTCGTCAACGGGATAATTACCTTCTGGATTATCTTGAAATCCTTTGCTCCGTCCATGACCGCCGCTTCTACAAGGGCATTCGGAATCTGGTCAACAAACTGTTTCACCAGGAAGAGTCCAACGGGCATTGCAATTAACGGAAGTATGTGAGCAAGCCAAGTATCCATAAGTCCTGCCTGCTCGATTACAATGAATCTTGGAACCGACACGGCTGTAGGAACGAACATCAGAGCCATCTGATTAATATTGAACATCGCTCCTTTTAAACGGAACTTCTTTTTTGAAAATGCGTAAGCTGCACTTACCGTAATAAACATATTGATAACAACCGTTAAAAAAGTAATGATGATGGAGTTATACAGATATCTCGTCATCGGAACACCGGTTGTACCTGAAAGTGCAAATAAATCCCTAAAGTTCTTTAATGTTGGGTCCTGTACAAATATCGTCGGCGGGAATGCGAATAATTCTCCCAACGGTTTAAAGGCTTTATTAATAATCATAACCACCGGTAGTATCATGAAGATACCAAGAGGAATTAGTATGATATAAAATTTAATCTGTGAAGCTGAAAAACGCTTCGGATTCATCTTTGTTCCCTGAAAGTTTGCCATAATCATCCTCCTCCTAGTCTTTTTCGCCAAACAGACCATGGGCTACCTTAGAAAATACCATTACAATTAAAAGAAGTGCTACAGACACTGCTGCTGCATATCCCATCTCATAACGAAGGAAGCCATAATCATCAATGTGGTTCGTAATCAGCTGTCCTGCCAGACCCGGTGTGGGGTTCATACCGGAAAGTGTTACACCGATCCAGCCAGTATTGAAGGCATTTACGATGGACATAACGGCACCAAACAGCATCTGAGGTTTCATGGAAGGAATAGTTATGTAAAAAATCTCCTGGAAACGATTTCTCATACCATCTACATAGGCAGCTTCATACAATTCCTCATTGATGTTCAGAATACCGGAGATCATCGCGAGGAAACCGATACCCATGGAAGACCATAAGGATACGAAAATCATGATGTTCATCAGGTAATCCGGCGACAGTAAGAACTGTATTGGTTGATCAATTACGTCCATCTGGATTAACATATGATTGAAAATACCTCTCTGGTCACCGGAAAATACGGTCTTCCAGATAACTCCGATAAATACATTACCAAGCATGGACGGTGTATAGATCGCCAGGGAGAGGATGGTTCTCGGTACCCTTTGAACCTGTGCCAGCAACCACGCTAGCAAGAAGGATAATACATAACCACCCGGTCCGACGATCAGTGCATACTTAAATGTATTAGGGAGGACAAATTTAAGAAAGGCTTCGTCCTGGGTAACCAGAACAATATAATTCGCTAAGCCTGCTAATGTCGGTTTGTTAATAACATCAAAATAGGTAAAGGACAACATGATAGCAATACCTATTGGAATAGCTATAAAGGTAAAAAACAATAGTCCGTAAGGAAATAGAAGCAGGAAGGTGCGAATACCGTCTTTATGCATGCGACCTTTTTTAATTTTCACTACTTCCTTCACATCAGTATTGAAACGATCCATTATTCATCCACCTCCTGTTTTGCTTTTTCCGTCTGTTCTATAATCCAATCTACATCTCGGATTACATAAGGCTTCAAGAGGTTTCCTTCCTCATCATAATAGCCTAACTCTTTCATCTCCGATCTTATCTCACGGTTGATTCCAATAACTTTTTCATCGATTGCAACCTGAGCAGAGGTTCCGTCATTAATCATGGTATTCCAGATATCTGACAGATTACGTTCCAGCAGATATTGGCCGGGGGTTCTCGGAACATCACGCAACCACTTAATATTCTCTAAGATAACCTGCTTATCTGCCTGTTCAATTGGAGCATCTTTCATTGCTTTCACATTCGAAGGCAGCCATACGAAGGTCTTGCCGTAGGTTGATCGTAAGGTATAGGTATAGTCCACTTGGGTTTCATAATCTGTCCACCATTTGAGGAATTCCCAGGACTCATCTATTTTTTCAGAATCCTTGAAAATAACACCACCTTGGCCATTCGCAATATACCACCGGGATACACTACCGTCTTCCTGTTCGGTACCAGGATATTCCGATAATGCCCATTTACCATCAAGCTCCGGTGCTCCGTTCTTAATCAGGATATAATCATTCATATCACAGATACCAATCGGTAGTCCGGAATAGCGGAAAGAATTGAAGAAGGAGATAACTTCCTTCTGCAAGGAGTATGCTATAAACAGGTCTCCCAGTGACTGAATGCCTTTTACAGCATCCGGTTGATCGATTGCTGTCTTGAATCCGTCCTCCGTATATAATTTACCGTTGTTCTGGAAAATCAACGGTGCAGTCTGCCAATACCACTTGTAACCTACACCGGAGGATATATTATGGTAGAAGTTCATACCGTAACGCTGCAGTGTGGGTAACGCATTCGTTACATCCTCCCAAGTATTCGGTGCCTCAAGACCAAGACTTTCAAAGATGTCGGTACGGTAAATAAGTGAGTGAAAGTTCAATGTCTCAGGAATTGCATAGACACCTTGATTATAAATATAAGATACGGAACCACCCGGTACAAACCGCCCTTGAATCTGCCAGAAGTCATCAAACTGGGTCATATCATATAATGCACCACGGCTAGCCATCTCAAAAGGCATATGGGATAGCAGACCAAGTGCGATATCCGGAGTCTGATCGGCCGCTGCAGACAAAAGCAATTTATTTGGATCCGGCATAATGGAGATCTTAACTTTTATTCCTGTCTCAGCTGTAAATTTCGTATCAGCCATCTTCTGAAGCAAGTCAACATGGGTAGTCGCTCTGTTTACCCAGATATTCAGTGCCTCAGAATCATTTTCAAGTTTAAATTTATCTGAGGTAAAGGAATAAAGAAGCGTCTTAAGGCTGCTTCCTAAGGACTGGAATACATTCGCCTTCGCTCTTGGCAATTCCTTATTGCCATAGACATACATCATATCCAGTGCAAAGTCCTGGGTTATGATTTCCGCGGTAAAATTACTCAAGGATTTTAAAACTGAGTTATCTCTGGCAGAGGTAAGGTTCGTCCTATATAATGCGATCTCATCCGGGTACACTTGCATCTCTTCGATAAATGCCATGGCCTTATCCAAGTCCGAAAGTATCGCTGAATTTATACCATTTGGAGTGTAGTCTTGTAGTGTATATTGGATATAATGAATTAGGGTTACATAAGCTTCCAGATAATCAGGAATCTCAGGGATGTATCTAGTCATCTGCCAGGTACGCTCCTCATCCCTGGTAGAACCGGTAATCTTCTTAATATCCATCTCAAACTGGGTAACATGCTCCGCCATCAGTCTTGCGATCTGCCAAGCTTCCGCGATGGGTTCATTCTCAGCTCTTAAGGTAATCGTATGAACACCCTTTGTAAGATAGATTTCATAAGGTACTCCCTCCGCATCACTTAGAGTTTCATTCGCCCAAGTGCTTCCCGTGGAAGAAAACGAATAATTCTTAAGTTCTTGGAACGGAACCTCTCCATCAATTTTGATGGAATGGAATACATCAAACTCTTCTTTGGTACTTTTATAATGGAAGGCCAACTGATAGATACCATCCTGTGGAACCTCCGCTTCGTAGGTTACCTCCGTACCGGCTTCCGACCAACTTAAGGTATTCAGTAGTTTATACTCACTGTCATGGGGTGTTAATGCCGGATTGCTTTCTGAAGAATAGATTGCCTGTGTTGTATTCTTCAGGGTATAATCGATAGAATTTACTTCGATTAAGTCAGTAACCAGTTCACCCTGATGACCGGCTCTATATTCCGTGTAGGAAGGTATATTGAATACCGGAGCATCCAGCTTCAAGGTACCTAAGCCAAGACCATCGCCGGAAATATTGGTGATTTTAACGATATTGGTTCCTGCATCCAGGTGAAATAAGATTGGCTCAGAGGTAATATATGTATTGTTATATAAACGCAAGTGTGTCCATGTTTCTTTGCTGTATTGATAAGGTGCTGCCTCATCACCATAACGGTCCGCAGGAAAATCCTTCGTCTCGTCTGACCAGAATAGCGGCAACACTATATTTTTCATCTCTTCATAGGGTTGTGTATCATTTATCTTAATATCAATATTAAATTCCGCCAGGGACTTCTCCATTGGTCTGTAATCCAAAGCAAGGTAGTAAAGTCCGGGTTCTTGAACCTCAATGCTGTATTCTGTTGACTGGTTATAATCTAATGTTACTGCCAGCCCTTCGTAAGTTTCTGATTTCGTTCCCGTAGCAGGCTCAGCCTGACCTTCTTCTGTTCCATAACCCACTGCATCAGCGGCTATGTAATCAACATAAAATACTTCATTCGTTCTCAGGGAATCGTTCAATAAGTTATAGGCAGCAATTACCTCTTTCTCATCTACTTTGGATATGTATTCTGCATTTTTTCCAAAAATAAAAACAGATGCCAGAACAGCAACTGCAACTATGCCTAAAAGTACCACGGATAATATGGCTTTTCTTTTCACTGTAGCTCTCTCCCCTTATTTATTAGGGTTGCTGCAAAATATGTAGTTCCCTTATTTTGCAACAACCCCGTATAATAGCTGCTATTGTTATGTGTTACTCAGCTGTTTAGGTTACTTATTTCTTAGCTTTGAAATTATCATCAGCAAAGCCGTAGAATTCTTTTAATCCATCTCTTAACTGAGTATCTGATAAGATGTATCTCTCGTTAATTGTCTTGTTCCAATCCGGAAGCTTGGATTTAACCTGATCAAGCCAGTTAGCATCTGTTCTTAAAGCACCAGAAACGTCTTTGTTATAGATATTAACCCATTCAAATGCTGCTGCTTTCTGTGTTCCGTCTTCTGTAATAAAGTAAGGATATGCTTTATCGGAAATATCCCAGAACTGACCTTTTTCCCAAAGCTCAAGAACCTTCTGGAAGCCAGGCATCTTGTTAGCGTCAGCAAAACGCTGATGTGTTAATGTTGAGTACCAGATATCCATCTGCTTTTCAAACTCGTCACCAGTTACAAGAGGGAATGAGTCATTAAGACAGGTCTTCTCAACTCCGCCGTCTGTGAAATTCTGATTAGCTCTTGCCTGAATACTCTCAGTGCTGCCTGCCCAGAAGGAAGCAAAGGTATAAGCAACCTTTAACTGCTGCTTCTCTGCATCTGTCCACTCAGGATTGCTGTCGTCCATTGCATAGTTGTGGATTGCCATAGGATCAAGAACGATACCAATGGTATTCTCTTGGTAATCTGTACTCGGTCTAGGATAGATATCCCAATCGTTAGATTTCACTGTTCCCCAATGTCCTTCGGTAGGATTAGCTGCATCGCCCATCATCCAAGGATCACCATCATCGGTTAAACAGTAGTTGTTAATAAAGAAGTTATAGCTCCACCAGCCATTAGCATCCATAATTTCCTGAGGAACACCGCCAACATCAAACTGTGTCCAGATACTGGATTTTGACCACTTAGGAATATACTCTAAAAGGTCTGCTACTGCGTCTGAGGTAAGGTTAATGTGATCGCCTTCACCACTGTAGTTAGCTAAGGAGTAGTTAACATCCTTAGTACCTGTGTTAATAAAGCTCATCGGGATATCCATAGCTCCCCAGAAAGTCTTGTTATCACCTGAGGTAGCGAATGCTGTATATTCATCGATATTCCAATCAACCGGAGGAATATCAATATTATTCGTCTCAGCTAATTCCTTGTTAACATAAACGCCCCAAGGCTGAATGAACTGCGGAAGTCCAGCTTGGAATCCATAATAATTCATCATCTGCATGATGGACGCGTTAAAGGATTTATAAACCGGGTCATCTTTGAATACGGATAAATCTGCTACCATACCCTTTGCAACGTCTCCGCAAAGATCTGTTGAAGCGTAAATATCAGGGTACTTGCCATGCTCAGCCTTAAAGTTCTCAAGCTCCTGTGCCCAAGGTGTCTCATTGTCATGAGGTCCGCCTACTTTTGCAAAAACATTGATCTTAATGTTAGGGTAGGTCTTGTTAAATTCTTTCGCCATTGCATAAACAGCTGCATCGTTCTGTTTTGAAAGATCAGCAGGAGTCAGATCCTGATGTCCAAGGTCCTCCAGATATGTACCGGAACCGGACCAAACCATAATGTCGATCTCACCTGATATCTCTGCATTCAATGCTTCATACTTCTTGCCGCAGCCTGTGAATGATGCCGCTATCATACTTACAAGAAGTAAACAAACTAATAAAACTTTAGTTTTTTTCATATTTACCCTCCTATTATTAATGTAGTATTGCTACAAGCTCATTATATAACTTATTAAAAACGATTTCAAGAATAAAAACATTTTTATTTTATTTTTTTTGGTTTTTACTATACAAAATATACACATTTGTTCATAATTTTTATGTATTATTGTGTTTTTTAATAAGAATCTGTAATGATTTCCCATTCCTAATTTTGCAAGAGTTATTTTTATCCGTTTTATTGTTATTTTTATTATAGAAACGTTTTTACGAAATCACCGTTAAGTAAATTTATACAACAATCCTTAATCATTCATGTGATAATTAGAACAAATCACTTTATTGCAAGCTGCTATATTCTATAACGAAAAAAATACCTTAGAAATGTTTTATTAACATCTCTAAGGCATTTTTTAGCATTTCAATATTTACTTACAATTCAACATCTACATACAATTCAATTTACTTACAATTCAACATCTACATACAATTCAACATTTACTTGCAAATCAACATTTACTTGCAATTCAACATTTACTTGCAATTCAACATTTACTTGCAATTCCTTCTAATAGCACATAGGTTTCATAGAATAGATATCCTTCAACTTTTTGATCTGCTGCTCCGTCATCGGAAGCGTAGGTGAATTAAGATCTGAGGTACACTCTTTCTCAACAATTAATACCGTAGCCTCCCGATCAAGTGTATGGGTATGCCAGGTTCCCTGTTTTACATTATACAGCTGTAATGGTTCCATGACGATACCATCAATTTCATCGAGATTTTCCCCATTACCACCGGTGAAGAGAGTACAGTTGCCACTCAGTAGGACAAATACTTCATCTGATGCATTATGCTTTTGCATGGTCATCAGATTCTGAACCTCAAGTTCCTCACAATATCTTAATATTGCCACCCTCCAGGCTTCAAAATCTATCACCGGTTTATAGCCCTCGCCTGTATAGGCAGTTACATCGATATATTCTTTCTTCATATGGCAACCTTTCTATATTTCATATTAAGATCATAATAAAACTGTTTTTAGACCAGCTCCACTGTTATCACATGCTCAGACGCTGAGTTAAGAGCTTCAATATCCGCTCTTAAGATCTGATTTCCCTGATGAACAATTCCATCAACCCGGACGTCCCCAATCTGATATTCACCATATTCCTTCAGGGCACTGTTGCGATACAGCACTGTCAGTTGACGACCGGCAAATAGTAATGAAGCACGTGCTTCCTTGTTATCATCGAATTGTTCCAGCATCAGTCTTGGTTCCAGAAGCAGATCTCCGCATTTACCCTTTACACCAAACATCTCAGTCAGTACGGTTAATAGAAGCCAGCTCGCCGATCCTGTTAAGTAGTGGTACAAACCACGGCCATTATCACCGATATACTCCGGAATTCCGGGATAAATCCTACTCTTCTCAAAATCACTGCAATGTTTGTACAGACTGTTAATTACTTTATAACCTTCCTTCGCAAAGCCTCTCTGATAGAGTGCGTTGCCATACATCACTGCCATATGTGCAAATACTGCTCCGTTTTCCTTATGTCCATAAGCAAAACCAAACATTCTTCCAAGATCATCTTTTATTTCATGGAAATTCGTATTCAGCTTATAACCTCCGATGGACGGCTCATAAAGGTAGGCATCAGCGGAACGCATGATTTCCTGTACCTGCTCCTGAGATGCCGTCTGTGACATGATGGTAAACACCTGTCCTGTCAACATCATTCTAACCCCAAGCTCATGGTCACCTTCTACTGCTCTGCCGTGATTATCATAGTAACTGTTATACCAGGAATAACCCTCTTTGTCAGAGATCCATTCTGACTCACGGATATGGTTCTTGATCCACTGCGCTTTCCCCTTCAGATCCTTTGCTAACTCTGCAGCTGTAATCTCCACACGCTCTCCGCTGATGGTATGTCTGATGGTATGGCAGTAGCTTCTAAGCAGCTTCTGCTTTTCTTCTATCTTATCATATATGGAAATATCAGTAGCGAGTAACTGTTTTATTTCTTTAAAGAAGGAAAGCTTCTGCCTTCCTTTCTCTTCTAATTGAAGGATCAGATCAGCCATTTGTTCCAGGTTACTTCCGTACATTGCTGTAAATGCAACACTTTCTCCACGATCTCTTGCCATATCCAGAGCGTCGTTCCAATCGGCACCTCTCAGGCGTATATGATTATGCTCCCCAACATCATAAAAGGCCGAAAGGTGTTCAATTAACATATGCTCCAGTATTGTACCGCTATATTCTTCTCCTGCAGCTGTCTTCATGTGGTTACCGTATTCCGTATTCCATTCGGTATCCTTCTCTTCACCTCTAACCGCCTGAGGATCTTTGAAATAATAGTTCTCTTTTAATAAGATGTCATAATCACCACTCTGGTTGATATAGAGGTTGGTCGTTAAGAACGGCCACACTCCATGATCCATCCAGACTCTGGTGATGTTGTTTCTATCAGCAATGAATTCACCTTGCTTTGTTCCAATGATCGTCGCATTGGTACCATCCATGCGGATACCGCCAAAATTACTGATCAGCATATCGCGGACGCCCGACGGATTCATAATCAGAAGAGCCAGGCAATCCTGCCACAGGTCTCTCCAGCCTCTGCCTCCTCTGCCGTAATCATGGTGAGGAAGGAAGGAGCAACCATAGATTCTTCGAAGCATCGGTTGGAAATTAACCCAACGCATCCATGCATCAAAATCCTTCGCTCCGGTTTGGTATGAAACATTAACCTTCTCATTCCAGTAAGCCTTCGTAGCATCTAACAATTCCATACAGGTTTTCTTCGATAGGAACTTATCTGCAAGTAGTTTAAAATCCTCTTTGGAGGATCCATATCCTAATACAACAATATAAGTTTTGTCCTCTCCCGGAGCAAGGGTTACCTCTGCAAAGCTGATGGCACCCATCGTCTCATAGCCATCCAGCGTTGCTCCGGCCTTTACCGGTTCCGTCTTCTGAAGGATTGCCTTCGGATTCTCAAAGGAACCACCTTCACCGATAAACTCTTCTACCATAGGATAGAATCCAACGGGAGCTTCCTGCTCCTCTGCACCGCCAAGTACTCCATATACCACTTTGTTCTTATGATGACCCCTCTCATCGAAGGTCAGGGTAGGATCTAGTATCACACCGTATTCTGTGGTGCTTACTCTGTGGAGCATCGACGTAACGTTTCTATGATCTCTCACATTATCTGCTGATCTGCCATAAAGCGGTATTGCAGCTGTCGGTGTAATACGAAGAACCTCATCACCGCAATTTCGTAAGGTTACTACCATAAGTTCTACCGTATCTGACCCATGTGGAACAAAGGATAGGATCTCCGACCGGATACCAAACTTCTTAGAAGTTCTTGTAACCTTATGCCACATCAATCCTGCCTGTAGCTCTGTTTCATCCTTGTCTCCAGTGAACAGCTCTGCTTCCTGTGTTACAGATCTTCCGGTCGCTGACCAGATCCCTTTTCCATCAATATTACACCAGAAATTTCTGGAGGATTTATTATTGTGCAAATCCTCGCTGCTTACCGGTGCAAGCAGGAAGGTGTTCTGACCCGTCTTACTGTCTCCGCCCAAGGTGGGTGTAAGACTGCTCATCACTCCACTTTCATTTGCAATCGGAAAATATAGATAGCTGGTCAGTTCCGGATTCTCTAATTGAAATACTCCCTTGTCATCTAAATAACGATATCCCTTCATAACTTCCCCCTCGTAATAAAACTTGTTGTAGTCTAATGCGAAACAAACTAAGTTACTTGATTTTACATGTAATTGTTACAAATTCCTTCGCTCCATGCTGATTCCGCGCTAATTTCGCTCAGGAACTGTATCAATTACATGTAAAATAGTTATAGCTTTAGAGTTTCGCAATCTAAACTTGTTACCGTAAATGATGTATATTTTATGTCTCAATTTAAGCCTTCTGATATACTCTTACATGCTCTACTTCCATAATATATGGCAGGTCATTTTCATCTACCGTACCACCCATGGATCCGCCTACCGCGATATTAAAAATTAGGTAAAACGGTTGGTCAAAGGGCCAGGCTGCCTCTGTTTGGTCCTCTGTGTCATCTGCTTTATTATAACGGCACAAGCTTTTACCATCAACATAGTACTCTACATATTCCGGTGTCCACTCCATGGTATAATCATGAAATTCGTCCATAACTCCCGGATATTCCAGAAATACAGAATACTGCTTGGTGTCTTTTCTGGTATGGTTATGCTTCTCTGAGTGAAGGCTGAAGAATAATTGATTTGCCTTTTTTCCGCAATGTTCAATAATATCTATCTCACCGCAGTGTGGCCAGCGGTTACCTTTTTTTATTGAATCAGGAAGCATCCAGACTGCCGGCCAGGAACCAATTCCCTTTGGCAGCTTTACACGGAATTCAAACAGTCCGTATTGCCAGGATTGCCTGTCATAGGTTGTGAGCCTTGTTGAGGTATATTCCCTCTCACCGTCTTTTTCCTTGATCGCTTTAATGATCAAATTACCATCTTCCACCGTAACATTGGAAGGACGGTCCGTATATGCCTGCAGCTCTGAATTTGCCCATTGGTGGTTACCCAGATCATAATTCCATTTGTTCGGATCGGGCACCCCCCGATAATCGAATTCATCACTCCAGACTAACTGATAACCTTCTTTTATATGCTCCATATCTGTCTTTATTCCTTTCTCCTGTAAACTATCATTCCTAATTCACAAAATCCTATTATCATTACATACGGCATTATCCACTATCTATATTTTATGGTTGTTACTGAAGACAGATCCGAATATCTTTAACTTCACCGTTACGAATACGCTCTGCCAGGTCACCGCTTAGGTAACTGCCGGTGATCTCTTCCTTCGTATCAGCAAAAATTATCTTCGTGATTTTAGCTGCATCCTTTCCATAGGTATCTTTGCGGGCAGGATTGCAATAGGTTACCTTACATTTGCTTAGGAAGGTAAAGGATGCATATCCTTGTTCATCAAACATCCAGCCAGGAAGTATCGGATTAAAATGTAACTGAAGTTCACCCTTCTCATAGGTAAAGATCCGGTTACCCATAAATATCTCAATCCATATGGAAACGGCTTCCGTAGTTGATCCTGAAAGTCTTGCCACATAACCTCTGCCATGAATACCGGGATTCGGATTTACACTTGTTGCTAGGAAGGAGGAATTCTCCAAGATACTTCTTCCGTATTCTTCCGGGTTACGGAAGGCTATCAGCGCTGTTTTGATGTCTTCAAAAAACTGATCATACAAACCAGCCTTCAGCATGGAAAACAGGTATTTGTATTCCATATGCAGGAAGACACTTTCTCTCTCTAGCCAGCCCGGAGTGAAGGCGCGGATACGTCCGTTCTCCATGGAGATATGCCCGATGGGTACGCTGGTTTTATACATACCCAACTTCTTATCAAAAAGTTCGCTGTTACGGACGTTGTTATATAAGTTCTTAGCTTCCTCAGATTCCTTCAGGGTTCCTAACATCTTCGCAGGTCCTTCCAGGAATGCAGGTAACGGCTGTACCTCAAACGCTTTAATATTTGCTTTCGGCAGACCATAATGGCTTTTCTCCGGCTGTCCGTCTTCACCTATTACAGGTTCAAACTCAGTTGCATGGAAAGTAAAGTAAGTTGGGACAATTCCTTGGCCATAGGTACAAGCCTTGTTAATACCCTTCTCTAATTTCTCCTCAAATGCCTGGTAAACCATCAATAGTACCTTGGATTCAATGCTCTGGGTCTCACCACTGGTACCAAAGCGTACCTGTTCTCTATATTCCTCTCGTATTGCTGAAGCAAGGTCCCAATATTTAAAATCGCTGAAACCTTCTTCTTTGGATTTCTTCAATACTTCATAAACCTTTAATACAAACTCACTGATCTCTACCGGTAGGGTAACCATTTCTACATCGGTAACCGTCTTACAGATGAAGGAAACCATGCGTTTTAATTCAAAGGTTTCAGCCATTCCGCTACCAAACAGTCCAGGAAGACCGTTCATCGCATCATTCCAGCCAGGTTTGCCACCCTCCATCTCTACACCCATTCCATAGGAATCAAGGGATGAGAACTTATTCACGGAGAGAGCAATCAATTTACCCATCAAATTCGTAACTGCATAATCGCCCGTCGTGGTCTTCAGCCAGTTCGTGCCATTCTTTCGAAAACCTTCCCTGCTCTGCTTTTCATCATCATGAACTAAGCTTCCATATTGTCTTGCTTTATTCTTCTTATTAATAACATGCTTCTCACTGCGAGGAAGCACTCTAGCCGGGCTGTCATAGAAACGGTAGCTGTTATCTCCGAATAAGAGCTCCTTCTCCTTCTCCGGGAAGATATTCAAGTAGCTGTCGATCAGATCCATATTGTAATCCCAGTGATCGCTCCAATATCCTTCGCCAAATCCTGCTTCGATGTTCTGTTCGCAGCATTCCAACAGCTTCTCTAAGAAGGCATCCTCACCACAAGTAACATCGATATGGTATTTAGCAATACTATTAGCGATCTGTCCGGGTGTAAAATTCTGGCTGGTAATCTTCAGTAGTTTATCCCCATACTGCTTCATGTTATCTTTCACTAATTCTTCAACTCTCGGTCTGCATTCAGCTTTCGCGCTGAAGGTGGAAGGACGAACCTCCAAAGGATTATATCCGTCAATCTGGATTAGACTGAAGAAGGTTTTTATATTAAAATCTCCGATTTCCTTATTAAAAAAGATGTCATTTCTTCTATTCTGGTTTACATCCCTGAAATTACCGTTACCCTGGGAGTAATATTCACCGGCGATGGAGAAGAAGTTATAATCTCGTTCCGGATCCCCATGTTTTCTGCTGAACAGATGTACAATAGCTTTGTTCGTATCCTTATTAAACACGAAGGGGTAGCCACCTCTTAAGAAATTATCCAGGTAGCTCTGCTCCATATACTGGTCAAATACAGGTACGGAGGTATGTGACTTAATATCAGCGGTAAGCTGCTCCACAATCTCATCTGCCAATTCTTCTTTACCGGATAGGAAGTCCTTCTTACAGAACAATTCGATTTTCTCGTTCAACTGAGCAGGTGAGCCTGCAAATCCTGTTAAGGAATGGAATATATACCGGCTTCCGGTTGTAAGAGTAAACTTCATAGGGCTGAATCCACAAGGTACTTTATTATAGAAGCATTGCTCCACCTTCATGATTTCACTTAACGGATTTTCCAAAAAGACAATCGGATTAACCAGAGAAGTTTCATATCCGAATACGGATTCAGCATCATAAATCACAGGAAGCACTTTGCCTTCCTGAATACCGACATAAAAATAACCTCCTTCAACATCAGATACCTCAGCTGAATCATCACTGGAAGCACGCATGGTATAATAAGGAGCATTATGTTCGAGATTCTTTATCTCAGTCCAACTTTTTAACAGATTGGACATCTCTTTGTAAGCACCATTCTGTATACCATAAGGAATAATCTTCGGTAATCCATCGATTAATTCAATCTCTTTCTCATATTCACCGAGATTCTCAAGCTGTACCTTTCTAACCAGTGCTCCGATGCTTTCATTCGGAAGCACATAATAGTTCACGTTAATTTTCAGTCCGTGCTGATGATTAATTTCCTCCAAGCGGATGCTGTTCTTCTTAATGTAAAGATTACGCTCTGCAGTCCCATCCAGGCTAAAAAACGGTTCAAAATAACTACCATTACACTTGATCAAGGTTCGAAAGCCCTTTATTGCAGTATTTTCATATGCTGTATTCGCCGGATTAAATTCCATAATTGCATTATTCTTATGATGTATACCAAAGCTGTTGATGCCTTGTCCCCTATTCGTATAATAAACCCAGAGGGGTATTCCCTTAATCCCTGCAAGTCCAGGTAGGAAGCTCGAGAACGCGGGTAGCTTATCAAAGCTTTCAATTTTGTACGTGTCCCCTATTAATTGATATTTTCCCATATCGTAGTTAATCTCCTTTGTTGTTAAGATCGATTAGATGATTGCGAACTTTATTCTTTATAGAACTTTCCTAACAATTGATACAAATTCCTTCGCTCCATGCTGATTCCGCGCTAATTTCGCTCAGGAACTGTATCAATTGTTAGGAAAATAATCATAGTTTTTGAGTTTCGCAATTATCAATATTAAGTTAAATTCTTACCTTACAGGTATTCCGGATAACCAGGCTCGGCTTAAGCATCGTAATCCTTCCAAGCTCAGTATCTTCCTGTCCTAAAATCTGGAACAGCTCCGTTGCACTAAGGGCTCCCAGTTCCGTTACAGGGCTATGTACAGTTGTAAGTGCAGGATTGTAATAGGAGGATAACAGGATATCGTCGAAGCCTATGACGGATATCTCCTCAGGTACACTATGTCCACCTTCCGTTAGCGCTTTGATACACCCCCATGCCATTTCATCATTTGCACAGAAGAAAGCGTCCGGTAGCTCGATACCCTTAAGTAATAAAACTCTCATTTCACTATAGGCAACAGCCTCTTCAAAATATCCCCGTAAAATGATACTCTCATCAACAGGCAGATTATACTTCTTCATCACCTTAAGATATGCCTGATATCTGCTCTCATCATCATTGCTAAAAATACCGTGGATATATCCAATCCGCCTATGACCTTGTTTAATCAGGTATTCCATTGCCTGAGTGGCCCCCTCCATATTATCTATGGTAACACTCGACATTCGTTCTCCTGCAAATTCACGGTCAATGAACACAATCGGCAGCTTTGATATAGCTATCCGTTCCACATACTCATTATGTAACCGTTCATTCATCATAATCGCTCCCTCTACACCTGAGGAAATAATCATGCCGTAAATCTCATCGCTGGTATTCTCATTACTGATATAAATGTTCAGCAAATAGCCCTTCAGTTTGCACTGCAGATGAACTGCCTGCATCAGCATCCGGTAGAAATCACCCTGAATACTTGGTAAGAAAAGACCTATCGTATTCTTCTTGTTTGATTTCAGGAACTTCGCATTCATATTAGGAACGTATTTCAGCTTCTCAACAGTCTCGAGAACTTTTTTCTTCTTCTCTTCACTTACTACATCCACCTGATTTAACACATTGGATACTGTTGATATCGCTACTCCAGCTTCTCTGGCTACATCTTTGATGGTAACCATGTTGTTCACTCCTACCTATCTATATTTCCTATTTGGATGTAAATACTCCCCTCATCTTGGCAGTAAATACACGATGTGAATTGCACTTAATAATTCACATTATCCCGCAGGCTCATTATATCTCGTACGGGGAATAAGTTCAAGATAAAATCATTTTTATTTTAGTTTTTACCGACACTTTTTATGCATATCTTATAGAATACCTCCTTATAGTAGAATCATTTTGCACTTTCTCACAGTATTAGCTAGAAAATCCCACGTGTATTACCTGGTATCCCTATCATACAACCACTGATTACTTAATATTCGTATTGAAACGTTTTTTTCATTGTTTTTAATCGTGTTTTTATACAATAGCACATTCTTATTTTTAGATATTATTATTTATTTCTAAATAAATACCATTTTATACCATAAAGATGCCAAATAAAGAGAAATAATGAGATAAAGTGACTAATCAAGAGGAAAAGCCATTTTACATTATTAGAATAAACGCAGGGTTCTATTAATAATATCTATAACACTTTCATAAATTAGTTAAAAATGTTAAAATAATTAGAAGGTTTGTCGAAAAATAGAACAAATTCGCACATGAGGCAGAAGGAGATAGACATGCTGATCGCACGACAGGCAATATTTGATCACAACATGGGTGTATATGGTTATGAGTTACTATACCGTTCCGGTTACCAGTCCAGCCAATATGACGGTATCTCTGCAGTCCAAGCAACTGCAACCGTACTGGACGGGTTATATGAAACCGGTATTAATCAAATAGTTGAAGATAAGTTTGCTTTTATTAATTGTGATGCACAGTTCATCTTGTCAGATACAATCGAGTTGATTTCTCCTGACAGGCTGGTGATTGAAGTCCTGGAGCATGTAGAAGCTTCTGAGGAACTGCTTAAAAAATTACACTCCTTAAAAGAAAAGGGTTATAAAATCGCGCTAGATGATTTTGTACAATCCTTTGAAGCCTATCCGATTGTGCCGTTTGCCGATATCATAAAATTTGATATTATAGCAACACCACTGGATACACTTCATAAGCAGATAGAAAAATCGATATCTCTGAACAAAGTGCTATTGGCGGAGAAGGTTGAGACTAAGGAGGAATTTCAAAAGGCAAAATCCATGGGATTTCAGCTGTTTCAAGGGTATTTCTTCAGCAAGCCCTCCGTCATTGGCAATTCGAATATGAATCCGACAAAGAAATCACAGTTCACCAGACTAATCAGCGAGTTACACAAAGATGAGCCTTCTTATCAGACTCTTTCGGAAATCATTCAGACAGATGCTAATCTTACTTACCGTATGCTCAATGTATCCAGTAAGCGTGCCGGTAACGATACCCTTTATTCCATCAAGAGAGCCTTGATGTATATGGGTTTCCGAGAAATCGAGCTATGGATCAATATTATGATGATGAGAGAGTACAGCAGTAACAAGCCGAGAGAATTAATGAATCTGGCGCTTGTAAGATCAAAATTCGCCGAGGCCATCGCCACTCACAGCCATCTAATCAACCTGAAGCAAGAGGCTTCCCTGCTCGGCTTGCTGAGCACCATAGATGGGATGCTTGACCAAACTTTCGAGGTAGCGCTTAAGGATATCTCCCTTCCTGCTTCCATCACCGATGCGCTGATCGCAGGTACCGGACCCATGATTCTGCTTTATAAGCTTTTTAAATATTATGAACTGGGCGATTGGGAAATGGTTGAGACCCTATCAGAAGATCTTACAATTGATATAGAACTTCTGATGAAGGATTATATGAATGCCGTGAATTGGGCTAAGGATATTATGAACAAGATTTAGAAGACAAAACAGGGGCAGGCGAATTATCGCCTGCCCCATCTCTAACTGGAGTTTCTATCAATATTGATTACATCTGGCATACTTTACGAGGATTTAAGATATTCTTAGGGTCAAATGCCTTCTTAATACCTCTCATGATCTCAACAGTTGCAGGATCCATGGACTCAAATAGGTAAGATTTCTTAGCAAAGCCGATACCATGCTCACCGGATACCTGGCCTTTTAACTCTCTGGCCTTACCATAGATCTTATCCATAGCCTCCGTCATTCTCTTCTCCCACTCTTCTTCGCTTAGGTCATCCTTCAGAACATAGGCATGAAGGTTACCATCGCCGGCATGGCCGAAGCTTTTGATACGGACATTTACTTCTTTATATAATCCATGAATATATTCCACCATTTCATTAACACAGCTTCTTGGTACAACTACGTCTACCTCATCCATATAAGTCGTGGAACCCTTGATTGCTTCTAAGAATGCTCCTCTGGCTTTCCAGATGGATTCCTCTCTCTCATTGGTATCAGAGATGAGAATATCAAGTGCTCCCTGCTCAAGGCAGATCTTCGCTGCACTTTCATAAGCCTTCTCAACTTCCTCCGTGGAGTTTCCATCGAACTTCAGAAGAAGATAAGCATCGGCTGTATTATCAGGGAATTTTCTGCCCAGATATTTTTCCGCGTCCATAATTACTTCTCTCTGCATGAACTCTATTGCAGTCGGTGCGGACTTGGATTTGATGATCATAGGAACTGTTCTGATTGCTGCTTCCAAGCTCGGGAAGGGGATTAAGAGGCTGACTGCTTTCTTCGGAAGGGGGATCAGCTTCAGGATTGCCTTCGTAATAATTCCAAGGGTTCCTTCAGAGCCAACCATCAGATCCTTCATCGCATAACCGGTACTGTTCTTAACTACCTTACCACCGAATTCAACTACGGTACCATTCGGTAATACCACCTCAAGACCGCGTACATAGTCTCTGGTTACACCGTATTTAACCGCTCTCATACCACCGGCATTCGTACTGATATTACCACCGATGGTAGCGGATTTCTCACCCGGATCCGGAGGATAGAATAGATCTCTGTCCTGAACATACGCGGAGAGTTCCATTAAAAGCACACCCGGCTCTACTGTAATTGTTAGGTTGTTCTCATCTAATTCAATCACATGGTTCATCAGTGTAGTATCAATCATAATACCATGCTCAATAGCAACGGAGGAACCAACAAGTCCAGTACCTGAACCACGGGGAGTTACAGGAATATTATTCTCGTATGCATACTTCATAATCTGGGAAGCTTCTTCTGTGGAGGTGATTTTTACCACCACATCCGGGAAGCTTACTGTATCACTTAATTCATCATGGCTGTATTCCTCATTGATATCCTCTCCGTATAGTACACGGTCAGGATCACTGATTATCGTTTTAATATGATTTAAATCATTCTGATCTATTCTCTTATAGCTCATTATATTAACCTCCTATGCCCCTTGGCTCATCTTGATCTGGTTGATTAAATTTGGAATAATCTCATAGAGATCTCCTACCAGACCGTAGTGTGCTACTTTAAATATAGGTGCGCTTTCGTCTTTATTGATTGCTATGATCTGTTCGGAGTTATTCATTCCGGCTGCAAACTGCACAGAACCGGATACACCAACCGTAATGATCAGCTTCGGACGAACCGTTCTACCGCTTAAGCCTACCTGTCTTTTTGATTCAAGCCAGCCAGCTTCCATCACCGGTCTTGTACAGGCAATCTGCCCGCCTAACAGCTCCGCAAGCTCTTTAACCATCTCAAGATCCTCTTCCTTCTTGATCCCACGGCCGGCTACGACCAATACCTCGGAAGCCTCAATAAATTGTTCCTTCGCCTTTGCGATGATATCAAGTACCTCTATCTTACTGTGAAGCTTATCTGCTGCTATTTTACGGGAAATGATTTCACCTGTCTCCTCTGTACTACGCTTCGGTGCATCCATCACCTTGTAACGAACGGTTGCCATCTGCGGTCTGTGGTTCGGAGTCATAATATGCGCCATGATGTTTCCACCGAACGCAGGACGGATCTGAGCCAAATCTGTATTCTCATTGATGTCAAGTATTGTACAGTCAGCGGTTAAGCCTGTTCCAAGTCTCGCAGCCAGACGTGGCGCTAGCTGGCGGCCCACCGGTGTGGCTCCGATCAGGATTGCTGTAGGCTTCATCTCATTAACAAAATCTTCAAAGACTGATGTATACGGTTCTATTTTAAAACGGTCTAGCTCAGAATTATCATATACGAATACCTTATCTACTGCATAATGAAGAAGCTCACGAGATTTCTCCAAAATATTACTGCCCATCATAAGTGCGTACACCGGATGGTTAATCTTCTCTGCCAATTCCTTTGCTTTACCAATTAACTCATAGGTTACCGGATGAATGATACCGTCGATATGGTCAACATAGACAGCGATGCCCTTCCATTCGCTTTTATCAATAGCCTGCACTTCTTCCTCTACATATTCAATGGCACCCTTCGGTCCCTTTTTAACACATATTTTACACATCTTACACGCTGAGTTGATGATAAGCTCACCGTTTTTATTCTCCATAGCACTAAAGGGACAGAGGCTGATTACCTCATCAATGTTGCCCACCAGAGATTGATTTACCACTAACTTTGCCATACTTACCTCCATTTATCGTTTTATAAAGTAGCCTTATGCGAACTTTAATTCCTTCAACTTATCGTATAACTGTTCCGTAAGTTCTGCACCGGATCCGTTCCATATCTCTCTGTGGGCATTCACTTCCGGAGGGAAGATACGCTGTACCTGAGTGGGGGAGCCATTCAGACCATAATGTTTTTCATCCTTGTCCTCTAAATCAGCAAGAGTGATTACCTGAATCTCTCGATCCTTGGTCTCAAGCTTCTTCACATAGGAAGGAAGTCTCGGCATAAAGATGTCTTTATCAACAGCAAGCAGACATGGGTATTGTACTTTAGTAATCTCGATATCATGAATCATGTCCATCTCGATGGTGATATCCTTTTCACCGATTTCTACTATCTTGGATACGTTAGATACGGAGGGGATGTTCAACCACTCGGACACTTCTGGTCCTGTTTGAGCTGTATCACCATCTGTGGTTTGCTTTCCGCAGAGGATCAGATCAAATTCACCAAGCAGCTTGATGCCCTGAGCTATCGTATAGCTGGTAGCTAATACGTCAGCTCCTCCGAACTTACGGTCAGAGATCAGTGCCCCCTTATCCACACCCATAGCGAAGGCTTCACGAATAATTGCTGCTGCCTGTCCGGGTCCCATGGTTAAAGCGTAGATGGTTCCTCCTGTCTTTTCCCTAATTCTGAGCGCTGTCTCGATTGCATATAAGTCATATGGATTCATCTTGGACTCCACACCATTTCTCTTTAATACTCCAGTTACCGGATCGACTTCTACTTTATTGCTATCCGGAACTTGCTTAATACATACTAAAATGTTCATAATAACCTCCGTTTTTTGATATGTTTATTTTTAGCCTAACCTAAGAGTCTTGCACCAATGAAAGTAATGATGCCGACTACAAGTAAGAACATTACGAATATTTTTATGGTTCCTTTTAATAAGACGCTTTCTTTTCCCTGTAAGCTTACTGCTGCAACTGCAATCGCGATGCTCTGAGGGGATATCATCTTGGCCATTACTGCACCTGCTGTATTCGATGCTGTAATCCAGGGCTGATTCAGGTTCAGCGCAACTGAGGTCTCCAGCTGAAGTCCACCGAATAATACGCTTGCTGAGGTACCACTACCAGTAACAAAGGTTCCGATTGCACCAAGTAATGGAGCAAATAACGGATAGAAGGAACCGGTTACTGTTACGAACATCACTGCAATGGCAGAAATCATACCGCTATAGCCCATGAGCTTTGCTGTTGCCATAATGGCGATGATGGTAACGATTGTCTTGGACAACTGAATTAATGTCTTGTAGAAGATCTTAAGCATCTGAGACATTGTTGCACCTTGGATCTTACCACCGATAAAGGCAGCAAGGATAATCCACATACCAGGAGTTGCAAGCCAGGAGAAGGTATAGGGTGCTGCATTCTCTCCGGTATAGATAGGAACTACAGTCTTAACTGTTGCTAACAGCGTGTTAAGAGGTGCAATCAATTTGGAGGTCGAAAGCAGTAAGATGAAGATTAGAAGAAACGGGCTCCACGCTTTGAAGGCTTCCTTCAGACCAATGTTACTACGATGTGTCTCAACTTTTTGCTCCAATGCAAACTGGGGATCTACTTCTTTCTTACCAAATACTTTTGCTGCACCGATGGTACATAACATTGAAAATACGGATCCAATTACTACCGGAAGCTCAGCTCCAAGGAACTTTGCTACCAAGAACTCAGGGATTAAGAAGGATAAACCTGAGATTAATGTAATGATACCGATACCTTTAAAAGAATTTTTACTCTTCTTACCTGTCAGATAAACAAGAACAAAGGGGGTAAGAATAATCAATACTGCCAAAATAATTACTGTATTTGTAGATAACGACATAACATCAAGTCCTGTTATCTTCGCCAAGGTTGTGGTCGGAATACCGATGGAACCGAAGGCAGTAGGGGTAGCGTTAGCTATTAAGCATACAATTGCAGCGAATACCGGATCAAAACCAAGTCCCCAAAGCATACTCGCCGGGATCGCCACTGCGGTACCGAAGCCCGCCATACCTTCCATGAAGCCACCGAAGCCCCAGGCAATAATAAGAACCAATACTCTCTTATCTGTTGTAACGCCTGCAAGCATCTTCTTGATGACTTCCATCTTACCTGTAGCCACACATACGTTATAAGTGAATATGGCTGCGATAATTACGATAATGATAGGCCAAAGTGCTAAGGCTGCTCCTTCTGCTACTGCAGTAACGCTATTCAGTAAAGGCATCTTAAATACGGTAACCGCGAGTACGTAAGCGATTACTAAAGCTACGACACATGCTTTAAACCCCGGGATCTTTAATGCTGTGAGTGCGATGATTAGCCAGATAATTGGTAGCAGTGCTAATACAAATGTTAATGTCATTGTCATGTTGTACCCCTTTCTAAATCTTCCATATGAACCCCAATACTCCAAAAATATATTATTCCCAATTGGTACTACCAATTATTATAGTAAAAAAATTGGGTCTTGCAAAACGGGTGTTAAGCAACCCCTCATTCCTTCCATCAACTCTAATTGGTAGGACCACTTTGTAGTCTTATTATATAATCCCTTCGTCATTTCGTCAATAAAAGTCTTTTTTTTAACATTCTTTTTGTACATTATCACATTTTTCAGACATAATGTTATAAATTAGCCTCACCGGTTACACGGAAAAGAACTCCAAAACTGAGTTCCACCGGAACTTATTTCGGAGTTCTTATTAAGGATTTAGGGCTATCTAAATTCTTCTCACATTAGTTAGCTCTCTATCTATATTAGTTCTTTTTCACTTAATTTTATGTCTACGATATCAAAATGTTTGGTGATTGCCTGATAAGCCAAGTTCTTATCCCTTGTGATAATACTTCTAAGCATCTCATCATGAGCTTGGTTAAGAATTACTCTGCTGTCCTCTGTACTTAAGATATCCCTTCTCAAATCATAGATGAATTGATCAATCAGATCGGACAGGGCTTTCAATATGCTAATGATCAAGGTATTTCTGGATGCTCTGGCAATATTATAGTGAAGTTGCTTATCAAGTATGACGTTCACTTCTTCCGTTTCATGCTCGAGCTGGGATAGAATCTTCTCCAGCTGTACTATCTCAGCATCCGTAATATTGTCAATTGCAGAGATCAATGCTTGCATCTCCAGTGCTCGCCGCAACTGGCTAATCTGATGATAATCAATCTGGTTCAGCAGGAACATCATAGACATGGACTCCACCAGATTGTTCTCAAAATTGCCAGTCAGATAGTTACCGGCACCCTGCTGACTGACGATTACCCCCATAATCTCCAGGGTACGGATTGCTTCGCGAACTGAATTACGGCTGACCCCAAGCAGATTAGACAGTTCTCTCTCTGCTGGCAGCCTTCCTCCGGTTTCCAGTCTGCCTGCCCTAATCTCTGTTTTAATATAATCAATTACCCTCTGGTAAGATTTTTGTTGAAGTACTTTCTCCTCTTCCATATCTGTTTCTCCTCGTTCCTATTCTATCCGGCTGTATCTACTCTTACTACAGCTTTCATTGTATTAGGAATCAGCCCAAATTGCATATATTTTCACAATCGGCTTTACATCCGATCTATTCGAGTTATAATAAATCTTAAGGTAAAATATGTTAAGGATAAATCATGGAGGTTAGATATGTACTATCAGATATGTGATGCAATAACAGAGATTAAATTGCAGAACTTTGACCCAGAGATTTTAACCGTGGGTATCATCTCTCTGGAGGAGCTGGAGCAATGCTATGGTGAATTTGGCTTCTCTTATCTTACGGTGGAAGAATGTAAAAATGATAACCAGCATCTGCATGGTAATCTGAATTCCTATTATGATTATATGTTCGGTGTAATTGTTGCTCTTAATCCAGGCCAGATTGTCAAGATACAGGACCGGATCGGTATCTATATGAAGAAAAATCTACTGTTAATCGTAATTATTGAAGATAAGGATGACAGTACCAGAATGAAATTCTTTGATCTGCTGGAACATCTTAATCTTTCGAAAATGTCCTTTGAACGCCTGATTTTCGGTTTCCTGGAACGTTTTATTAACGAGGATTATAACCTACTGGTTGAGGTTGAAGAAGATCTCAGCGAGCATGAAGATAAGATTATAGCCCGGACAGTTGATGATGATTTCAACGCTCAAATTACTGGGATCCGTAAGAAACTGCTGCTTTTGGATAATTATTATCAGCAGTTTGTGGCAATCGGTGAAGAACTGGAAGAAAACTCGGCCGATCTATTTATCGATGAGAACCTGCATTATTTTAGAATATTTTCCGGCAGGGCTGCGCGGTTAAGTAATAATACCCGGGCGTTACAGGAATATTCCGTGCATGTAAGAGAATCCTATCATGCACAGCTTGATAATGATATGAACCGGATTATGAAGATGTTCACTGTAGTTACTACCGTATTCCTTCCCCTTACTTTAATCGTAGGCTGGTATGGAATGAATTTTACCACTATGCCGGAAATTACCTGGCAATACGGTTACTTGTATGTGATCCTCTTAAGCATTATTGTTGCAATCCTTTGCTTTTTCTTTTTTAAAAAGAAAAAATTCATGTAATTTATGTAACCATCAGAAAACCCCAGGCGTGCAGTCATGCATTTGCCTGGGGTTATTTATATGCTTATATCCCTATGATGGGATTATTAATTATTCTATTATAATTTAGCATAGCCATAGCCATTAACGATGGCTTCCAGTCTCTGCTTCGATCGACACATTGGACACTCATCGATGGCGAAGCTCTTATAATCAGGAATGTCCTTCGCTTTGAAGATGGAATATACGGGAAAATCATCGACATGATCAACAGCACTGAAGATACAACTAATTCCCTGTACTACACCACCATAATACTTGATACAGTCGACGCTTCTCTTGAGGGTGTCACCGGTCGTAGCTGAACCTGCTAATAAGACAATGTGCTTGTTGAAAACTGCAGATTGGTTATTATCTCTGAAGATCATCTGCCCATTTGTATTAAATACCGGTGTAATAATATAAACGGTCTGATGCGCATTCATCGACATAATGCCCGCAGTCGATAATTCCTGGGCCAGATATGCTCCGATAACTTCGCACCCTTCCAGACATACAACCGTATCTACTACTGTACTGGTAATGTAATGCTTCGCCATAACCCTTGCTGCTTCAGCAGCCTCACCTTGTCTGGTTTTCATCGTCGTAAGGTCGATATACTGGTTGATGTGGGAATTGTTTGTAGCAAAATGACCAGGTATAACCTTTAAGGCGATTTTCTTGTTCATAGGTGCATAAACCTTTATTGCTCTACTTTCCATAGAATTACCCCCTTTGTATATGGTTTTGTTCACTTGGTATCTGTTCCTATTATATCCCAATTACCAATATTAGGCAAGGTGTTACTAAATTCTGGGTGATAAAATCTACAGGAAATATATAATTACCTTTTCTCTTTGATTAGTCCCTTCCGGTAGGCATCTAATAGACCTTCCAGATCCTTGATCTGAAGCTTCAGTTCTTCACCGATATCCGTATCTCCAACTCTCTTCCGCTTTGACTCATGTTCCAGTACCACCGCCACGGAATGAATATCAATCTCCTCTTCAATCGCCTGCTGTGTGGATTCGAAGGGTTCATGGGATACCAGCAGAAGACCATAGGAGTTATAGATCAGTGTATAGCCTGCAATCCCCGTCTGCGCATGATATGCGCGGGAGAAACCTCCATCAATAACAATCAGCTTACCATTTGCTTTAATAGGGCTTTCACCTTTCTTAATCTCAACAGGTACATGACCATTTATGATGTGGGAGACCTTCGGATCTAAACCAAATTCCCGAATGATCCTATTGCAGATCTTCTCATCATCATATAAGTCGTAGTATGGATTCCGCTTCTCATAATGGGTCTCCTTCTCTTTCAGAAGGTACCGTTCCAATGTTGCCATCCGCTCCTTGCCGAATAACGGAGAATCCGGCCCGTTCCATAGGTACCACATGATATCCATCGCATATTGTTTCGCCTGAGGATTCTTGGTATTGAAGTAACCCTCTCTTACGAGAATATCCAGACGGTCCAGATAAGCTTTTCCACTGTATTCCACTCCTGATTCCCCGATATGTACTTTCTTGAAGCTACCGTCTTCCTCCAAGGGGATGCAACCATGATAAAGCAGGTTGGAATTATTCTTCAGATACATGCTTCCGTTGGAATATAGGAAACTAATATGCTTCTGAAGCTTTTCGCTATTTTGAAAGGAGTACTTAAGTTTATCAATCAGTTCCTGTTCCTCCGGAATTAATTGATAAGGCTTCGCGGGATCGATTGTAGGAAAATGCCTGTCTCTTAATTGATAGCCATTTCCTTCTAAACGAATCGTTCCTTCCTTATAGTTGATATGATTTAATAAGAGCCTGCTCTCCATATGGAAGGTGGGACGCCTCTCGATTACTATACCCTCCAGTTTAAACTGTAGTATAGTGACAGCTTTATGCATCTGGGCGATGAGTAGAATCTCATTGCCGTTCAAGCTCTCATTGTCTTCCATTCTGGGTTGAAAGCACAGACATTCGTCATCTCCATAATATTTCATCGCAAAGGTCGCCAATGGAAGCAGATTAATGCCATAACCATCTTCTATTGTTCGCAGATTCGCAAAGGCAAGGCTGTTGCGCAGAACCGTCGCAATACAGGCTTCCTGTCCTGAAGCCGCTCCCATCCACAGCATATCATGGTTTCCCCATTGGATATCCACACTATGATAATTCATCAACGTCTCCATGACGATATCCGCACCCGGACCCCTGTCAAAGATATCACCGATGATATGAAGCCGGTCAACAACCAGCCTTTGAATTAGTTTAGAGATGGCAATGATAAATTCATTCGCTCGTTCAATCCTTATAATCGTCTTGATAATTTCGTCATAATATTCATCCTTATCCCGCTGATCAGTTTCCTCGTGGAGAAGCTCCTCGATGATATAGGCAAAATCCTTCGGGAGGGCTTTTCTAACCTTGGAACGAGTATATTTGGAGGAGGCAGACCTGCAGATCTCAATCAGGCGGTATAAAGTAATCTTGTACCAATCCTCCAGATTCTTTTCCTTACGCATCACTAACTCGAGCTTCTGTTCGGGATAATAAATCAGAGTTGCCAGACTCTTGATATCATTTTCCCCTAAGGATTTCCCAAAGAGGTCGGTAATCTTACGTTTGATGGCACCGGAGGCATTCCGTAGAACATGATTGAAGGATTCATATTCCCCATGAATGTCTGACAGGAAATGTTCCGTGCCTTTCGGCAAATTCAAGATAGCCTGCAGATTAATCATCTCAGTGCAGGCTGTCGCTATCGTCGGGTATTGGTTGGATAACAACTTCAGATATCTCAACTCCTGTTCCAACTCTTTGCCTTGAAGCTCTTCTTTTATCATCTCTACCTCCTGATACCTGCTCACGCATTAAAGTGAACTGACATTTTACATTCTAATCCCAGGTCTTCCACACGTCCGGCTGATAGCCCACGGTGGCTTTCTTACCGTTTCTTACAATGGGGGTTGCAAAAAGCTTCGGATTATCAAGAAGCTTCGTTTCCTGATCATCAGGCGAGAGGTATCTCAGAAGAGCAAGAATGTCCTTGTCCTTAGTGCTCTTATCCAGGAGCTTATCGATTCCTCCCACTGCCTGCTTAATATTACTAAACTCTCCTTTGCTCATACCGAACTTCGCCACGTCAATGGATTGGAACTTCACACCACGTTCCTTAAAATAACGCTCAGCTTTCTTGGTATCAAAGCATTTGGAGGTGCCAAAGATCTGTATGTTCATAAAAGTTACTCCTCAAGTTTCAATAATTTTTAGATAATTTCATCAACATATTCCTCTATTTGATTAATAATCTCTTTATCAACGATAGCCCAAAATATTCGAATAATATTCTTTCCTTTGAGTATCCTTGCTGGTATTTTTGAATACTGAGAGAATTCCTTAATCATCATATCTCTGAGTTCTTGTCTTTTTGTACCTTTCTCTTTCCCTGAATAGCCATCCAATTCAAGCTTTTTAACTATTCTTATGGCTTTATACACCATATTCAGATTACTACCCTCTAATAATTCTTCATACAATAATTTTACCAAAGAAGCAGCATTTACTATATTCAATGAGTCAAACTCAACTTTAGCATTCAGATATAAAGATTTAAAATTATCAATCATTCTTTTTAAGATAGGGTCTTCTCCACTATCTACCGATGATAATCTATAAAGTTGTTTATATACATCAACTTTAATAATGTTCAAATCAAAATCAATCTTACGACTTTTACATTCTTGAATCGCTCTAGCTATATATTTCTTGCTAATATCCTGGATATTGAATTCATCTAAATGATAATTTATCAGCATCCATATATCATAAAACTGTTTAATCTGCTCATCCATTCGGTTATCCTGTACGCCAATCGTCTCTGGTCCCAAAGTTGTCAGTTTGTCCGCAAATAGACTGTTTATACTAAATATATTATATTCATACTCACTTTGTACAGCAAACAAATTTAAACCTTTTATTTTCACAAAATCATATTCCTGTTGTAAAATAAATTCGATTTTAACTCGTTGGTAAGGTATTTCTTTGTTATCGGAACCCCATATTTCGGCTATATCAAGTACTGAAGGCACCTTTACATCGTATGTAAATAAAGGTAATGATGTTTTTGGTTCCTTAGGTATGTGTGGAATGAATTCAAAATAATGAAAATCATTATCCAATGTTTCAGAAATTCTTTTCAAGGTTTCATCTATCTCCTGTTTTGTACCATAAAACACCATATCAATATCAATACTCGTTCTTTGTGCTTCCACAGGTAAGTAGAACTGCGTAGCTGCACCTCCCTTTAAAGCCACTCTATCTTTTAATATTTCTTGTATCTGTAAATACAACTCTAGGTCCCATAAGAATAGTTCAAGTCTAGAAATATTTTTGAAACCAAACTCTTCCATTCTTTTCTCATAGGAATTTTTTAAGAATGCTGTTTCTTTATGAAATAGTTTTCCTTTGTAATCAGCCATAATTTATACCTCTTTTTTCAATAACTCTACGAACTCAAAGGCATTTTCTGTTATAAATCGGCTTTCTACAATAAATCGTATGTCATATTGCATGTTTCTGACATATGAAATTTTGACCATTTTCTTTTGATCAATTATTCCGTGCTTAATCATATTTGAATATGTTCGAACCAATTCCTGTATAGCAAATGGAAAATTCTCTCTTGTTATTGAATAAAATAAATCTATAAATGCTTTTTCAATAACTGCAATACCTTTCTCTTGGAAATCAAAACTAGTTGTGGGGTATAGAAAAATTTGACTTCTGTTGTCAAATTTGTTTCTTGAAATTGAGGTTTCACTTTTCTTATAATCAATTATATAGAAATCTTGATTTAATAATAATTCTCTAATTTCTTCACTCGCATCCTTATCAACAAAAACCATACTAGGATATTCCTCCGGTACATGGTGGAGGAATTTCTGTATCACATCGAGTCCTGAAATATAATATTTGTACCCAGTTTCATCTAAAATTTCTTGTATTCTTTGTGATGCCTTCGATAAATAAACAGCAAGTTTCCCCTTGTATTCATTAAATGAGTAAATACCATTTCTAATTCTTTTCAAATAACCTTCATCTACTAGCTTTGAAAGTAGCCAATAGACTGAACTCTTTTTCAGCTCAGGAAATAATTTTTGAACATCTTCAAAATATATTGACGCATTATCACCAAACTTATCTTTAATATATTCAAATCTGTTAAGTAAAGTCAATTTTTTATCCATAACATCCCTCCATAGGCTGCATAATAAATTAATGCTATCACCAAAGTAATCAGTTGTCAATAAAACAGCAGCAAATATCATATTTGCAGCTATTTTTATGATTACACTCAAAAATAGTGTTTTAATCTACAGTAGAATGGCACATGTATTCTATTCCATAAAATAGCTGCAAATATGATATTTGCAGCTATTTTATAATTAGATAGTTTTATGCGTGGGAAAGTTCCGGGAAAAGTCCCTTATCAATCAAGTTCTTACCTCTGACAAAGAAGGTCGTCCCTTCCTCCTTCAGAAGCTCGGCTGTAAAAGATGAAGTATCTAAAGGTGTAAAACCTAAGGAGACCGTCATCACCCGCTGGTTAATCAGAGCTTGAATTACCACATCAAGATCAAAATCCCGTTCACTGTAAATGTCCGTCAACTGAAGTTGATGCTCATCATAAGACGCAACCGCTATCAAATCCAGCTCGCAGATATAATAGATATCCTCAGCGTTCCATTTGGTAAGATAGAACATAAGTAAGCCAGGGTTACCTACCATGGCATATCTGGAGGTAGGCTTCGTATTGTTAACCAGACGGGTTAGCAACTCTAAGTCATCGTCTTCCTGAAGATTAAGCTTGCGTACACTTAGCTTCTCCTCCTGTTCCCTGACAAGTTTTGTGTATTCATATTCCTCCGCATAGACAAAATCGAACTTCGGGTAGAAATCCAGAACGGAATCATTTGCATACAGATAGATACACTCACAGGAATCCTCAACCTCACTGAGTACATATACCATCAGGGTCCTGCTTAATCCCCGAAGCCTATAGGACCAGTCAGTCATTACCGTGCCGATCTGCACGGTCTTGTGGAGCTCTCCATCTATATTGAAATCAATATAGTTTACCGATACATTTGCTACAATCTCACCTTTATGTAAAAGGGAATAAGTTTGATATTTATCACTCCAATATCCCTTCTGATACCATTGTTCAAGATCAAAATCATAGGTTTGATTCATCAACCGATTAAAGCTATGTCTATAATAATCATCGTCCTTATAATCTGTGATCAAAGTATAATCTTCATCATTAATTCTTAATTGTAATTCTTCCTTCATGTCAGGTCCTCCTCATCCGCATTATACACTTAATTGCTTTCTCTCAAGTAGTATCGTTAGTCTTATTATAACATGAAACAGTTTGATAATATATGATATTTTGTATTGTAGTCTACCTCTATTTTCTAAATTACTGCAACCAAAAGAATACGCCCATGTGCGAGAACTCGAATTCGCTCACAGGCGTATATGATTCATATGGGGAAATACTTTAACTCATTCTACTTGGTTTTTCTTTTAAATAAACTTACAACTCCTAGCAATATAACCGCTCCGACAATAGAAATGAGGAAGCTCCACAGATTAAGTCCTGTCGCAGGTCCAAGTCCGAAGATACCAGCTACCCATCCACCGATAAATGCTCCCACGATACCAACCAACAGATTCCATCCGATACCCATTCTCTCATTATTGCCTGTAATCATACTTGCAATCCATCCGGAGACACCTCCGAGGATCAACCACACCACCAGGTTACTTACGTCCGGCATAATTATTATCTCCTTTCAGTTTATCATCCACACGATCCATAAGCTTGTTGCCCTCCTGGAATACATCTTCTTTCACATCATATAATTTATCCTTCACTTCCGTTGTTGCTTGTCGGAACTTTCCGGTAAATTCAAGCTCTTCGTCGTTGATGATCTTGCCTGCGGTCTCAATTACTTTACCGACGGCCTTATCCTTAGTGCTTGTGATCTTATCCTTTGTATTCTCGAATTTATCCATGGCCAACACCTCCATCGGTGAAATAAAATAATAACTCTAATGATAATATGAACAAGTTTCGACGAAAGTATACTAATTATTGCAAATCGAAAGAAACCTGCTTTATGCGTTATATTAGCTACGAATATAAAAGCAGCTTAAATTCCTATTCAAGATGGAATTCAAAGCTGCTAATTTTTCATAAATAATTATCTAACCATTAATCACATAATATTGTTTTTTAAGCTCTATAACCATACGAGAATACAACTGTTCACAGGCTGCTAAGCGGTTTTCTTCAATTGCTGCCAAGCAGGGCTTCAGATAATGTTCCCACACATAAGCATACCTCTTCGCTGCATTCGGATCCATAGTAATCGCCGTAACAATAACCGGAGCAATCTGATAATACTCGTTAACCAATGCTCTTCTATCTTCCGTCTCCAGCATATAGGTATCACGGAAATTCCGGAAGGCAGTCAGCTCATAGCAATCATCCGGTTTCTTCATGGTCTCACAGACTGCTGTTGTGATGAAGCACCATCCCTTGCGTTTAAAGCCTTCCAGAATAAAGTTAAAATCACTCTTCTTATACGGATATTTCGGATAATTCTTAATCCATGCCTCAATAATCTTATCGACAATCGGCTCACTGATATTATAATTCAAATGCTTTATCATCGGCACCAGATAAACTGTCTGAAAGAAGCGTAATTGATCAATGATCGTTCCTTTGGGTACCTTCTTCTTTTTGCTCTTCTCTTCTATAACCTTCTCGAAGATATCTAAGATGACGTTAGCAAGCTCTGTTGCCACAGATCCTACATCTATATTAGGAAGCCCGGCATAACGCTCCGCCGGACCAAGAACCTTCCTTCCAAGCTCTTCAAATTCTGCAAAGCTTTCCGCATATTTATCCCGGGTAAAACGCATTAATAATATCTCATAATCGTTCAAAAGAAGCGGTAAGTCTACCAGAACCTTACGATAACCTTCTTCTACTGTTCTCCTACTTTCTTCTGAAACCTCAGTTTTGCTTTCCTCCTGAAGATTGAAGCTGACACCGCAGTACATACAGATGCAGCTTTTCATATCAGCCGGTACTTGAAGCTCACCCTGACATGACGGACAATGCCGTGTTATATATTCCATAAGATAGCTTATCCCCTTTCATAACCTAATAACATAATATAATTGCAGATCGTTATATGTTAAATAATTTTCCATACAATTGATACAAATTCCTTCGCTCCATGCTGATTCTGCGCTAATTTCGCTCAGGAACTGTATCAATTATATGTAAAATTGCCATAGTTATCGTGCTTCACGTTTATCTACCTTAACATAATATTAATATTTTATACTTGTTAGAGGATTATTACAATGTGTATAATAATTAATAAGGAAAAAATCTTTTCTTCTGAGATAAAGATTCTAAGATTTTGAATTATAAGCAATATTCATTTCTACCAATACAGTACAGGACTAAGGAGATAATGTATGAAAACTATCGAGGTAGTTGCAGCTATCATAGTACAGGATAATAAAATCTTAGCCACCAAGCGTGGTTACGGTGATTACGTCAACTTCTGGGAGTTCCCCGGTGGCAAGATAGAACCCGGAGAATCAAAAGAATCAGCCTTAATCCGTGAAATCAGCGAGGAATTAGAGGTTGCTATCTCTGTCGATCAGTATCTGTGTACAGTTGATTATGACTACCCTACCTTCCATCTGACCATGCACTGCTTTATCTGCACCTTACTGGAAAGCAAGATTACGCTGGTGGAGCATAAGGATGCTAAGTGGTTGACAAAAAAGACACTGGATAGTGTGGAGTGGTTACCGGCAGACATCCAAATAATTTCTGATATTAAACAATGGTACAACAAATAGATTTAATTTATTCTATTAAATATGAATATATATCTTCTCTAACAGCAGTTTCTAGATTATATGTTATTTCAACTGCCTTTTTATCAAGATGTCTTTCTTAATTCAATAACCTCTACCCCACTACCCCCATCGCCTTCATCCCAAAGTACTCCAGCGCTTCGTTCACTTCCATCAGATCATACCTACCCTTTTCGATGCAGAACTTCACGATTAAGTCTCCCGTGTCGCTGTTCGTCAGTGAATATCCTGCCAGTTTCAACAACTCCTCCACCTGCTCCAGTTGTAATTCCAGAGCTAGGCTCAGAGCTACCACCGTAAGTTTCTTCGGCTGGTAGTCCTTATCACAGCGTATCTTAGAGAAGTGTCTTCGGTCTATTCCAGCCTTCTTATATACTTCTGAATCAGGTAAACCGGCTAGATCTATGTATTTCAACAGCTTCGAGCTGAAGGTTTCCTCGTTCTTCTTATTACGGATGTATTCCTCGATGTCTGGCTGAATTCTTGAAGGTGTGATAGCCTTCTGAAAACACGGCATTGCCGTTGGTGCAAGGTTTTGTGCTTTCTTTGCACAAGGTAATTCGGGCACTTCATATGTTTCTTGGAGACTGCACTCATCCATCAAGGTATAGTTAATGTATTCGCAATCCTCTACGCTGTTAAGCTCGTTTTCTATATGTATGTAGATATAGTCTTGTAATTCCAATAAGAATTGCTTGTCCATCATATTCCCTCCAAATGTCGCCTCAGAAGCGACCACAAGTTATTCAATTCCAATATAATTAAATCATAAAGAGTATCCACCTGATGTCTTAAAGAAGCAATTGATTCCTTCAGACATTATTCTAGGAATGAACCAGAAATTGAATCTTTATTAAAAACTTTATCCAACAAAGAAAGGATGTTATCTATGAATCAAAACTTAACAGAAATCATCTTCTTACTTGATCGCAGTGGCTCCATGTCAGGGCTTGAGTCGGACACCATCGGAGGGTTCAACAGTTTTGTGAATACCCAAAGCAAATTAGGAGAAACCTTACTAACCACCGTTCTTTTTGATGATAAGTACGAAATCTTACATAATGGAGTGAAAGCTTCCGGCGTAATCCTCACAGAGAAGGAATATTATACCCGTGGTTCAACTGCATTGCTTGATGCAGTCGGCAAGACCATTCTCGACGTCGGTCTCCGCCTATCAAGAACGGATGAGAAAGCAAGACCTCATAAAGTAATCTTCGTCATAACGACAGATGGTCTTGAGAATTGCAGCCGGGAGTTTACTTACGAGAAAGTAAACCAGATGATCTCCCATCAGAGGGAGAAATATCTCTGGGACTTCATCTTTCTTGGTGCTAATATTGATGTTGCCAAAGAAAGCACTAAGCTTGGTATCGATCCGGATCAGGCCATCTGTTATGAAGCCTCAGCCGAAGGTACCCAAGATATGTATCAAAAAGTATGCTGTATGGTCAGCGAGATGCGTGCTCCTCATGTGAATAGGTGATATAATTCATAGGGGAATAACTTCACGCTTCCCTTTTACTCCACCCGATAGACCACTTCAAAATCTTCGAATACCACCGGCATATCCTCCGTGAATTCATACCCTAATTCTTCTCCTTCTTCCTTGAAAAATCGGATATGCCCTTTCTGCCAGGACTCCAGATTGTCATCTTCCCCTTCCCGCTTGCAGATCTCATAGGTCATATCTTGAAAAGGAAGTAACAGAACCTGCTTCGTCTCGATGACACATCTGGGAGTACCGTTCCAATCGGTAACAATACTCAGGTCACCAGCCTGTGGAACTCTGTCTCCCTTTGCTTCATAAGCACGCTGACTACTGGCAGTTGCCTTCTTCTGTCCAATCAATACCAATCGCAACAATTCGTTTGCCCAGTACTCACTTACTTCAAAGTGAAATGCCTCTAGATAGGTAGTCTGAGAATCCCTCCCTGTGTTATGAAGGAATTCACCCCAGAACTGATCAATTTCCTCTTTTCTTATTTTATACTCTCCCATTGCTATTCCTCCTATATTTCATACCTTTTCTATATTTGTTTTCCTTTATTATAGCATAATCTTAGCCCGGTTTCTAAATTATTTATTAACGATTTATTAACCTTTCTGTGACCCGATTGACACCAATCATCGTTTCGAATACAATTGCACTGTTAGCCATATGATACAATAATTGAACGATAGATACTTAAGATATAGAAGTATAAATTCAAGGAGGTACAATTATGACAGATTTAGAAGCAATTGAACTGCGTCATTCCAGACGTGGATATCTGGAAACTCCCATATCGGCGGAGAATATTCAGATATTGAAGAGTGCAATTGATGAATGCAATAAGCAAAGTGGCCTTTCCATCCAGTTCGTTGAGGATGGTCAGGAAGCCTTCAAAGGTTTTAATCTCGGTTATGGAATGTTCAGCGGAGTAAGAAGTTACTTCGCCATTGTTGGCAAGAATTCAGATGTGAATCTATGGGAGAAGGCCGGTTATTATGGCGAGAAGCTAACCTTAGAAGCGACCAAACTCGGGCTTGGAACCTGCTGGGTTGGCGGAACCTTTAATAAGGGCAAAACCTCCTGTGTTGTGCGAGGCGATGAGGCTCTGCTTATTCTTATTACTGTCGGTAATGTGGAAGAGAAGAAGGGCTTACGGGAGAATATGATCTACAAGCTTGCCCATCGTGGAACTAAGACTATCGAACAGCTTTATATAGCAGATAGCAATGTCCCAGCTTGGTTTATCGAAGGTATGAAAGCAGTGCAGAAGGCTCCTTCCGCCGTGAACCTCCAGCCGGTTACCTTCCATTATCAGCAAGGTATAGTTACTGCTGAGGTTAAGGGGAATGGTCATTTCCCATTTGTGGATCTTGGAATTGCAAAGCTGCATTTTGAAATCGGTGCAGGTAAGGGTAGATTTGAACACGGTAATAAAGCGAAATGGCTGTCAATTTGACAGCCATTTTCCGATTTATGCACACTCTTCTGTTCGGTTTCCTTTGAATTTATAATACAATTGCTCAATCCTGCTGCGATGATCCAGGAATATGCCTACAATCGTCGGATCAAAATGGTTTCCTCTTCCTTCAGCGATGATATCCATAGCCGCATCGAAGGAATATGCTTCTTTATAAGGGCGTTTACTCGTAAGAGCATCTAATACGTCTGCTATGGCTACAATTCTCGCACTTAGAGGTATTTCCTCACCCTTCTTGCCTTGGGGATAACCGGAGCCGTCCCATTTTTCATGATGCCCTTCTGCTATCTCTGTACCCATACCGAAGAGGCTCTTTCCTCTCTTCTGTACGTTCTTCTCTGCTGCTTTCAGTACCTCCGAGCCAAATCCCGGATGTTTCTTTATCTCATTATATTCTTCAGGTGTCAGTTTGCCGGGTTTAAGTAAGATGTCATCCCGGATACCAACCTTACCGATATCATGGAGGGGGCTAAACCGCTCTATGTTATCGATATATTCTAAGGTTACATCTTCAGTATATAGGTTATTCTCATATAATAGTTCCGCTATTACCTTCGCATAGATAGCAATCCGGTCAAGATGCTCGCCCGTTTCCTCATCCCTTGCTTCTGCCAACTTCGCCAGTGCCAGGATGCTGCTATATACAATATCACTGACAAGGATATTCTGGTTTAGGCAGATTGCTATACTATTCGCAAGTGTACGCAGGAAATTCAAGTGCTCCACCGTGTACACGTTCTTTTTCGAGCTGGAGAAGAAGATTACTCCCACCGGTTCTCCTGATACCTTCAAAGGTAAAGTTATGGATGATCTGACACCAGCCTCCAATAGAACCTGGTTATAAAGCTTCACCGGTTTGCCCGCGCAATATTCTTCCAAATCATTGATGATCCTTGCTTCCCCGGAATTGATCAAGGGTTCTAGGCTGGTCTCATTAAGAAGCCAGGATGCTCCCCTTATTTTCTCCGGAAATCCGACGATGGACTCGTCAGATACCCCGTAAGAGGCCTTCAAGTATTTCTTATCATCGCTGATTAGACCGATTCCGATATAATTATATGGAATGAAGGAAGAGAAGGTATTGCTGATAAAGTTCAAGGTCTCCATGAAGGAAGCATTGTTATTGATATTCTCGATTAGAGAGATCAGATAGTTTATTTTATTGAAGATCTCACTAATCTCTGTGACAATCGGTATCATTTTCTTTCTTGTTGGGAAATTCGGCCTGATCGGATAACTATCCAGACCAATTTCAGAGATGCCTCTGTATAACTGACTGAACGGTTTAATCAGGTAATGTTGCAGTTGATATAAGGAGAATATAACGGTCAGCATCAAAAGGGTAATCAAGCCATAAGCTAAATACTGTCTTGTTCTATCATCGTTAATGGCATCCTCAAGTATCTGACTAAGCAGATCATCACAATGTTCCATTAACTCCAGATTGTTATTATTGATATAAATTAATGCATCAGTCACCTCGTCATTGATCTGTTTGGATTTCTCCACAACACCAATGGCTGCATCAAATTGAGTCCATAACCGATCAATATCCTTGAGATGCTCTGAGTAATCTATCACAGAATCACTAATATGAATTGTATTAGAATCCTTAATAATGACTTTATTATGTATTGCGTCCATATTTAACGAGAATTGATCCCTTATCTCGGATAACGCTACTTTCAATTCAGAGATTTTCAGGTTAACATCTTCGTCCGAACGAATACTTTTCTCAGAATCTTTTGCAAGCAGCAGTACATAGATACGGCTCACCTCTTTACTGATCATCTGAGTGTAGGTCTTCTGCTCTCCGAATACGCTAATAATCATCTTATCATTATATTCCCTTTGTCTTGTCGCTGAGTGCAGATACATGAATGCAGCCAGAATCATAAAGATTGCGGCAATGACAACAAACATTATTCTCTTGATAGGACCTAGGATCGTCATTCTATTCTTTTGCAATTGAATCCCTCCAGCAGTTAATCTTCTGTGTCTCATTCGAGTCTGAACACCTCAACAATCCGAAGTTACTATCGTTTTGAAGAAGCTCCTTTGTCTCAGCTTATTATTGTGATTTTATCATTAGCAACGTTGAAATCGGCTCAATATATACTACTCCACCGGTATGCGTTTCCAGTACTTCATTACCGGCACAGTTTCCCTTCACATATACCTTCCATAACCCCTCCGGAACGTGGATTAACTTCTGGTTTTTATTCGCATTATAGATTACACACATCTCACCTACCGAAGGATGAGTGATGTTAAATGCAATGAGATTCGGTTCCAGCCATTTGAGGAAACGAAGATGTGCTTCAATCTCTGTTGTCTTCGTCATGCGAAGTGCACTGTGACTACGGCGAAATTTAATCAAGCCCTTATAATAATCTACGACTTCTTTATGATCTGTTATGGAATCCCATTTTAAGCTGTTGATGGAATCTGGTGAAGCGTAGCTGTTCTCATCATACTCTGTCTGTTCTACATTTACCGGCTTGCTTCTTAAGAATTCCTCTCCTGCTTGGAAGAATGGAATACCCTGACTCGTCAAAATGATTGCTGCAGACAGCAGGTTCATCTTCACTCGGTCTTCCTGACTAACCTCCGGAGTTGACACCATTAGCTTATCCCAAAGGGTAAGATTGTCATGGGCTGATGTATAGTTCACGCATTGTGTCGGCTCTACCGCCCACGGATTATTCGAGTAAAGCACCTTCGGGTAATCAATCCACTCATGCTGCGTTGCCGCTACTACACCGAATTTGATTGTATCCTCCATACCATTTTTACCGTTCACAAATCCTGTTCTTGTCTTATCAAACACACTTCCCTTGATACCATCACGTAGGTTATCGTTAAAAGCTGCAATACCGCTATCCATAAGTCTCATATTTAACTTCATCGCTCTTTCCCAATCCGGAAGCGGTGACATGCCACCGGTCCACCCCTCACCGTAGACGAGAATACCCGGTTCAACTTCATTCAGAGCATTTCTCAGCTCATTCATCGTCTTAATATCATGGATTCCCATCAGGTCAAAGCGGAAGCCGTCAATATGAAATTCCTTTGCCCAATATACCACGGAATCAATGATGAACTTTCTCATCATAACACGCTCAGAGGCAGTCTCATTGCCACAGCCGGAAGCATTGGAGAAGTTTCCGTCCGGAGTTAATCTATAATAGTAACCCGGAACAATCCGGTTAAAATTCGAATCTACATTATCCATCGTGTGGTTGTAAACCACATCCATGACAACACGGATGCCGTTCTTATGAAGGGCTTGCACCATCTGCTTGAATTCCTTCACTCTGACCTCACCATGATAAGGATCAGTAGAATAAGAACCATCAGGTACATTGTAGTTCTGAGGATCATAGCCCCAGTTGAACTGTGATTCGTACAGCCTTGACTCGTCAACAGTTTTATAGTCAAAGGTAGGCAGTAGATGAACATGGGTAATCCCCAGTTCCCTCAGATAATCCACACCGGTTGCTTCTCCATGGGCGTTCGTCCTTCCTTGTTCTGTAAATGCAAGGTATTTGCCTTTATGAACCATTCCCGAGCTTCGATCGATGGAAAAATCACGGATATGAAGTTCATAAATAATTGCATCGGTTGCATTATGAAAGACAGGCTTAACCTCACTGTCAAAACCCTCCGGATTGGTAGAAGACAGGTTAATGACCATACCCCTCATACCATTCACTCCGACTGCCTTCGCATAAGGATCAACTGCTTCTTTCGTCTCACCGGCAACGGTAACGCAGTAGTTATAGTAGATTCCCTGCAGATCGCCTTGCACTGCTGCGATCCAGGTACCATGGACTGCCTTTTTCATTGTAATTTTCTGAAGCAGGTCATCCTGCTCGCCGGTTCTATATAATTTCAAGATAACCTGATCCGCAGTAGGTGCCCACACGCGAAAACGTGTCTCTTCTCTTGTCCATACTGCTCCTAGGTCGTCACCTTGATAATAATTCGCTTCTTCAAATTCCTTCGTTGAAAATATATTATAATATTCCATCATTCTGTGTTTTTCCAAAATAACCTCCGGTTGCATCTATTATGCACACAATATCATTGTATTCTGTCTAGTCTGGCATACTGATGCTTTTTATTAAGCAGCATGCTATGTATAAAGTTTAGTATTAATATATACTTTTATACCCAAGTATAATACTATGATATGCTTTCTCTTGTCAATCCTGTCAATGGTGAACCGATTAAGTTATCAAGTCATTGCGAAAAATTTGCACTTTCTATATAAAATCATTTCCTGTAATGCAAGAAGGTATTTCCTTAAATGCATGAATAACATTTCATAGAAATACCTTCTATCTCATTATATATCTTTTACCTATCCCATTTATCACATAAGGAATTAATCTGCCCGAGGAGTTTCGCAAGGTCTTTGTTGGAGCCTCCCTTATTATGCTGGATGACTGCTGCCAGTCGCTTGCCTGCAAGAATAAGGCGTTCGTATACAGAACCAGCCTTCGGAACCGCTTCCGCAACTCGATGCTCCACAGGAATAATCTTGGCTTCCTGAACACAGACATTTTGAACTAAATCATAAGCAGCTCCACTATAAGGTGCAACTGCTTCATATCCGAGATCTCCACGGATATACTCTGTAAATAGCTCGCAAACCTTATCATCACCATGTGTCACAAAGACACGATCCGGTTTCTTCTCAATCGCGGTGAGCCATCTGATCAGTCCGCTGCGGTCTGCATGACCACTGACACCGTTCATTCGTCGTATCTGTGCTGCCACATTAACGGTCTCACCGAAGAGCTTCACCTCAGTAGCACCATCCAGAATAATTCGTCCTAAGGTTCCTTCGGACTGGTGTCCAACGAATAATATAGTTGAATCCTCTCTCCAGAGGTTGTGTTTCAGATGGTGGCGGATTCGGCCTGCATCGCACATACCTGCTGCCGAGATGATTACCTTCGGATCATCATCAAAGTTAATTGCTTTGGATTCATCCGCGGTAATGGAGGTCTTAAGGCCTGGGAAGGATAATGGGTTGATGCCTTTATTAACCAACCCCATGGCTTCTTCGTCAAAATATCCTGTCATGTATTCATGAAAAATCTGAGTTGCTTCTACCGCCAGAGGACTATCTACATATACTTTAAAATTGTTATGACCATGAATCAGACGATCATCTTTGATTTTACGGATGTAATAGAGTAGTACCTGCGTTCTGCCAACTGCGAAAGAAGGTATAACCACATTACCACCTCGGTCAAAGGTAGACTGTAGGATTTCGGTCAGCCCACCGATATAATCGGGAGCTTCCTCGCGGTTACGGTCACCATAGGTGGATTCCATAACAACGTAATCTGCTTCTTTTATGTACTGAGGATCTTTAATCAACGGTTGGTTACTATTACCGATATCACCGGAGAATACAATCTTTTTTGTTACTTCATTTTCAGTAATCCAGAGCTCAATGCTGGCGGATCCGAGCAGATGACCTACATCGGTAAAACGTACCTGAATTCCCTCATATAAGGTAAAAATCTCGGAATATTCATGGGAAATAAACTGACGGATCGTATTCATTGCATCTTCCATATTGTAAATAGGTTGGGTTATCTTATCCCCGGAACGCTGTTTTTTACGGTTTTTCCATTCTGCTTCAGCCATCTGTATATGGGCACTATCACGAAGCATAATGTTACAAAGTGAACTAGTAGCACTGGTTGAGTGGATGTTACCGCGGAAGCCTTCACTGTATAGGAGTGGCAGCTTGCCTGCATGATCCATATGGGCATGGGTTAACAGCACCGTATTAATATCCGCTGATATAACCGGTATTTCCTGATTCTCATAAGTATCCCTTCCCTGTTCCATGCCACAGTCAATCAGAATATTCTTACCACAGGCCTCAAGAAAATAACAGCTTCCCGTAACTTCATGGGTAGCCCCTAAAAATGTGAGCTTCATTGTAAACCCTCCTCATATTTGTACTTCTATATCATTTTATTCCATATCCTCATACTGTATATTAACAAGCTTAATCTGGGCACTTTCCCTTAGCTCTTTGATCTGTCTTCTGGTGACACCTGATCTCTTCAGTCGATCTACCGCTGCCATTGCTTTCTCTCTATCACCGGTACCTGCATAAGCCAAGGCTAAAAAGGTATTGGTATAAGTATATTCCGGATTGACCTTGTAAGCTTTCTGCAAAAGCTCGAGGGCTTTGTCATATTCCTCAGAGGATACATAGACTCCTCCCAGATATGCCATAGCAATGTAGTCATCTGATTTCTTATTAAGGGCAGCTTCCAGATAGAATATTGCGTTCTCATCGTCATCGCTCTGTTTGTAGGTTAATCCAAGATCTCGGTATGCCCTTATGTTATTCGGATCCTGTTCTATCGCTTTCTTGTAGGCTTCTAACTCTTCCTCCGTATCTTCGAACTGGGCATAGCAATATCCCAGATAAACGTACACTACGGATTGATCTCTGCTATTGTCCGATTCTTTCAGAGCTTCCTGGAAGCAGAGTAAGGCTTTCTTCGCTTTATTATTGAGGAATAATCGGATTCCCTTCCGGTACAGCTTCCTTCCTCTCCCTTCATGGATAAAATATTCCTCTTCACTTTCAAGAAAGAAGCTTGCCAGCTCATTGTTCTTAAATTCTGCCTGATCTTTAAAATACCGTACAATCCGATAGATGATTAATCCTACTGTTGCTAATCCTTTGAGGAGATCATCCTTTTCCATCGTAGATCCGTTCAGACTATTGTAAGCAAATACACCGGCAATAACAAACAGTGCCAGAACCTGTATCAGAAATATAATAAAACTTTGCGTCCTAAGTCTCATACTTAACTCCAATCATCAATATGTTTTTTGATGATTTTAGAGTTTCCTTTATGATAATATTTTACTCTTACACGGAAATGATGTCAACAAAAGTAATCGAATGGTGATAATTGTCAGAATTGATAGGTTAAAAACTATAGGAAATTTAATACGGAATTGATTATAAATCAGTTTATTAATTATAGCATAACATAGTTAATGTGACGCATATTCTGGCTTCAATTATGAAGTTGGAATTCACTAATAGATTTCTCACTTGATTGGGCAGGGCTGAAAAAGCGCAAACTCCTCACTCCGTTCGTCAAACATGCTTTTTTTCAGCCCTATTATCATTTTCGAAATCTATAAGTGAATTTGCCAACTCATAATAAAGCGCCATCATACGCATCACACTATCTATGTTATCTATAGGTTCTTCTACTGATTTATAATAAATTCCGAGATTTATTCTTCTGGCAATTTCCAGATGTAAACCAAATAAAAGGAATTCCAACAATATTCATGGTAGGGGCGGGACGCTAAAACCATGTTTGTCGGAATTCCTTGTATTTGTACCGTTACTTTATCAAACTTCATTGATTTCTTATCAGAGATTATTTCTCAGTGATTTGTCGTTTCACTATTTTTGTTTATTACATAGGTTTATTATTTTTTGTCTACTTACTGTTTATTTTTACTGTTTATTTTTACTATTTTTCACTTTTATAGTTACAGGTTTTAGCTTTACCGTTTTTCTTTTGCTAGCTTTCTGTTGAGTGCATTTTATGCTAATCTATTAATCTATTTTCGCTTCATGCCTTTGATCAAAGCTTTCGTGTCCTTGTCGACTCGGAGGGATTCTACGATTTTTTGTAACGTTTTGTTATAGGTGAAGGTGTCGAGGGCATTGTTCTGCAGGTATTCCATTGTTAGTTCGGGAAGGTTTACGTAGTACATGGATAATACCCATGCCACCGCCATTTTCACATAATAACCTTCATGTTTGATGTGGTCAAAATGGGCAAAGGCCTTCAGTGCATATTCGGGGGATAGATAATAGAGCAGCATTACGACACCGAACCGGATCTCATATTCTTTATCAGAGTTGAGATATGGTTGAATAAATTCCCAAACTTTCTCCGGATGGGTTACTGCTATCTTAAGACCGCCACAGAAGGAGTCACAGACAGACCAGCAATCAATCTTTGGGATAAATGCTGCTGCCAATTTAAGCTTCTCGCAGGCATCAGCATTACACCCACCGATGATCATGCCCTGAAGCATCGCTTCCTCCATCGTATCATCAGCGATCTTATTAAGACTAACTCTCCAATCTCCCTTTAGCAAAGTCTTTGCAAACTTCCGAAGAATCGGTAATCTGATTCCCAAGATATTCTCCTTACCCGGCGTCAAGGATGAAGTAAAGAGACGGTATTGTTCTTCAGCCATTTCATTCAATTGTTCTCGGATGGTATGTTCCATGAATATTCCTCTGTAACCATAATACTTCGGTATACAATTCCTCTCTTCGTATTCGTTAACAACAAATCAATTTATCTGGCAGTCTTTGCTCCACACACTTACTTAATTGGCAGCCTTTATTCCACAATAAGCTCCAGTTTATCCTTATTAATTATTTCAATCGTTCCTCTGTTCAAGTTCACGATACCCTCATTCTGAAAATACTTAAGCATCCGGGTAACTACTTCTCTCGCTGTTCCCAGATGGTTAGCAATCTTCTCATGGGTGATGACCACGGTGTCTGAGTCCTCTATTACCAACTGCTCCAGCAAGAAGTTCGCCAGACGTTTATCAAAGCTGGTGAAGAGTGCCTGCTCCATAATCCACATTACCTCGGTGAATCTGGAAGCCATCAGATTATTTTGAAATACCTGAACCGCTAGTGATTCCCCGGAAAGCTTACGGAAAGCTGCTGTCGGAATCAGGTACGCTTCGGTCTCCTTCTCCACTTCGATGTAGATATCAAAAGCGATATTTTTCATAATGCAGGAGGCTGAGAAGATACAGACATCCCTCTCAAACAATCGGTAAAGGGTTATTTCTTTGCCACTCTCCGACACAATATAGGCTCTTACCTGACCTTTATTGATTAAAAACAATCCGGAACAATTATTCGAATTACTATGCATTGAATCTCCTACCGCAAACTTTTTCTTAACAATTGCCTGCTGAAGGTAATTTCTCTGGGGCTCGGTCAGCTCTTTCCAAAAGCTTAAGGTGTCATGCAAGAAAGCGATATCTTCTTTTCGCTCTATCAAACTGATCCCTCCAATCGATTTAATTCTATATTTATGATACCTCACACCTGCATATTCTGATGCAGGTTGCTGTTTCTTTCCATGTAAATAATACAAAATTGCATGCAAGATTTAAAGGAGTGATTTCCATCTCGCTGTAATCTTGCATGCATTCGTACTTCGTTATTTAATTAGATTTCTGTTTTCCATAAACCGTGGATATTGCAATATTCATATACTGCTACCACTTCATCATTATCAAGAGCAAAGGATGCCTTCGGCTCTTCACCGGGTGCGAGACATTTTCTCTGACCGCCATTCTTAGTCTGAAGGTAAATCCACTGGATGTAATGTTTCTCCTCCATCGGATGTGGAATTCCGCCTACTTCAACCAATACGGTATTACCTACTACAGTTACTACAGGAACATGTTTTTCTTTGGAAGCGTCCACTATATTAGCAACCATTTCTTCCATTTCTTCACCACAACAAATAACCGGAACTCCTGAGTTGTGGATCATACCCACGATATTTCCACAATGTTTGCATCTGTAAAACTTATGATCTTTACACATAGGCACCTCTCCTTTTTAGTTTATTATTTATCTGCTTGTAACATGCATGATACTCTTTGTTCATTTACCATTATATCCTAAGTTTAAAACATTCTCAAGCTGTCTTTTTATCTCAAAATGGAGGAGTGATATATAATAATCATTATGACAACATCTCCCTAGGTATAGTATTATGCCTCATTGGTACAATTGTCAATATTAATGCCGGATTGATAAGATTATTAACTTTTCAATCCGGCATTAATATTTTGATTGATTCTTATAAAATAGTTTTTGGTAAATGATATAAATCTTAGTCTTATACCTCCAGCATTCTTAAAATATCCTTCTTCGGCCTGACGCCCACTGCTTGCGCTGTAACTTTACCTTCCTTTACAACCATTAGTGTTGGAATGCTCATTACTCGGAACTGGGAAGCCAGATCGGACTCCTCATCCACATTAATCTTGCCTATCTTGGCAGTGCCTTCCACCTCTTTTGATATCTCATCCAATGTCGGCGCTACCATACGGCAGGGTCCACACCAGGATGCCCAGAAATCAAGTAGTACAGGCTCCTTAGAATTTAATACTTCCTGATCAAAATTATGTTTTGTTATTTTTATAGTAGCCATAGTTAATCCTCCTTATATTATAAACTCAATTTTTATTTAACTTATGGGCTTACTATACCACGATATGTTTTATGCTTCTGTGATGTTATCACTAATTTTCATAATCGATGATTGATTGTGCATCCATGATTTACATTATATGGTGGACACGTTAATTTAATTTATTGTATAATGGTTGTATCCTATGGGAAATGGAGAAGGTAACTATGGATAATACCCAACTTAAGAAAGTCAAGGAAAAGAGAGATTATAAGGCTATACTAAAAGGCGGACTGTTCCTTCTATTGATCCTATTTAGTATAACTTTTACTCTGGAAATACCTAATGAGAATGTTGTTGGTGACATCCTCTTGATAAATATAGGCTTAAAACCATGGTCATCTGATACCGGCGGATTTCATATTGCACTCCTTTATGCTTTTGCCATGTTTCTCATCGGTTATCTCGGTGTTATCTATTACCTGAGGAATATTTACCCACGATTCATCAAGAAATTGCCTATCTTATTATGTCTATTTCTCTTGATTATGCCATATATGTTATCTCTTTCCTATAAAGCAACGCTAACCCTTTCTAATGGGATTGATGCTATTGATTATATAAGTGAGAAGAGTAAATGTGATTACGAGCTGGCGGAAAACGGATATCTTATCTTAGATGCTCACTTACAATTCCATAACTACAGTAACAAGGATGTAACGTTCTATATTAAGTACATACCTAATGATACTTTTATCGAAACTATAATCGACGAGGATATTCTTGCTGCGACCTTACCTGATACTGATGAGCAACAAGCATTTACGATTCCTCCGAAGACAACGGAGAATCTAAAAGCCTATTTTAAAGCACCAATAATCACTGACATGACTAATCTAAAAGGTTCTTCTAGTCCATTTGATATCATTCTGTATACCGATGTTGATGAGAGGCAGTTTATAAAAATACCATAAGAATAGTGTAGAAAACAATAAGAATTGCATAGTTAAAAATACAATAAGAATTACGTAGTAGAAAAAAATAAGAATTACGTAGTTAAAGACAATAAGAATTACGTAGTAAAAGACAATAAGAATTGCGTAGTAAAAAAACAATAAGAATTACGTAGTAAAAAAACAATAAGAATTACGTAGTAAAAAAACAATAAGAATTACGTCGTAAAAAAGCAATAAGAATTACGTAGTAAAAAAACAATAAGTATATAATAGCATTTAAAAAATCTGAGCAGGCTAATTTCTCGTAGCCTGCTCAGATTTTTTATTTATCTATTCCTTTATCTTTCTTCTCTAAAGTAATTCACACCACAGCCTGCCGGTTGGGAACCTTCCTTCGACTTTCTCATGGAGGATACAATCAACACAAGGGTTGTAATCAGGAAAGGAAGCATCACATAGAAGGCATTCGGAATCTCAATGATGTTCTTCGGTACATAGAACTGAAGTACGCTGAAGGCACCGAATACTAAGGAACCGAAGATAGCCTTTGCCGGGTTCCAGCTGGCGAAGATTACGAGAGCAACAGCAATCCAGCCCTGTCCGTTAACTACGCTGGAATTGTTCCAGATACCACCTCCGTTGATCAAGGAGAGATAAGCACCACCAAGTCCGCAGATTCCGCCACCCACCATGATGTGGAGGTACTTGGTTAAGGTAACATTGATACCAGCTGCATCTGCCGCTCCCGGGTTCTCACCAACTGCGCGCATATTTAATCCGCTGCGGGTCTTTACCATATAGATCGTACAGAGAACTGCAACGATGATAGCAATGTATACCATCGGATTGTGGGAGAATAGGAGTTTTCCCACAACCGGGATATCCCCAAGTACGGGTATTGCCTTCTCGGAGATGGAATCCATGAACTCAGTTGACAGTTTCGGTGATCCATCGGCTTCATTTACCATCATGGCACCGAAGAATTTCGCAAACCCGGTTCCAAAGATCGTTAAGGTAAGACCGGTTACGTTCTGGTTTGCCATAAAGCTTACTGTTAGGACGGCATAGAGGAAGGCAGCGAATACTCCGATACCAAAGGCAGCAAGCAAGGAAAGTGCCACATTATCCGTATGAAATGCTGTGTAGAAGCTCATAAAGGCTCCCATGAACATCATGCCCTCCACACCGAGATTTAAGTTGCCAGACTTCTGTGTCATGATTTCACCGGTGGTACCAAAAAGCAGAGGAGTTCCGGCTTTAATGGCCGCGAATAAAAAATTAACTATCATTACAATATACCTGCCTTTCTGAACACGAACCGGTATCTTGTAAAGAAGTCAATACCAAGAATGAAGAATAGGATAATACCCTGAAGTACACTGGATACAGCTGAAGATAATCCAAAGGTGCTCTGCATTACACTGCAGCCCTTATCAAGCATACTGAATAATACGGTTACAATTAGAATAATGACCGGGTTCAGTTTGGCAAGCCATGCTACGATGATAGCTGTAAAGCCTACACCACCTGCCACACCGTCGCCCAAGGTATAAGCCGCACCACTCACCTGAGTCATACCTGCGATACCGCAGATGGCACCGCTTAGGAACATGGTACGCATGATGATCTTCTTCACATTCATTCCGGCATAGCGTGCGGTATTGGTACTCTCGCCCACTACGCTGATTTCATAGCCCTGCTTGGTGTACTTGATATAAATAAATACGAACACTACCAGCAAAAGTCCGATCAGCCATCCGGCATGAACACCGAAGATCTGATTAAGTCTTGCATTTTCCACAAAGGAAGCAATCTTAGGGAAACCGGAGGATTCCGGATCACGCCAGGGACCTTCCGTAAGGAACTTGATTGTATACAAAGCAATATAGTTTAACATTAAGGTAAATAAGGTCTCATTAGTTCCGAACTTTGTCTTAAAATATGCAGGAATAAGTCCCCATAATCCACCGCCGATGGCACCTGCCACGAACATCAGAAGGAGTAATACTCCATGGGGCAGCTCGGACCAGAACAGTGCAAAATAGGTTGCAAATATTCCGCCCATGATAATCTGACCTTCCGCACCGATGTTCCAGAATTTCATCTGGAATGCCGGTGTGATACCGAGTGCAGCGATTAATAATGGAATTGCTATCTTTATGGTTCCTCTGATAGCAATTTTACTTCTCCATGCTCCTTGAATAATGCTTCCGTAGATCTGAAAAGGATTCTGCCCGATGGCAAGTATGAAGATACCACCTGCGAGGATTGCTATTAATATGGCAAGTAAAGATAGTAGTACAGCCTTGCCATAGGAGATTTCTGCTTTCTTAACAACATGGAAGAGGGGTTCCTTTTTTATTCTAATGTTTCTTACTGTCATGAACTTCTCCTCTCTTCTCAGATGCATCCGTCATTAGTAAGCCTAATTGCTCCTTTGTTGTTTTATCGGTATCTACGATGCCGGTAACCCGTCCATGACAAAGTACCATGATACGGTCACAAAGCTCGAGCATTACGTCCAGGTCCTCGCCAATGAAGAGAACACCGACACCCTTTTGCTTCTGTTCATTTAAGGAATCATAGATTGTGTAAGAGGAATTGATATCAAGACCACGAACTGCATAGGCTGTGATTAACACATTCGGGTTGGATTCAATTTCTCTTCCCAGAAGCACCTTCTGTACATTACCACCGGACAATCTGCGCACCGGTGTTTCCACACTCGGCGTTACAATATCCAGTTGTTTCACAAGACGTTTGGCTAGTTCTCTTGCCGACTTCTTGCTGATAAAGGGACCATTTCCTTCATTATATTTCTTAAGCAGCATATTATCGACCATTCCCATGGATGCTGCTAGTCCCATGCCGAGACGATCTTCGGGAATGAAGCTCATGCTAATGCCCATTTTAATTATTTCATTTGGTGTCTTACCTACCAGATTCTCATTATGGTATAGAATTGCACCTTTCTTCACGGGAAGAAGTCCGGCAATTGCCTCACAAAGTTCTTTCTGCCCGCTGCCTGCAACTCCTGCAACGCCTAATATCTCACCACGGTTCAAGTCAAAGGAGAGATCCTTGATGGTCTCAAAGCCTTCCTCATCACTTACCGTCAAATGGTGAACCTCCAGGAGGTTCTCATCAAAATAAGTCTCCGGATGATCAATGGACAGCTCCACCGGTCTGCCTACCATAAGCTCTGTCAGCTCCTGTGCATTGGTCTCAGTAGTCGTTACGGTTGCTACACTTTCACCCTTACGGAGAATTGTTACACGGTCACTGATCTCAAGTACCTCATTCAGCTTATGCGTAATGATGATTACCGCACAACCCTCTTCCTTCATACGTCTTAAGATCTCAAATAGTCTTGTAGTCTCCTGAGGAGTAAGTACTGCAGTCGGTTCATCTAAAATCAAAATATCCGCCTTACGGTAAAGCACCTTGATAATCTCAACAGTCTGCTTCTCGCTTACGGACATTTGGTAAATCTTCTTCTCCGGATCAATCTCGAGGCCAAAACGTTTGCTAATGTCCCGGATTTTCTCAGATCTTTGTTTATTTAAGAAGATTCCTTTTTCCTTGGAACCTAAGATGATGTTATCTGCTGCAGATAATGCCTCCACCAGCTTGAAATGCTGGTGTATCATTCCAACACCGAGTTTGATGGAGTCCTCGGGGGAATTGATGGTTACATTCTGCCCATTAATGAAAATAGAACCGCTATCCGGTTTATAAATACCCGACAACATGTTCATCAGAGTTGTCTTACCTGATCCGTTTTCGCCAAGCAGGGCGAGAATCTCGCCCTGCTTAACAGAAAGGTCAATTTTATTGTTAGCCACAACCGACCCAAAGGTCTTGGTTATCTTTTTTAGTTCGATGGCCATTATTTTATTTTTCATATAATTGTCCAATTCACCTTAATAATGATAGAGTCACGTCAGTGTCTTTTAATAATATTTTTTTCTTTTACTAATGCCATCAGTCAATTATTTATTGAACTACTACATTTTTGTAATACCAGTTCATAGCACCTGTGATGTCTCCATCAGAGATAGAAGCACCTTCTGCACATACCTGATTACCTGCATTATCCGTAATTTCACCTTCAAATACTTTGAAACCATCGATGATGTTCTGTTTCGCTGTATCGATTGCTTCTGCGGTTCCGTCTGCGCAGTTAGCGGACAGAGCTGATACATCTACGAGACCTTCTGCCATACCACCGTAGTAATTCTCACATGCCCAGGTTCCTTCAATTATAGATTTAACTGCTGTAGTATAGTATGCACCCCAGTTCCAGATCGGAGCTGTTAAGTGTGCTCCCGGAGCATCAACTGTCATATCGGAGTTATAACCACAGCCCCAGACACCTCTGCCCTCTGCTGCCAACTGTGGAGCTGTAGAATCTGCGTGCTGACCGATAACGTCACAACCCATATCAAGTAACGCTTCCGCTGCCTGCTGCTCTAATGTAGGATCAAGCCATGTATTTGTAACCTTTACATATACCTTTGCATCAGGATTAACGGACTCAATACCCATTGCAAATGCATTAATTCCACCGGTAACCTCTGAATTATCAACACCCATAGCAGCTACGAAGCCAATCATGTCAGACTGTGTCTTAAGGCCAGCTGCGATACCTGCAAGGTAACGTGCCTGGTAGATACGTCCAAAATAGTTATTGAAGTTTGTTCCGTTACTCTTATAACCGGAGCAGTGGGAGAAGACAACCTCAGGATATTCTACTGCTAACTGTTCCATGGTATCCATGTACCCCCAGCTAGTACCAAAGATAATCTGACAGCCTTCCTCAATACTCTCTTCCATTGCTGTTCTGATTGCTACAGCATCGGTATCGTTTACATTGTTCTTGCGGATAATCTGCTCATCGGAAAGACCAAGCTCTGCCTGCATTGCTACAATTCCCTTGTCGTGAGCATATGTATAACCAGCGCCATCGGCAGGATCACCGATATGGATAACGGCTACTTTAACCTCTTCTTTAGCAACCGGTGCAAATAAGGCAGTAACTTCTGCCGTAGTATCGCCAGATGCGGTATCCTCTGTTGCAGTGTCAGTATCTGCAGTATCGTCAGATACTGTATTCCCTGTTGAAACGTCTTTTGTACTGCAAGCAGTAAAGGATAATACCATAACAAGTACCATAATGAATGAACATAACTTCTTGATCATGTTGTTTTCTCCTCCTAATGTGTTCCGAAGCCCTCGCTCCGTTGGGGTATCCCCTTATTCATCTATTTACCAGGCCTCTACATTACGTTCGCTTAGCCCTTGTAAATCTTAATTGCGGAAAATAATCCCGTCTTCTTCACTCATGGCTTCGATTATTGCCAGAGATTCAACCCTTACTCCGCATTCACGGATTAACCTGCCACCGTCCTGAAAGCCCTTCTCAATGACGATTCCTGCTCCTACTAAGGTAGCTCCTGCGTCCCTTACCAGCTTGGACAAACCAAGCAGCGCAGCTCCATTTGCAAGAAAATCATCGATAACCAGAACTTTATCATCGGGATTTAAGAATTGTTTTGATACCATAATGTCATAGATACGGCCATGGGTAAAGGACTCCACTTGGCTTGTAAAGACCTCCCCGGCTATATTCTTCGTCTGGGTCTTCTTCGCAAATACCACGGGAACCATGAAATTCTGCGCGGCGATACATGCGATACCGATACCGGAAGCTTCAATCGTTAAGATCTTGGTAACTTCACAATCTGCAAATCTTCTCTTAAATTCTTTCCCTATCTCTCCGAACAGTTCGATGTCCATCTGGTGGTTTAAAAAACTATCCACCTTCAATACATTGCCGGATCTGATTTTACCGTCTTTTCTAATTCTGTCTTTCAGAAGCTGCATCGTTACCTCCAACGTAGAAAAGCACGCTACCGTGCTTTTTGTTGCTTTCATCTTATACTTAATAACGACATTTTTCAATTTATTAAAATTAATGAATATCATTACTATTATTAATAAACGTCCAGAAATAGGCACTTTTTGGCATTATATAACAATTCTATAGGATAATCTCTCCATTTTAACTTGTCACATTATAGACAAACAATATTAGTTATGTAGATTTATAATGATATGCTTGGCTTATTTTGTTATATTTTGAAAGGGAAAACAATATATTTCTATTGTAACAATTATGAGGAGCAATACGATGTATTCTTCTTTGAACAGAAACCCTAATCCCACGGATGAACAGAGACACGAGATGCTGAAGAACGCTTTGAATGCTGCAGGCAGACCAGAGGATTATGATTATATTCTCAGGTTACTCAGTCCCTCTCCTGATATTACAAATATCGTAGAACCCGGAGAACTGAGCGGAGTTAAGATCGGAATTATCGGAGGAGGACTTGCAGGACTTACCGCCGCTTATGAATTGCGTAAGACCGGTGCGGATATTACCATACTGGAAGCCTCCGAGGATCGGATTGGAGGTAGAGTCTATACACATTACTTTGATTCAGAAGGGAAATACTATGGTGAATTTGGCGCTATGCGGATACCGGCAAGTCATGAAACGACCTGGTACTATATGAATCTGTTCGGTTTAAATACACTTCCGATGACTGCGGAAAGACGCAATAACTTTCTGTACGTTCATAATACCCGTATCAGAACTACGGAATCTATCGAGCAATATCTTTATCCCAAATACGATTTGACACCTCAGGAAAGGAATACCCCATGGAGTGAGTTGAATAATTACGCCTTTGAACATAGATATCTGCAGCTTCCTCCTGAGATTCGTGCAGAACTCATCAGCGTATTGCCATGTTATTCCAAAGAATTCGTCCCATTGATGAATATGAGTCTGCGGGAAAACTTCGAGAAACTGGGCTTAAGTCAAGGTGCGATCAGCTTGATCTCAGGCGTTGATTCTTCTTCCGGAGCACTACTTGCCAACAGTTATGACGAAATAGCCCAGGAAGTATATTCCTTTGACTATATTAATAATTACCGGATTCAGAATGGAAATGTTAATCTGCCCCTCGCATTTTTTGAATCCTTCGGTTCCATGAAACCCCACGGATATAAAAATATCGCATCCAATCTTCTAGGAAGTGTTTCTTATAAATGTGGACTGTGTGCCTCTGGCATTTATCAATCGGATTACCGGAATAAAGTAATCGTTAAATATACGAATAAAGCTGAAGGTGGTGATACTGCGGATATCTTTGATTACGTCATCTGTGCTATCCCTCTCTCCGCTCTTAGAACCGTTGAAATTAAACCATATTTTACATATATGAAAATGCAGGCTATCATGGAGTTACATTATATCGATGCCATGACCTCCCTATTCCTTTGTAACAGACGCTTCTGGGAAAGAAACACGGAATATGGCAAAATGATCGGCGGTATCTCCTTAACCGATCTGCCAATCGAGTCCATCATCTACCCCAGTGACCATAACTACCTGGATACACCACCAGTGACTAAGAGTGTCAACTCATTAACCAATCAAAGTACGCTGAAGAAAAGTTCCAGTTCACCGGAAGAACCTGGTGTACTGACCGCCTCCTACAATCTGATGCAGAATTCCATCCATATTGGCGGCCTGGAAGCACAGACACGTTTCGAGCTGATCCGCCAGAATGTGGAGGAAGTACATGGTCTTCCCAGAGGTTATCTAAATTCTTTTGTTGAACAGCACAAAACAGTTCATTGGAATAGTGAGCCTCTGTATCGAGGTGCTTTGGCATATACCTTACCGAAGCAAAAACCGCTCTTCGCTTACACGCTTCAGCAACCGGAATACCATGGCCGAGTGTATCTCGCCGGAGAGCATGTATCCAATAAACACGGCTGGATGCAGGGAGCTTTATCCAGCGGTAAGGAAGCGGCTAATCGACTAGCAGAACATTTTCATAACCAGTATTAATTGTTAAAGTCGCTAGAAACTCCAAAGATATTTTCGTAAATACCAGGTTAAATCTTTGTTAATTCTAATTTTATCATAACAAATCTGATATAATATAAATAAGATAAAGGATCACAGTAGTACCTTCCGATAGGAGAGAAACGGATGAAGAGAGAAAAAAAAAGAAGCGAATATGATACCTTGCCAAAGCTGGAGCAGCAGCATCGCTTGAAAGAGATTGCCTTGGTTTTTCTAAAACTGGGGACTATCGCTTTTGGTGGTCCTGCTGCCCATGTTGCAATGATGGATGATGAAATTGTTAAGAAGAGAAAGTGGTTAAGTAAAGAGAAATTTCTTGATTTATATGGAGCTACCAACCTTCTACCCGGTCCTAATTCCACCGAGCTAGCTATCCATCTGGGTTATGAACGTGGCGGATGGTTAGGGTTGATTCTTGCCGGAGGTTGCTTTATATTACCTGCTATGATCATCGTTATGGTTATAGCCGCTGTATATTCCAGATATGGGACACTGCCCGAACTTGCTGGAATTATGTATGGAATCAAACCTGTAATAATGGCAATTATTCTACAGGCTTTGATACGATTAGGTCAATCTGCTGTAAAAAGCGTAACGACAGGCCTCGTGGGAATACTGGTCATCGTTCTTTCCTTTCTGGGTTTTCATGAAATATTACTGCTCGCTATTGCCGGAATCATGATGATGGTTGTTGTAAATCACAAAAAAATCATAAAAAAAGGAACAAAACTCACCATGTTTGTTCCTCTTTTCCTTACCACCTATCATACTCCAACAACCTTACTAAGTACTTCTAAAGTTTCCTCAGAACAAGCAATTGAATTATCCCGGCTGTTTCTTATCTTTTTAAAAATAGGCTCCGTTCTATATGGAAGCGGCTATGTACTACTCGCCTTTCTTGAGTCAGATTTTGTTGAACGATATGGAATTCTTACAAAACAACAATTGTTAGATTCCATTTCGGTTGGGCAGTTTACCCCTGGTCCGGTATTCACGACCGCTACTTTTATTGGCTATCAATTAGGTGGCTTAGGAGGAGGAATTGTGGCTACGGTTGGTATTTTCCTTCCGGCATTTGTCCTTGTTGGCCTTGTTAACCCTTACATCCCCAGATTACGAAGCTCCTCCTGGTTCTCCGGACTTCTGGATGGTGTAAATGTGGCTTCTTGCGGTCTTATGGCTGTTGTCAGCTGGAAGCTGGCTGTCGCTGCAATTATTGATATTCCAACCGTGATCCTTGCTCTCCTGTCGTTAGTTGTTGTATTCCGCTTTAAGATTAATTCTGCCTGGCTTGTATTGGGAGGCGGACTCCTCGGGTATCTGATCAAGCTGTTTTATTAATATAACTTAATTTCCGACTGCCTTCTGACATTCTTCCGGTTTGTAGGCCTTGAGTACACGCAGTACTCTGAGGGTGTTCCAACGGCTTGGTCCTCCTGTTCTCTCCATATCAAAGTGAACAAGCCCGGTATATTTCTGCTGCACCGGCCAAAAGCCGTTCCTATCTTGTTTCTTAATAATGATCTGAAGAGCTTCTTCCATTCTATTATCATAGCTTTTATTAACAGATCGGAAGTAGTCCAAGCATCTGAGGATATCATATTTCCAACGGCAGGGGTAGGATAACATCAACATAGATTTATGGATAACTTCACCGGTCCGTTCAGATCGAAACAGACCCTTACGAAGTAGGAATTCCTGTCCCTTTGGTGTTGCTTCCATTATCTCCTCCAACCGATAGGTATAGCCTGCTCCTTCATAATCCCGGAAGGCTTCCAGTACCGTGAGCGTGGTATGTACAGAACTTCTCTCTGCTCCCCTGTCCCAAGAGCAGTTCCAGCCTCCATCCGAAAATTCTTTCTCTAATAAGTAATCAATACATTCCTTGATTTTTGGTGACTGTAACTTAGCATAGCAACAGATGCTATTTACCATAGCAATAACACATAAGTCCGGACTCCATTCTTTCTTCCAGGTCTTGTCCGGCCATAATCGTTCTAGAAGAATCTTGCTGCTATCATTGTAAATTGGATTCGTCGGAGCAATACCCATATCCTTCAGTTGTAACAGGGTGTAGTGGGTGGAAACCCATTTGGGGGAATAAACCCCATTACCCCACATCCGGGTCTCAGGATTACGTAAGTCCAAAAGCTGTTTTCCCCAACCATGGGTCGCTATCTCGGTCTGCATACGGGTCATTTCTCGGTCAAGACATTCCAACAGGTCTCGTTTCGTCTGATACTGGATCGATGGGTCTCCTTCCAGCAGCCACTCTACCAGATTTCGTTTCTCTTCCATTCCTTAAACCTCCCTCACCAATAGAAATATTAATTCTACCATTAAACGTTTTCATATGCATGATGGTCAATTAGTTCAAAAATACTTTCATATAAATTTTATCCCTTAAATCCTGTAAAAACAATAGGATATTTCTTAACTAATCATATTCCATTCTCAAAGTCCTTTGAATCATAATACCACGCAAGTATATTCCGTTGAATTTGTAAAAAATATCATAATACTGGTTTATAACTTGATATATAGCTGTCAGGTTACGTAGGATATAATCAAGTCCTAAAACATTATGGAGGAGATCGGATGGAATCAGATTTTATCAATCTAACCCTAAGTAATCTACAAAAAGAGCACCTATGCTGTGCCATCTCAGACACAAAGCATCAATGTGGTGTAGATAATAAAAATCCTGGTTGGAGGAACGCCTGAAAGAGGGCCATGTTTTTCGAAAGTTAATCCATAGAAAGTAAAGATTTGACGATCTATTATGGTACGCAATGCCCCTATATCCCGAATTGCATCGGTCAGATCAACAGCTATTGCATCGCTAATAAGATACCCAATAATGTGATTAAGGTTGATTCTCTAGAGAAGGCTAAGGCTATGCCCGGTATCTTCAATAACTGGGCTGTCTTCTGTGACGGGAAATTCAATACCGTGCACCTGTTGAATGAAGGTTATCTGAAGAAACTACTAGAGAAAAAGATTAACGAATAATATATTGTACACAACAAGAGTACTGCTAATTTTTATAATACTTACTTTTATTAAGATACGGTCTTGAGAAATGTTCATTAAAAAATTCGATTAACGGTCCCATAAACAACGCTGTTATCACTGTTCCGATTCCTGCCGTTGCCTGAAACAGTACACCTAATATAACACATACAAAATCAGTACAAATTCTTATGTATTTGAATTTACCGACCTTTTTATCGGCCAGGATCAGTGCTATTGCATCATAGGTAGAGACTCCTAAATCTGCTGTATAATATAGGGATGAAGCGAAACACAAAATGACAATACCAAGAGTTAATAAAACAATTCTTAGCACAAGATTTGGATCTACAATCATGTTATTTAGTACCTTGGTCACAAATTCAACAATATATCCTATCCCGAACAGATTAATAAAGGTAGCAATTCCAATGTAATGCCTATCTAAAAAGAATACACTCACCAGTAATACTACATTGATAATGGTATATATTGCTCCAAAGCTAAGGAAGGTAATCTGATTACTGACTCCACTTACAAAGCATTGAAATGGATCTGTACCAAATAAAGATATCTTGAATAAACCAACACTGAATCCCGCCAGACTTACTCCTATGAGCGCCATGGCTATTCTTTTTCTTTTCTCTGCTGTCATATGTACACCTCTCGAATTTTATCACTTCATTATAACGTATCAGTAATACTAGTTCAATCATAAATACCTAAATAAAATATTATCAATATCATTTGAGAGTTTGTAACTAACCAAAGTTGAGAAAAGTACGCATTATTAGAACACAGAAATTATTGGTTATCATAATTTAATTATCCCGTTTTCTTATTACTAAACTATATAGATATAGAATGGGTGATAGTATTATGGCTGATGCAAAAAGCGCCATTCTAATAGAAAACAGATTACCGATAAACCCAACCATAGGTCCTCCTCCAATTTGACCTATTGAGTCAATCTGTCCTTTCACAGAGAATATAGTCGCCCGAATATTTTGATTCGAAACTTGGTTATTTAGGCAAGTATCCAATAATGGGCTTGTTATGCTTCTCATTATTCCAATAATCCAGAACATAAAAAGAACTGCATACAGATTCTTCATTAAGCTAAATCCAACCAGTGAAAGTATAATAACTATCGCACTGAAAACCAGGACCTTCATGATCCCCTTAAAATTTTTAAAATCAAGCTTTTTATTCAATATCTCTAAAGCTATAATTGAAAGGATTATTAAAACAACTCTGACAATGCCGATAAATAAGATTGGATTACTTGTAGTGACTATGTATGAACTAAAATCTTCGATCAAATGAGCTGTCCATAATCGATCAAATCCCTCACTATATAGACCATAGAAAATTCCAATCGTTAGTAGTATAATCAGTGCATGTTTACCCTTTATGTATTGCCTTGTAGTTTTAATAGTTTGAATCATCGAGTCTAGGTTAGACAATTCAGTTTTGGATTTTTTATTGAATTCGTGTTCTTGCATTGTAATTAATAAGAACACTCCAAATACTATCATGCATATTCCACCAAAAATAATTGGCAGATTAATAGCGATCAAACCCACGAGTATACTTATTGGTATTGCAATTAACTCACCGATCTGTCCAAATTGCGCCCCTTTTACAAATGCACTTCCAGCTTTTTCTTCTCCTATTTCCTCCGTAATCCAAGCTTGGGTTGCACCACTTGTAAATGTGTAGCCAATGCCCCAAAGTACTTGGGCTATTGCAATAGCAAAAAAGTAAGGGACCAGACCTTCTAAAATAAAACCTGCTCCCATAAGTAGATAGCCAATTACTATCGATAACTTTCTGCTTTTTGTATCTGCAATGATACCTGTAGGTATCTCAAATAGAAATACTGACAACTCTAGAATAGTACCTACTAAAATAAGCTGTAATGGATTTAACATTGCTGCAGTTACATGATATAAGAGATTTACCGTAAATATTAGAGAGAAAAGCAACTGTGAAGTGAATGATAAAATGATATATAGTTTGAAGGAATTAATCTTTTTGAATCCGTAATTTTTAACTTGTTTCATATTTCTCCTTATAAATCTTTTAATTCTTTTGGATTATCATGTTTTCAGATTAGATTTTATCGGAATATAAATCTCCATTGAAATTTTTTCATACTCCCATGTATGACAACGTTCATTATAATATTCGAAATCATAGTTATCATCATCTATTTCATAACAATTATTTGGGAACCAGTCTTCAAGGATATATTTCCAGGTTCCTTGAATTGAGTCCACAAAATCTTTCTCCTCTACAGGTGGAGTAGTGAAAACAGCATAGGTTGCTGAAGGAATTTCCTGTTCATACATATCATCTTCAGCCAAATCAAAATCAGTTACCTCCACTCCCAGTAAGAATGAAAAATCGTCCGTATCCATGTTTGTATTGATGCAGATGCAATACTCACCATGCTTTTGTGGATTTAGAATGGAGTATAATTTCCTTTCACACTCACCATCATCCAGCCCTCTTCGAGACCAAAAAGCAGGTATATCCCGGGTGTGAAGTATATCCATCAGGTTATTCTTAAATTCATATCCGACAACTTTAAAAGCCGGTTTCTCAATTATGATTGGCTCCATAATAACTCCTCCCAATTTGTTCATAAATTGTTTGGTCAAATTAATTCTCTGAGGCATACCAATTGGTGAGTAACTACGATAATTATTGGGTGGATATCCAATGTGACGTTTAAATGCCTTCGTAAAACCAGCATGAGTCTCAAAGCCATAATTCATGGCTATATCTATTACTTTTTTACCAGTGCTAAGTTCAAATAAAGCAAATTGCAGCTTTCGTTTTGTTACATATCCCATCACAGATAGTCCAACCATACTGCTAAAAACTCTATAATAATGGTAGGTAGAGAATCCTGCAATTCCTGCCAGGTCCTCAACTGAGATTTTCTCTTGTATATTGTCATCTATATAGTCAATTGTTTTTTGAATTAATTCCATATATTTCATAATAATACCCGCCTTTCATCTAAGCCTTCAAAGTGAATTGTTAAGACTTTCCTTATGTCAATAATCTTTGATTTTTCATACAAACCTGCAATAATTCATCCATACGGTAATTACATAATATCATATAATTTATTTTTTCCTTATCCATTTTTGTCATGTTTCATTTTTGCTTCTGTAATTTTCAGAAATTAGGTAGAATATGCAATAAGCAATGGAAACGACTTCAAATTATTAACTTTAAGGAATAATGGAAACAGGCGATACCCCAAATGGAATACCGCCTGATCTATTAGATTCTTAATCTTTCGTATCGATGTTCTATGCTTTAAATTTTATATATTCATTATCCGTACAAAATCTGCCATTGCTTCAGAAATAATAATCTGCTGCGGACAGACCTCTTCACAGTTTCTGCAGGCTATGCAGGCGCTTGGCTTTTTCTCCTCCGGGAGTGCCATAAGTGCCATAGGAGTAATGAAGCCACCTCCTGAATAGCTGTGTTCATTATACAAAGCTAATAATGACGGGATATCAAGTTCTTGTGGGCAATGACTTGTACAATACCGGCAGGCTGTACAAGGAAGTATTTTCTTTCTCAGCATTTCATCTGCAATACTCAGAAGTAGATTTCTTTCCTCATCATTAAGCGGTTTTTCTGCCTCGAACGTATGAATATTTTCTACCAACTGCTCGAAATTGGACATTCCTGACAACACTACTTTTACGCTCGGGAAAGTCAGTAAAAAGCGGAAAGCCCATGCCGTTATGGTCTCATCCGGACGCAATGCCTTTAGCTTGGCTTCATTCTCTTCGGACAATTTGCAAAGGCTTCCTCCACGAAGAGGTTCCATAACCCACACAGGAATATTATATTTTTCTGAAAGCTCAACCTTCGCTTTTGCATTCTGGAAGGACCAATCCAGATAGTTTAACTGGATCTGGCAAAACTCCATTCGTTCTCCGTAAGCCTCAAGAAAACGTTTCATAACATCATAGCTTCCGTGAACCGAATAACCAAGATGGCGGATACGCCCATTTTCTTTTTGTTTCATTAAGTATTCAAAAATGCCATACTTCGGATCCAGATAAGCATCAATATTCATCTCACAGACATTATGGAAAAGATAACAATCAAAATACTCCACTCCGCATTTTTTCAGCTGTTCTTCAAAGATAGACTCCACCTTTGCCCAATTGGAAGGATCATAGCCGGGGAATTTACTTGCTAAATAATAGCTTCCCCGGGGATGTTTACTTAGTGCCTTTCCCAGGACGATCTCAGATTGTCCATCATGATATCCCCACGCCGTGTCATAATAATTAATTCCTTGTTCCATTGCATAGTCAACCATTCTGCCGGTTTCTACCTCATCAATCTTTGCATAAATTCCATCAATTATCGGGAGACGCATCGCTCCAAAACCCAAAGCAGATATCTTTAAATCTTGATATTCATTATATATCATTTTCTCTTACTCCTTTTGTTTATTATAAAGATTCTACAGCAATGTCTGCAGAAGATTTCTTAAGAATCATCAGAGCTGCCCAAACAACAGCTGCTAGAAACATGATTAGCATTCCTATGAAGATAGGAAACCGTGGTGATTGATTATGAAATAACCTGGCCAACAGACCTAGATAAAAGGATGATATAAATCCACCTAGATTGATGGAACCTAAGATCATGGCTGACGCCATTGCCGATGCTGCCATTGTCACCTTTTGACCTGCTTCCATCATAACAGCAGGGAACATGATAAAGAAGCCAATTCCTGCGATGGTACACCCAACAATCATCCATAGGACACTATGTGAAAAATTCGTAATGCCAAGTCCTAATCCTATCAACAGGATGGCAACGGGAATCGTCATTTTTCCAGTTAACTTAAAAACTTTACCAAAAATAGCACCGCCTAGAATACCGCCCACGGTATACATGGATAATATTGTTCCTGCCACGGCAGCATTACCAATGTTCTCTACCGTTATAATAGTGGACATATTCAACAACATTGGATTGAGATTCATGTAGATAAAAACCGTCGCCAGAGAATAAACATAAACTCCAGCGGGTATTTTTACCTTGGCAGTATCATGATTGTCAATCTTCTCAGGTTCCGGCAAAAACAGCACCATTAATACCAGTGGCACCAAAGCAATCAAGTGAATCAACCACATGAAATTCATATCAATAGCACTAATAAACCCACTCAACAATATAAATAAAGTACTTGCAACATTAATTACCACACTGCCAATACCCATCATGTTGGCTCTGCGTTGGCCGCTAAACAAACGGATTATCAATCCATTGGCAAGTGGTGTGGCAATCCCTACACCAATTCCAAAGATGGCTCTACCCGCCAAAACAGCATAAAAATCTCTTAATACAAAAGGTATTGAACCACCGATAATATAAAAACTCATTGCCACTATCAATAAATGTTTATATTTGACTTTAGTTCCTGCTATTCCACCAGAAATGAGTGACATGGGTACGATGATTAACAAGGGAACTGTTGATAGTAAAAGCACCATTGTATAGGGTATGGATGGATAAGCATCTGCAATACTCTGGATAGCCGGGTTGACAATCAAAGCACTGGGCATGATGAAAAATATGGCCATGATTGCCAAGGATGTTTTAGTACTTTTCATAAATTAAATCTACCTTTCTTTTATAGGACTTAGCGTTCAGACATACCGTTAGATTTGTTGAGGTTAACCCTATCTCATAATCATATGTAAATTGTATTTTATTTTCCTCTCTATATCAAGTACCTATATCGAATTCCCTTCTATGCTTCGTAGGCATATAACTCAGCTTTATCTCCGAATAATATTCCACATAGAGAAAAGCCTCTCAAATTGAGAAGCTTTCCTGCTTTTTTGGATACACAATGGCTATTCGAATGATCAACATATTACACTTAATACAATTCGCATTATCATTGCTATAATTGATTTAGAATATACGGATCCTTCGGAGATGGAGATAAGGAATCAGTACCCAATAAAGGTGTCAGTCTTTATATTTTTTTTCTTTACTCCCAGTTCAATTAACATCTGCTTGACAGAGGTTGTCATCTGTTTTGTTCCTGCTATGAAGTAATCAGTATTCTCATTCTGCGAAATCATCTGTTTTATTCTGTTTTCAATTACTTGCTTGTCTGTGATAAACTCTGTTGAAGTTTTTTCATTATTCATTGCCTTTAATTCTTCACCGAAAAGGAATGAGTCTTTACTGTTAATGTAGAGAAGTTTAATAATTCCATTGAACTTCTGCTTACTGGTATGTATTTCCTTCATTATTGACCTGAACGGAGTTATACCGATACCTCCGGCTATGAAGCAGCTTGTTCGGGAATGTTGTATAACAAACGGTCCCATAGGCCCTCTAAGTTGCATCTTCATTGTAGGTCTTAGCTCAAGCAATGCTTTTTTATGTCAATACTGCTTTAATTTCATTAAAAACATTCATCTTACACGTCCTATTTCATGATTAATTAAGTTATACCCTATCCTATATGCTTTATCTAGCATTTTATGATTTTTAGAAGCCACCTCCTTTACAATAGCACCTGTCATAACCAGCCTTTTATATGGTTTTATACCCATTGCTTTTAAAGATTTTTCAAAGTACCTAAAGTATCTATTGAATATCAATGGAATTGGAACCCCTTGCGAATATATGAAAATTGCTTTCTTTATTCCAAACCTTGGCCTGTGTTTATGGTCAGTAAGAGGATAGAATCTATCTATTGCATTTTTCAATAATCCCGATATCTGATTAATATAAACTGGTGATGCCAGTATTAGATATTCAGCATCCTTTATCTCTGAATAAAAATCCTTCAGATCGTCGTTGAGGATGCAGCGATCACTCTCCGGTTTTCTGCAATACATACATGACTGACAAGGTCTGATATTCAACTCATTTAGATAATAGATCTTCGTTTCAAGACCGTTGTCTTTTGCTCCTTCTACCATTCTATTTACAAGCGTATATATATTTGCTTGTTTTCTGGGGCTACCCACAAAAGCTATTAATTTACTCATTGATTAACTTCCTTCTCTAATAATCTCCTTAGTGCATTTTCATCACATACTACACCATGTGCATTATAAAACAGTTTGCCCCCCTGATTTATTAGTTTTCTAATACTAGATTTAATAGCATCGAGGTTATTGTAAATAAAAGGATAAGCCGCCTTGGTACCTTGTTTGGACTTCTTGGCACTGAATAAATCTCCCACAATAACATGACCGTTATCCAGTAATACTGATATTGATCCATCTGTATGCCCAGGTGTGTAAATTATCTTGCCTTTGGCCCCATAAGACTTAAGGTCAATGTAATCATTATCTTTAATAATGATATCTGCATTAAAGGGCTCAATTTCAGGATTTTTCATGAACTTCATGAGCAATTTAGGCAATAGACTTCTAATTTGAACAGGTGTGGTTACTCCTTTGGACAAATACAAATCTTCGGACTTGTGAATTAACACAGGCGCACCTGTCAGCTCCTTTACGTTGCTTATCGAACCGATATGATCCAAATGATTATGTGTAATTATAACCAATGAAATGTTCTTAGGATTAATTCCATTTTTAGTCATATAATGTTTAATTCTCTCAAATGACTTAGGGACCCCAGTATCAATAAGAATGTACTTTTCTCCTTTAATCTAAAATGCTTTTACAAACCCTAAGTCAATAGTCATTATCCTGTTATCCATACATTTGCATCCTTCTCTCATTTAGTTACGCTTATTCTATAGAATTTCTCATAAAAAGTATACGTGTTTTATTCCACTCAGCAACAACATCCTCACCGTTTTCTATTAAATATTTTGCCACATAACCACCAACATTTCCGAATGCCCCTGTAACCATTACTTTACCCATTGTTTTTTTCCTCAAGTAATATGGAATTTGATTTTTCGAGCAACGCAACTAACCTATCAAAATCGATAGCTCCTAGCTTATTCCTTAGCAGTTCCATCGATTTCATATATTCTGAATAGGTATCATCAACCAAATGTCTTGCTTTTTCGGTTGGTTTGAGAGTAAAGCTACGTTTATCTTCTAGTGACGGTATTTTCTCAAGATATCCTTGCTTGAGCAAGTTGGAAACCATTGTGGTGATCATGGGTTTTTTTACTTTAAAAAAATCTGCTGCTATAACTGGAGTGACCCGCTTATCACTTTTGCATATTAGTATTAGTAAACCCATTTCACTAGATCGAATAGGTAAATCCTTTTTCATATTAATATTAAGTCGGCAGAACATGGATACTGTTTCTGCTCCTTTTATTAATTCATCACTCATACTGCACCTCATAATATAGTTAATCTAATTAACCTTATTGTAGTTAATCAAATTAACTTTGTCAATATATGAATTATATCTTATAATAGTTCATCACACTGTACTGTATCACAGTATTAAGGTCAACTCTATCACCATATTGAACTGGATCAAAATATTGCACGGTATCACCTCCTTATTAATGCTCATGCAAGAAAATAAATAAAATAGCCAGAATAAAGAACTAGTCTTAGACTAACTACTTACTCTGGCAATTTATATCTTTCAGCAACAGGATGCAGTTCTGCCCTGTAGCGAATCACAAATATAATTTCAATGCGGTTTGCCTTATGGAAATTCGGTTTAATATAAAGTTTATGTTTCTTAAATATCAATAATCTAACTAATCATCTATAAAACTCTCTCCTTTTTGACATAATAATTATATTAATAAATTATATTTGCTATCTTTGAATATCAAAATCAAAACCATAAGGAGCGTTAAAATGAATACAACCGAACATGTAACAAATAAGGGGAAAGGAACCACACGTATTCCCAATAAACTAGCCGATGAGAAATCCCCATACCTCTTACAGCATGCTTACAACCCCGTCAAATGGTATGCCTGGAGTGAGGAAGCCTTTAAAATAGCAGAGAAGGAAAATAAACCCATCTTTCTATCCATCGGTTATTCTACCTGTCATTGGTGTCATGTGATGTCCCATGAATCCTTTGAAGATGATATTGTGGCTGAGGTTCTGAATGAGGCTTTCGTCAGTGTCAAGGTGGATAAAGAAGAAAGACCTGATATAGATACCGTCTATATGACGATCTGCCAAGCTACGACTGGACATGGTGGATGGCCGCTAACCATCCTGATGACACCGGACAAGAAGCCTTTCTATGCAGCAACTTATATTCCGAAGGAGCCTCAGTATGGAATGATCGGTCTACTGGATCTACTGCAGCAGGTGAAGGAACAATGGCAGAAGAATCCTGCCGATATGATTCGAACAGGTAATCAGCTCGCAGATATCATGAAGCGGGAGTTTGAGGCTTCTTCCGACAGCTCTGATGTAACGAAAGATCTTATTAATCTTGCAGTTACCCAGTTCAATCAGAGCTTTGATCATGACTATGGCGGATTTGGCAATGAGCCCAAGTTCCCGACTCCCCATAATCTGATGTTCCTTTTACGTCACTCACAGCTGGAAGCAGACGAGAAATCGTTGTTCATGGTCGAGAATACCTTAAAACACATGTACCGCGGTGGTATTTATGATCATGTAGGTTATGGTTTTTCCCGTTATTCTACCGATGCCAGATGGCTTGTACCTCATTTTGAGAAAATGCTCTATGACAATGCTCTCCTTGCTATGGTTTATACGGAAGCTTATCAGGTTACGAAACAAAGTTTATATCGGACTGTTGCTGAGCAGATTCTTGAATATATCCGTCGGGAGATGACAGACCCGGAAGGCGGTTTCTATTGTGCCCAGGATGCTGACAGCGAAGGTGTTGAGGGTAAATACTATATGTTTACCCCTGAAGAAATCGACAAGATAATGGATAAAGATGATACAACTTTCTTCTGTGACTATTTTGATATTACGAAGGAAGGTAACTTTGAAGGATCATCCATTCCGAATCTAATTAAGTCCACTGAGTTGAAACCTGAAAATGAAAAGGTGATTCGTCTTTGTACCCAGGTGTATAAATACCGACTTGGACGATGGGCTCTTCATAAGGACGATAAGTGCCTTACTTCTTGGAATTCTCTTATGATTACTGCCTATGCAACAGCAGCCAAGGTATTTCAGAAAACTGAATATATTGATGTAGCTAAACAGGCGGTTGAATTCGTTAACACCAGACTGATGGATGATAAAGATCGCCTCTATGTCAGATACCGTGACGATGAGGCTGCATATTATGGACACCTTGATGATTATGCTTTTTATTGCATGGCATTGCTATCCTTATATGATGCAACCTTTGAAGCAGATTTCCTAAAACAGGCAACTGCGATTGCTGATCAGATGATTGGTCTCTTCTGGGACTCCAAATACGGCGGTTTCTTCCTAAATTCTAAGGACTCTGAGGAGCTTCTTTATCGTCCAAAGGAGGTTTATGACGGAGCCATACCATCCGGTAACTCCGTCGCTGGTTTTGTACTTCAACGACTTGCCCACATTACAGCGAAACCTCACTTTATCGAGTATGCTAACCGGCAGCTCCGCTTCCTCGCCGGTCAAGTGAAGGATTATCCGGCAGGACACAGCTTCGCAATGATTGCAATGATGCAGGCACTCTATCCGACCAAAGAGATTGTATGTGTTGCCAGTCGTAATGCTTCCTCAAGAGCCAATGACAGGGAAGCCACTGATCTTGAGAATCATGTGGCACTTTCAGATTATCTTGCTGAACATTTTGAACCCAATACTGTCGTCCTTCTAAAGACGGATGAAAATGTAGAGGCTCTGTCCGGTATAGCGGATTATGTCGAGGATTATCGTACCATAAATGATAAAACCACATATTACGTCTGTGAAAATCATCATTGCCTAGCCCCTACCAATGAATTGAAGTGATTGATACCAATAATAGAGAAAAAACAGATGAGCCGAACGATGATATCCAATTGTTCGGCTCATTTCTTGCTAACCTACAAAATACTACTGTTTTTTATTTCATATGAAATTTTATAAAATCTTTCTATTAATGTCATACATCTGCATATGATATAGTAACGTTCTGTGCCCTTTTAAGTGGTAGAATGGAGATTAGTATGCAGAAAGCCTGGGTTTATGAACCGGTGATTTCCGATTATGAAGCCTTATTGTTCCATAATTCTCTGCGCAAGCATACGGATATCTATTGCTATCATCCGATTGCGATAGCAAAGCGTGAGGAGTACGGTATAAAATACCGCTTCCTATGTATTGCCACACCGAAGACCGACCTAATGCAATCTTCTCATTTTGCTGAAATAGAAATTTATAAGCCGATTAAGGGTATGCCTTATATCACTTGCCTATTCCGTCTCAGTTTCGATAAAATGTTCACTCAACGGTACCCATATTGACGCAAAAATATCCAGCCAGAAAAATATCCAGACAAAAAAACATCCAGACATAGAAACATATAGCTGTATCGAAAGGCAGAGAGTTACTTCTCCTGTCCTAACGGATACAGCCATAGTGTTTTAGTGCCTGAAAATGATTTCTTACTATTAACTCAACTCTGCTATGAAATTAGCAGCTTTTTTTACCATATCTTGCTGGGATTTCTGCGTCCTATTGGTTGTGTGGGTTCTGCTATTCTTAAAATGGATATCCATTACACCGCTAGCGCCATTATTCTTAACTTGATCAAGATTGATGCCTCTTCCATAGCCGACACTTCTATTACTCACATACTGACCATTCGGTTTTGAGTCAACTCCGGCATGTGGCATGGACGTCATAGATGCTGCTAGTGTGTATTTATTAATCTGAACTATTACCGCTCTGCGTTCCCAACTGAAACCATCCCATATTTCTTTAATGATAGCCGTATCCGCTTTGGTCAACGGTTCTACATCTGCATGATTCGTACCATAGGTTCTTTTCACTGTAAAGGATAAACCTGTTTCCACATCAGTTACTACTGCGTTCTCTCCTCTATCCCATATGTATTTCACTTCTTTAAACCAATCAAGCGCTCCACTCAGATCAGAATCAATGACAGCTTCTGCTTCAATTGCTGAACCTGTGACCGCCGATCCAGTAACAACTGTGCCTGTAGCTTCTGTTTCTGCCACTCCAGTTTGTGTAGCTTCTAAATCTGTAGCTTCTGAATCTGTAGCTTCCAGATCTGCTAATGCAGAGGTAGTAATAGCCTCAGTTCTCATGGTTTTTGTGACTGCCAGTTTTGAGGCATTCGTCACGGTTACGGTTGCTTTACCCGGACTATTCTTATCCTGTTCCTTCAATAAAGCCATTGTTCTTTTTCCCAGAATACCATCAGCTGCTATGCCATTATCCTTCTGAAAATGTTTTACTGCTTTTTCTGTGATGCTTCCATAATAGCCTGTTGTTCTGGAATATGTATAATAACCTAACTCTTTTAAGGTTGTCTGTATTGCCATCACTTCATCGCCCTTTGATCCCCTCTTTAAGAGAGTTGCTGCCGATACACTAACAGGGGTAAATGCCAATAGTACTGTCATTAATACTGCCATGCATACTGCTGCACAACGAATTATTAATTTGTTTCTCATATGCCGGTCTCCTTACTTCTTCGTAATAATATCATATGCATTCTTACAATGCTCATGAGGTTATTATATTACGTATCTGTTAATACGTCAACCATTTTATTAATAATTTCGTAATATTTAATCTATAATTATGTAACATATGGAAACTGGGGAAGTAATTCCCATATATAAAAAAGCCCCCATGTTTGTAGGTTTTTCAAGCAATGCGTGAAATCAACCTCTAACATGGGGCTATCTTTCTATAAAATATTGTTACATTTTTTCTCTCAAATTGTTCTACTGCTGTCTAATATAGGTCAATACACATGCACCAGGACCAACATGAGTTCCGACTACGCAACCTACCGGATACAGCTCTGAAGCCTTCAAAGAATATTTCTCCATAATCTTTTCTTTCAATAGAAGTGTTTTACTATCTTCAGCTGTATAACCGAAGTATACCGGGTAGTTCTGGTCGATTGTACCGAATTCATCGATTGCTTCAAGGATTCTTGCGATGCCTTTATTGGTGCCTCTTTCCTTGTCAACAACACTGATTGCCCCGTCTTTCACAGTAATAATCGGTTTAAACTTAAGTAAGGATCCAATAATCGCAGAAGATTTCGAAAGGCGTCCACCCTTATGTAGGTACTCTAAGGTATCCACCATAGCGAGTAATACCACTCTATCCTTCAGCTCATTAATTGCCTTCGTTATCTGCTCCGCATTTTTTCCTAGATCCCGGAGTTCGACTGCCTGATTCACTAATAAACGTAACCCTGTTATCGTAATCATACTGTCAACAATATAAATCTCAGAATAATCGGCCATCTCCTTCGCTATGGTAGCACTTTGAAGAGTACCGCTTAATTTGCCTGCGATCAAAACTACAACTACACTGTCCTTCGCTTCCTTCGCTTGGTTGAAATATCCCAAGAAATCATCCGGTGACGGTTGAGACGTTGTCGGTAGCTTGTCGGATGTTACTAATTTTTCATAGAAACCATCCATCGTAATCTCAATGCCTTCTTTATATTCCTTATCTCCAAAGATAACTTTTAAAGGCACGATTGTAATACCCATTGCTTTTGCCTGCTCAAGGCTGATGTCCGATGTTGAGTCTGTTATAATTCTAACACCCATATGATTTCCTTTCTTATTAGATCATAATGTCGTTTAGTTTCTTAATTAACTTTTCCATCTGAGTAACTTCTTCTTTTGAAAATTTGTCATGAATACTATTCATCAAATCTGCATTAAATGAAGCATTCATACCGTAGTTTTTGGCAAACTTATCGGTTACCTCTAAAAAATATTCTCTCCTATCATCCAGAGATAATACTTTTCTTACATAGCCTTTACTGATTAAATTGCTGATCCTATAGGTTGCATTCGGCTGCGAAATATTAACATAGTTAGCAAATTGGTGTACTGTTGGGCGATTTAGAAGAAAAATAGCTTCTACACAGTAAGATTCAGTCGGACTCAAGCTATCCTTTTCCTCATTTACACTTGAAAATAAGTTTTTACAATAGTTATTGCGAAATTTAAAATAAAGTTTCTCAAATTCCTTTTCCAGCATGTCATTCGCTCCTATCATCCTTAAAAAATTTTAACTAATTTTTACCCCATGGTACCATTAATATCTCTAAATGTCAAACAAAAACTCAAATAAGTTATTAATTGATACCATATATTTCTTAATTATAACTTCTATACTCGTTAAATTCAATAAATTTTTGAAATAAAACTAACCCTATTGATATAGTATAGATTGTCCCTGTAACATTCTATCAAATAATGTAGGAATATTCTATCCCTAATAATTTTTTTCGAAATTTTCGTTATTTTAACTACATTTTTTAAAGTAACTTGATTTTATAAAGTTACATTGTTATAATTATATTATCGTAGTCTTATTTATAGGTATGATAAGCTTGATCTCTTACTAATACAAATATCTACATGAAAGGAGTGGTACCCCTGGCAGATCTTATATCAACCAGTCAAATTAATTTTATCCTTGTATTCCTGGAAGGCGTATTATCCTTCTTTTCCCCTTGCGTAATACCGCTCATTCCCATCTACATGAGCTATCTCGCAGGCAATGCGAAGAGAACAGGTGCGGACGGCAATATCTATTATGATCAGAAAAAGGTATTCTTCCATACGATGTTCTTCGTATTAGGTATCTCCGCAGCCTTCTTCCTTCTCGGTATGTCCTTCACAGCATTGGGAACCTTTTTTAAAGAAAAGCAGCTGATCTTTACTAGGATAGGAGGAATCCTAATTATACTCCTTGGATTAGTTCAGATTGGCTTCCTAGAATTCAAGTTCCTGCAGAGAGAACGAAAAATTAATATCAATTTTATGGAACGAAAAATGAATCCTATCATAGCCTTTCTTATGGGCTTTACTTTCAGCTTTGCATGGACTCCCTGTATAGGTCCTGCGCTGTCCTCCGTATTAATTATGGCTTCCGGAAGCAGCAACTCCTTGATCGGTAACTTTCTGGTGTTCGTGTACTCCGCCGGATTTGTCATCCCCTTCCTGTTGCTTGGCTTATTTACAACTCAGGTCCTTAACTTTTTAAAGAAACATCAGAAACTATTAAAATATACAGTAAAAGTCGGCGGTGTAATTCTGATCCTGATCGGTATCATGACCTTTACAGGCTGGATGAATGGTGTCTCCAGCTACCTGAACAGATTTACCGTCTCCCAACCGAAGGAGGATGTTGATAACACTGGCAGCTCTTCACCTACCGACAAGCCATCAACTTCAGAGGTTCCTACCTCCACTCCTACGACTTCTCCTTCGCAGACTTCTCCTACCGGGGAACCGGGGACTGACAACACCACTGAAGAAGAGAAAAAGAAGCAACCTGCATACGATTTTACATTGGTTGATCAGTATGGCAATGAGCATACCCTCTCTGATTATAAGGGCAAGGTGGTATTCCTTAATTTTTGGGCAACCTGGTGTGGTCCCTGCAAGCAGGAGATGCCGGATATTGAAGCACTCTACAATGAATATGGTAAAAACGAAGGTGATGTAATCTTCCTCGGAGTAGCAAACCCAACAAATAGTGAATATCCTAATAACAGTGACGTATCAAAAGAAGAGATCGTAAACTTCCTTGAAGAAAATAATAATACATTTCCTGTCGTATTTGATGAAACCGGTGATGTACTGAGTAATTATTATATCTCGGCTTTCCCGACTACCTTTTTAATTGATATCGAAGGCAACATCTATGGTTACGCCACCGGAACACTGACAAAAGACATTATGCTTAATGCTATTGATCAGACGATTGAATCCATAGAATAATGAAGAAGGAGCATCACGAATGAAGAACTTATATCATCTTCCCTGTAATATTGCCCAGACACTGAATATTATTGGAGACAAATGGACCCTGCTGATACTTAGGCAGTTGATGCTCGGAAATGATACTTATAAGGAAATCCAGACTAATCTCGAAGGGATTCCAAGCAATCTGCTTTCTGATCGGTTAAAAGGTCTTGAAGAAGATGAATTAATCTATTCAGAACTTTATCAACAGCATCCTCCAAGATATCGCTATCTATTAACGGAGCGCGGTGAGGATCTGAATGATGTATTTAACGTCATTTTTATGTGGAATGAAAAGCACATGAAAAACTGCAACAAATATCTATCCCACTCAGAATGCGGCCACAAAATTGAGCTTCAGTATTATTGCAGTTATTGTGGGAAAGCTATTACTAAGAATGAATTTGAGCTGACGGACCTTGAGAAAGCATCAGCAAATTCTTCCGGTGAAATGTTAAGTCACTCGTAGTGAACAACTTATGGGAATTTTTGAAAAATACCTTTGACACAATGAAAACGGTATGCTACAATGCATCTGTAAAATAATTCGTTTTGAAAGGATGGTTTTGATGTCGGTATTATCTGTAAAAGAGGTTTGTGCTAACTAGCACTTAATTGAATTGGTTTGGGTACTTTTGTGATACCTTTTCTTTTTTGTACCCAACTTTCTACCTTTACAGTAAATACTCAAAACTGTCTTGCAATAGATTGAAAAGCGCAGGCTTTCACAAGCGCACTTTTTCTGAGGCTAAGGCATAATAGGTATATCCTGTTATGCCTTTTTTAGTATCATGAAAATCGCCGGAAGTAAGTTTCTTTTGTCATGCTTCAGACAGTTGCCCACAGGGAGTATCTCGCCCAGCTGTAAGGGTAGTTAATCCTGTGGGAATTTAACTATCGTTATGAATTCAATAATTGAGTTCTTATACAAAACCTATGCCATGACATAAGGTAACTTAATAAGGAGTTGAAAGAAATGATTCAAAAATCTATGAATGCGTTGGAATTTAATAAAATATTAGAGATGCTCAGTGATAACGCTGTGTCCGAAAGCGGAAAGCGTAAACTTCTGGAACTGAAACCCATCTTAAACGAGCGTGATGTTAAAGCAAAGATAAAGGATACGACGGAAGCCAGAAAGATATTAGATCACATCGGCTCTGCACCACTGGCTTCCATGAAGGACACCATGATGCTTCTGGAACTTGCTGAAAAAGGTGCAATGCTGATACCGGAGCAACTGACTCAGATCGGTCTGTTTATTAATGCGTGCAAACGTATGAAAAGCTTTCTTAAGCGTGCCGAATCACTTGGAGTAGATATTGCCGGTTATGGAGGTTCCATCAATGAGCTTTCCCATCTGTGTAGTGAAATACAGAATAATATACGTAATAACTCTGTTGATGACGGTGCCTCGAAAGAACTTAAGGATATCCGCCGCAAGATGGAACAGATTAATGTGGATATGAAGTCGAAGCTGGAAAGTTTGCTCAGAAGCAAGAAGGAATGGTTCATGGACGGTTATGTCTCCACCCGTAATGGACATTTTGTGCTTCCGGTTAAACGGGAGTACAAACATATGGTAAGTGGTTCCGTCATGGATATCTCCTCCAGTGGTTCAACTTATTTTATCGAACCGACTACTGTATCTAAGCTGAAGGAAGAGCTGTCCATCCTAGATATTTCCGAAAGTAACGAAGTGCGAAGAATTTTATATGTTATGTCCGCTCTTGTAGGGGAAAACGCTGCCGAAATCCGTCTTAACATGGAAGCCATGGAAACCTTGGATTTCATCTTTGCAAAAGCGAAGCTTAGCCTTGATATGAAAGCAATTCCGGCAACGATTAATACAGAACGCCGGATTGATATTGTTCAAGGAAGACACCCGTTGATTAAGCCTTCTGAATGCGTACCGCTAGACTTCAATCTGGGTAATGGCGTGCAGGGTATCGTAATCACCGGACCGAATACCGGCGGTAAAACGGTTGCATTAAAGACCGTAGGTTTACTGCAACTAATGGCACAGAGTGGTCTGCATGTTCCTTGCGAAACTGCTGACCTATGTATGAACAACACAGTCTTATGTGATATCGGGGACGGACAGAGCATTACTGAGAATCTATCCACATTCTCCTCCCATATTACGAATATTATCAACATTTTAAGCCATACAGATAACGATAGCCTGATACTGCTGGATGAACTCGGTTCCGGCACAGATCCTGCAGAAGGTATGGGCCTCGCAATCTCAATTCTCGAAGAATTGCAACGGAAGGGCTGTTTGTTTGTAGCAACAACCCACTATCCGGAAGTCAAGGAATATGCCGACAAGTCGACGGGACTTCTCAATGCCAAGATGGCTTTTGACCGTGAAAGCCTTAAACCTCTATATCGATTGGAAATCGGTGAAGCAGGTGAAAGCTGTGCGTTATATATTGCAAAACGTCTTGGACTACCGAAGCATATGCTGGAGCGCGCATATCATGAGGCTTATCTGAAGGATGAACACCCGCTTCGAGGTGTACCGGAGAAGGATTTCCTTGACAATGCTGATGAGGGTGTGGAAGTTAAGCCAATGGCTTCAATCATTCCCTCAAAAATAGAAAAGATAATTCCACCGAAACCAGTCAACACCCGAAGTCAGAGGTTTCAAATCGGGGACAGCGTCATAGTCTATCCACAGAAGAAAATCGGTATCGTATTCCGTAAAGCTGATGAAAAAGGTGATGTGGGCGTACAAATCCAGAAGCAGAAGGAATTCGTAAACCATAAACGACTACAGCTGAAGGTTGCTGCAGATGAGATGTATCCTGAGGACTATGACTTCTCCATCATCTTTGATACGGTTGCCAACAGAAAAGCAAGGCACAAGATGGGAAAGGGATATCAGGAAGATTTAGAAATCGTATATGAGAATGTTCCTGTTAAAGCGCGATAATGCCTCTATCGGAGAACTTATTTTTCATGTTGTATTTTGTCATATTGTGTTATAATAGATACAGTATCAACCATATTCAGATTATTTAACCTAGAAGGAGCACACGAGTGATGGGATATACAGCGATTGACAGTATACTAATATTTGATGAAGTCACATTAATGCGCCATAGGATTAGTGCACTATTTCAGGATTATAATGTTTCTATCTATGAAGCAAATTATGACATGGAAGTATACAAAATATTATCTGATGACAAAATCAATATTCAATTGGTACTTATGGATTTAGGGACTGATATGAATGTCGGATTTGAAGTTCTTAATAAGATCAAAGAACGAAAACCGGATATCCCGATCATTATCATTACTTCTTATAATAAAAGGCAAATATTTCTGCGTTGTATCACGGAAGGAGCTGCGGATTATATCCTGAAACCCTTTGAAGATGATTTCCTGGTTGATAAAGTGTTCGCATTGTTAAAACAGAATAAACAGAATAATATGGAAACAGCCAATATTGTATTCGATCTATTTAACTATCTGAAGACCGAGTTGAAGAAGGCAACCAAAGGGAACTATAGTCTTACTCTTTTAATGTGTACTCTTTTTGATATCCAGGAAGAAAGCACTACCTTGTTAGAGCGTAAGTATACTCCGTTCATTGATAGCTTTTATCAGCTTGTACTTAAGAATTTATGGGATACTGATATTTTTGAACGATATGGTTCTCAAACCTTTATTGGTGTATTCCCTTATTGTGGATCTTCTGATACAGATAAAATAGTCAATAAATTAAATAGCAGCTATGAGGTAGCCTCGAGTGAACAGAAAAGCGTCTCTTCTCTTAGAATAGCGATTTCATCTATCACCTGTTCGAGTGAGACATCTGATCCGAAAGAATTATTGATATCGTTAGGTACGATGATTGATAGCAAGATTGAAGAGATGAAAAAAGCGGCAATTGAATAATGCGGTTACAAATCCCCTTATTCGACATTTTAATGCTTCACGAATAGGGGATTTCTATTATAATTCTTATGAAATTGAGAAATTATTTGGATAAATATGCTAAAACGTATATGTATTGTTGATTTTTTAAGTATTTTATAATAAAATGAAACTAGAAGTAAATTAGATAGTGAAAGGAACTCTTTTATGGATAAGGCCAATGAGGTTGGAATAATTATTTATGATGAAATACCTTTATCAAGACACAGAATGTGTCTGGCTCTACAAGGTTATGACATTGCTATTTATGAAGCAACAAGTGACATAGATGTTTACAATCTTCTCTTCAACGATAGTATCAGCATAAAGTTACTCCTGATGGATTTAGGCACAGACTTAAGCAAAGGGTTCCGTATTTTAACAAGAGTAAAAGAAATTAAACCGGAGCTCCCTGTATTCGTTGTTACTGACAGCACGAAGAGACAGACTTTTCTGCGTATCCTGTCAGAAGGGGCAAATGCTTATATTCAAAAGCCTTATACGGATGAGTTCATAATTGATAAGGTTTTAACCATATTTAAGAAGACTAGAATTAGCAACAATGCAGCTCCCTCTGATTTTGTATTCGATATCCGCAATTATCTGAATAGGGAACTAAAGAAAGCAGCGAAAGGTAAGTATGCAATAACGATATTAATGTGTACCGTATTTGATACAAGCAATCAGATCAATGCATTTATTGAAGCAAAGCACGTGGAGGCGGTTAACAATTTTTATTACACTGTAAGAAGTAATCTGTGGGAGACTGACCTCTTTGAACGTTATGGAGCTCAGACCTTTATCGGATTATTCCCCTATTGTGATGAGGCTAATACTGAAAAGCTCATCCAGAAGCTGAAGGATTATTTTGAAATGACCTTAACAGGTAACAATCTGCTTTCAACGTTAAAAATTGCTATCTCTCGCATTACATACCCCGTAGTGAATGGAGGTCCTAAGGAATTATTACTTCTTCTTGGTGCCGATATGCACGAAGAGCTTGATAATATGAAAAGAAAGTATTAACAGAATCTTATTACAACATAGACAGAGCGCTTTCCTATTTATACTCCCTTGTAATAAACAGTTTTTAACTAATTAACTGCTTAATACATCGGGAGCCATTAGGAAAAGCGCTCTTTTAAATTCTTGATTATTATTGCTTTCCTGAAGCATCTGCAGTAACCTGTAACATAGCTTCACTCTGCGAGAAGCTTACGGTCACTACAACTCCATCAGATGAAGTTCCTGAATAGATCTCTAAATCTTCTGCAGAAGATTCCAGTGTATCATTAATATATCCAGCATCCACTATTTCTTCTTTATAATCTTTATAATCATCAAGCTCAAGATCGTCAACCATTAGCATGCAGGTATCCGGTCCATTTAGGATATAACTTATTGTGCCCTTACCCAGTTTAGGCAGATATTCTGCAGCCTGGTCTAAAGGCCACTCATACTCACCACCGGAAGCAATCACTGTACCATCATCACCTTCTATGGTCATACCAGTATCATCAACAGTAAAATCGCCTTCCTCCGTAGAATAAGATATCTCATCGCCATCGATATCAATATCAACTTCGCCGTCCGTTGCCTTCTCGATGATATTTTCCGTTATACTTTCACTGATCTTCTCCTTCAGATTGCAGCTTGATAAAAGAATCATCGATATCACTGCCATAACTACTAAACCAATTCTTTTTAACATAGATTCCTCCTTTTCTCTTAGTCAGAACTCTGCGTATCTGCATGAGTTATTTCAGCAATTTGAATTTGCCGACCAACGGGAGTTCTTTCGCGTTACCTCCAAGTCCGTTTACTAATCCCATGATTGCAAATACAAATACTGCGATTGCAAACGGGAACATTAAGAGCCATCCTAGAATAGGAATGATACTGAGTACAATTGAGCCTCCGATACTTACGATAAATAGTATCAATGACTGATTCGCATGAAATCTTCCGTATCTTGAGTCCGGACAAGCAAGCAGCGGAAGAAAGAAGATAAGATAAGCAAGGCCTGCTATCGTTTTATTTTTTTCAATGTCTGCCTGATCGAAGGCTTCTGTTGTACTTCCCACACCATTGTTCCTATTTGGATCTGACATAATATAACTCCTCCTTGTTTTTCCTTGATGCTTTAGCACCTGATTTCATTTTATCTTATTCTAATTAAATTACTATTACACTCAGGGTGATTTTGCACCAAAAAAGGTATCACCCTAAGGGTGATTAGTAAAAAAATATTATAAAAATTATAAAGTACATGATTGGAGAAGTTTCCATTATATGGTATAATATTAATATTGTTGTTATAGTCGTTTACTTTTCATAAACTAGGTTAAATGCCTAATACTTTATCTGCAGGAGGAGCATTATGAAGAAAAAATATGTCGTATTCCTACTTATCCTACTACTTGTTCCACTCATTATACTGACTATAAGCTTCATTAAACTACATAACAATGAGACGGTAACTCTAACCTTGTGGCATAATTATGGGGGACAGATGAAAAATACCATGGATGAAATGATTGAAGAATTTAATGGCACGGTTGGAGCAGAGGAAGGCGTCTTTATCAGTGTAACCTCCATCTCCGGCTCTTCAACGCTTCATGACAAACTAGCCATGGCTGCAAATGGAGATCCCGGTTCTCCTGCATTACCTGATATAACAACCTCTTATCCAAAGACAGCAACCATACTCGCAGACAAAGGACTTCTTGTGAATTTGGACGAACAATTCAGCGAAGAAGAGCTTTCACAGTTTATACCTAGATTTGTTGAGGAAGGAAGACTAGACGGGGGTGCGTTATATGTATTTCCGACTGCAAAATCTACGGAAGTATTGTTTGTGAATAAAACCATATTCAACCGGTTTGCTGACGATACAGGAGTTAGGTTGGAAGATCTCGACACCTTTGAAGGTATCAATAAAGCCTCCGGACTGTATTATGAATGGACGGATAAACAGACTCCAGATACTATTGGTGATGGCAAGACCTTCTATGTACCTGATTCTGTTTTTAACCTATCCTTGATTGGCTGTAAGCAGCTTGGCAGTGAATTTATTGAGAATCAGGCACTTAACTTCACAAATAGTTCTATGAAAACCGTTTGGAAAGCCTTCCTGGAACCGGCAGTCCAAGGGCGGTTTGCAATTTTTGATGGTTATGCTTCTGATCTGGCTAAGACCGGTGATATTGTCTGCTCCACCGGATCCACGGCAGGTGTTTTATTCTTCTCTCCTACTGTAACCTATCCTGATAATACGACTGAGGAAGCTGAGCTTACCATCCTGCCATATCCTATCTTCGAAGGTGGAAAAAAGGTTGCAATCCAGCGTGGTGCAGGAATGTGTATCGTCAAGTCTGTTAAAGAGAAAGAGCGCTTAGCCGGTATCTTCTTAAAATGGTTTACCAGCCCGGAAAATAATCTTAGATTTGTTGCGTCTACCGGATATCTTCCGGTTACAAAAGATGCGTTCGGTGATATTATGCTGGAAGAGATAAAAAATATCACAGATGAGAATATTAAGAAACTTCTTCAGGTGACCAGAGAGATGCAGATGGAATATGATTTCTGCATATCTCCACTATTTGATGGAGTTGACGAGCTGCAGAACTCGTATGAAACGAGTATGAAAGCTATGGCTACTGATGTCAGGGAGAACTACCTAAAACTTCTTGCAAACAATAGTACTAGTAAAGCTTTGGATAGTGCTCTGAAGGATAAATATGAGGAGTTTACGAAAGAGTTTGAATAACGAATATGACAATACATTTTACGAAGGTAGCTCCATTAATACGACAAGTATTTCATTATCCCCAAGAGAGGTCAATAATTGCAGATGAATAAACTTTATGATCAGCTCCTAAGTAAATTGCATAAGTCCGGGCAGACCAGTATCTCGATGCGCCTACGCCTCTTCTTATTCCTATCGGTACTCGTTCTAACAATGTCTGCGGGCATCGTTGTAATCCTACTCGTAACAGGTACCTTCACAGCAGGTATTTCAGAAAGCCGCCAGCTCATAAAAAATGAATTAATCCATACCTCTCAGGATATATCCTCCCAGTATGGAACACTTTCCGTACAAACAGTTGAATTCTCAAAAGAGCTTTCACAACAGATTGAGAAAAGTCTGAAGGAGCGGAACATAGCTTTTCAAAGAATGGCGAACCATCCGGATCAGATAGAGACATTAATCCTAGATTTGTATGAAAAAACCTATTATAATCTTCAGAAGACAAAATGCAGCGGAGCTTTTTTTATCCTTAATACAACGGTAAATACTTCACTTGCAGATTCTGAGAGTTCTAAGGCAGGCTTATATATCAAGAACATGGAACCGAATGTTGTCAGCGCAACTTCTCCTACCTTTACGATTTTACGTGGTTTTTCCGGTATCGGAAGGAGTAATTCCATTGATCTGCATACCCAGTGGGACATGGAATTTGATGTGGCTGAAGCTGATTATTATTACCAACCCATGAATGCAATGAAAAGCGATCCAGATCTGGCTTTATCAAAAGCATATTACTGGAGTGAACCTTTTATCCTTCCCGGTACCAGCGAAGAAGTCATGGTATGTACCGTTCCTTTATTAGATTCCAAGAATAACATATATGGTGTCTGTGGTTTTGAAATAAGTGCTATGCTGTTCAAACTTTCCAATATGCCTAACAACAATACCTATACCAGAATGTTCTGCATGCTTTCTCCTATGGTACATTCAACAGTTACCGTAGACCGCTCCCTCTTCGCCGGAGGTTATTCTGTCAAAGAAATCTCTGAAGGAATTAATGAGCTTCAGATAGAAGAAAGAGCTTCCTCCTTCACTACTTACGAAAGCAATCATGGCGACACTTATGTCGGTTATCACTCTATAACACAGCTTTATCCAAAGGGTTCTCCATATGCCGACAAAAAGTGGATTACTGCAATCTTGATACCGAAAAAGGATGTTGTTGATTCCATTATGCGTTTAAATATCATGCTGGCATGCCTACTAAGTCTGTTGGTTACACTCGGCATTATTATATCTATTGTCTTCAGCAACAAATATTTAAAACCGATATCCCAAGGAATTGAAATTATTAAATCAGCAGCAACTGAGGAGGTGCCAAAAACTAAAGTCCAAGAAATTGACGATTTGATTTTGTATTTAGCAAATTACAAGAAGGACCTAAGCAAAAGGGTGGAACAGGACAAATCGCAGATATCCATGCTTGAGGAGTTCGTAAGCAGGACTAAAACCCTTACTCCTGCGGAACGCTCTGTATTTGGCTGTTACATCAAAGGACTGAGTGCGAAGGAAATTGCTGATGAACTATTCTTAAGCATCAATACGATAAAAACCCACAGCAAGCATATCTTCGCAAAGCTGAATGTAGCCTCCCGTGAAGAGTTGCTCCTGTATATCAACATGCTAAAGGAAATCGGATTAGAGTTAAAATAATAAAATGGGCTGAAGTGAAGTATGCTTCCAAACACCTGCGAATGGTATTTGTAATGCAGCTCACTACAGCCCTGCTATCATTATTTTGATGTATAAGTCGATCTTATGCTTCTACCCTGTTGCGTCCGTTATGTTTTGCTTCGTAAAGCTTCTTATCTGCAATATCTATCAATTCTTCCATGGTTAACACCTTATTCGGTGTCCTTGTCCCGATGCCAAAGCTCGCTGTAATCCTAAATTGATTTGCTCCACAATCAATATTACTGTCTTCTACCTTCTGTCGGATATTTTCTGCAATCTCTGCTGCCTTCTCTTTACTTGCACCCGGCAGGCAGATCATGAATTCTTCACCACCATACCTAGCGATCCAATCGGTACCTCTTTTAATGCCGGAAGTCAGAAGCTTTGCAAACTGCTTCAGTGTTTGATCCCCATTCAGATGCCCATAGGTATCATTTACTTTCTTAAAGAAATCAATGTCAGCCATGATAATAGACATGGATTTTTCTGAGATCGCTGAATTGGCCATATCAATGGGAAGCTTCTCATTAATATATCTCCGGTTATATAAGTTAGTCAAGGAATCCTTCATTGCCAAATTGTTCATCTTATCAATCAATTCATGTAACTCTGTATAGATATGTCCATCCTGCGTATCCAATACCAGACTGTTTGTAGCATTTTTAATAATCTCGATAGCTACTCTTCGATCCGGCAAATTAACCGGAATAGCAGTAACTACATATATTTCATTCTGGTTGTATTCCAGCTTCACATAGGTTCTGTCATCATGAAATGCACGGACTGAGACACAGTTATCACAAACCTTGTTTTTCCCCCAATAATGAAAACATCTGAAATTCGTATTTTCCGAATTTGTACCATGGAAATCAAGAACCACTTTATTGATTGGATCCACTAATCTGATATAATCAAATGCTCTTTCAAGAATACCATATTGAACTAACAGTGCTTCCATCTCTTTCTTGTTCATTCAACCTCACCGTCTCTTCTGATCTTAATCGGAATTATTCAAATTTTTAGTAGTTTTTCTTATCTTATCATTAAAATAAAAATACGTCAAAATATTTATCATTATAGATGATATTTTGACGTATTTTGTCATTTTGTTATTTAATTCTTATTTATCCCTGGTAGTTACCTTTACTAGCTTACCTTAAATTGATTAACTGTACTACCTAGTTCTTCCATTCGCTTTTTCAAATTCTGTAGGTCGTTTCGGATACCCTCCATAATTGCATATTGCTCCTCTGTTTCCGCGGCAGTCTGCTGTGTGCCTGAGCTCAGTTCCCGGGATATATCAGCTAGTAAGGAGGTCTTCTCTAAGACATGTTTACTATCAGCTTCAATATGTAGTACTGCTTCCTCAATCTGATTAATGCGTCTATTAATCTTACCATTTGAAGTTGATACCTTTTCCAAATTCTCTTCAACCTCTGACATAACGTTGACACCATTCCTAGCCTGTACTACTCCATTCTCTATTGCTACGCTGGAATTGCTGATTTCTTCCTGTACCGCCTCAATTAATTCATTGATTTTCTTACTTGCATCACTGGACTGCTTCGCCAAATTCTTAATCTCACCTGCTACTACAGCAAAGCCTTTGCCATGTACTCCTGCGGATGCAGCTTCAATGGATGCATTTAGTGCTAAGAGATTCGTCTTGGTAGCAATCGCTGCTACACTGCTTGAGAAGGAAAGTACCTCTTTAAATTTATCCTGGAGCTTTATCATCACCGCTGCTGTTGTCTCCACGGTATCATTTACAAGATTGATCTGGGTCACGGAACTGTTAAGCTTCTCCGAAGCCTCCTGCATCTCGTTTATGGACAGATCGGATGCCTTCTTAACAGAATTAACCTTCTGGGTAATAAGCTCCATTTCAGTGAATACACGTTTCATGGATTCCTCCACTTCGTTAACGCTCTCCACCTGATTCACTGCACTGCCTGCTATCTCAGTAACAATTTTTGTGATTTCTTCCGTTGCTCTGTTGGAGATGTCTACGCTTTCGTTTAATGCTTCCACATCCTGAAGAGCTTCCTCTGAATGTCTGCGTATATTTTGAATCATAGAAGACATATTATCAATCATTTTTCGGAAGGAGCCCGCAAGATTACCAACTTCATTATTACTGTCAACATCAATTTGTACAGTAAGATCGCCTTCCTGAATCAATTGTATTTTTGAGTTTAAACGTTTGATGGAACGAACAATAAGGTAGGACATACCAACTGACGTTATGATTCCAATGATAAGTATAACAGCAAGCATTCTATACATTTCTTTATCTGCCTGTCCCAACATATCCATCACATATTCCGCATCAAAGTCTGCTGCTAACATGGCAACGACTTCTCCCTTGCTGTTCTTAATCGGTACATATCCGGAAATCAGGGTTCCCCATTCTTCACTGGTATACATCTCATGGTGTTCCGTCCCATCAAAACACTTTATCATCAGATCCGATATGGCAGTCTCTTCCTCTCCAATTATGGATGCATCTTCACTACCGCTTTCCGAAGCATCCAGAACATAATAATAGGTGCCATCCTCTGTTCTGCTCATGGTATACAGGTAGGATAAACCAGTTACTTCCTTTATATTGATTAGCTCAGTGGTAATCTCCTTGTAATAATCCGATTCCATATCCTCAGGTGTATCCAATTCCTGATGCTTATCTCCATCGATACTTTCTGCCACAGAACGTGTTATCTGTAAAGCCATTTGTCCCATTGTTTCTTCTATCGCATTCTTTGCAGTATTGTATGCAAAAAAACGAAATGTTAATGAGGAGGTTAGGATTAAAATTATACACAATAGTACAATATTAAGCGTTAATGATAGTTTTAGTTTTACCTTTTTCATTGTTCTATTCCTTTCTCTTCTGTTAGTCCCAGTTATCATTATTGTCATACCTTGCTATTTAAATTATCATTGTATTAATCCTTCTATTGCCACTAGTCCATTATACCTAATTTGCTCTCATATTTCTACAAATATTTCTAATATTCTTTTCTACTCATTATACATAAGTTGATTATAATTTACTACCATTTTCTATTGAATCAATGATATTTTAGTAAATTGTTTTTATTATATATTTCTAAAATCATATATGACAAGCAAATTTAACGGATATTATCACATCCTTTTGAAAATACTAATGTCGGAGGTGTTAACATGATAACTAATGTACAATTAACTACAAAAGAAAAATATCTTCTGGAAGATGCTCGTACCCATGAAGAACAATGCATCCGTAAATATGACAATTACATGAATTTAGCCTGCGACGAACAGCTCAAAGCCGTATTCCGGGCAAATGGTCAAAAGGAAGAAGAACATCTACAAACCATAAACCAATTGTTAAGCGGCAAAGTTCCTTCCATGGGTGGTGGAAGCCAGAATAGCAGCCAGAATACGAGCCAGAGTTCCGGCCAGAATAAGCAGCAGTCAGGCCAAGTCTCTACACAGGGGAATTGGCAGACCATGTCACAACAGGATTCCGTTGAAATATCTGCGAGCGGGAACTCACCTTATAAAGCCTCTGACAAAGATCTGTGCACCGATATGCTGATGACGGAAAAATATGTCTCGGCGTCCTATAATACCGCCATTTTTGAATTTAAAGATGCTTCCGTAAGAGATGTGTTAAATCACATTCAGACAGAAGAACAAAAGCATGGAGAATCTATCTTCGCTTACATGCAGAGTACCGGAATGTACAAAACAAGCTAGTATTAAGATTATATTTTACTATGATCTCTCTTCCGGTACAACTATCCCGGAGGTATATAATTATGGGAAGTACTGTTGATGCAAGCATGCAGATAACTGCAAACGATTGTATCAATGTACTTCCCTTTTATTCCTTATTCTTTCACTATTAATTGCTCGTAGCACCGTCTATATTCTGATACACTTCTTTCCCATGTGGAATTATAGCTCATACAGTTTTGCATGTAATTTTTCCATATCGGACTATGATATGCATCGATTGCCCGTTTCATTGCCCGGCTTAACGCTTCTCCGCTCCAATCCTCCATATAGAAACCGGAGGATTCTGACCTATGGATGGGATCATCGATTACAGTATCTTTAAGGCCACCTACCGCATTAACTACAGGCACAGCACCATATTTCATCGCATATAGCTGCCCCAGACCACATGGTTCGTAGAGGGATGGCATCAGGTAGATATCTGTAGCTGCGTATATTTTCCTAGCTTGTTCAGCGGAGTAATTAAAATCTACTATTATATTATCACCGTAAGCTGCTGAGACACATGCCAACATACCTTGATAATATGGATTTCCTGTTCCCATAATTATCAATTGGAAGGTACTGCGGGGAAGGTAGCTGACTGCTTTAAGAAGTAAATCAATTCCTTTAGCATAATCAAGTCTTGTAATCATAGCAACAAGTGGAATATTCTCATCAGGAAGTCCATATTCCTTACGTAATAAGGCTCTATTCTTCTTCTTTAATTCCAAGCTGTTACTATCATAAGGATATTGCAGTACCTCATCCTGCTTCGGATCATAGCTGACTGTATCTATTCCATTCAATATTCCTACCAGTTTGTCAGATCTTTTTGCAATCAGATCCGACATTCCGTTACTGAAAGCCTCCTGACTAATCTCGACCGCATAACCGGGACTTACGGTAGTTACCAGATCCGCATACTTAATTCCGGCCTTCATAAAGTTCAGCCATTCCGGATAACCAAGCTCAATCTCTTCCTCCTTTGTTAAATAGCCTCTCAGATAGGAGGATGGGATAAAACCATGGTACGAAATATTGTGTATGGTATAAACGGTCTTAATCTTCGGGAATTCCTTCTTAAGTAGCAGAGCAAGAAATCCAGTATGCCAATCGTTCATATGCACGATGTCTGGGTGAAAGGAAACTCTCTTCAGCGTTTCTACCACTGCTTTACAAAAGAAAAAGAAACGGAAGCCATCATCATCATATGCATAAATGCTGTCCCTGTGATACAATCTTGAGTTCTCGATAAAGTATGTCGGGATTCCATTACTATCCGGATCCTTCTTCAGTACACAGGTCTCATAACTCTGATCCATCGGTACAGGAAAATCAGTTACATACTCGAGTTTCGTATCCACACATTGATAACGAGGCATTATTCTATACATCTCCACATCACCTGCTTCTGTGAGTGCAATAGGCAGACTTCTCCCCACCTCACCCAATCCTCCTGCATTAGCATAAGGCGATATCTCAGCACTGACAAAAAGAACTTTTATCTTTCGTTTCACCCGTATCATCCTCTCATCGTTCTACGGAAGGAAACGTGCTGATTTAATCCAGCACGTTTCCTTCCTATCTCTATATTTTATTATTGCTCTTCCGTTCTCAAGCTATGATAAAGTTCCATATACTTATCCGCCGAATTGTTCCAGCTGTAATCACAGGACATGGCTGCTTTTCGCAACTTATTCAGTAAGGTTTTCTTCTTGCAGATACCGGTAGCTCGCTTAATGGTATAAAGCATATCATGAGCATTATAACTCGGAAAGCTGAAACCATTACCTTCTCCAGTTTCCTCATTATAAGATATTACGGTATCCTTAAGACCTCCTGTTTCCCTGACTATCGGCAGCGTTCCATAACGAAGACTAATTAACTGACCAAGACCGCAGGGTTCAAAAAGTGAAGGCATCAAAAACAGATCTGAAGCTGCATAAATCTTATGGGCAAGTACATTATCAAACCGGATATTTGCTGATACTTTGCCTGGGAAACGGTGCATCGCATCTCTAAATAACTGTTCATAACCCGGATCTCCGGTTCCCAAGAGCACAAACTGAACATCTTCTGCCATTATTTCATCGAAAACACAGGCAATCAGATCAAGACCTTTCTGATCTACAAGCCTGGAGATCAGGCCAATCATTGGTGTCTTCTCATTCACAGTCAAGTTTAGCTCCTCCTGCAAAGCCAGCTTATTCGCTGTTTTGCCTGTAAGCTTTGATTTTGAATAGTTCTGATAAATAAGCGTATCCTTCTGGGGATTAAATTCTATATCATCAATTCCATTAATGATTCCCTTAAGTTGACCACTCCGTGCATTCAAAATACCTTCCAGTCGTTCCCCGTAGAAGCTATTCTTGATTTCTTCAGCGTAAGTATTGCTTACGGTTGTTATGAGATTGGAGTATACGAGCCCGCCCTTCATGAAGCTTGCTGCCCCGAAGAATTCCAGCTTATCAGCTGTAAAATAGCCATCGGTAAGGGAAAACCATTCCTTCATATCCTTAATTCCATAGATGCCTTGATATTTCAGATTATGAATTGTAAATACGGTCTTAAGCTCACGAAACCGGTCAATATGACGGTAGTGTGCTTCCAATAGGACAGGAACCATACCTGCCTGCCAATCATGACAGTGAAGGATGTCCGGATTAAAATCCAGATACGGAATTGCCTCCAGTACTGCCCTACAGAAAAAAGCATACCTCTCAGGATCATCATTGTACCCATAGAGGTTGTCCCTCCCGAAGTAAAACTCATTGTCAATAAAATAATAGGTAACGCCGTTATACTCCGCTTGTTCAATACCACAATAGAGATTTCTCCAACCCACAGTTACATAGATATAGTATTTATGAGTGATTGTATCCCGAAGCTTTGGAGCAATCGCACCGTATTTTGGCATAATCACTCTGACATCTGCATCTTGCTTGTTCAGCGAGGAGGGTAAGGAGCCCAATACATCCGCTAAACCTCCTGTTTTTGCAAAGGGAGCCGCTTCGGATGCAACCATTAAGATTCTTAGCATTGGTTTTCCCCTTTCTTAGATTATGGTATGCTTTCGGATCACAACAGGATAGTTTTCCTGTCCCATGAGCCGTTTACCTTTCCTTATAATAACTTCCTTATCAAGGATTACATTATCTAGTATGGCTCTTTCTTGAATCTCGGTATCCTGCATGATGATACTGTTTTTGATTACTGCATTCTTCCCTACTTTAACTCCTCGGAAAAGAATACAGTTATCAACAACACCATCAATGACACAGCCATCTGCTACCAAGGAGTTCCCGGCTGATGCATTGTCCCCGTATCTTGCAGGTACCTCATCCTTAACCTTCGTGTAGACAGGTCCGGCATGATGGAAGAGCTCCTGAAAGTTATCCGGATCAAAGAGCTCTAGACTATGTTTAAAATAAGATTGTATACTATCAATCTTCGCCAGATAACCCTCGTAAGGGTAACCAAGAATCCGGAGTTTCTCTTTATTCTTAATTAAAATATCCTTATTGAAATCATATTGGCCTCTCGCCGCACACTCTTCAATTAAATATTCAAATAATTTCTTATCAATAATATACATTTCCATCGAAACCTTATCTGACATGGGTACCGTCGGTCTTACCTCGATATCCCAGATTCGGTTCTCCAAATCTGTTCGTAATAAGGTTTGTCTGGATAACTCTTCTTTTGTAGCATTCTTCTCTTCCTTATAAATAACGGTGATGTCAGCCATATTATTCCTATGGAATTCCATCGCATCCTCAAAGGTGAGGTTACATACCATAGAACTTCCGGAGATAATTACTGTTTTCTGCGGACTTCTACGGATGTAAGACATATTACTATGAAATGCCTCAACTTCACCACGGTACCAACCAGTATTGTCGTGACTTACGTAAGGAGGAAGAATGAACAAACCTCCGCTTTTTCTATCCAAATCCCACTGCTTACCGGAATCAAGGTGATCCATCAGTGAGTGATAATTGTTCTGAGTTATCAGACCAACATTTGTAATTCCTGAGTTTATCATATTGGATAATGTAAAATCAATAACTCGGTATCTGCCACCGAAGGGAAGTGCAGCAACCGAACGGTGGAGAGTAAGCTCCTGAAGACTGATATTACTATCTCCTGTATAAATAATACCCATTGTATCTCTCATTGTATTCACGCTCCTCTCTCTTAGACAACTGCTTGGTAAGCTCTATAGTTTTCAGTGTCAATCATGATGCCTTTATCTAATTTGTAACCAGCAGGTAATACCAGGTTCTCTCCAACCACGGTAATCTCACTTGGCTTTGTTAACTGGTCCATGCAATCGGTTTTTGCATTAAAACCGATATAGCAGTTATCTCCAATAATTGTATTTTCAGCAATAATAGAATTTTCGATGATAGTATTGTCACCTATCTTCACATTCGGCATCAGAATTGAGTTATGTACTCTACTGCCTCTGCCTACCGTTACACCTGAGAAGAGAACGGAATGGCATACATCCCCGTAGATCATGCCGCCTTCGGTTATGATGCAGTTTCTGACATTAGCGCCTAATGCGATGAAATGAGGCGGTTCTACCGGATTCCTGGAATAAATTCTCCAGCTGGGATCATACAGATCAAGCTCATGAGATTCCTCCAACAAGTCCATATTCGCTTCCCATAAACTCTCGATGGTACCAACATCCCTCCAGTATCCGCGGAAAGGGAATGCATACATACGCTCTCCGTCCTTCAACATTTTCGGAATGATGTCCTTACCGAAGTCATTGCTGGAACCAGGTGTATTCATATCCTCCACAAGATACTGTCTAAGCTTCTTCCAATTGAAGATATAGATACCCATGGAAGCCTTATTGCTGATAGGGTTCTTCGGCTTTTCCACAAATTCATAAATTTTATCATCTTCTTCTGTATTCATTATTCCAAAACGGCTTGCATCCTCCCACGGAACCTCAAGAATTGCTATCGTAACATCCGCATTCTTTTCCTCGTGGTATGCCAGCATCGCACTGTAATCCATCTTATAAATCTGGTCACCTGATAATATTAATACATATTCCGGCTGATATGCTTCAATAAACTCAATGTTCTGACAAATTGCATTCGCAGTTCCAGAATACCACTCTCCTGCTGACTGTTTCATATACGGCGGAAGTATTGTTACTCCTCCGTTCAAACGATCAAGATCCCAGGGCTGGCCAATTCCAATATAGGAATTTAACTTCAGCGGTTTATACTGGGTAAGAACTCCTATTGTATCAATCCCTGAATTGGTACAATTACTCAACGGAAAATCAATAATTCGATATTTTCCACCAAAGGGCACTGCCGGCTTAGCCGTATTCTTCGTCAGTACTCCTAGTCTGCTGCCTTGCCCACCGGCAAGCAGCATTGCTACACATTTTTTTGCTACCATATTAATACCTCCTTAATTTATGTCAAATCTTGAATTATAAATAGATATGAATTGCTGTACATATTAACCCTAGGCTTTTTTTCGGGTGGGACGGTGCGGACGAAGGAAGACCGCTGATAGGGGTGGTACTGATATAACGACTGATTGGTCAAAGTTATGGCACGGTACCGGTTCCGTATTTATGACCTCCTGGAGTAGGATGCCTGAACCGCCGAAGCGCGTGTCGTCGGAATTGAAGGCTTCCACAAAGCCTTTCTCGTTTGGAACACCTATCCGGTATCCGGGTCTATGGACCGGGGTGAAGTTTATAAGGACGATCATATAATCCTTAGGTTTACGGCCTCTGCGTATGAACGAAATCACGCTCTGATTTACATCATCCGGACAGATCCAGTGAAAACCGCTCCAGCCGTCATCATCTTCCCATAGGCATTTATTATCCTTATAAAAATGATTCAAGGCTTTTACATATTCCTTCATCTTGCGATGCATCTCGTAATCTAAGAGGAACCAGTCAAGCTGGTCTTCGTATTTCCATTCTATATATTGACCAAATTCACCACCCATGAACATAAGCTTATTGCCGGGGTGGGAGGCCATATATCCAAAGAGGCTTCTTAAGCCTGCAAATTTCTGATTATAATCGCCGGGCATCTTATCAAGAAGTGAATGCTTTCCATGTACAACCTCATCATGGGAAAGAGGCAGGACGTATTTCTCGGAAAATGAATAGGTTAGTGAAAAGGTCAAGAGGTTATGGTGCCATTTGCGATAGAGCGGATCTAAGGAACAATATCTCAGAGTGTCGTTCATTTAGCTCATATTCCATTTGTGGGTGAAGCCCAATCCTCCACTAGCTGTTACAGCTGTAACTAACGGCCATTGACTTGAATCCTCTGCAATCATAAGGGTATTAGGGTACAGGGAGGTTACTGATTCGTTCAACCGTTTCAGAAATTCCGCAGCTTCCAAATTCTCTCTTCCTCCGAACTTATTCGGTGCCCAGTCATCTCTTGCATAGTCAAGGTAAAGCATACTTGCAACGGCATCCACACGAAAACCATCAACATGATAATAATCAAGCCAGAAGATTATGTTGGATATCAAAAAACTCTGTACTTCGTATCTGGCGTAATTGAATATCATAGTTCCCCATTGTGGGTGCTCTCCGGTTCTCGGATCAGGGTGTTCATAAAGTGGGCTACCGTCAAACCTCCTAAGGCCATGGGCATCTTTCGGAAAATGTCCGGGTACCCAATCCAGAATGACTCCAATCCCTTTCTGGTGGCACAGGTCAATAAAATACATAAAGTCCTTGGGTGTGCCATATCTGCTGGTTACTGAATAATAACCTACAACCTGGTATCCCCAGGAACCATCAAAGGGATGCTCCATAATCGGCATCAGTTCAATATGGGTATAACCCATCTCAGCCACATAGTCGACAAGCGCAATAGCGCTTTCCCTGTAATTATAGAAGCTTCCGTCTTCGTGTCTTCTCCAGGAACCAAGATGTACCTCATAAATGAGCATGGGCTTACCTTGGAGCTTTCCTTCCTTTTTCTTCTGCTGCCATATCTTATCTTTCCAGTTATAACCCTCAAGATTATATACAATAGAAGCGGTATCTGGCCTCAACTCCGAATAATATGCATAGGGATCATGCTTAAATAGGATCTCACCTTGGGAAGAGCCTATGGCATATTTATAGAGCTGATTCTCCGAAAGACCCGGAAGAAAAATCTCCCACAAATCGGAATCTTCCCTTCTGTTCATCGGATCAGAGGCTGCATCCCAATCGTTAAAATCACCTACTACACTAACCCAGCTGGCATTCGGAGCCCATACCCGGAAGTTTACACCTTGAATGTTGTCATGCATAGCTAAGTGCGCTCCCAGTATATGATAACTTTTATGATTTGTTCCTTTATGGAACAGATTGATCTGTTCATCAGTAACAATCCCCGGTTTCGTCTCTGCTGCCATCTGTTTACCTCCCATTTTCTCTGATTGTTACACATCCTAATATACTTTCATTTCTTATCAGCATATAAAATATATGATATGACAGGTGATTCCTATGCCTATTATTTTAATTTTTTAATTGGTTAGTGAAAGACTTACCACTTGTACTAAGTATAACATAATTTGGCACTTTTAGTAAGATTTTTATTTCATTTTATTTAAAAATTTATTCAGTTTGCATAAATATAGTTAAAACAGATGTTGTAAATACTTACAGTAATAACTCCGTTTATTGTGACCTTTGAATATAGAATCCATCTTTTGGTATCAAAAATTCTACAGGTAGGCAGCTCACATAATTCTATGGTATTCCTGCAATTTTGAAATAGGGGTAATTTCTATTATAGAGATGCCTTGTAAGAAAAATGTAAGATTTAAATCACCTATACCGGGGTTGTAAACCTTTACTTTAATGGTAACAAACCTTATAATAAGATAAGAATTTTTAAATAGCAAAGTTCAGATACTATCTTACTCATAAACATTTGCCCGGAGGTTTCCCATGAAAAAACATATGATTTCCTTTTTTACCTTACTAATTTTGATTATTATTGCTATTACTACTTTTGTTATACTTGTTAAGAACTCCAAAGAAGCTGAACAAGAAACCTTAGAGCAAAACAACCAACAGATATCGGTTACCCCAACTATTGCTATTAAACCGACGATTGCTCCTACTCCGACGATAATTCCTGAAACCGTTACTGAGCTGTATCCGGTACCACAGACAATTGAGGATGAAATCAAATATGGATACATAGATAAATCAGGAGAATTTGTAATAGCTCCGACCTTTAACATGGCCTCCGATTTTAACAACGGTGTAGCAATCGTAACTCTGAATGATAAGTTGTGTGTCATTGATACGATGGGAAATGTACTGTTCCTCAATGATTCCTTTATATACGACTTTAGTAATGGTTTGGCTTTATTTGCAGATTGGGATGGTGCAGAATCCACTCTGTACGGTTATGTTAATACCAAAGGCGAAATTGCAATTGAACCACAATTTACCGATGCTTCCAGCTTCAACGAAGAAGGCACCGCTTATGTCCGCATCGGCTCCGATGAATTTGCTATGATCGATATCACCGGTAAAGTGCTTGAATCCTATACATTAAATGAAAAATATACCTCCACTTGGGATATACAAGATGGATATATCATATATGCTAATTCTGATTACCTTGATTATGGAGTAGTGAATGTGAAAGGTGAAGAAATCATTCCTTCCGGTTATAGTGAAATTACCTATCTCGGTAATGATTTATTTGCTGTTAAAAAGCAAGGTTTGGAAGATTATACTTCCCTTATGTTAGCAAAACAAGCTATCTTCAATTCCGCCGGTGAGCAGCTGACGGAATATGAGTTTTATGATCTGACCAGTTTTAATAATGGATATTGCTCCGCAACCGATGATAGCTCAACCTTCTTTATCGGTATTGACGGAAAAAAAGCTGATGCTCTTCCTAAATTCGAGGGTACAGGTACCTTGAAGCTGTTAGGTGATGTCATCTCTGCTGACGTTGATGATGAGCTACTATACTGCTCTACAGATAAAACATCCTTTTGGAAGACACCGAACAGCTATGCTTTATCTGATACAGTAACCGTAACATCGTTGAAGTTCAGGCCACTGCGTGGCGTTTTGGTTCATTACCCTCAGATAGAGGGTCTTGCAGATATAGCAATTCAGGAGCAGATTAATACTGAATTGTATCGTCTCTTTGTCAGCATAAGAAATGATATTAAAGCAGAGGATATGTTGTCTGTTCAAGATTCCTTTTCAGCCAAATTGGTTAAGAACCTGCTCATTATAGAAAAAACAGGATATGATTACTATTATGGTGCTGCTCACGGAATGCCGATTATGAGTTATTACTACATTGACACCAAAACAGGTTTTTCCTACCAATTAAAGGATTTATTTAAGGAAGGTAGTGATTATGCTACCAAGATAAATGAAATGATCACTGATGAGATTAACATCGACTACGGATCCGGCGAATCCATGTACTTCCCTGAAAGCTTTACAGGAATTACGGAGACTCCGTTCTTCATACTGGAAGAGGATTCTATCATTATCTATTTCTATCCTTATGATATAGCTGCATATGCTGCCGGCTTCCCACAGTTTGCAATTCCTTTTATTGATATCGATGAATATATCAATAAAGATAGCGAGTTCTGGAAATCCTTCAAAGAAGGGTATTAAACAAACTAACAGCCAGATAGGTCTCTGATAACAAAGTTATCAAGCTTATCTGGCTGTTCTTATAGTAGGGAATGATTTATACCAGCGTAATCTTATCAAGTATCTTGGTAAGGTATGCAATTACCACTCCGTAATTCGTCATCGGGACGTTCTGCATCTTCGCCTGTTCCACTCGGCTCATCACATATTTACGATTAAACATGCAGGCTCCGCATTGGATTACCAGATCGTAATCGGATAAATCCTTCGGGAAGTCATTTCCGCTGACGTTCACGATGGTAATACCTTCTCCTACCTTCTTGCGGAGCATTCTCGGAAGCTTCTCTCTTCCGATATCTTCTGTCAGAGGAACATGGGTGCAGGCTTCTGCAATCAGTACCTTCGACTTCTCCGTCAATTGATCAAGTATCTCCGAACTCTTTACAAAGAAATCGATGTCCCCCTTGTGGCTTGCATACAGCACGGAGAAGGAGGTCAGCATACTTTCTGCGGGCTTCTTCTCAAATACCAGCTGAAATACCTGTGAGTCAGTAATAATCATCTTCGGCGGCTTTGTTAAGCTAGCCAGAGCTTCCTCTAATTTATCAGCAGTACTGCTGAGTACAATACATTTCTTATCCAATAACTCGCGAAGTATCTGTACCTGAGGCAGGATAAGACGCCCCTTAGGTGCTTGGATATCCTGGGGCATGACTAGAAGTACAGTGTCCCCTTCGCCTACCAGATCTCCGGTAATGGTCTTTGCTTCAAAATCTTCCGGGATGCTTCGTATAATCTCTTCCCTTACTTTCTCAATACCCATCTTTGAGATAGCGCTGATTTTAATTGGTTCTTCCTTCAATGCCTCATATATCTTATTCCGTATTTTATCCGTATTAGATATCTGATCAATCTTATTAATCACCATAACCACCGGCGCTTTCCGGGCTTTAAACTCTTTCGCCCACTCAAGCTCTTGGGCGATATCCTCTTCACTGCACACAATCAGCGCTACATCCGTCTTCTCCATCGCGAGCCTTGTCTTCTCAACTCTCATCTGTCCAAGATAACCCTCATCATCAAAGCCTGCCGTGTCAATCAATACACAGGGACCAATGCCGTAGATCTCAATCGTTTTATATACCGGGTCAGTTGTGGTTCCGGCAACGGAGGATACCAAGGCTGTATTATGTCCGGTTAGTGCATTTATCAGAGTGGATTTGCCACTGTTTCTTTTACCAAAGATACCTATGTGAAGCTGATTCGCCCTCGGTGTATCATATAAACCCATAGATTCATTTCCTTTCTGCAGCTAAGCCGCCTGAAAATCTTCTCTAAACGCCATCCTTATTATTAACATCAATATCAAATATAAAATCATTATATCAAAACTACCCAAAAAATTCCACAAACAAACCCTGATCTATCTCACTTTTAATTATGGTTCCATTAAAACCGAAAATCCCTGCTGCCATTTGCGATTTTCTCCAGGTTATTCTTTGCGATACCAAGCACCTTCTCATTCGGAATATGAGTAAGTTCATTCTCGATTAAGGTCTCACCCATCGACTTGGTGTCCTCCGTGGCATAATCCTCCAGATATTCCTTTAGTGTCATCAGCGCATTCGGCTGACAGCAGTTCGCAATCTGCCCGGATTTCACCAGAGACATAAAGCGATCACCGGTTCTGCCTTCCCTATAACAGGCAGTACAGAAGCTCGGAATATGACCTAAACCAACCAGCCAATTCACGATTTCATCCAGGGTCCTCTTATCATCAACGTCAAACTGAGCAGAGTTTTCCTCCTCAGCCTCTTCTTCCGCATAGCCACCCACACTTGTTCTGGAACCTCCGCTAAGCTGAGATACACCAAGCTTAAGGACACGTTCCCTACTTTTCTTAGACTCTCTGGTGGAGACGATAATTCCGGTGTAGGGAACAGCAATACGCAGTATTGCTACTATCTTCTCAAAGATCTCATCGGAAATTGAATCCTTGAAGCTGTTCGGATCAATATCCTCGGCCGGACGAATTCGGGGAACACTTATGGTATGCGGTCCGCAACCCATAGCAGCTTCAAGATGTTCCGCATGCATTAAGATTCCTGCAAAATCATACCGATACATGTTCAGACCATATAGAACTCCTAAGCCTACATCATCAATACCGGCTTCCATAGCACGGTCCATCGCTTCCGTATGATAAGCATAATTATGCTTTGGTCCGGTGGGATGGAGTTGCTCGTAGTTTTCTTTGTGATAGGTTTCCTGGAACAGGATATAAGTACCAATCCCGGCATCCTTCAGTTTACCATAATCCTCTACTGTAGTAGCTGCGATATTCACATTTACTCTGCGGATAGCACCATTCTTATGCTTTATAGAATAGATTGTCTCTATACTCTCAAGAATGTAGTCAAGTGGATTGTTCACCGGATCTTCTCCAGCTTCCAAGGCAAGTCTCTTGTGGCCCATATCCTGGAGCGCAATAACTTCTCTGCGGATCTCCTCCTGCGTCAGCTTCTTACGAGTGATGTGCTTATTAACATAGTGGTAAGGGCAGTATACGCAACCATTAACACAATAGTTTGACAGATAAAGGGGTGCAAACATAACGATTCGGTTGCCATAGAACTTCTCCTTAATCTTACTTGCCAGCTGATAGATCTTCTGAATCTCATCCTCAAGATCACATTCTAAGAGTAAGGATGCTTCCCGATGAGAGATACCCTGCATCTTCTCTGCCTTTTCTAGAATGCTATGGATCAGTTCCCTATTGTTTTTATTTGCTGCTGCATATTCCAGTGTTTCTAATATTTCCTCATGGTTAATAAATTCCTCTGCTTTTCTTGACAATATATCATACATTATTCCTACCTCCTTCATTACTAAAGTCGCCTCTATCTACTGTCAGTTCATAACCTATCTTCCTCATTCTGCGGTCCAGGCAGGAACGGCATTCTGCCGCTTCATCACCGGTGCAGATCTTGTTATCGTAGAGCTGGTACTTCTTGCGGACAATGGTCGGTGACAGGTTCGGCATAACAACATTAGCCCCTGATAATATTCCAAGTTCTCTTCCGTTCGGGTTGACTGTACCTAGTGCAGTGGTAGCTGGTATTAACGAATTTGGGAGCATAAGACGAACAATACTAATAAGAATTAAAGTCTGCTCCATGGTTCCCTTTTCCTGATCTGCGAAGGGGGTCTCATGATGAGGCAGAAAGGGACCAACTCCTACCATCTGTGGTGATAGTTCCTTCAGGAAGAACAAATCCTCAACGATTGTCTCTGTAGTCTGGTACGGGGAGCCTACCATAAAGCCTGCTCCAACCTGATATCCGATTTCCTTCAGGTTCTGAAGACACTGCTTTCTATTCGATAGCTTTAGGTTCTGTGGGTGGAGCTTCTGATAATGCTCCTCATTCGCTGTCTCATGACGCAAAAGATAACGATCCGCTCCTGCCTGGTAAAACTTTAGATAACTATCATAGCTTTTCTCACCGATGGATAAGGTTATAGCACAGTCCGGATAATCCTTCTTAATCATTCGGATGATTTCTACCATATCGTCGTCAGAATAGCTGCCGTCCTCGCCACCCTGTAATACAAAGGTACGGAAACCTAGTTCATGACCCACCTTACAACAATTCAGAATTTCTTCATTCGTCAGACGGTAACGCTCAACACAGCTGTTACTTCTTCTGATCCCACAGTAATAACAGTCATTTTTGCAATAATTCGTAAATTCAATCAGCCCACGGGTATAAATCTTGTTGTCAAAATGCTTTTTGGCTGTCTGTCTTGCTCTCTCTCTTAGAAACTGGGTATCCTCCTCCGTTAGATTGTTCAACAGTGTAATAAATTCTTCCCTGCTTAAAATCCGCTGATTCTCCAACTTCTCTATTAGTTGTTTCACTTCTGTCATAATGCAGCTCACTTTCTATATGATATTTAATTGGTTAACTACTTTGCATTAAAAAAATCCCTGTGCCGGTAGGCACAGGGATAGCTATCGAAACCGAAATATTCCTGATAACAGGCATCCTCTGTTTTATCTATCCTTCTGAATTAATCAGAAGTTAGTCTAAGCTGAGCCTTATAACACGAACTTTAGGATTAATATTATCTGGTCTGTCGCCTTCCCACTTGGGCGTACCCTCGTCGTCAGCACGAATATTTTCGTTATTTATTTAACAATTATAACGCATATCGTGTAAAAAGTAAATGAAAATTTTCTTATATCATGAAGATTTAATCATCTGATAATCCATCCCAGATCGTCTTCATGATATAGTTCCCTTGATAATCAATGACTGCAGAATAATTACCGCGGTTAACCTGGATATACTTTTCATCCATACTCAGTATCTTTTCCTTGAAAGCCGATCGATATGTTATCTGACCTTGAGGATTTATTTTGAAATAATTCAGGTTGTTATAATTCTCCAAATTCTCATAGAGAAGGATACCACCACTATATTGCTCCTCATAAACATAATAGGTCCGATCCAGTACACATAACAAGTTTTCCTGATAGTAAATCCTTGTTTCCTGATTCTCTTTGTCATCCGGTTTAACAACGATATAATCGCCACATAGAAAATCTACGTAATAATCATCTGAATGTTCAAGCTTCAAGGTAAAGATCTCTCCTGTTTCATTCATCCGTACGTCCATCCAGTCGTCCTGCGTATGGTATAGACAGCTTTCATAAACATACTGTTTATTCGCTGACCGATAGCTGCCTCCGGCACTTTCGTAGTAGGAATTACCATCTTCATCAACGATACGGTTACCCTCTAGATCATAAAAGTTCCATTCTTTCTCCTTCTTATTACCGTCGATTATTTCCTGATAAATGTCATTCACGATTTGATAATAGGTATAATATCCTTCGCCCGCCTTCTGGTGTTTCTTTATTACGTTCAACTTATAATCCATTACCCAGAAATAATTATCATAATCAACAATTATGATGTTATCTGAATAGGTAGCGATATAGAACTCTTTCTTATCATTCACCGGGTATTTAAAATGCTTTAAAAACTTATCCTTTGAAAAGGAAATGGTTCCGTCGTCAGTATATATGACTTGGTTTGAATAATCATAAGGTATTTTTCTTACCAGCTTAAACTTCTTATCATAAATCTGAACCGAGATGCCAGAAGGAAGTGAATCCTCATAAATCCAATAATAATCACCCTTTTCCTCTGTATACATGTACTGTCCTGCTAATTTGCCGGAAATCTTCTGCTTACCTTCTCTGTCATATACGCTATACTGATCCTCTTCCCACGTGAAGTAATATAATTTGTCTTTGTCTACCGGATATAATACCTCATACTTTGGCGTAAGAAGGAACTTATCTTCACCTACGTCATATAATCCTGATCGAAAGGAATACTCATTTGCATTATCATGGATAGCCAAAGATATATTCGTCAGAGTATCCTTACCTACTAAGCCTGTATCATTGATATTGGAAACATTCTTAAAGATCCGTCGAACCTCCCAATGATTCTGATAGATCGTTACTGTACTTAAGTTAATTCCTTCCTGAGCAATTGTATCAGTCTCTACGATATATACATAGTCCTCCGGTATCTGGTCAGGATTGATATTGACCTCATCTACGTTCTTGGATGGAGGTAAACTTACCGGAACATAACCGGTATCCTTAACCAATTGTTGACCTTCCTCCTGAGTCAGCCAATCAAATATCTTATGAGCGTTGGAATTAAGCGGTTCGTCCTCTCGGATCACAGCATAGAACTCATTGATGAAGGGGTAACTGTTGTCATAAATCGTCTGCAGGGAAGGTTCTACCTCATTCACCTTCATAAATCGTAATTCCGGAAGATGATACATGTTTTTTGCATAATAGAAGACAGAATATCCAAGAGTATTTGCTTCATTGGTGTATTCCGCCATAGCCTTTAATATCCCTTCCATTTCCGAATAGGTCTGTACCTGGGGACCTTCTGTCATAGGTACATTCCCCATGACATGCTTTAACATTAAGGTCTGGCTACCGGAGTTAACAGGCCGTTGAAAGGCCAGTAATTCCATATCTTCTCCACCTACCTGGGACCAGTTAGTGATCTTTCCGCTATAGATCTGAACCAGCTGCTCTTTTGTCAGAGATTCAACCGGGTTGGAACTATTGGCCATGAAAACCAAGGCATCCTTGCCGATTGGCTTGATCTGTAGTTTATAGCCATTATCTGATAGGAACTTTTTAACTTCATCAGAAGGTTCATAGACGATTAATAAATCAGCCGTTCCATAGACCAAATTATAATAAGACTGCGTTGTCTTCGTATGTACGATGGCTACAGCTGCATCCTCTGCCGATGCTCCGGTAGCTATTTGATATACCGCTTGCGATAGTGGAATAGTCGCTGTTGAACCATCCACAACGGGGTAATCCTTTGGTGTCATGGAATTGTTCAAATCAACATGCTCCGCTATCGGTAACGGGGTCGGAGTGGTTACCACTGTAGGTGTTGGAATCTTTGTCGGTATCGGGGCCACCGTCACTGTGGGCTTTGCTGTAGGCTTTATTGTAATCGAAGGAGTATTAGAAACGGATGTATTCGTGGGAGTATCTAATAGTTCCCCTTTATCCTTATTGCACCCTAGTAAAAGGATGCTGATGATTATCATTATGGCTAACAAGCACCTGGTTTTCAACTTTTCGTCCCCTCTCTTTCTATGACCATATTTTACCATTTTGTAAATTACTTTACAATGTGAATCAAAAAGAAAAGCCAAATCTAAAAAGGGGCTCGAAAGAATTATAAAAGGATCTAAAATAGGATCTAAATATGGAGCTTAAAAGGAGCTTAAAAGGAGTCTAAAATGAGAAACGCCAAACTTCCATCATGTTTCTGCATGAATAGAAATTTGGCTATCTTTTTACCGTATTTGATTTAGAGCTCAACCTATTAAAGATTTGCACAGCATCAGCTTCACGTTTAACCCTGTCTCATAAATACAATATTACATTTACATATTTTCAACAAATTGAATTTTTAATCCGTTCGGATCAAATATATAAAAGAATTTTACATGGGGATTTGGTGAAAAAGGTCCTTGAATTGCATATCCCTTCTCCTGTAGATCAACCATCATCCGATCTGCCGAATCAACTTGAAAGCCTAAGGAGATATCTGTTCCATAGTTAAGTTCTCTTGGCTGAGCCGGTGTCATCAGTTCAATCTCTGTCTCACCATTACCTAAGAATGCGATTTCAACCCCTGGTCCTGCCTGAAATCTTCTATTCTCCTTTAAACCTACAATATCCTTATAAAATTTGATTGATGCTTCCATATCTTTCACAAGAATAGTTGTCCATAAATACTTCATCTTAAATTACCTCCTATATTTACTCGTGATATAACTTTACAATCTGGTTAAACCTTTTCGTAAGTTAACACTATTATATCTAATAATCCTTATGTATATCAATCCTCGGATCCATGAATTATTTCATTATTATCTAATTGGAGCTTTTGCACAATCGCCTCACATAGTTCATGAGTAACCAGGCTATCTTCATCCTGTTCGATAAAGCTATGATACTCTCTAACATCATTTAGGAAACGGTCGGTAATCTGATCAAATCCCCTCCGGTAAAGCACGGGCTCCCAATCACCAAATTTGCACCTTAATTCCTGACCGTTTTTATAGATTGTAAGGTTATTCAGATCCTCAATGATACGCTTTTCCCCTGGACAAAGATATTCCAGACGTTCTTCATTCTTTCCGGAATCGCGATCCATAATTCCGATTGCCGTACCCCTTTTTCCAATCAGCTGAAGTGTTACGGAGTATAACAGTCCCTTCATTACTCTACCCTTTATTTGATAACCAATCATACTATCCTCAGATAAATAACGAAGCGTATCCACCACATGGATGAAATCATCAAAAATAAAGGTTCGGATATCATTCGGCAGCCCTCGCCTGTTTTTCTGGCATATAACTATATCCGGTTTTGTCAGCTCTTTCAATTCCTTTATCAGGGGGGCTTCCCGACGATTGAAGCCGGTTCTTAGGATGCAGTTCTTATCTTTTGCAAGTTGAAAGAGTTCTCTTACTTCCTCCATATGGTAGGAAACCGGTTTGTCTACAAATACATGAATCTTATGCTTCAGCAGCTCCTTGCAGATTTCATAATGTACTTCCGTAGCGGTATGGACAAATGCAGCATCAATCCCTTCCCCTATCAAATCATTGATGTTTGTCACATATTGAATTCCCCGATATCTACAGATTTCTTCTTTTAACCGTTGCTCATTTCTGGAACACAGGACAATATCAATATCCTTTTTCTTAGTCATTACCGGCAGATATGCTTTCTGCGCAATATCTCCGATCCCAATGATTCCAATCTTCATAAAACACCTCCGTGAGAGCTATCATGTCTTATTCTAAATCAAGGCATGATGGGATTATAGCTGCTTTCCCATCATAACCATACTATCGTAAGATTGTAAGCCTCTCTTATGGTAGAACTCCTCCGTACCGTTACCTCTTGAGGTGAACAGCATTATCTCCTTTATCCCCTTTTTACGCAATCTATTCTCAAACTCTGATAGGATTTGTGAGCCCAAACCACATTTCTGCAAATCAGTTCTTACGCAGAACTCCTTGATATTAAACATTATTCCATCAAAGAACTGTTCTTCGTTACCGAATATCATGCCGCATAGGATATCCTCCTGATATGCTTTTAATCCATAGAAATCTTCACAATTTACCATCTGCTGTATTCGCTTGGACGCCGACTCCATAGTCCATTCATCATTCCACGGCGGTGCATTAAAGGACTCCACATACATCGCCGCCAGTTCTTCCAAATCGGATAATGTTATCTCTTCAAATCTCATATTTTTTCTCCTCATGTTTTATTTCTATGTATTAGTGCTCCTATCAAAGAGCTATCTATCTGAAACAAAACTTCTTTTATTCTAATTTTACAGCTGTATCTTCTTCGCCAAATACAATGTAAACTCAAATAATGTACCAGAATATCCTCCATGTTGATTGATGACTTCCGTGATTTCCTGGTCCATCTTTTCTACCACCTCAGCTTCTAGCCCATCCAATAGTGTAGCAAATGCAGGAACGGACTTCATCGCCTTCAGATACTGAACTGGATTGTTTTTGATTTCCTGAGTATATTCTATTTTTTCTATTAACTCAAAATACCCGGAGCTAATGATTTCTGCTTTTCTCTCATCATCGTTTGAACTACCACTATGTATCCGTCTTTGCGGAGAGCCCTTATCTGCAAAATAATCCGTAATATATTTCTGAACAATCCGGTTAACTTCCTCCTCTATCGCTTTTGTCTCCGTCAATTTATCATCACAGGGAGTATACCAGAACAGTACCAGATATCCGTTATCCTTCAGTAGCTCATGACATTTTCTATATTTGATTTCTCTGTCAATCCAGTGAAATGCCTGCGCACAATAGATCATGTCATATTTAAGGTCAGAAGGTGCTTTCCATTCCTCAAAAGCTATTACATTGACACCCACCTTCGGAAAATGAGAGCATTTATCCTTAAGAATCTCCGCCATATCTTCCCCGATTTCATTTGCGTGGATATGAAAGCCTTTCTCAGCCAGCTGCACCGTAGCTTTACCGGTTCCTGCACCGATCTCAAGTAGAAAACTATCATCTGTAATTCCAGTCTTTGAGATAACATCATCAATGAGTTGAACCGGATAAGAAGGTCTGATCTCCTCGTAAATACCTGCTATTCCTTTATAAGGTTCGATTTTTGCCATACGATGTAAATTCCTTTCCTTCTACCTTATGGGCTATATTAAGCTTTTTGAATTCTGCATATTGCTCTTCTGTGAGGAATAAGGAAGCATATCTCTCATGGGAACATACCATGAGAACCATTTTCCCTTCCCTATAAATGGTAGGGTCATCCAACAATAAGCCCTTATCTTCCGCTTTAATAACAGCATCAAACAGCTCCGTCATCTGAAAAAAGCAAGATTTGATACGCTCTTCGCTTTCCAGATAATACATCACATGAGGTCCACCACTGGTACAAGGTGTCGTACAAGTTACGTCACGATCAATCAATTTATATTCAGAAAACATTTCTTGAACGTAACTCGTAACCTCTTCTTGAGATTTTTTAAATGAGGCTTCATAGTTCTCTCTGGATTCCCTGTCCCGTCTTACTAATTCCTTCCATTCTTCCTCTGTTTCTGCCATATCCTTATAAAATTCCAACATATCTTCCGCAGAGGGTCTGATACCTTCATTAATACCGATCTTGTGAAGATAATTGTTGTGCTCCTTAATTGCCTGATCTGCTTCCTCTTTCGTCATCCCGATATTATGGGACTGGCTTAACGAGATTGTATCACATAGTTTAAAACAGAATTCAAAGAGTTCTTGTAAATCGTCTCCTTCAATCTGTCGGTAATCCATGTTTATGTTAATCCTACTATCTTTCTTTAATGACATTTCTAAACTCCTTACTCAAATTCATCTTTCTCCATTAATTTAATGTTAAACATTCGCCTATCACTATGCATTTTGAATCAGTTCCGTGACCGATATCCTTCGTCTTGGCAATCGGTAACTGACTGTTTCTAATTATATTCCTAAGGATTTCTTCAACTTTCGGTTCTTCCCTATTCTCTTCCATCTTCGTAAAAGTCCCGAGCAGAATGCCATTTACTTTCGAAAATATACCCATCTGCTTCAACTGGGCAAAGTAAGTCGTAATCAATGCAGCATCACCGCCGTAGGCTTCAAGCAGCAGTATCTTTCCTTCAAAATCAGGCATATAGGAAGTTCCTGCTAGCTTAAGCAGACAGCGTATATTCCCACCCACAACAATCCCATCCATATTACTTCCTTGGATAAAAGAATAATTGATATCGAACAGATCTTTCTCACCATGGAATAGCGAGTTTTTGAACCTTGTTAACTGGGTATCTCTTTGGAAATACAAGAGATTTCGAACCTGATACAGGTAGGATGCTTCTCCTGTCTTCGTGTAAATTGCATTGATGATGGTAGTTAAATCACTATATCCGAAGAAAGGCTTAGGATTTCTTTTAATCAAGTCAAAATCAATATAATCCAAGATCTCATTTGCTACATCACCACCGGAGATATCAAAGATTGCTTTAATCTCATTATCAGCATAGAACCGGTTTAGTTCCGCTGCCCGTTCCTCGGCGGCTCCGCTGAATACAGAATATTTCTCATATATGCAATTACTGCACACAGGAACCAAGCCAAGCTCTGTTAGTTTGACAAGTAACATATCGATTTTTGTCTTAGACGCTTGTATCTGTGCATTCGAACAGCCAACGATACCAATTTTATCACCGTGTTTAAATATCATTTTAGCTCTCCTACTATTCGTTTCCCTCTGACTATTTCAAAGGTATTATAATTCTTTAAACCTTCTTCAATTTCTTTATTCATCGGACCTCCCCTTGATTGTAATTGCCATAGATTAAGTCATACATGGAATAAAGCCCTTTCGGTTGTTTCATGATCCAGTTTACAGCTTCCACTGCTCCATGGGAAAATGCTGCTCTTGAGGATACCTTATGGATATATTCCGTCACTTCATCCTTGCAATTGGCAAACAGAACATGATGTTCCCCACTCATGGTTCCTCCACGTACGCTGAGTATGTTAACTGTTTCTTTCTTTAATCTGCTATTTGCTTGTAACATAGCATCCCGGATCATTTTGGCTGTTTCACTGGGTGAATCCTTTTTCAACTTATGGTGGTACTCGATAATCTGCACATCCGTATCATCACTGACTATCCTTGCTGCAAATTTCAGTGTCTCTATAAATGCATGTAAGGTAATGCTGAAGTTGCCTGTTTTTAGAATAGGAATTATTGTGGCAAGCTCTTTAATCTGAACTTCTTCTTCCTCCGTAAATCCGGTGGTACCGATAATCAGAGGTTTCCCAATCATTTGGTATTGCCGTAGGTTCGTATTGATAAAATTACCTGCAAGTGTGCAGTCAATAAGCACTTCGCAATTATCAGCTTCCAGAATCGAATCTGTAATTGTTATATTTCTTAACTGTCCTCGAATAATACTTGATATATCTTGTCCTATATACGGATTTCCAGATCTTCCGATTGCATATGTAAGTTCCGTCTCATTGTTTCCTAGAATAGCATTCATTATCATACTACCTAATCTGCCTGTGCAGCCTACCACACCAACCTTTATCATCCTAACATTCCCTTCTTTATGTCAACAATATCTCATGGTAAATACCGATTACCATAGCACCCTCTCGCTTTCTTTGTACAGGCGAGTACAAACTCACTCTTTGCTTCTGAGTATGCATCCCTATTATGCTCAAATTTCTCCTGCAGGCTTTCCTTCAGTTTTGCATATTCTGCAGCAACCTCACTATACTCTATTAAGTAATCACGAAAATATAATTCACCCCAGTCTCCACTGTAACGGACATGAAGATGATATACCTTTTCTGCAAAGCCATCCGGTGTGTAACCTTTGTTAAAGCCCATCTGTATCTCCGGCTCGTCCTGATAAAACATTAGAATCCACTTATTATTGATAAGGATATTTTTCAGTTGCTCCATATTGTAGCCCCTATCTATTTCCAACAAGATGTCCACCGTAGGTTTGGCAAGTAACCCTGGAACCGCCGTACTTCCAATGTGATTAATCCTCTTGATACCTGCATAGCCGATGTGCCTTATGATGTCTTCTCTCTCGGTTTCATACCAATGTCTATACTCCGAATTATGTCCCTTTAATATGACAGGGAATAACTTCCACAATTCTTCCAAGGTCATTTCCGATAATTCATTTCCCATAGGAACTCCTTTACATCACTCATAACAACAGTTACAAATCCCACCCTCGTCGTACATAAGCTCATTCCCTCAATAAGATTAGTACCTTATAAATTTACACCTTCTGTATAAATATGTCAAACAATACATGCCTATCACTCCCTCTAACCAGTGAAAAAACTTGCTAAACTATGTTTGAATTGTTATAATTACTATAGTTAATAATAATTAGTTATACTGGTTTATACATGAACAGATATTGAGTTTGCAAGGGCTTGGTATCGTTTTTTTCTTATAATCAGTTTGATTTGCATACATAATCATTTTTCTGTGGTCCTAAACATAAGAGAAAATTACCAAGGAGGGTATATGGAATTTCAAACATTGATATCACTAATATTTTATATAATATTTGTTATCTATATTTTACTCGGAGTTTATAGCATAACCCTCAATAAAAAAGAAAGTCTAAATCGTGTTTTTTTATTTATTTGTCTTTCTATTTCAATATGGTCATTTGCATTTACTTTTTTCAATTCAGCTAGAACATATGAAGATGCTTTATTATGGCGCCGTATTTCTTCACTTGGTTGGGGAGTAACTTATAGTATACTTGTTCATTTCACCCTTGTTCTAACCGGGGCAAATAATATTTTGAAAAAGAAAATCACCTATGTAGCTCTTTATTTACCTGCGATTATTAATGTGACTATTTTTGGCCTCTATAGCAAGGTAGCAAATGAGCAGTATCAATTAATACATACTGCAGCTGGATGGGCGTGTATCCCTTTAAATAATATGGGGGATCTGTTTTATAATTGCTATTATTTATTTTTTTCATTACTAACATTCTTATTGCTCATACGATGGTATATAAAATCCACAGATGCAATAAAGAGAAAACATGCCTTATACTTGATGATATCCTTTTGTGTGTCATTATTATTGGGAACCTTGACCGATAGTTTAGCTAATCGCTATCTGACATTTAAATTACCTTCTTTAGCACCTATTATAATCTTAATTCCTGTAGCAACCATTCATTATATCATTCATAAATATGGATTGATGCTTCCAAAAGAGAAACATATATCCCCTCAAGATGGTATTATTTTAAGTGCAGATAAGCGTACAAATCTTTTTAAATTCATTTCCATGATATTCTTCCTTGGAAGTGTTACTAATATATTTCTATACTTGGTGTATTCGAACGAATGGTTATCCGGTATCGTTTTAAGTGCAATTCTTGTTCTCTGTGGAGCTTTTATTTTCGTAATTCCTTCTGTTATACAGTCAATTAAGTTCCAAGAAAATATTCTTACAATATTGATGGTAGTTTCAATGATTATGATTATGTTTTTTTACTATGATCGATCAGTAAGTAATATTGTTTGGCCTGTTCCGTTATTTTTCATAATGGTAACAATAATATTTAATAACAAAAAAATGTTTTTGGTTATTGCAACAATAAGTCTATTGGCAGGCTTATTGTCATGGATCATGATTCCAGAAATCACGATTCAGCTGGGTACTTTAGCTTATCTATTTAGAATTGCATTCTATATGGTAGGTATTATTTTAACCAGTTATATCAATAAGATATATATTTCCAGGTTGAAGGAAAACGATCAGCAAGTCCAGTTTCAAAAGATGATTTCTGCAATCTCAACCAATTTTGTGACGATAACAAGCTCTAATTTCGAAGATAAAATCATAGATTTGCTTGAGAAGAGTGGATCCTATACTCATGCGGATCGTAGTTATCTGGGGCTGTTTTCTGAAGATCAAACAATGATTAATTTTACACATGAATGGCTTGGAGAGGGTATCGATTCTATTACTATAAACCCGGAGGGACTTCAAGTTACACACTATACCTGGGCAAGTAAAAAAATACTTGCGGGGGAGATTGTATTTACACCGTCTGTAGAACTACTGCCGCCTGAAGCAAGTATGGAAAAAGAAATTATGATAAGCCAAGACATCAAATCTCTTATTTTTATTCCTATTTCAAATAAAGATAAAGTGATAGGATTTATTGGGTTTGATCAAATCAAAGTACAAAAGGGATGGCGCATAGAAGATCATGATTTGCTGAAAGTCCTAGCAAATATTGTATCGGATGCTATTGCTAAAGTAGAGGTGGAAAAAGAAATCAACTATTTGGCCTATTATGATGCTTTGACAGGACTGCCCAATAGAACACTACTAAATAACCGGCTTGAACAAGCCATTCAATTAGCTAGAAGCAGTGAGAAACTTATTGGGTTGATTTTTATAGATTTGGATGGCTTTAAGGCAGTAAATGATACACTTGGACATGATTGGGGAGATGATTTATTAAAACAAGTGGTGGACAGATTGTCCCACTGTATCAGTAAATATGACACATTTGCAAGGTTTGGTGGAGATGAGTTTCTAATTATGGTTCCTCAAATCTCGGAGATAAAGGATGTTGAAGTAATCGCTAAAAAAGTAATGGGGATTTTTCACAAACCCATTTTAGTGAATAAACAAGAGTTCTTTATTTCAGCCAGTGCCGGAATTGCTATTTTTCCTGAGGATGGAGATGAAGTAAGCATCCTCATTAAAAATGCGGATTTGGCCATGTACTTTGCTAAGAATAATGGCAAGAGCCAGTATACCTTCTGTTCAACAGATATGAAGGAAGATGTATTAAATAAAACGATCCTAACCAATAGTTTATATAGAGCACAAGGTAGAGATGAGCTATTACTCCACTATCAGCCACAGGTGTGTATTGAAACGAAAGAAATCATCGGTATTGAAGCTTTGATCCGATGGGAGCATCCGGATTTAGGGCGAATACTGCCAAGTGTTTTTATTCCAATAGCAGAGCAAACTGGGCTGATCAATTCCATCGGAGAATGGGTTTTAAAAACAGCCTGCAGGCAGAATAAAGTCTGGCAGGACTTGGGCTTTAAACCCGTTAAAATGGCGGTCAATATTTCTGTCGAGCAGTTTCGAAGTGGAAATTTACTGCATATAGTCGAGGAATGCCTTAAAGAAACGGGTCTAGACCCTAAGTATTTAGAGTTGGAGATTACAGAAAGCATCGCAATGAAAGAATCCCACCACATTATCAAGTCACTTCAAGAGCTGAAAGCCTTGGGCATTTCAATTTCCATTGATGATTTTGGTACAGAGTATTCCTCATTGAGTAGGCTGAAGGATATGCCAGTGGATCGACTTAAAATGGACATACTGTTTGTGCGAGGTATCGCTTTAAACACCAAGGATAAATCCATCATTTCAGTCATTATACATTTAGCGAAAAGTTTAGGACTTAAAGTGATTGCAGAAGGCGTTGAGACCGAAATACAGTTACAGTTCTTAACAGAACTGGCATGTGATGAAGTTCAGGGTTACTACTTTTATAAACCTATGACAAAGGAGGATATTGAAAGGGATGTTTTAAAGATATTGGAATAATTTATGACTGCATATATAAGAGAATTGCTGCAAAGTGCTCAAGGGGAAGTAAATAAGATTTACTTCCCCTTGTTATTGTGATATTAATGGTAACAAATTCAAAAATTATAAAAACCGCTTCTTAATTTCATCGAACTTCTCAACAGTCATCAGGGCATCCTTATTCAAATCCTTGAAGGTGACGATATAAGTCCATCTTCCATAAGGCTCTATTTTCTTGATCTGAGATACATTAATCAAGTAAGATTTGTGGCTGCGCATGAACTGCTCCGGTTCTAACTTCGTCTCAATATCGGTTAAACTTGCCGAGGTGGTGAAGGAATCCTGTTTGGTGTAGATTACTGTACTAGAGTTCTCCCTCTGGATCAGGATGATATCCTTGATATCGATAAAACTCATACTTTCCTTGCCTTTCACCAGTAATTTATCCAGCCCTCTCTCGTACTTGACAATCTTATCAAATTCCTCATTCTTGACTGTCTCTACAACCAAAGATCCGGATAATGCTTTAATCCGTTCCAACGTCTGGTTTACACGTTCAATATGGAAGGGCTTCATCAGATAATCGAAGGCATAGACCTCAAAAGCATCGGACATATATTCGGAATGGGCAGTTGCAAAGATAATTTTCGTCTTAGGTTCCAGGTCTGCTATAATTTTTGCACATTCCAATCCGCTGGCGCCATTGATCTCGATGTCCAGAAACACGACATCCGCCTTCGTTCTGGAGAATAAGGAAACTGCATCTGTAAGATTATCAGTTTCTCCAACAACCTCAAAACCCGGATTCTGTTCAATTATCTTGCATAACAACTTGCGAATTCCGCTTTCATCTTCTACCAGAATAACCTTCATCGTCATCTTATCTTCTCTTTCTCCGTCTGCTTACTGGTTTTCCAAGGATTTCAGACCAAATGATTGCCTCCTGCAGCCTCTCTTGTGAAACAACGATCTCGCTTTCTTCCTGGGCAATTAGTTCGGGAATGCCGAAAGTATCCACATTAATCTTGACCTCTATGGGTTTCTTCTGTTCTGATGTCTTCTTCTGATCAGTAGCATTCTTCTGCGTAGAAGTCATCATCTGCCCGGATGTATCTGTAGGGATATTATTATAATTCTTAAACATCGATAGATTGGAAGAACTGGTTTGTCGATATCTATTCTCCATTATTTATCCTTCTTTTCTCCGTCTGAAATTCCCTTCTTAGAGGGTTCAGAAATCTTCTCTCTCATCTTAGTATCTGCCTTAATGTTCTGAAGATCATAGTAATCCATTACTCCCATGTGGCCTTCCCTAAGCGCTTGAGCCAATGCCTTCGGAACATCAGCTTCTGCCTCAACAACATAAGCACGCATTTCCTGTTCTCTGGCAACTGCCATCGCTCTTCTTTCTTCAGCCTTCGCTTGGGCAATCTTCTTATCCGCTTCAGCCTGGAGTGTCTGCAGCTGGGCACCGATATTTCTGCCTACATCCACATCTGCGATATCGATGGATAAGATCTCAAAAGCGGTACCGGAATCAAGGCCTTTGCTAAGAACTCTCTTGGAAATGTCATCGGGATTCTCAAGTACTTCTTTGTGGCTCTTTGAAGAACCTACCGTAGTAACAATACCCTCACCAATTCTCGCAAGAACGGTTGCTTCACCTGCACCACCAACCAAGCGCTCCAGATTGGCACGTACCGTAACACGGGCTTTAACTAACAGCTCAATACCATCCTTCGCTACTGCGGATACCATCGGGGTTTCTATTACTTTCGGATTAACACTCATTTTTACTGCGTCAAATACATCACGGCCTGCCAGATCAATTGCCGCTGCTTTCTCAAAATGCAATTCAATACCGGCTCTTTCGGAAGCAATTAAGGCATTTACGACATTGTCAACATTACCGCCTGCTAGATAATGGGCTTCCAGCTGATTTACGTTTAAGGATAGCCCAGCTTTGATTGCTTTAATCAAAGGCAGAACAATTCTTGACGGCATAACACGTCTGAGGCGCATACCGACCAAGTTGAAGATACTTACCCTAACATTAGCTGCTAAAGATGAAATCCATAAACCAACCGGTACAAAACTAAAGAATAAAACAATTGCTAAGCCAATGACACCAATGATGATTAACATACTTATTGTTTCTGTTTGTAACATAATTTTTCCCTCTTTCTTAAATATAATGTTTATTATATACTAATCCAATTCTTTTACTATTAACTTCGACCCTTGTACCTTGAAAATAACCAGTTTTGTGCCCTTAGGAATGTATTTGCCTTCTGTTATTACATCAAAATCAATCCCATCAAAATTACCTACACCCGTCGGTCTTAAATCGGTTAAGGCTACTCCGAGCTTCCCAAGTAAATACTTGAGATCATTTGAGCTTATGTAACCTTTATCCTTATTCTGTTCCTCTTTCAAAATAATTGGTGATTTTAACTTCCCATTTGAAAGTAAGCCAAGAATAACAGCCAGCATGATACCGAGTAGGGCAAGTATGATAATTGTGATAATTGCACCTTCTTGAAAGCTATCTGATATCAGAAACACAGCTACAACGAGAGAACCGGCACCGATAATTCCCGGAGCATGCAATCCGGGTGTTACCATCTCAATACCAATCAGCACGAAGCCGGTAATGAAAAGTCCAATTGCGAGAACCAGCATCCAATCAATTGCTCCAAACATATTTTTCCCCTTTCTTATTGCGATTCATTTAATCTAATCTAAGTATATACCTGTTGGAGAAAATGCGGAATACATAATCGCTAAGTTATACAATTCTGAAACTATAATGTCATAATTCAAGGTTGAATTCTCTGAATAAACTGTCGATATCCGGTTATACTATAAGTTTTAGTATGTTTCCTTACCTGAGAAGGTTTGGCTTATTGATTTACTTACTTTCCTTCTTCGGTATTTCAACTGAAAAGCAGGTTCGCTCCGGTGTTGAGGTTACGTTAACTGTACCCCTGGCATCCTTAACGATTTTTGAGACGATTGAAAGACCAATTCCATGTCCCTGATCTTTCTTAGTTGTAAAACCCTGTTTAAAAATGTCCTCTAATTGATTCTCCGGTATCTGAGGGCCGTTGTTGTAGATGAGAAAGGTATAATCGCTCCTGGTCTCACCAATCTCAAGGAAGAGATTTCTCTCCTTAGGAACTTCCCTGAGGGCTGTAATCCCATTATCGATTATGTTAGCCAGCACCTTGCACAAGTTCCAGGGCTCAATCTCCATGTTCTTAAGATCTGATCTCACCTCTAGGAATAGATCGATATCATATTTCTCAGCAACCTGCATCTTCGCCTGTAGTAGCGCATTTACTGCAGGTTGGGCTGTCTTCAGCGCCTTGCTCACCTTCATGATATCCTTGAAGACCGGATCAAGATATTTCTTGGCCTCATCATATTCCTTCAACTCCATCAGTCCGTAGATTACCTGAAAATGGTTAAGATAATCGTGTCTCTGCCCGCGTAGAGTCATATTAAGATCCTCAAGATTCTGAAGACTCTCCTCCATATTCACATTCTTATAGCGGCTTGCGAAGTATAATCCCAGAATCGTGATTAAGCTGCCAAGCAACGTCAAACCCATCGAAAGGAAGATATAGATATTCGTCTCCCCTAAAATTGAACTTCCGATACCAATCCATATCGCTAATCCGATAATGAATTGCAATATATTGATTGTCAGCAGCGCACCTACCATTTTTTTAATGTTCAAGATTTTCTCACCCACGTTTATCTCGTCTCAAATTTTTCCTTCATTTTTAGCAGTTCTATGAATTTTTCTGCATCACCACCCTCATCCGGATGATAAGCTTTACAGAGCTCTCTAAATCTTCTTCTGACTGCATTCTGATCTGCATCGAAGGATAGACCTAGGTAGGATAACAGTTCAGGTGCCTGAATCTCTGTCATCTGATTTCCTCCACTGCAGTACATTTGATAATATACCAAGAACCAATACTCACCGATCACCTGCTTCATCTGTTCCTTATCCATCTTCTCTAGCTTAAGGAAGGAATAGCGAGCCTTCGGATTTGAATTACTTAGGTCGAAGAATTCCTTCCATACCAGCGGAAGCTTATCTATGTATTGGACAGAGGTACTCTTCTTGAGATATTCCTTCGAAAATCCATAGCGGGTCATCAGCTCCAGCTTCTTCAATCTACGTATCGTCTGCTTCAGCTCCTTGTCATCCATTCAATTACCATGCCTTTCCTAATGCTTGCATACTTAGGGCTTGTTTTATTTCATTGTATCCTCTTTACTTCTCAGACCTGACCTCTTCGCCGGAATATCTTTCCCGCACATATTGCTTAAAATCCCTCATAACCTTTCTTCCGCTGATATCACGGAAGCCCTTATAGTTAACTATGGGTAACATAATGAGCAGCACTTCGAATATTGTAAGGTATACATCCTTCAAATCAAAGATAAATAAGCCTTCCAACAGTATGTAATCAAGGCTACCTTTCCATACAACTTTATCAATCAGGGAACAGAACGCTCCTGCAAAGAGAAAAGCCATTAGGATAAAGGTTACTCTGTACATTTTATATTTGTAATTAATAAAATCGTACACAATCAGTATTGCGATAACCAACAGGGTGCTTAGAATGATATGTGTCAGCAGATTTACTCCAAAATTACCGAGTGAGTTAATCCATGAATACTTCGTATTTTGATAAGGTTTAAAGCCTAAAAAGTGGTCAATTATGTAAAACTCTTCCTTCATAAGAAACTTGGCTATATAGATTTTAACTAATTGATCCACTGAAAATAACAGAAAAACAGTTATTGTCATCTGAAGATTTCTTTTCATCGTTTCTCCCTTTATAAAGTATTCTTTTCTGTTCTATTATCTTTAATACAATGTCCATGCATGATCCGTTCACCATATTTTACCACTCTGAGCCAGCACTATGCAAGTTATTATGTTATATACAATACGAAGCATTAATGTTATAATCGGAAATCGATAGATTATTCAATCTCCATAGATATTATATCTAGGCTTGGTTGGAGGTATGATATCGATAAACGGAAAGGATGTACCTATGGATATCACGTTTGAATTAGGGCAAATAAAGGATATAGATGAATTGGAACTATTATATAATGATCTGAATGACCACTTGGCAAAAGGAATTAATTATCCGGGATGGTTAAAGGGTATCTATCCGATCAGACAGAATGCAGTGAATGGTATCGAAAATGGTATTCTCTATGTTGCTAAACATAATGGTAAAATCGTTGGTTCTGTAATTTTAAGTCATAAACCTGAGCCCGCATACTTGAAAGCCAAATGGGAAATTGATTCCGATTACAAAGATGTTTTGGTAGTTTATACTTTTGTTGTACACCCTAATTATCTCAAATGCGGAATTGGAAAAAAATTAATAGAATTTACTATTGAATTAGGAATTCAAACAAATATTAAGTCTATCCGTCTGGACGTATATGATGGTAATACTCCTGCGATACGATTGTATGAAACATGCGGTTTTAAGTACATAGATACCGTTGACCTGGGATTAGGGAACTATGGACTTGACTGGTTCAGACTTTACGAGAAGCTGCTATAAGATAAGTATTAACTTAGTGCTATTATCTACATAGGATTTTAAATTAAGAAGGGAAGCCTAAAAAGCTTCCCTTCTTTGACATGCTTATTCCTTGCTCAACTCAGAATTCTTAAGCTAATCCTAACTTTTTGCGTTTGCTTAGGATATGAGCTTCGATACCCTCTGCCACTTCGATAGGGTCATCTCCCAGAGCTACTTTACCTCCAGTCAATTTCTCTACATCCTCAGTCAACAGCTTCACAAGGTTCGGAGCCCCGGTGATGAAAGGCGTCGGTGACAGGTGGGTATAAGCGCCATAAGCAACTGCAAATAACCCGTCAATTGTTGCTTTCTGCTCCATCCATTCCGGAGCAGTAACAGCAATCGGCAAATCGGAGGTATCTACTCCAAGATGTTCTGCAAGAGCTGTAACTAGCATCGAAATTCTTCCCGTATCCGTGCAGGTACCAAAACTGAGTACCGGGGGAATACCAAGGGCTTTGCATACACTCTGCAGTCCTTCCCCAGCCTGATCGATAGCTTTCAGGTTGCACATACCGGCTACCTCTAAACCATGGTTACCACAGCCCCCGGCTACCACTAAAATATCTCGTTTGATTAATTGTTTTGTAAGGTTAACCGTATTCCAGTCCTGAGGGCCATTTCTTAGAGTGGAACAGTTTGCAAGAGCAACTACACCCTTAATCTGCCCTTTCGCTATTACATCCACTAATACATTCAGATCATTGCCTATTGCCTTCAGAACTGCTTCCGTGGAGAAACCTGCGATCGCTTTTGTCGTATGCTTCGGTACCATCGGTTTAATCTTTCCGTGTCTCTTCTTAAAGTTCTCAATGGCAGTATTGATACATTCCTCAGCCATGGCATCCGCCTTGGCAGGATAATATGGCATCTCAAGTTCAGTACCCGGTACCCCTACGATTGTACTTACACTGATTAAAGCTACTTGATACTTTTCTGCATACATATCCATGTTCGGGGGAGAGCAATTCTCTTCCATGACAAGAGCATCAACTGTTCCGGTTGCCAAGAATGGTTCTATTGAAAGCCAGTTACCCATAAGGCCCACAAAGACATCGTCGGTTTCAAAACGCTGCAGCATCTCCTGCCCAGTCTCGATGGAACCTACGATATGAATTCCTTTCGCACCTGCAAGTCTGGCCCTTTCCTGGTACTCCTGTTGTTTTGCTTTCTGCAGAGTTGCAACACCAATCCATGGCTGGTGTCCGTTGAAAGCAATGTTCACATAATCCGCATCCATGATACCAAGATCCACGTCCACTTCATGAGGCATCGGTGTTCCGAATAAGATATCCTGGGTCATCTCAAGACCGATCTGTGCCGTATAGATGGTAGATACGCCAAGCCTTAGTGCTTTCTTAGCCAGAGATACATAATCACCATCCACATTGGTAAGACAGCTTGCTATACTGTTCTCGACCTCATGCTGGATTCCGGATGGGTACAGGTTTAATTCCTTCCACAGCTCCTTTCGCTTCTTAGGAGCAAAGACCTCCACCATGACACTTTCCTGATCCGGGGAAATCTTCATTTCCTTATCTAGAAAATCTGCCAGTTCAATAGCCATATGATTAACATCCTGATTGGTGTTAACACCGGTTTTCTCACACATCCATTTTAGTTTATCAACATCAGTAATCTGAAATGGGGTCTTGCCTTCACCAGTCGCTTTTAACGTCCGAAAGGCCTCAAAAGCATGGTGCCCATAGGTTGCAGCACCCATAATATTTCTAATTAGCATGTTACGCATAGCCATGGCATCGTTACCGATGCCGCAGACACCTTTATCTGCGCCGGCTTTCTCGCTGATCCTACAAGGTCCATTGGTACAGAGCCAACAGTTTAAACCGGCAAGACAGTATTTACAGCGGATCTTTTCCTGCTCATCCCACCTGGAGAATACACTGCTTAAGCCGTCTTCCTTAATCCTTATCAGCATCTCTTCTACAGAATCATGGTAGCTTACCCTGCCTATAGGTTTTTCTAATGTTTGTCCAGACATATTAACCTCCAATATCATATTCATTATTCGCTAGTTAATATGTCCAGTTATAGGAAATACATACTTATCAACTTAAATCTAGTAATCAAGATTAAGTTAATTTCTATGGACCATGACTAGGAAATAACTGTCTGAGACAAAAATTAATCTCTAAGGATCGTGAATAGTAAATAACTATCTGTGACAACTGATTAATTTCTATGATCATAAATAGTAATCTTCTGTCTAAGATAAAAGAAATATAATTTTATTTTACCTTAGATTAATAAAGAGTATAATATAGATGAATTACCAACTTTACCTAACTCAATGATGATTCAAAACCGGGAGGGTTACAAATTCATGAAAAATGTTGTTATCACTGGGAGTACAAGAGGTTTAGGGTTATGTATGGCAAAAGAATTTTTGAAAGCAGGCTGCAATGTATCTTTATCCGGTAGACATTCTTCCCTGTCCGAGACTCTAGCCAAAGAATTAAGTAAGTATCAGGACAGATATCAATATGTCCCCTGCAATGTGCAAGATAAGAAGGATGTTGAAAAGTTATGGACAGAAGCCACATCAAAGTGGAGCCGAATCGATATCTGGATTAACAATACAGGACAGAATTGTCCCTATGAATTCGTCCATGATACAGAAACCGCAGCAGTGGATGCCGTCATCAACACTAATATTAAGGGTGTGATTTATGGCTCACAGATAGCTGCTGCCAATATGCTGACGCAGGGAGGAGGACAGATTTGGAACATGGAGGGCTTAGGCTCTAATAACATGATCCAGCTTAGGGCTATTCTCTATGGTACCACAAAACGTGCCTTAACCTATTTTTCTAGGGGCATGTCAAAGGAACTTGATAAAACGACCGTAAAAGTCGGACGACTTTCTCCGGGAATGATGCTTACCGATTTTATTACGAAGACACCGGCTGGAACGGATTCTCCGGTTTCAAGAGATAAGAGCTTTCAATTTATCTTTAATACCTTAGGAGACAGGCCCGAGACAGTTGCGGCCTTCTTCATCCCACGGATCTTGTCGAACACCAGGAATGACGCCCATCTGGTTTGGCTGACTAACCTGAAGTCCATGGGAAGGTTTATAACTGCTCCCTTTACGAAGCGTAAGCTGATATAGCTTGATATACCATAAACAAACATCTAATAAATCCAAACAGAAAATAAATCCAAACAGAAAATAACTGAAGGAATTGCACAAAGCATGCATTCCTTCAGTTATTTTTTAACATTATCTACTTCGTTTATTTATGATGCAACTCTCTTTGAAGTTACTAGGTCTTTCACCTTTTTAACCCTAACTGCAAGATTATGTCCGGCAGGGCAGGTATAACTGCAGCTGCCGCAGCTGATGCACTCTTCCACTTTATATTTTACTGCCTCCTGAAGCCTACCCCGGTCCACAAGGTCTGCAATTAACCTCACCTTAAGTCCGCTCGGACAGTTTTTACTGCATAATCCGCACCTGGAACATTGTGGTGATTCTTTATATTTTGGCATTAATCCGGTAGCAATAAAGTTAACCGAACGGTCTACAACTGCTCCCTCTTCTGTCAGGTAAGCCTGCATGATCCCGCCCCCTGCATAGATATTAACCGTACCTGGATAAATTGCATCGACGATCTCCTGAAGCTTCATTCCTAATCTGACCTTAACCACCTTAGCCGTCTTATTCACAGTATCAGCTACTGTAAGGTATCTTGTATCAGCAGGCTTATTCCTTAGAACTGCCTGACCGATAGAATAGACAGTCTGAACATTCAATACCAATATTCCGGAAACCGCCGGGATTTGGTCAGCCTTTAACTTTTCACCAAGAACCTCATTTATTAAGATTTTCTCAGCTCCGATAGGATAACTATCTGAAACCTGGTCCACCTTGATCTGTGAAGGCACCATCAACTGCGAGGGCTCCATCCATTGTCCCTTATCTTTTAGGGCGATATGGATTCCCTTGAACTGCATACAGGTATTCAGTAATTCTGCTCCTTTAAGGATATCATCTAAATGATTTTGAAGTAACCATTCATCATGAATTAATCCCGGATCACATTCCACTGCATTAATGACAAAATATTTATCTTCTACTTCAGCATCCATCACTGTTCTTATCTTCCTATAGGATGAGAAAGCAGCTCCACCCATTCCGTAAACTTCATATTCCTTAATTTTTTGAAGTATATCCTCAGGAGTCAACCTACTTGCAGATATAGTATCTGTATCCAGCTTCTTGACCATATTCAAATCCGGCTCCTTGGCTTCGTTCGTTAGATCAAGCATCTCAAGGTTAACACTTCCATGAGGAACTAGCTTAGGTATCCGGATTTTGGGATCTAAATACCTTTTGCTCTTCTCGAAGATTTCCACCATCTCATCCGAAAATATATTAATGAAGAGAATGACCGCTACCATGACGCTTGGTGCCTGGAAGAAGAACATCGCCAGAAAGCTTGATAAGAATCCCAACAATGCGCCTAAGACCGGATTCGGTGTGATCGTCACCGGGTCCGTCATAACCATGCATCCCCAGAAAAGGACACCGTAAGAAAGAATGTTGGCAAAGGTAAGCTCTTTATAATATAGCATTGCTGCCACCATTCCAAGTATAAAGGCAGTTCCTGCAAAGGGTCTGAAATATAGGAATACCAATCCTATGACGATAGCCGGTAATAATAGCAAGGATGAGGTGAACAGTTTATCAGGAAGATCAAAAAACAGTAGAATTGCTACCATTCCAGCCATGGCCGGATTCGAAATATTCCTACCGGTTCCACCCTGTACATGCTTTCCTGCGATTAATCCAAAAGCAATCGCCAGCAGCTGTACCCATAATGGAATACCAACTGATAACAGGCTGATCATAGCTGCTGTAACAGCACCTGAGACACAGCACCACATCCGTTTATATCTTATGATACTTGCAACAGCATCAATTAACAATCCAACTCCTACTAACAATAGAAAACGAAAAATTCCAACCGGATCCTCATACCACTGGGGCAGATGATACAATACCAATACTAGAAATACACCTGCCATGATATGTTCATTGGATAGCTTGGTTCTAATCATTGGAAACGTATTCATTATTTTACTCCGGCTAAAAAGGCATGGAATTTATGCATTCCGGTACCAAAAATCATCATCGGACATCCATATGCAGTCTCAATACCTGCTTTCTCACATTCCGCTGCAACCGCAGGATCTACATTGTTCTTGCTTCTGAATAATATCTTTTTTACACCCTTACCCATGAGCTGTTTCACTGCTTTCGTCGTATTGTCCTTACTTAAGAGTATAAATGCTGTCTTTGGAACACTGGGAAGTTCCTCCAGACTCTTGTATACCTTGGTATCATAGGTTGCATTCTCCTTGGTGTTATACGGATATACCTTCATGTGATTGTCAGTGAATGCCTTAAAGATTTCTTTGGAATAAGCATTGTTTCTTGAAGAATACCCAACAAAAAGCACATCTTTGTCCGTAAAAAAGCTACGACTTAATTTAACCATTTTTATACCCTCCGTTTACTCTTATAAATTACGCAGTTCCTCCCACTTATCACTCTTTTCCCAGCATAGGAACCGAAAATCTGCTAATCATTATTATACTCTTAATTCTTTATTCTGTCTAATAATTCCATGGATAATTATAACTGCCTAATTATAACTGCACACAAAAATACCGGCTCTCTGCTCAGAGTATTTCTGAAGCATCATCCGGTATCTCAGCGTTGTTTATTCGACTACATTATCATAATTCACCTGAAAGGTTTCACCCTCATTCATCAGAATATGTCCCGATTCATAAGGCTTGCCTTCCACAGTAATGAGAACCTCCTGAACACCATAATAATTACCCAATGTATTTGTAATACTTTGCAATATCAAGGCTTCATACCCTGCACCTGCATTCATGTCCGTTACCAGTTCTGCAGAAAAGTCTACATGAACAATATTATTCTCTCCCAGATATAAATCGTTAATTTTCGTATTAATACTAGCTAAGGGTAGATACGAATCCTTGGCAGCTTCTTTACTGATAGCCTCCTGAATTATTTTCTTGGTATCATCCCCGGTCCCAAATACTAAAGACAGGTGCTCAACATAGATTTTTTCATCAACATCTGGATAATAGACAGTAAGGATTTGAGTGTACGGTGTATCCTCTTTGATTTCACTAAGCGTCGAACTGACCTCCATATCACCGGAGCGGAATACACTCTTGATTAGGCCAAACTTCGGTGCATAATAATCCTGTGTCGAACTGTCATCACTATTCGTTGTAACTTCGATTGCTTGAAGGCTGCCGATTGGTGTATCTACTGTAACCTGAGTAGCAGAGATGAATCGTTTTCTACCGTCCGGTAGCAGCCACTCCGTTCCCTTCACCAGTGGCTCCATGAGCAATACTTCAGCACCTTCATCAGCTACAGCGTCCGCAAGTATATTCTCTCGGTAATAGCATTCATTCACCATTCTGATAACCGACAGCTTCCCATCTTTTCTTTCGATAACTCGGACAGTTTCTGTACCACCATTATTAACTCTGGTCTGGATACGGTTATTTGCTACATCAAGAAAGTCTGTAACCCTGTTATAAAATGCAAACTCATTTCCTTTCCCCTCATAGACATACACGGTATCTGCAAGCATAGGATAATAATCGCTCAGAGTATAATTTTCCTCTGAAATTTCCTCTTCCGTGATATCCTCCGGGACCTCCCCAGCGGGAATCGTTACCTCCGGCAGAGTCGTCGGAGAAATCGTTGCGGCATCCTCATTACCTTGCTTATCCTTACTGCAGCCGCTAAGGAGTAGCAGCATTATCATACTGAATGTCATCCATATTCTTCTCATAATAAAAACCATGCCTTTCATAAAAACCTGCAAAAACACATCGGAAAACTTGTTTCTTATGAATTAGACGATTTCAACAACTCTCTAGTTCCATTTATCATAAGTAATCAATCGTGTTATAGAGTCCAATGAAATCTTATGCCTGTATCAACCCTGCTATGCTGCTACTGATTTTCTTTGCTATATAAGCGTTATTCATCGTATACAGATGGATACCCTCCACTCCCTGCGAGATTAAGTCTACTATCTGGTCAACTGCGTAAGCAATACCTGCATCCCTCAAGGCCTCCGGAGAGTGTTCAAACCGAGACAGCATCTTGGTAAACTTCGGCGGAAGACTTGCTCCGCATAAGGTTACCATACGTTCAATCTGAGCCTTATTCACAACAGGCATGATGCCTGCCTCAATCGGAACATTAATTCCGGCAATCCTTGCTTTTTCCAAAAAGGAATAATAGTAATGATTGTCAAAAAACAGTTGGGAAATCAGATGCTCCGCACCTGCCTCAACCTTTTTCTTCAGGTTCAATATGTCATCAATTAAGCGATCCGATTCCAGATGTCCTTCCGGATAGCAGGCACCTGAGACATGAAAACCTCCTCGTGCTTTGATGAATGCTACCAATTCGCTGGAATAGCGAAATTCATTCTTCGGTTCGATATCTGGATTAATATCCCCACGTAACGCCAGAATATTCGTGATGCCGCTTTGCTCCAGCCTGAGAAGAACCTGCTCTATTTCAGCTTTTGTAGAATTAACACAGGTAAGATGTGCCAGGGGCTCAATCCGGTATTTATTCTTAATGGCAGAAGCTATCTCACAGGTAACCGTATCCCCGGCATTTCCCCCTGCACCATAGGTAACACTGATAAAATCCGGCTTCAAGTCCTTCAGATCATCCAGTGTTGCATAGATTGTATCAATGGAGCTGGTCTTCTTTGGTGGAAAGACCTCAAAGGATAACACGGTCTTTTTCTGTTCAAATAATGATGCAATCTGCATAACAAACTCTCCCTAATCTATATCATAATTTGATCATTGTGAAACTCAAAAACTATGGCAATTTTACATACAGTTGCGCGGACTATTCTGCAATCGGCTTGATCCAGCAACGTCTGCGTTTATGGTTCCTGGCCTCGTAATGTTTCCATAAAGCCTGAACCTGATGGTTCGTCTCAAGCTCAGGTCCTGTCTCTGCATATTTAATCCCGTTCTTTCTTGCAATAGCTGTCATGGAATTAAGAAGAATTGCGGTCAAACCTTTATTCTGCATCTCCGGAACAACCCCAATTAGATATAAGTCAAGAACTGAGGCCTTCGCAAAGGGTGCACGGAGGATTCTGTACCAGCCAAAGGGGAAAAGCCTGCCTTTGCTTTTCTTTGCCGCCTTATTTAAGGTAGGCATTGCCAGTCCAAAGCCAACAAGTTCATTCTTCTCATTTTCCAGTATCTTAATATATTCCGGATTAATCAAAAGTATATATTGATCTACATATTTCTTAATCTGAGCGGGACTAAGCTCAACTGTTCCATATAGATTCTCATAGCATACGTTAAGTAAATTAAGGATCGGTGATATATATGGTTTGATTTCTCTCCGGCTTTTCAGATCAACCAGAGTTAATTTATATTTTCTAAGAACTGCATCCGACAGACGGTCCATTTTAAAATCCGACTCCGACGGAAGCTTAATCTGGAACTCCATCCAGTCGATGTCCTTGTTAAAACCAAATTTCTCAAGGTGATCTATGTAATAGGGATGATTATAAATCGTAAGAAACATCCCATCCTCTTCAAAGCCTTCCACCAGCATTCCTTCTTGATCCATATCACAAAAGCCGATGGGACCATGAATCTCCCTTAATCCGAGGGACCGTCCCCAGTCTTCCACAGCACGGAACAGGGCTGACGAAACCTCATAATCATCTATAAAATCCACTCTGGAAAACCGGATGCGTTTCGTACCCCATTTCATATTAGCTGCGTTACTGATAATTCCTGCAATTCGCCCGACGCATCTGCCATCCTTATAGGCAAGAAACTGCCTTGCGCTACAATATTCATAAGCCGGGTTCTTCTTAGGATTAAAGTTATCAATCTCATCCATAATCAGATCCGGTACTGCTTGCGGAATATTTCTGTACATCTTTTCTGGAAATGAAGCAAAAATCTTCTGTTCTTTCTTCGTTTGTACTTCTCTTACCTCAACCATTGTACCCTCCATAATTACCATCTGTATATCGTATATCTGTTATGTAATTTCCATCTTTTTTCATTGTACTTCATCTGCTAAGACATCGCAAGAATATGTTTCTGCGCCTGATTTATTAGTGGAACTAATCTTTCTGACAAATCAGTCTTCATCTTACAATTTTCAGAAAATAATACTTGCAACCACAAAAACAGTGTGATATACTATCCAAAAATTACCTCTAGAGGAGAGTTTCACCATGATTAAGAAACCTATATCCATCAACGTCATACCTGAACGAATTAGACATAGAAGCTTGTAGCGATAATCGCATAGCTACAGGCAGACATGTCTCTTGTGGTTATGCAGATACGGATAAGGTCATTCCATATATTTTTACATATCCGCCTTGCATAATATTATCCAGATATTATACAAGGCATTTTCTTATCCAAAAACAACAAATGTAGTTCTAAGATAATTGCGAAACTTAAAAACCATGACAATTTTTCATACGATTGATACAGTTCCTGAACGAAGGAATTTGTATCAATGGCATGGAAAATCCGAAAAAGAATGCAGTTTCGCAAACATCTAAAATAGTTTTCAAAGAAGGGGATGGTGGAACAATGGACGTAATAACAGTAAATCAATTATCTAAAACCTTTTGGGTGAAGGAGAAGGAAAAGGGCTTAGGGGGGAGTCTGAAATCCATCTTGCATCCAACCTACCGAAGTATAAAGGCTGTGGACAATATCAGTTTCCAGGTTGAAGAAGGGGAGGTCCTCGCCTTTATCGGCCCCAATGGTGCCGGCAAAAGTACAACAATTAAGATGCTTACGGGCATTCTGTTTCCCGACGAGGGAAAAGCAAGTGTCATGAGCCTAGATCCCTCCGCAAAAAGAAAGCAGTTGTCATATCAGATCGGAACCGTATTCGGTCAGAAGGAACAGCTCTGGACACACCTGACACCCTACGATAATTTTAAATTTTTCGGTGCGATTTATGACCTGAAGGATAGTGATGTCGAGACAAGAATTGAGGAGTTAACTAAGGTATTTGAATTGGACGAATTTATTAATACTCCGGTACGGAATCTCTCCCTTGGACAGAGAATCCGGTGTGAGATTGTTGCTTCCCTGATTCACAATCCTAAGATATTATTCCTGGATGAGCCGACGATCGGTCTTGATCCGGTAGTGAAAGAGAATATTCGCACCCTAATAAAAAAGATGAACAAGGAATATAAGACTACCATTTTCCTTACGAGCCATGATATCGGTGATATTGAGAAGCTCTGTAAACGGATCATCATCGTAAATCACGGTAGGATAGTAATGGATGACTCCATGGAGAATCTGAAGTACCATTATCTGAACAAAAAGATTGTCGAAGTAAAGCTGCGGGAGGTTAGTGATTTCTCAGAGGAGGATGGCATTACGGTTCTGAAGAGCAAGGGGAATAATCTGAAGTTAGAGATAGATACCACGAAGAAGAATATCAGTGACGCCCTGAAGTTGATTGATGCGGATAATATTCTCGATATTAATATCTCTAATGTTCCTCTTGAGAACATCATCACCGAGATCTATAAAGAGAATCGTCAGAATTCTGTGAATTGAAAGGAGGCTCTACGATAAAATGAGAAAATATATCTATATCTATAAAGCCACCCTGATTGAAAGCCTGCAATACATCATGAATATCATCTTAGGCTTCATTACATTTTTCATGATGCTTTTCGTATTCTACAGCCTCTGGAATTATATGTACTCTGATTCCTCAAATATCATTAACGGCTATACGATGCAGCAGATGATTTGGTATGTAATCCTGACAGAGATGCTCTGGTTTGGCTCCCGCAACCGAACGCTTACCCAACAGATCACAGAGGATATCAAGAGTGGAACCATCGCTTACGGAATTAACAAGCCTTATCATTACATACTTTATATCCTTGCTAAGCATCTTGGGGAAATAACCTTGAAAATGTTCTTATTCGTTGCTGCCGGCCTGATAATCGGATACACATTCGTCGGAGCGATACCGAACTTTCAACTATACCAGCTACCCTTTATTCTTGTAGCTGCTTACCTGGGTATTATGATTAATGCTTTAATCCGAATATCCATCAGTGTACTCTCCTTCTGGATAGAGGATGCGATACCTTTTCACTGGATCTATGATAAAATGATTATCGTAGTCGGTATGCTGTTTCCCGTCGAGATGTTTCCTGTATGGGCTCAGCCCATAATCAAGGCATCCCCTATCTTTGTAGTTACCTACGGACCGGCGAAGCTGGTCATTGACTTTAGCGCAGATATATTCCTGCAGGTTCTGTCCGTACAGATAATATATCTTATTGTATCTATAATTATTTTATATGCATTATTCCAGAGGGGAGTGAAAAAGCTGAATGTTAATGGCGGTTAAAAACCAATGCAAGGTTATCTTATTATCTTTAAAATACAATATGATGAAAGAAATGACCAACCGTGTCAGCTTCCTGATGAATGTCTGCTTCATGATCTTAAATAATGGTACCTTTATCATCCAATGGCTATTGTTATTTAGCCTGAAGGAGGATATTGGTGGTTACCAGCTTAAGGATGTCATGGTGCTATGGGCATTAGCTGCCGGAACCTATGGTTTTGCCCATATCTTATTCCAGAGAGCTTATTTTCTACCCTACCTGATCATCAACGGAAAGCTGGATTCCTTCCTGGTCCAACCGAAGAATGTATTGCTCAGCATCATATCCTCGGGCACGAATACTTCAGCCCTCGGAGATATGATCTACGGGTATCTCGTCATATGCATCTTCAATTTCAGTCCTGCCAACTTGTTGTTATACACTTATTTCAGCATTCTGGGCGGAATGATCCTGACAGCGTTCGCAGTAATCACCGGCAGTTTTTGTTTTTGGATCATCCGAGGTGATATGTTTACTGAGAATCTGAATAACATTATGATTAATTTCTCGACGTATCCCGATGGCATCTTCAAAGGTGCGGTCCGGTTGCTGTTATACACTTTAGTACCGGTAGGGCTGGCTGTTTACCTGCCACTTCGCGTTATACTAAGGTTTAACCTCTGGTATCTGCTGTTGATTACCGGGTTTACGATACTGATTATTCTTCTTGCCTTTCTCATCTTCTACCGTGGACTAAAGCGTTATACTTCCAGCAGTTTGATGAGTGCAAGAACCTAATCTATGAGTTATATTATGTAATTTTGATTTATCTAATAGGTTATTGTTTACACTTAATGTTAAATTGTGGTACAATCCTTCTAAGTACTACTTATAATTTACCCAAGATTAACAGCTTTCTTTCACAGCTTGTCACACAATTTACTACTAAGATTTCTTCGCTGATGGATGATATCACTATCCATTTCGCCAGGAACCGGATGAACAGCACAATGTACTCAAAAAAGAAGTATATGGCTCATGTTTTGACAAATCTTATTCTAACGAAAGTAAAGGAGTGAAGTATTGTATGGTACTTGAGGGAAAAGTAGTTGTAGCACAAGGTGGAGGCCCTACCGCAGTTATTAATCAATCCTTAGTAGGAGCAGTGCTCGAGTCTAGAAAATTTCCACAGATAACAAAGGTGTATGGAGCAATTAATGGAGTTCAGGGGATTATCAACGAAGATTTTATCGATTTAACACAGGAAACGACAAATAATTTGGAGCGTGTAGCCGTCACTCCATCGTCTGCGCTTTTCTCAACCAGAGATAAGCCGGATAATGCATATTGTAAAGAGATATTTAATGTGTTTAAGGCCCATGGTGTAAGATATTTCTTCTATATCGGCGGAAATGATTCAGCTGATACAGTACGAATCGTAAATGAGCAGGCAGAATCCTCCGGATATGAGTTTCGTGCAATCCACATTCCGAAAACGATCGACAACGATCTAATGATGAATGATCATACCCCCGGTTATCCTTCTGCAGCAAGATTTGTTGCCCAATCGTTCATTGGCCTTAACCTTGATAATAGAGCACTTCCCGGTGTACACATCGGCGTAGTAATGGGCCGCAATGCAGGTTTCTTGACAGCCGCATCTTCCATCGCGCAGAAATATCCGGATGATGGTCCTCATTTAATCTATCTTCCGGAACGTCACTTTAATATTGACACCTTCTTATTGGATGTAAAAGATGTATATGATAAATATGGACGTTGTATCGTTGCTGTATCGGAAGGTATTCAGGACGAAAACGGTGTTCCGATCGTTACTAAACTTATCAAGAATGAGAAAGATTCTCATGGTAATTCTCAATTGTCCGGTACAGGTGCGCTAGGTGATCTGCTTACCCAGGAGATTAAGGGCAAGTTAGGTATCAGCAGAGTACGTTCTGACACTTTAGGTTATCTGCAACGTTCCTTTATGGGATGCGTATCCAATGTAGACCAGCAGGAAGCCAGAGAGGTTGGAGAAAAGGCTGCACAGTTCGCCCTCTGGCATAATATTGATGGTTCCATTACAATCAATAGAACCGGTTATTATTCTGTAGATTATAAGATGATGGATCTGAAAATGGTAGCCGGCAAAACAAAACTCATGCCTGATAATTTTATCAACAACCACGGCAATAATGTTACTGAGGCCTTCAAATATTATCTGCAGCCGCTCCTCGGTGCCGATATGCCTGCTGCCAGCATGTTGCGAGCTCCTAGAGCAGAGAAGATATTGCATAAGTAAAAAATATCAGGGCTACTAAGATACCTCTTAGTAGCCCTGTTTGATGGCAGTCTGTCTATCACATTAATTAGTTCCCCAATGCCTTTTCTACTGCTTTTAAGATAGCTTTACTTGTTGTGGTTGCTCCTGATATAACATCCACATCAATCTTCTGTTCCTTTATAACATTGTCCACGACCCCTTCTGCTGCCTTAGCTTGCTTACTGGTACGTCCGTGTTCAACAGCAATGCTGACTATCTTATGATTCTTTAGCTCCACATCAACCTTATATGTATAATGACCATAAGCAAAATCACCCTGATAGGAGCCATCCCTCAAAGTGGTAAGATCGATATTGTTGATTTGCATCGTTCTGATTTTCTCATTCTTTATCTCTGGTATGACTACCATAATAATAAAAAAGGATATAAGTGCTGAAAGTACCAGCGCTGATGTAATAATGATTTTTTTCTTCATAATAAATCCTCCTATAAATTTTATTTACAGGATTATTCTATCTTGCTTCTGGTAAAATACCATCGGGAAAACGGATGATTTATCCCAAATACTATCTCATACTTTTGTATGATTGATATAAATTGGGATATCGCACAGTTTTTTTTCATACGATATCCCAAAATTCCAATCATTCTTGACTAGATATCCGGTTAATCAATTCTATCTTATTCTTAATCCCTAGCTTTCTGTAGATATTATATACATGAGATTTTACCGTCGGAAGGGAAATTATAAGTTTCTCACTGATGTTTTGATAACTATAACCATTCACAAGAAGTTGAATAATTTCCTTTTCCCGATTGGTAATATTATAAATAACGAGAAGATCTTCCAACCTGCCTTCTGTATTTTTCTTTTCCTGCTTATGTTCGCTTAAATCCGAAATTACCATTGGATTAAACAATGTATTAAAGTATCTTAAGATATAATACAAGCCAAGGCTGCTAAGAATGGCATAATAAAGAAATACCGTAAATAATCCAAACGGGAAATAGATACCGATATTTGGCAATTTCTCAACCATCGCGTCCAAAAACATAAGGGGAAACATCAGCAAGGATATTATTATGATTCTTTTAACCCATAATTTTATAAACAGATTTTCTATTTTGTCGAAGCTGACTGACAGTAATATAATATCATATAGAATAATTCCAAAAAATTCTGTATTGGCAATTCGAAGCAATAGCTGAAAACCCGTCAAATGATACAGATTAATCAATATTATGGGGAAAAGAGAACCTGAAACCAATAAAACTTCTATTTTACGGGTCCTCGGTATTTCAAGGAAAAGTATGATTAGCTTTGTCAGTGAATAAATCATCAAACCACAACCAATCGCCGATATATTCCTTATAACAATGTTGAGACTCTGATTCTCTACAGCATTAACTATATCATAAGCAGTAATCATTTGTTCTATAAGGATTAAGGTTAAGGCAAAGCTACAGAAGATAAAAAGCTTAAGCTTCTCAAGTTTGTTCTTAAACCATAAAAACATTCCCAGTAGAAGAAAGGAAAAGCCTACAGTAAAAGATATAAAATAAAAAAATACTATTAAATGCTTCATTAAAGTAATTCTATTTCTCCTTTCCTCTACGTGGCTGATAATGTTAAAACTTAACATTTTCTTTATACTACTACTTATAGTAAAACTTAATCAATGATTTTACAACAGGATAATCTATTTTTTTACAAAAAGAATGCCCTTACTCCATAGCTTACTCAGCAATTTTGCAAAGGGCCCCATTATTCTAATAGGTGAATATATTAATTACTACTTCTGATAGGTGTTCCAGCTTACCAGCTCCTCCAAGCTCTTACGGCGAATTCCATCGGGTCGTTCCCCGTTGGGATACCCTAAAGGCAGTAATACCGATGTTTCCAGATTCTCCGGTAATTCAAACAGCTCATGACAGCGTGCTGCATCAAATGCACATACCCAGCAGGTTCCAAGACCAAGATCAGATGCAGCTAGGGTCATATGGTCTACCACGATAGCTACATCGATGTCACTATGATCCTTTCCGTCCTTTCTCTTCCAGGATACCTGATGGTCACCACAGATAATGATAATTACAGGCGCTTCCATGATCCAATCCCTCTTATATACTTCATATATCTTCTGTTTTTGTTCTTCCTCTGTCACTACAATAAAATGTACCGGTTGGAAATTTACTGCGGACGGTGCCAACCTTCCTGCTTCCAATACCTGAAGTATCTTTTCCTTTTCTACTTCCTTCTCAAGATAACTTCTTACAGAATATCTTGCTGTTATTAAATCTATGAAGCTCATATCTTTACCTCCTCTTGTCATTTCTGATACTCGATGATTATATAAAGCATAGCTGATTGGTTTTGATACGTACCATCAATCTATGCTAGAAATATATTTTATTTTTGCTCTATTCCTTTATTCCGTTTTAAGGTTCCACTCACTATATCGCACAAAAATTCCCTCCTACTTCTCGAGAGAGGGAATTTCGTGTGTTATTTCTTCTTTGTCGTAGTAGCAGGTGCTGCTGCTGCGCCTTTCTTCTTCGGCGCTTTTTTCGGATTCTTATCACCCATTGATTTCACCTCCTCTGTAATTATTTTGCCTATAATAACTTTATTTTATAATCAAACCCATATAATGTCAAACAAAATTTCAGTATATAATTCGTCAACCGCTTTAAAGTCAGATTACTGACTAATCTGTCGAACAGTAGCATAAAAATGATGCATATTATTTGGGATCATTGTATCCAGTCAGATATTGATTAAGATTTCATAATATTGTCGGAACTTAGCTGATTACAGTTCATAATAATACAGAATAATATCTGTATAGGTTCCATCTCCAAGTAGGAAACCTTCCGGTATCACACCTAACTTCTGAAAACCAATTTTTTCATAAAGATGGATTGCTACTTGATTCGTACTGACTACCGCATTAAACTGCATCAGAAGGAATCCAAATTCTTTTGCTCTATGTAGACTGTCACGCACCAACATCTCTCCGGCTTTCTGCCCACGGACTCCTGCTTTCACTGCATAAGAGGCATTGGCAATATGGCCGCATCGTCCGATATTGTTAGGGTGCAGAATATATAATCCGACTACCTCACCATGAAGTTCAGATACTCCGGTATAGGTTTGCGAAGCGAAAAATTCTTCCGCTTCCCTCATCGTCATCCTTTCTACCTGTGGAAATGCATTCGCTTCCTCCACAACCGTATTCCATATGTCCACCAGGAAAGGTACATCATCCTTCCTGTATTGTCTGATTGTAACTTCCATATATTCTCTCCCCTATACTCCTTTGCGGTCACGGTGAACTAGATTTAATCCCATAGTCTCTCACTATTCTGATCATTATTACAATCAGTTAAGGTATCCGTTAGATTATCTCTCTGTCAACGCTTACAACATCACCTTCCGTATTCCCCTCAATAAAGTTGATGACATGATCAATGATACTATCCGCTTGCCCTTTGTCTCCTGCAATACTGACAAAGCCCAATACCGCAATCTGATGAATATCCTGTTCCTCCACCTCAGCAGCCGATACATTAAACTGATTCCTTGTCTTCGAAGTAAGGCTTTTCACTACCATCCTCTTTTCCTTCAGTGAATGTACCCAAGGCAGATGAAGTTTAACAACAGCTGTGGCTATAAACATATCACAATTACCTCTTTCTATCATTCCTAATTACTAGCTTAACCAAGTTTCCTTCCTATCTTCTGTATATTGAATTTCATTCATCTCATGGAACTTCATAAAGCGGTTGAAGCAGTGCTCTAACTCTTCCTTTCGCTGCTTCGTTGGCTTGATACCCGGCTCGAGCCAGATATTCTTTACGATAAGAATTTTCTTCTTCGAGTCTGCTATCACTTCGCATCTTCCGGCAAATTGCTCTCCCATTAGGATTGGAAGTACATAATAACCATACTTTCTCTGCTCCTGTGGGGTATATATTTCCCATTTATAATCAAAATTAAAAAGTTCTTTCATCAGCTTCCTGTCCCAGAGCATATTATCAAGAGCGGCCATCAGCTCAGTTCTGTTTTTGTACTCAGAAACTTTTTGAACCTCATCTAGGATAGTCTGATCTTCTGTGATGCAATAGAATTTATCCTTGCAGCCTTCAATACTAATCGGAATTATCTTATTCTCTTCCAATAGTTCTTTAAATACCCGGTTGCGCTCCTCTGCTTTCAGATTCCAGATGAATAACCAAGCATCCGACGGTTTATTCCATAGGAGCCCAACGGCTGATATCCTTCTAAGAACTCTCCATTTCAGATGCTCAAGCTCCTCTACCAACGGATCCTCTTTCTCAAGGATTTCTTTTGGGACATAATCTTTCGCTAGAGCATAATATTTAATCGTTCCTTTTTTATGGTGGATTACCAGATCCCCTCGAAAATACAAGGTTTCAAGTGCTGCTCTAGCAAGCTTTGTACTACTCCAGTACCAGTCAACCTTCTCATTGTACCCGATATCCTTGGAGCATACCGGACCTTTATCCGCGATGATAGTTATTATCTCCGATGCAATCTTGTCAACTTCTTCCCGTCCACGTCCACTCGATCGGTACACTTCCCTGATCCGTTCAAAATAAGGCCAGTCCTCCAATGCTAGGATGGCAAGATTTTTATCATAATAATCAATCAGTTTTCGGTCTTCATAAAGAAGCTCATAGAGCATTTTCTTCGTAAAGCCCTTAATTCTTGATTGCAAAACTAATTCAGCATTCTTACCACAGACGTCAATCGGATCAAACTGAACGCATCCCGTCTGACGTACATACTGCAGGATACCTTCTTTGCCGATAAATTTGTAGTCACCGATCAGGCCATGTTTTCGCAGAATAAACTGCCTTGCTTGCTTTTTCGTTAGTATGATTTCGCTCATCTTATCACCCCAATAATTTCACACTAGACTTCCTGATGCCACTACGCGGCATCTCATATCACCTGTGAAGATGTTTTTTCTTCACACCAGACTAATAGGTTATCTTCTCCAGATAAAGACCGTTAGCTTCCGCCAGATTCCCCGTCTGATTTCTCTCTTTCGAAGCTATGATACCCGGAATATCCTCCGGTTTCTTATTACCTAAACCCACCTCTACCAAAGTTCCAATGATCCAGCGCACCATGTTATACAGGAAACTGTCACCGCTTACCCGGATAAGGACAAAGCCATCTTCCTCGGTAATATGAATGGAGTAAATCTCCCTGATCATTGATTTCTTCTTTGACTTAGCATTCGAAAATGCGGTAAAATCATGAGCTCCTAGAAATTCCCTGCCAGCTCTCTCCATCATTACCAGATCAAGTTTTTTTGGGATATGCATACTATATTTACGCATGAAGGGGTTGCTATATTCCTTATTCCATAGCTTATACAAATACGTCTTGTCTTTCGCATTATATCTGGCATGGAAGCTCTCGCTGACAGCCTCTACCTTCGTCACACAGATATCCTGGGGTAGATAATGGTTCAGATAATTTCTGATCTGCTCCTCTGATATGGCTTCCTTGAGCTTAAAACTGGCAATCTGAGCAAGTGCATGAACACCTGCATCCGTACGGCTACAGCCGATGATTTCAAGATCATATCCTGCCAGCTCCGACAGAACATGCTCCAACTTTTCTTGAATCGTACTCTCACCGCCACCCAGGCGCTGCCAGCCTTTGTAGCGTCCTCCATCATATTGTATCGTCAGCTTGTAATTATACATACTTCATTCCTCAAATCCTCATTTGTTCCTGCTCTCTGGACCTTAAATTATTTCTTGATGCGTTTATTTACATAATACATAATTAGGAATAACAACAGATAGACAAAAGAAACCACCAGTAAAGTGTAAAACCGTTCACTTCCGGTTCCATCTGCAAAAAATGCCGGTCCTAACCCAAAAAAGGTTACCAGAGCCAAGGTAATTACGATTATCACATTAATTATTCTTCTATACATATAGACTACCTCCGATGAATTATTATCGTTAGTATGTCCTCTACATAAAGTTCTTATAATCCAGCCAATTCTCCTGTAAGAGCTTTGGTGTGTCAAGTCCATAAGGACAATGATCCTTACAATGGTTGCAATTGATACAATCATCGATCTTTTTCATTTTAGCCTTCCAGGTATCATTCAGGTACACGGAAACCGGTGCCCTACGGATCATCAGGGACATCCTTGCAGAAATCGGAATATCGATCTCAGCCGGACAGGGCATACAATAACCGCAACCTCTGCAGAAATTCATGCTGAGCTCCTCCCTGTCATGCTTAATCACCGCTTCCAGCTCCTCCGTTAATACCGGTGGTTGGTCAATATAACTGATAAATTCATCTAGCTCCCTCTCTTTTTGCACGCCCCAGATTGGAAGTACATTATCATACTGTGCCAAAAAAGCGTATGCTGCGGCTGAGTTCGTAATCAGACCACCGGATAATGCTTTCATTGCGAGGAAACCGATACCTTTCTCTTTGCAAAGGTTTACTAACTCTATTTCCTTGTCCGTCGCCAGATAACTGAAGGGGAATTGGATGGACTCATACAAACCGGATTCTGCTGCTTCCATAGCTACAGGCAACCTATGGTTGGTAATACCGATATGTCTGATCATGCCTTTCTCTTTCGCTTCCAGCATTGCTTCATATAACCCGCTACCATCCCCAGGCTTTGGACAAAAACTCGGATTATGAAATTGATAGATATCAATATAGTCTGTCTGTAGCTGTGTCAATGACGCATTCAGCTGTTGCCAGAACTCCTCCACCTTGGTAGTCATTGTCTTGGTAGCAATGTAGATCTTCTCTCGCACATCCCCCAATGCATAACCTAACTTCTCCTCGCTGTCCGTATAAAATCTGGCGGTATCAAAGAAGGTAATACCGCTCAGATATGCTTTCTTTAATATTATTGCCGCTTCTTCCTTGCTAACTCTTTGAATAGGAAGCGCTCCAAATCCATTTTTATTTACTTTAATCCCTGTTGTACCTAAGATGACCTGATCCATTTGTATCCCTCTTTCTCAACTTCTCTAGTGCCTTAATCTGTGAACTACAGAGCTATTCCTCCAGAAGATCCCAGAGAACCTCTAATGAAGTTATTATAACATCATTCGTATCAGATTTAAAGGAACGAATAAAATCCGGCTGCTCCGGTAAAATGGACGAAGGCTCTCCATATTCCGCATAATCACCAAAGTCTTCATGAACCACTTTGATGCCCTGTAGCTCCCACCAAGCTTCATCCGTAAGCCTTTTGTCACTGGTAAACTCATAGAAAGAGTATACGGAACCTCTAGAAAGATACAGCTTACCATCATATGGGATAACCACGTAGATATGATCAAAATATCCCGTTCCTATTGATAGGTAGGAATCTCCACCCGTAGCGATATCTGTAATCAGCATATCCGTCGGATCCTTCGTTGAAAAATCATCCGTAGCTCCTATCAGGAAGTTCATCATAATAGTTTCCATCGTGCCACCGCTCCATAGAAGCTGTTGGTTCTCTTCCGCGGTAAGTGGTTCATTTCTTAATTCCTTTACAGAACAGTCTATCAACAGACTCAAGAGTTCTGTATAACGACTTGAACCTTCCTTTAGATATTCATTCAGCATTCCCTTTTCATCAAGTACTTTACAAGTGAATTCCGTTAGGTATAACAGTTTATAATAAAGCTCTATCTTTGGCTCTACATAATGCAGTTCCGCTGTGGCTACAGGTCCGCCCATCTCAGCCATGGCTTGTTTACCATACAACACAGTATCGTGTTTCAACTCTGCATAACTACTTAACGCTGTATTTAAGGACTTATTCCTCCAAGCATCGGTTGTCATGAAGAGGGGCATACCTGAGGAAGGCTTATACTCGATCAGTTCCTCCTTCAAAGCGGAAAGCCATCCGGTGTATAGGTTCTTCTTCCAGTAATTTTCATCATATCCAACAACCTCAGCCTTTAACTCCTGATATTTTTCTGTATATTCTGGCCAGGTATCCTGAGGCTTATAGACCTTGAACAGCAACTCCTCTGCTGTCTTGCTTCCGAATACACCCATAACATCAAGGGCCGTCGGTATTGGTCTGAGGATCGGCTTCATGAGTGTTTGAAGGATATCGCTATCCAGAACATATCTCTGCCCCATGAAACGGAACTGTTTGCCCGTTACTTGAGAGGTCTGGATAATCTCTCCCTGAATCTGAGGTTCCGGCAATGCCTTCACTGCATCTGTTAGAGCATCATGAAACTCCTCATCGTTATAGATATCCGGGTTCTCGTCTTCTCCGAATATATCTAGGCGGAGACCATTCATGGTAAATACGTTAATATCGTCAGACAATCCCACATACTGAGCTGTCGGTTGGTAGATATCGGACCATAACTTAGCATCGGATGTGGGTTTTGATTCTCTAACGGAATTTTTTAAATCTGTAATCGTAGTATAGGTGATTAATAGCGCTTGGAGCACATTATCATACAAGATTACTCCCTCGTTATTGACAAATCCCAAAGGTGCATAGCCTAACCACATCATGGCTCTGAAGTAACGACTAAGCTCTTCCGTTCTTGTATAATGCCCTCTCACCGTAAATTGTGAATAATCAAGCTCCTCACCAAATAAAGGTGATTCCGTCACCCCTTCTGCTGCTTGGACCAGTTCATATTCCTGTCTGGCAGCATCTAATAAATACTGATGGTCAGCATCCACACTTACTGCAATCTCTTGCGATTGAAGTATGAGCATTCTGGCCACCATGAAATAAATGATATTATTCTTCTGAAGTTCCTTAAGTTTGGAATCTGTAAGTAATGTATCTAAAAGTAAAGATTTCGAAAGCATCTGTGAGGTCATCAGGTCAAGATCCTGATAGAGGTAGTTTGACTCAATACTCATCAGTGATTTATCATAAAACTGATGATAGAGATGCAGTACCGTATCCGAGGAGATAAAATTCGGTACTCCTTTATATTCATTATCATCATAGACATAATACATTCTGGAATCTGTACTAGGTAATGCAATAAACCCGTTGTTTACAAGCATGGATACCTGCTTATCTGTAAAGCCCGCAAATTGGTTGATATTTTCAATGTTTGATAAATCTTTTGCTATATGATAAGCTTCAACAGCAGCATGATAAACAGGTATTTCATAAACCGGATTCTCCAGCTCCACCGTTCTTATTAATGACCATGCTTGGTTTAGTTCAAGCAGCAACGTTTCTGGATCAGACACCTCCAGGTTGTTGCTTTCTTTCTCTGTATCCGAGCTTTCTGCATCTGTGTCCGAGCTTTCTGTTGTCTCATTCTGAGCATTTTCATTCGAGGTCTGATCGGTTTCATCGATTCCTTCTTTATTCTGACAACCGGCCAGCACAAGAGAAAGAAACAATAAGATTGCAATAATCCGCTTCATAAATAACTCCTTTCCATCGCTCCATGCGAAATACCTTACTTCATTTATACTCATTCGTTATTATCTTTTATGATTTTTCCGCCTTGTACCGTCAATGTTGTCATTCTTTCCCACCCCTTAAGGTGGATCATTTGTAATTGGTTTTGTTCTATGATAGAAAGGCTTAAGATATCCTTATAATTTTCACTCTCCGCTAACCTTACAAAACCAAAATCAAACCAATAATAAATACCTAATCTTTCTACCCCGTTCTCCACTAGCTCCGTGAAGATTAATTCCTCACCTTTGATTGGAAGCAGATCACCTATCATAAAATCATTCCATTCTTCCGGCGTCTGCGATCCCGTCCATTTTTTGATCAGCTTCTTGCCATCGTAGTTAAAGAGAAACATTCTGTTTTTCTCTTCTTCTTCAAAATGTGTTGTCTTCCTAACAGCTATCAATATCTCCCCAGTGCCATCTCCGTCCACATCACCAAGCTCGAGTTTCCAAGGTTTTAGGTCTTTAAAATCATTGGTGTACTCACGCCTCCAGTTCTGATCCTCTTCCTTTATAAATACTGCAAAGCGATCTCCATAGTCTGTCGTTAGCTCCGAACTGATAATGGTGTAAGCTATTTTTTCAACGATAACAGCATCGATAATAACTTCCCCTTCTTCCAGGGAATTCTCAAATATCTTCCAGGTACTGTTATCTTGAGGCAAATAGCTTTTCTGCACAATGGAACATATGGCGAATCCAAGCAGAACTAAGTTTATCCCCATATTCAGAAGCATTTGTTTTTTTACATTTATCATAGTGTCACCTATTCTGCTTATAATATCATTTCCAGAATTTCATAATATTAACATACTCACGAAGTTTATTTTTGCTTATCGGGATGCAACTTTCACTCCACCGTGCTACCCATATTTTACCACTTGTTAGCTGTATAAGGCAAGGCAATAAAAAACTGAGACCTACCGCGACAAATGAATTATTAAAAAAACTGAGACCTACCGCGACATCGTGACCTGAAGGTCACTCAGTCGCGTAGGCTAGCTGCAACTAAAAAAACTGAGACCTACTGCGACATCGTGACCTGAAGGTCACTCAGTCGCGTAGGCTAGGGTATCATAAAAAACTGAGACCTACCGCGACATCGTGACCTG
>FWWL01000148.1_pt1 | contig 196785 bp, 159 predicted proteins | sample 2228331 | NCBI WGS metagenome assembly FWWL01 (sample SAMEA103939775, study PRJEB20133) | metagenome | reverse complement strand
ACCCCGACCCCGACGCCACGACCAACAGCAACGCCAACGCCGCGACCAACGGCAACGCCAACGCCGCGACCAACAGCAACACCAACACCAACACCAACACCAACACCGAGTCCGACGCCGAGACCAACAGCAACACCAACGCCAACACCGAGTCCAACAACAATTCCTATAGTACCACCGCCGCCGATGTATCCTATCATTATAGAATCAGCGCCAACGGTAACACCAACGCCATCTCCTTCCGCAACTCCGACACCACTATTGATTGTTGAGACGAGAAGTGGAAATAAAAACGAGGTAGATACAGAGATTTCTATCAATGTATCTAATAACCGAATCAATGCTTTTGTTACATATTCAGAAGAGGATTTACTTGTTATGGCGGAATACAATTCAGCTAATAACTTATTGAATAAAGTTGAAATTCCGATTGCCTCTGAGGAATTAATCGCTCAAATCAGAAATGAGGAGTTATCCGTTATCGATATTTCGGTAAATAATGCCAGGAGTTTGCAGGATAAGCAAAAGATAAATGCAAGTGTTTTCTTGGCTTCTGATCTTCTACAAGCAGCGGCAGATGAAAAGAAGGATATCAACGTGGCCGTGAAAGATGATAAGGGTAAGGAATTATATGTATGGAGTTTTGATGGTGATATGCTGGCTGGTTCCGATAAGAAGATAGAAAATATCTGCTTAAACCTTTCTGTTGATGAGGTCATGAATCATAAGGAGTTGAATGAATTTCTTAGAAGTGATAAGGCTTCTTCCTCAGATGACAATGCAGAGGGCCTGGTAATAAAGTTTGACGTGGAAGGGGACTTACCGGCACAGACTCAGGTAAGAGTTTATGTCGGAGATATATTAAACAAAGCTGACAATTCAGGGCTTGAAGAAAATTCCATCATATATTTTTACCATTATAATAAGATTACCGGTAAGCTTGATACACTACCATATAGCTCAAGATATAAGGTTGATAAGGATGGATATATCACAGTCAATCTGTTGCACTGCTCCGATTATGTGATTTTACCGGAGGAGGCGGATAGAAGCTTAATTACTTCCCTGAGAGAACAGATATCGATAACACCGAATAGTTTTGCTCTGCGTGTAGGAGAGAAAGTAAAATTAAATAACAGGATAACCATCAAGCTTCCATCTACGATGGAACTCATAAACACACTTAAGGATGAAACTTTAGGAAGTGCTGTAGGTGCAGTTGCTGTTTCCTATACATCCCTGAATAAAGATGTTGTTACAGCTGATCGAGATGGAAATCTTACTGCGAAAGGCATCGGAAAGGCTATTATCTTGGTGGATTTTATTCTTTATAATAAGAAAACTAAAACAATTCGAATTACTGTCAATGTTAAGAAGTAATTCGCTGTGTTACCATATAACTAGTAGCAGAAATGAAAAAAGGGTGTTGAAAGCTTAGCTTTCAACACCCTTTTCTGTTACCTTAGAAAAGCCAAATCGTTATGTACTTATAGGATAAATTATTCGGCAGGACCATAATCAAATGTGATCGTGAGTGTTTTGAGTTCACCTAGTGCTTCCGGATCAACGATTATAGCTGAAGCGTCAGAAATGTTACCATCCGTGGTGCGTGCCTCTTCGGGAATAGCATTAACCCAAGAGTTATAGAGGTTTACGCGGGTACATTTTTGATCATCTGAAGCGGTGTATGGTTTACCGGTAAGGGTGTATGGCTCTCCATTAACCTGTATGTCAGTAATGTTGATAATATAGCCCGGATAGAGGAGTTCTCCATTGGCAATGGCCAGAGCTGAGAAAACCGTTCCATTTGCAAAGCCTGCACCGGTGCCGGTAAAGTCAAGGCCTACAGTGTAGGTGCCCGCGCCAGTGATTTCAACATCTGTAGCAACAAGACCATCAGACTTGGCAGCAGGATCATAGGTATCTCCTACGCTATACATCGTGCTCCAGTCACTGCTGTTGAACATTATCCATGCAACTGATTTATCAGGTGTTACCTCATTCACTGCAGCAGTATCTTCAACGTTTTCTGAAGCTGAAGCAACTGCTGAGTCTATGGAAGCTTTTGCTGCCTCCATTATTTCCTCTTCAGTCATTGTTGACTGTGAAGCGAAACTGCGGTTTTTAAAAAGCTCAGCAACATCGTTATCAAAGAAACCAAGATCTTTTCTGATAAAGAGACTGCTGCAGTCCCAGAGCATCGGCGCATAGCCATACATATCACAGTTGTTAAGAAGATTATTAAAGAAATCGCAGGTATTGTTTTTGACGGAACCGTCATCATTCAGCGCTACCATGTATTCACCGATGATAACACCGTAGCCTTGTTCGGTGAACTTTGTCATCATAGCCATGAGATCGTTCTGCTCGTTATAGTTTTTTAAGGAACCCCAACTGGAGAGACTTGAAGTACCGGCGTAGCCCCATGGAGTGTAATAGTGGACAGAAACCAGAAGTTTGTTATTAGCTGTGTCAATCGGCATGACAAAGCGGTCATCACAGGTTTTATAGATATCTGTGTTATAACCGGCAATCAGTAGGAAGCGTTGCCCGTTGTTGCTACCGGTACTTCTAACTGTGTCAACAAAAGCCTGATTGATTTTTGTGTTCATTTCATAGCATTCATCCTCTGAAAGGGTACCTGAATCAGTGGCGTAATTAGTATCGTTAAGTCTATTGCCAAGCTCTTCGTTTGCAGATTCAAAGATGAGATAGTCTGAATAGTCTTTGTATCTCTCGGCTATCTGAGTCCACATGGAGATATAAAGTTCCATTGCAGCGTCACGGGTCTCCTGTTTCTCAGAACCGAACATACCCCACCAGCCACCGTCCCAATGGTCGTTGATAATAACGTACAAGTTGGCGTTTAGAGCGTAGTTGATGATTTCCTCTACACGAGCCAGATAAGCCTCGCCGATAGTGTAATCGCCATTTTCAAAATCCATAGCATTTGTCCATGCGACCGGGATTCTCAAGGAATCGAATCCGGCAGCCTTCATACTATCGATGATTTCCGGCGTGGTAACAGGCTGGCCCCAGAATGTCTCATATTTTGAAACGTCAGCGTTAATGCCTAAATCAATGTGGCCGTAAGCTTCCATAGTGTTTCCAAGATTAATTCCATTACCCATAAGATTAACTAACTCAAGGGATGTGAGATCCTCGCGCATATTGTCAGTGGCCTGAGTATCAATTGTTGTGGGAATTGGTGCCTGCGTTATGGCAGGCGTAGCAGATGCTGCAGTGTTATCAACATCCTTATCCTTACTCTTGCAGCCAGCCAGAGTTAATACCAGCAAAACGAGCATAAGGAGATATGTTAAAACCCTGTTTTGACTCTTTTTCATAAAGTAATCCTCCTAATATAGTAGATATCAAAATTATATCGTAATCATATTGGAAGAAATATAGTAATAATTGTAGTTATTTAAAGTCATTTCTCTACATTTTTATAGTTATAAGAATGGTCTCTTGTTGTATTTTCTAAAGATTTCCTGTAAGTTAAGCTAATGTTACTAGGATTCTATCGTCTTTTTGGTTAGCCATACATCCGAGCGATAACGCAGAAAAAACACCAGTGTCCGTACAGCCCATTCAATACCCATACAAATCCATACACCCTGAACATCTAAACCAAGTACAATTGCAAATACATAGCCAAGACTTACACGTACAATCCACATAGTGATCAGAGAAACCACGGAGCTGAATACAGCATCTCCGGCGGACCTGAGAATACTGGGCAATATATTGGAAGCTGACCAGAAGAAAGGCATAGGAACCACTGCGATAATAAGTAATGAGTAAATTTCCATAAGTGTTACATCAGGTGCATGATACAGCTTCAGAATTACCGGCATTAGCGGTAGCAGTATAACGATGGATACTACTGTGACTGCAGTTCCAAGCCAGATCATTTTTGTAGCATATCTTCTGGTCAGCTCCTTGTCACCAGCTCCAACACATTGCCCTACAACAGTAGTGGCTAGTGTGCTTACAGCTAGACCTGCTGAATACACAATATTAAAGGCTGAATTTGTTATGGCATTCGCTGCTACACTTATGGTACCAAGCTGTACAATATAAGTCTGTGCAAGCATACTGCCCCCGTTAAAGAAGATCTGCTCAAGTGCAAAGGGAACACTTAACTTGCACATAGCTTTTAAAATTGGCAGGTTAAGTTTAAAGATATGCCGAGGATAGATGCGTAAAATACTCTTAGGATACATCAGTAATAAGATGGCAGCGACGCATCCAATCAACCTGGCGATATTCAGGGAAAGAGCAGTACCTAAAATATCGAGATTCATCACATTAATAAACAGTATACTTGCTAGTAAATAGATTACGTTTATTATTATGGTTAACCGTAGGCAGATATTTGAAGCACCTAAACCACGAAATATAGCAAATACACTCATATATACAGCTAGAAATACTTGAGAGATGGCGACACCAATTAGATAATCGCTTGCTTTTTCAATTACAGTAGGATCAGCAGTACCAAACATCCAATGCATCAGTACATCGGAACATATTATAATTAGGATGCACAAGATTATTGCTACGAGGGAGGTTATGAGCATGATCTGTCCTGCCGTATCACGGAGTTTTTCTTCATCACCACGACCCTTATACTGTGCAATAATTACCGTACCACCAATAGAGATTGCGCTAAACACAGCGTAGATCATCATAGCCAATGGATTAACTAGACTGACTGCTGTAACTGATTCCTGGCTGGAGGAACTGATCATTGCGGTTGAAAGCAAAGAGATGGAAGTGATAAAAAACTGATCTAAGATCAGAGGAATAAGCATGGCAAAGATCTTTCGATATGTAAACAACTTACTGCTCAATTCATGTTCCAACCAACGATCCACCCAGGAACCGGACTTGATAAGACTAATGTTGTATTTCGGTTTAAAATACATCTTTATACCTCTTTAGGCTAATAGTTTCAGTAATAAAATTCAAATCTTCATTTGTAGAGTAAAAATCATTTAATGGTAATCTTAACATATACATAGTTGCTATTCAATGACTACAATTGTGCTATTCATTTTACACAATTGTGTTATATCGCATTAATACTTGATTTTTTTTGTCTATCAATACCAAACTCATGGCCAAAAATTACCTTAATATGATTTGTTTTCTATTAATTGATGCATATTTATGAATATTCTTCAGAAATTTAAAAAAACTTATTTAATTTTTATAAATAATAAGGTAAAATAGATTGTGTAACATTTTGTCGTTTATTGTCTTAATAGGATTCGGAAATCCTCGATTGATGAGGCATGTCCTACAAAAAAACAAAAGACAAGAAATAGATAAATCAGATGAAGGAAGGTGCCTTATGAAGAAGAATTATTTTTCCATTACCCAGAAGATTATTACAATGTTGCTGATTGTAATCGTTCTTCCTACAATGCTTTTAGGCTTTACCAATTACAGAACCTCCAGCACACTGATGGAGAGCTCCATTAGAAATGCAGCTTTGAATTCTGTTGATAACATGAAGGAGCATATCAATACTTTTATGAGGTTTCAGGAAGAAGGCTTGAGGGTTCTTTCTCAGAACTCGGATATTAGAAATATTAAAAGTAAGACAGCTGAGGAATATTCAGAAATCTTTACAGGTTATCTGAAAGGACATGGAGACCTGATGAATGCCTATATCGGCTTGGATGATAAGAGGATGCTTCTCTATCCGGAGCAGGAGCTGCCGGCGGATTATGATCCTACTACCCGACCTTGGTATCAGAATGCAGTCAGTGCGAACAAGCTCGTGTGGAGCGATCCCTATCCGGACGCAAGTTCAGGAATGATGGTAGTATCTGTGTCGATGCCTATTTATGATGATACAGACGAATTTGTCGGAGTATTAGCAATTGATATCTCCTTAGCAACAATGACGGATTTCATCAGTTCCTCAGTAATCGGTGAAGAAGGTTATATGGCGCTGTATGATAGCAAGGGTATCGCAGTAGCCCATCCTGATGAGACGCTGATAGCAAAAGAGGTACCGGTTGCTGAATTAAAAGAAGCACTTTATTCGAATTCGGAAGGCAATAAGGACTATAAATTTGGTGGCAACAAGAAATGTGCATATTATCAGACGATTGACAGTACCGGATGGAAACTGTTGGGAGTATTTGATTATAATGAGATACAGAGTAAGACAACCAGTATCTTAGTAAATGCATCTGTCATGGGTGTTATTACCCTGATTGTTGCATTGTTAATCGGCTTCTTTATCTCCAACCCGATTATTAAGAACATTAAATCGTTGGTAAATAGCATGAAGCTGGTAGGAGAGGGTAACCTTACCGTAAGAAGTGAGATTAAAGCTAAGGACGAGATAGGTATCCTGGCATTAACCTTCAATCAGATGGTTGAACAGCAGCAGAAGGCTGTAGAAGAGCAGAATAGGTTGCTTCAGACCAATAACCGAGTATTTGTTGAAGTAAGCCAGGCGGCAGTTCAGGTAGAGGCAGCAGCAAGCCAGATTGCAGCCGGAAGCCAGAGCTTAGCACAGTCAACCACGGAGCAGGCAAGCGTAGTGGAAGAGATCAGTGCTTCTGTCGAAGAGATTGCAACTCAATCGAAGAGTAATGCAGATAACTCCAACAAAGCAAACAGCTTAGTGATGAGTGCTAATGATAGTGCTTTGCAGGGTGCTGCTAAGATGAAAGAAATGACAGTAGCCATGAATGATATTAATGAAGCTTCAGGAAACATCTCTAAGATTATTAAGGTTATTGATGATATTTCCTTCCAGACCAATATATTAGCGCTTAATGCAGCAGTAGAAGCTGCCCGAGCAGGAATTCATGGAAAAGGTTTTGCTGTAGTAGCAGAAGAAGTAAGAAATCTGGCAGCAAGAAGTTCAGTTGCAGCAAAAGAAACTACGGAGCTCATTGAAGGGACCATCTCTAAGACGGAAAGAGGTACCGCAATTGCCAGAGAGACTGATGAATCCTTAGGCGAGATTGCGAAGAAGATATCCGAGGTGGCACATACCATCGAGACCATCTCCAATATGTCCTCGCAGCAGGCAGTCGCTATCTCTCAGGTAAAAGAAGGTATAAATCAGGTGGTTGGAACGACTCAGACGAATTCTGCGACAGCTCAGGAAAGTGCTGCAGCCAGCCTCGAATTATCCAGTCAGGCTGCTACACTTAAGAAGTCAGTTGCAAGCTTTGATATTAAGGATAATAATTTAGGTGCTACTAGAGAGGCAAATAGTCAGAAACAGATTGATCTAAATAAGTTTATGCCCCTGCATCATATAGAAAGCAACTTTGGTAAATATTAAATCACAGTTTATTTTGTTGACTCAATAAACAAGATATTCAAACCGGAACGAAATAGCCCTTGAAGGATGCTTCAAGGGCTATTATAATGGAAAACAACACAACAAGTTTAAAAACGGTATGACTTAGAGAAAGGACAAAAGAAAAACATGAAAAAAACTTGGAATCTATACTGGACCTTATTTGCGTCCACTTTTTCCTTGAGTGCATTTACCTTCGGAGGAGGATATGTAATTGTTCCTTTAATGAAAAAGAAATTTGTTGATAACCTGAAATGGATTGAAGAGGAGGAGATGTTAAATCTTGTAGCCTTATCCCAATCGTCACCCGGAGCAATAGCAATTAATTGTTCGATTCTGGTGGGATACCGGATGGCAGGTGTTTTCGGCTCCCTTGTCACTGTATTTGGTACCGTATTGCCACCACTTATTATTCTGACAGTGATTTCCTCCTTTTATGAGGCCTTTAAGAACAGTGAGTTGATCAACGCGTTACTGAAGGGTATGCAGGCTGGAGTTGCTGCTGTAATCGTGGATGTTGTCATTGGTATGAGCGGGAAGATCCTGAAGGGTAAGCAAGTATTCTCCATTCTTATGATGTTAGGTGCGTTTGTCGCTGCATTTGTATATGATGTAAATGTAGCGTTTATCATACTGATCTGCGGAGTAGTCGGTGCTATCGCTGTTATCTACAGGGAGAAGACGGGGAAGGGAGTGATTAAGCCATGATCTATCTTGAGCTGTTAATTAGCTTCTTTCAGGTGGGATTATTTAGTATTGGTGGAGGTTATGCGGCATTACCTTTGATTCAGGAGCAGGTTGTCGATATAAACCATTGGCTTACAATGGCTGAATTTACAGATTTAATCACCATATCTCAGATGACTCCCGGGCCAATAGCCATTAATTCGGCTACCTTTGTCGGCAATCAGGTTGCCGGTATCGGTGGCTCCGTAGTAGCCACCTTGGGCTGTGTACTTCCATCTTTTATTATTGTATTGATTCTGGCATATATTTATTTTAAATATAAGAACATTAAGCTGGTCCAAGGCATTCTAGATGGTCTAAGACCGGCGGTTGTTGCCTTGATAGCTTCTGCAGGAGTCTCAATTCTGGTTACTGCCTTTTGGGGAGAGGATGGCTTTGCAATGGATTTTTCTGCAGTGAATTATGTTGCGGTAGGGTTATTCCTTGTCAGCCTGATTGTCCTCCGGAAATTCAAACCGAATCCTATCTGGGTCATGACTGGGTCAGGAATGATAGGAATGATAATCTATCTTAGTAAAGGTGTATAAACAGATAAAAGCCAAAACTTTTCGTGAGGTGCAATTCCAAACATTAGAATATTTGTCTAACGTTTGGAGATGCAATCAATAGAAGTTTTGGCTTTTATTATGTTATGTATGATACTTTATTAATTATTGTACGGAGGCTGCTGATACTGTTGCTGGTATTGCTGCTCATTTTGACCACTGAAGAAGTGATTATTATATCGCTCTCCTAAGATGTTCATATTTTTTACCAGAAGATACAGCGCATAAAAATAACCTATTCCACATAAAAAGGCCCCGATGATCATCCATAACAGAATGGTGGTACCGTTCTCGTTGAAGGTAACCCCATAACGAGGAGCATTTTCCTGAAGGCGGTTTCCGACAGAATAATACCATATGTAGCCATAGATACCAAAGGTAATGAAAGATAATAAAAATACCAAAAGGTAATTCTGAGTCTCCTTGCCATCACCTTTACATATCTTATTCATGTCATCAGAGTAGGAATACCAGAAAAAAATACTGTAAATACCACAGGTAATAATTGATAGCAATACATAGGTAAGAAAACTACGTTGTTTAATCATGCAAAACCTCCCAAGCACTTATTTTATTCAATAATTCTAGCACTTTTCCTGAGTAGATGTCAATTGATACTACATCATTTGCTGTAAATAATAGTCGATAAATGTAGATTCCAAAGAAGAGTACAATAATGATTGTCCATAGAATGGTTTTCAGATTTTTTTTGACAAAGTCATCAAAGATAAAGAGCAATAGTAGGATCGGAGTAAGAGGGAAGAGAGGATGATAATAAAAGGCCTTTTCAAAGTGGAATAGTAGGGCGGACTCCACTGCTCTTGTCATACCGCACCCGGGGCAGGATATGCCGGTAAATGTTTTGATTAAGCACCCGATGTGGAGTAAGGATAGTACTAGAGATAGGAGAAAGACAAAAGAACATACCTTAAGACGCTCCAGTACAATCCTTTTCGGATTGATGGGAGAATTACTGGTATTCGTGTTCTGGTCACTTGAATATTCGTGATTGGTATTTGTCATAAGGGCCTCGATCTGAACAATAGCGAAATCTGTCAATTCCTATATAATAATCATATCATACTATAATCATAGGTCGAAAACAAGAGGAAGTAGATGTTGCAAACACGAAATATTTGCATTAATTACGGAAGTAATGGTAGACAAAATGCGAAATCATTGGTATAATTACGTCTATAAATGCACCATAGGTGCACAGTGAATGCATGATACTTGTAAACTATTTACACAGTGAAATGATGGAGGTAATGAAATGATTAAAGGTGGAAGCTTACCCAATATTCCATGGCAGGACCGCCCTGAAGGATGCCGGGACATTGTATGGAGATATAGCAATAACCCAATTATTAAACGCGATCAGATACCGAGTGCAAACAGCATCTTTAACAGTGCGGTAATTCCAAAAGATGGAGCTTTTGTCGGAGTATTTAGAAGTGATGACAGGGCAATGCAACAGCACCTGTTCTTGGGAAAAAGCCAAAACGGTATCGACTGGGATATTGAGCATAATCCCATGCCTTTATTTAACCAGAAGGAGGAGCAGATTGGAGTTGCCTGTGGCTATGATCCCAGAGTATGTCTGATGGAAGACCGTTATATTGTTACCTGGTGTAATAACTACCATGGACCGACCATTGGTGTGGCCTATTCCTATGATTTTAAGAAGTTTTACCAATTAGAGAATGCGTTCTTACCTTTTAATCGTAATGGAGTAATGTTTCCGAGAAAATTAGGCGATAAATATATGATGTTCTCCCGCCCTAGTGATAATGGACACACACCCTTCGGTGATATGTATCTCAGCCAAAGTTTTGATCTGGAACATTGGGGCTATCATCGCTTTGTAATGAAGGCTGAGGGCTGGGCCTGGACTAAGGTTGGGGCAGGACCGATTCCGATTGAAACAGAGGAAGGCTGGTTGTTAATATTCCACGGTGTAGGAACTACCTGTAACGGTATGATTTATTCCATGGGTGCAGCTATCCTTGATATTGATGAACCCTGGAAGGTAAAATACAGATGTAAGCCTTTCATTTTCCATCCGACGGAGTTATATGAATGTGTCGGTGATGTTCCGAATGTGACGTTCCCTTGCGCAACCCTTCAGGATGCCGTGACCGGCAGAATTGCAATCTACTATGGAGCTGCAGACACTGTAGTTGCACTAGCTTTCACCCAAGTGGATGAATTGGTTAGATATATTAAAGATAACGCTTTGTAAGATCAGAGAGCTTTCCGATGGTTTAGCACTTAACATGGCTAACCACTTAGGAAAGCTCTTTTTCTTGACATGACAGGTCCGATAAAGTATGATGAAAATATGGTTATTGTACTGTTTTACAAAGGAGATTTTGAATGAGGTTAATTTCACTGTCAATGATAAAGCCGGATATGAAATTGGCGAAAGCAATCTATCACAATGATTGTTTGATTCTTCGCGCCGGTGTCATGGACCTTCAGCGGTTTGCAATCAGTCTAAAAAACCTTGGAATAGAGTATGTGTATATCGATGATGCCTTCAGTGACGGAATAGAGATACCGGATGCAATTTCTGAAGAGACACGAGTTAATTGTAAGAGAATACTTCGTCAGACCTTGGAGGAATTTGAAGCAAAAACTGTGGTGGATCTGACAGAGATGTCCGATAGTATACATAATATTATTGATGAAATACTTGCTAATCCGGATATTCAGATTAGTTTAAATGATATTAGTGCTGCAGATGAGTATACATTTACCCATTCTGTTAGTACGACAGTTTATTCCCTGCTGATTGCTAATAAACTTGGTTATAACAAACAAATGATGGAACGGCTGGCGGCAGGTGCCCTGCTGCATGATATAGGAAAAATTATATTAGATCATAAAATCCTAAATAAAAAAGGTGGGCTGTCACCTGAAGAATTTGAGCATGTGAAGCTGCATACAACGCTAGGCTATGACATGTTGAAGAAATGTCTAGGCCTTACTGAGTTATCCAGAATTATTTCTCTTCAGCATCACGAGAGAATGGATGGCTCCGGTTATCCGATGGGTTGCCTGGCTGGTGAACTTCATGAATTCGGTCGGATTGTTGCTCTCGCTGATGTATACGATGCTCTGGTAACGGATCGCTGTTATCGTAAAAAATGGAGTTCCAATAATGCTGTGAATTATTTGGTGGAACATGCAGAGACCAAATTCGATCTGAAATTGGTATCCATTTTAATAAAGCAGATAGCGATCTATCCAAATGGTTCAATGGTCCGCTTATCTACCAAAGAGGTCGGAATAGTGAAGGAACAGAATAAGAATTTTCCTTTACGTCCTATGATACGAGTGATCAGTGATGAGAATGGGAGTGAAATCACTCCTTACGAGCTTGACCTTATGAAAGTTTTACACATCACGATTATTGAATCAGAGCTTGAGATGGAGTTTAGTCAGTTTACATGATCTCCGATTATAAATGAATATTAAGTGGTAACTTATTATAATAATGTTTATATAAAAGGCTGTGTAGCCATTAACACCTCGTGTGTTAAATGGTTACACAGCCTTTTTGATTGGTGCGGTTATACTAGTGATTTAAAATCCAAAATAACTTAATGCATTATGATAAGATATATTTTCAACAATTTCACCTAAGGTTTCATAATCCTGAGGGTATTCCCCAGCCTCAACCCAGGTTCCAAAGAGGTCACAAAGGATCCTGCGGAAGTACTCGTGTCTCGGATAGGATAGGAAGCTTCTGGAATCAGTCAGCATTCCTACAAAACCTGCCAGGAAACCGATATTAGCTAAGGAGGTCAGCTGCTCCGTCATTCCGGGTTTGTGATCATTAAACCACCAAGCGCTGCCATGCTGGATTTTTCCGATTGCTGAGGCATCCTGGAAACATCCGATAATAGTGTCAATTGCAGCATTATCCGAAGGATTCAAACTATAAATAATGGTCTTGGGCAGGCTGTCTGCAGTATGTAATGCATTAAGCAGATCTGCCATCTGTTCCGAAGGTGCAAAATTGTTAATGCAGTCATATCCGGTATCCGGTCCCAGACTCTGAAAGGAGGGAGAGTTGTTATCTCTCTTACAACCGTAATGGAGCTGCATTACCCAGTCATGCTCATGATAAGCTTTACCCATGAATAGAAGGAAGGCAGTTTTAAACTGAAGTACCTCTAGATTATTAATAGTTTCTCCATGAAGACGTTTCATAAAGATTGCTTGTATTTCTGTATCGGTAGCAGGAGAATACATGATATAATCCAGACCGTGGTCGGATAGTTTGCAGTTTCTCTCGTGGAAATAAGCCATACGTATTTTTAACGCTGACTGAAGAGTGTCATAGCTGTTTATATCAATTCCGCTAATGTCGGATAATCTCTTAATGTAGTCAAGATAGTCAGGCTTATCAAGGTTCATTGCCTTATCAGGTCGCCAGGCAGGAAGAACTTTTACATCAAAGGAAGGATCCTCAGCTATCGTTGCATGCCATTCCAAGGAGTCGATAGGGTCATCCGTTGTACAGATATGTGTAACATTTGACATCTTAATAATGTTTCGGACACTCATGGAAGGGTCTGCTAATCTTGCATTGCAGATATTCCAAACTTCCTCAGCTGTTTTCTTGTTCAAAAAACCATTGAAGCCAAAATAACGCTGAAGCTCCAGATGACTCCAATGATAAAGAGGATTTCCGATACACTTTGATAAGGTTTCTGACCATTTTATGAATTTATCTTTATCCGGTGCGGACCCGGTGATGTAATACTCCTCAATACCATTTGCTCGCATAAGGCGCCATTTGTAATGATCTCCACCCAGCCATACCTGAGTGATGTTTTCGAACCTTCGGTCCTCTGCGATTTCTCTTGGATTGATGTGGCAATGATAGTCGATGATAGGTAACTGTTTGGCATACTCGTGGTATAAGGTTTTGGCGGTATCGGTTGTTAGAAGAAAATCTTGGTCTAAGAATTGTTTCATAGTAACATCTCCAATCTCTATCATTAGAAACGGGTAGTCTCCCGTTTTATAATCTCAGCTGAAAATACGGTTTTTAACGGGACTTCCTGACCTCGGAATACACCCATCATTGTGGAAATACAGTTGTTGCATACTGCTTCGAGCTTGTTATCGATTGAAGTGAGTTCAGGGTCACTGCAAAGTGCAATAATGGAGTTGTTATAACCGATGATGGATAACTGATCCGGTATGGATAAATTATTCTCTTTCGCGAATTTTAATGCTGCTATTGCAAGACTGTCATCAGAGGTAACGATACCGTCAAAAACCAACCCTTTCCTATGAAGAGCGGTCAAATGATTCTTTACTTCCTTAATACCTGAATTGATGTATTGAATATAGTCTTCTTTTTTCTTTGATTTACTATCTATTTCCACTGCTGCGAGATAACCGGATAATTTTTTATTACCACTGTAGGATTTGGCATTGTATAAATAGAGTACATTCTTACAGCCGCTTGCTTGTAAGGTTTTAGTTGCTTCGTAGGTTGCGTGGTAGTCGTCACAGAGTGCACAGTAGATGTTATCCCCGCCCATAGCACCGTTTACGATCATGATAGGAACTGATTTTGCTGCTTCCTTAATGTAATGGTTCTTATAATCATCTGCTTCAACAAAGTTAGAACCTACTAGTATAATGGCATCAGTACGTTTGGAAAGCAGTAGACTCATATATTTCTGCTTTTCCTCAACCTCATAACCGGTACAGCAAAGTAGTGCATCATAATTATTACGACGGAGCTCCTGTTCAATGAAGAAGATAGCACTTGCTATATAAGGATCAGAAGAATCTGCACACATAATACCGACAGTCTTCATGGTATTCAAACCTAATCCCCTGGCAAATGCATTCGGAGTATAGCCGCATTCCTCAATCACATCAAGTACCTTTTTCTTTGTTTTCTCACTGACATAGGAGTTTCCGTTTATAACCCGCGATACAGTGGCAATGGAAACACCAGCCTTTTCAGAAATATTATATATGTTCATAATTCGGTACCTCGTATATTATAAAATATTATGTCGTTACGAAACAGTTTAAAACAAGTTACATTAAATTACAAGCGCTATTCGTTAAAAGTATGTAAAATTGTATGTAAATGCTTACATAGGAAATTATACAATAAGACTATAAAAATATCAAGTAAAAAGAATAATGGTAGCATAATAAACTAAAATTATTATATGAATGAAACAAAAATAGTAAAAGTGCTAAAAAAAATAAAAAATAGATATTGACGTATTTCAGGTTTGCGAGTAAAATAAAAATGAAAGTACTTACATAGAATTTGACGTAAGAGAGGCATGCAATGAATACTTTAAATAAAAGCATGGTCAAGAAGACCGTAAGACCAATTAAAGTAATACAGTATGGTGAAGGCAACTTCCTTCGCGGATTTGTAGATTACATGCTGGATATCGCTAACGAGAAGAAGGATTTTGATGGGGAGATCGTTCTTGTGAAACCTATCGAATATGGAAGCCTAGAGAATCTTCATAAACAGGATTACCTTTACACCGTGTCCTTAAGAGGGTCTGCCAAGGGTAAAGAACAAGTTACAAATCGAATTGTTACCAGTGTAGCCGGCGCTGTTGATGCTTATCAGGAATATAGCACTTATGCGGAACTGGCAAAAGTAGATACCTTACGATTTGTGGTATCTAATACTACCGAGGCGGGGATTGTATTTGACGAGACGGATTGCTTTGATTTGTGTCCTCCAAGAACATACCCCGGTAAGTTAACCAAATTTCTTTATGAAAGATACTTACATTTCCAAGGAGACATTGCAAAAGGTTTAATTATCCTCCCGGTTGAGCTGATTGATGACAACGGTATCCATCTGAAGGAGACAGTGATCAAGCTGACGAAGCTCTGGCTGCTGGGTGATAGGTTTGAAGCGTGGCTGATGGAAGCTTGTGTTTTCTGTAGTACTCTGGTGGACAGGATCATTACCGGTTTTCCGAAGGATGAGGCAGAAAACCTTTGGAAGAAGTTTGGTTACATTGACAACCTAATTGTTACCGGTGAGCCCTTTGCACTTTGGGTAATTGAAAGTGACAAACCAATTGAACAGGAGCTGCCTTTACGTAATGCTGGGCTTCCGGTGGTTTTTACGGATAATCAGAAGCCATACAAGCAGAGAAAGGTGCGCATCCTAAATGGCGCCCATACCTCATTTTCACTAGCATCCTACCTTGCAGGCAATGATTATGTATTAGAATCGATGCAGGATGAGGATATACATAATTTTATGACAAGAACGATATACGACGAGATTATTCCAACCCTCAATCTGCCCAGGGAAGATTTGCTTTCCTTCGCAGATGCAGTAACGGACCGTTTCCAAAATCCTTTTATTAAGCATTCATTATTATCCATTTCCTTAAACTCTATATCCAAGTGGAAGGCCAGATGTCTGCCAAGTTTACTTGATTATGTGGAGAGGTTCAGGGAGCTGCCTGTTAGGATGACTTTTTCTCTCGCTGCATTGATGGAGTTCTATCGTGCAGTCGAGATCAGAGACGGGGCACTGATTGGACATCGTAGCGGGGCAGAATATCCGATTATGGATGATAAAGAGGTACTGGAGTTCTTCTTAGAGAATTCAGGGAAGGATACCCTGACGTTTGTTGTTAATTTCTTATCAAACAAACTGTTTTGGGACCAGGATTTGACAAATATTCCTGGACTTCAAGAACGGTTAATTAAGCATCTTGATGACATCAGAAACATTGGAATTAGGGAAGCAATCAGAACACTTCAAAACCAATAGTATGTTATAGATGAATGCGAAACTCAAAACTATGGCAATTTTACATACAATGATACAATTCCTGAGCGAAATTTGCGTGGAATCAGCATGGAGCGAAGGAATTCGTATCATTGTATGTGAAATTAATTAATAGATATCGTTTCGCAATTATCTAAGAAGTGTGTTATCAAAGGAGGAATCCGGAATGCAGGATGTAATAAAAATCCATGAACTGGATAATATTGCAGTTGCCTTGAATGCTTTGGCAGCCAGACAAGAGGTAACGATAAATTCTGAGAGGTTCATAATAACCCAGGAGATACCGGCCGGACATAAATTCGCTCTAGTAAGTATTGAGGCAGGATGTGATGTTATCAAATATGGTTATTCCATTGGTAAAGCCACTGCGCCGATTGAAAAGGGAGAATGGGTACATACACATAATGTTAAGACTGGGCTGGGAGATATGTTGGGATATAGTTACCAGCCGGAACAATCTAAGTTGGTAGGAACAGTCGTAAAGGAAGAAGACGGAACGGCTGATCAGTTAGAGGGTTATTTTAACGGTTTCAAAAGAGAGAATGGCACGGTTGGTATCAGGAATGAGATCTTTATTATTCCCACAGTCGGATGTGTAAATGATGTTGCAAGGCTGTTGGAGAAACAGGGGAAGCAATACCTGACGGAGGACATCGAAGAGCTGGTAGCATTCACTCATCCATATGGCTGTTCTCAACTTGGGGATGACCAAAAAAGTACCCAAAAAATCTTGGGAGGACTGATAGATCATCCAAATGCTGCAGGGGTATTAGTTCTGGGACTTGGTTGCGAGAATAATAACATTGATGAAATGAAGAAACAGTTAGGAACCTACAGGGAAGATAGGGTGAAATTCCTGGTATGTCAGGATATTGATGATGAAATTGATCAGGGAATCAGACTAATAAAAGAATTGGTCAAATATGCTTCCCGTTATAAGAGAGAAAAAATTCCGGTAAGTGAGTTGATAATCGGACTGAAATGCGGAGGTTCCGATGGATTTTCTGGAATTACTGCCAATCCGCTGGTAGGAGCTTTCTCTGATCTTCTGATAGCGAATGGCGGAACAACCATACTGACAGAGGTTCCGGAGATGTTCGGAGCCGAGACAATCCTGATGAACCGATGTGCTAACAGAATTCTGTTTGATAAGACAGTTTCATTAATTAATGATTTTAAGAAGTACTACATGGATTATGGACAGCCGATTTATGAAAATCCTTCTCCGGGAAATAAAACGGGCGGAATTTCCACATTGGAAGATAAATCCTTGGGATGTACTCAGAAATCGGGAAGCTCACAGATAACAGGAATTCTTGGATATGGGGAACGAGTTAATAATAAGGGTTTACTCCTCTTAAGTTCACCGGGGAATGATCTCGTAGCATCCACTGCCCTTGCTGCCGCAGGAGCACATATTATCCTATTTACGACTGGACGTGGAACACCCTTTGGAGCACCGGTGCCTACCATAAAGATCTCCAGTAACAGCACTTTAGCTGAGAAGAAAAAGGATTGGATTGATTTTAACGCAGGAAGCCTTCTTGAGGTTAAATCTTTAGCCGGACTATCAAAAGAGCTATATCGGAAGGTGATTGAAGTTGCTTCCGGTCAGAAAGTAAAAAGCGAGGAATGCGGATATCATGATCTCGCAATATTTAAACAGGGTGTAACCTTGTAATACTACTTTGATTTTTATTCATAGCAGGCGAACGAAATCAGCTTGTATATGAACATAAAAATAATAAACATTTAAAAGGAGAGAGTGAAATGAAAAAAATCATATCATTATTATTAGCAATGGTTATGGTATTTTCCTTAGCAGCATGCAAGAATAAGGATAACGAAACCGAACCAACCGATACCACTGCTACAGATCAAGCAGAAGCTACAGAGGCACCTGAAGTAGTAGAGGCTCAGCCAACAGAAGCAGCTGTTGTTCCGGCTGAGCAGGAACCCGTAACAATTACGTTCTCCTGGTGGGGCGGAGATACAAGACATGAAGCTACATTAAAAGCAGTAGAGAAATTTATGGAGACATATCCATATATTACTGTAGAAAGCCAGTACGGTGCTTGGACTGATTGGGAGACCAATATGGCGACAGCCTTTGCTACACAGACAGCTCCCGATGTTAATCAGATTAACTGGAACTGGATTACTTCCTTCAGTTCTGATGGAAGTGCCTTCATGGATCTGACCCAATTTTCCGATACGATTAATATGACTGGATATGCTCAATCAGCTTTAGACCAATGTAATTTAGCTGGTGAATTACAGGCTATTCCGGTATCTATGACAGGTAGAATTTTATACTGGAACAAGACTACCTTTGATAATGCAGGTATTGCAACTCCTACCTCCTTAGCAGAATTAATGGCAGCAGGAGAGTCCTTTCAGAGTGTATTAGGCGATGAGTATTATCCTCTTGCCTTAGGTGAATACGACAGAATGATATTTATGGTTTATTATCTAGAGTCAGTTTATGGCAAGGCTTGGGTTGTTGATGGCGCATTGAATTATACAGCCGGAGAAATCCAAAAAGGTTTGGAGTTTATTAAATCCTTGGAGGATGCTCATGTAATTCCTTCGATTGCAACCATCGACGGCGACGGTGCAGACTCCCTTGACAAGAACCCGAAATGGATGGAGGGAAAATATGCAGGTATCTTTGAGTGGGATTCCTCAGCATCTAAATTCAAGGATGCTTTAGCAGAGGGACAGGAATTTATAGTAGGCGAATACTTCAAAGATTTTGGTACGTACCAGGGCGGATATTCCAAGGTTTCCTTAGCATTTGCTATCTCTGAGACAGCAGCAAATCCGAAGGAATGTGCTATGCTGATCAATTTCTTGCTAGATGAAGTAGCTGGTGTTGAGATTATGGCCGCTGAAAGAGGAATTCCGTTGAATCAGAACGCTTTACAGATTTGTAAAGACAAAGGACTTTTAAATGAGCTGGTGGCTGAAGCGAATGGCAAGATCTTATCCTGGGTTTCTTACCCACTTGATCCTAAATTCGAGGATGCTTCCCTTAAGAGCGATCCCGACGGTGTATATTATGATGCACAGGGTGGCTTAAGTTATGGTGATTATTCAGTAGAAGATGCGGCAGAAGCTTTAATCGAAGGTATCAATGCTGCATTAGCAAATTAATGCAAAAAGTATTATAATTAGATAGCAGTAAATTAAGGAGGCTGGTTTAAAGGATGCGTTCCACCTTTGAACCAGCCTTATATAAAAGAGAGACAGTGTGAAAGAAAACCTCTTTCATAAAGCGAATTAATTCGATTTGTGAAAAGCCACTGAGGTGTCTTTTCCTTCTGTTTTTGAGCCGCCGTAAAGCGGCGGAATGGAGACTGAACAGATGAACCAAATGATCATACCCGAATTTATAAGATCATATCTGAGCAATTATCATAATTACCGGGATTTTTGGAATTATGAGGATGGATGTGTTCTGATCGGTTGCGTAAGGCTATATCGAGCAACCGGGAATATGTATTATAAGGATTTTGTATTGAGCTATATGGAAGCTTTTATTGGCTCGGAGGGCAGTATTCGGACCTTTGATAAAGAGAAATACAATATAGATAGTATTAATTCTGGTAAGGTCCTGTTCTTTTTGTATGAAGAAACGAAGGAGGAGAAATACCTAAAGGCAATTGATACGGTACTAGATCAGCTAAAGACCCACCCAAGGACGAGGTGTGGTAACTTCTGGCACAAGAACATCTACCCTAATCAGATCTGGCTTGATGGGCTTTATATGGCACAACCCTTCTACATGGCTTATGAGACAAAATTGGGCAGCAAAGAAGGGTATAACGATATTATTAATCAGTTTGAAAATGTAAGAAAGTACCTGTATAATAATGGCAAAGAGCTATATTATCATGCGTTCGATGAAGCGAGGATTCAAAAATGGGCAGACAAAAAGACGGGGCAATCTCCGAATTTTTGGTTAAGATCCATGGGTTGGTATTTGATGGCTTTGGTAGACACGTTAGAGGAAATGTCAATTGAGATTTTTGAACATTACAAGACCATAACTGGACTATATAAAGAAGCAATTAATGGAATATTAAAATACCAGGATAAAGAAAGTAAATTATTTTATCAATTAATTGATAAAGCTGACATAGAAGGTAATTATTTAGAGACATCCGGAACCGCAATGATAGCTTATTCTATTATGAAAGCATGTCGCATAGGTGTACTACAAGAGGAAAAATATCTGATAGCGGGTGAGGGTATCTTTGAAAGGTTAGTGGAGCAGAAGCTGGTAGAGAAGGATGGAAAACTACATTTATGCGGAATTTGTTCCGTAGCAGGTCTTGGTCCTGGGGAAGAAAGGGATGGAAGCATGGAATATTATCTATCTGAGAAAGTTGTTTGTGACGATCCGAAGGGAGTCGGCTCATTCATGATGGCTTATGCTGAGTGGCTTAGGAAAGGAAAATAGGATGTCTTGCAAGGCATCGGAGGAGGTTATTATGGCGAAGAAAAATAAGTTAGAAGCTGTGCAGGTCCTCGAAAATCAAAACAGCCTCAAGAAAATCTGTAGACGCAATATAGGGTTCTTCTTTATTATTCCTTGGTTAGTCGGATTCATGGTATTTAAACTGTATCCCTTTGGTTCTTCCTTGGTTTACAGTTTTACTGATTACCAATTATTCGATGGGATTAAGGAAGTCGGTTTTCTCAACTACATTGATATCTTCACAACCAATAAAATCATGAAAGCGTTTCAGGTAACCTTTAAATATGCGTTCATAACAGTGCCACTTAAGCTGGCAGTTTCATTATTCATAGCATACATATTGAATTTTAAAATCAAAGGAGTCAACCTGTTCCGTACGGCCTATTATATTCCGTCCATCCTGGGCGGCTCAGTAGCAATCGCCGTATTATGGAGAGCAGTCTTCCGTGATGACGGATTACTCAATGCTGTACTCAGTTTTATTGGTTTGGAAGGACCGCATTGGCTCAGTGATCCTAACTATTCTCTGTTCGTAATCTGTTTGTTAAGAGTATGGCAGTTCGGATCGGCGATGGTAATTTTCTTAGCAGCCCTGAAGGGTGTACCACAGGATCTGTATGAAGCAGCAGCAATTGATGGTGCCGGGAAATGGAAGCAATTCTTCAAGGTAACTGTCCCAATTATTACACCAGTTATTTTCTATAACTTAGTAACACAGATATGCCAGGCGTTCCAGGAATTTAATGGACCATATATCATTACCCAGGGCGGACCAAGAAATTCTACCACCTTGATTTCCTTATTAGTCTATAACAATGCCTTTAAGACTTATGAAATGGGCTTGGCAAGTGCCATGGCATGGATCATGTTTATCATCGTAATGACATTTACTATTATCGCATTCATCAGCCAGAAGCATTGGGTTTATTATGACGATGAAGGAAAATAAAACGTTATTATTAATTTCCCCTTAAAATCATGGCCGGGTATGGCAGATTGGAGAATATTATGATATATGGAAAAAAACGAGTAGTAAGCTCAATCATACGATATACCGTCTTAGCCCTCGTCGGAATAATCATGGTGTATCCGCTTTTATGGATGATCAGCGCTACCTTTAAATTAAATAATGAGATTTTCAGTACTATCAGTTTGATACCAAAGAAATTTACTTTCGATGGTTATATCAATGCAATGAAAAGCTATAGCGGTGACATCGATATCGTCAAAGCAATGGTTAATACCTACAAATACGTTATACCGAAGGTTGTATTTACCATAATTTCAGCAACAGTAACTGCATATGGGTTTGGACGCTTTCGCTTTAGAGGACGTAACTTGCTCTTTGCTATCTTGATGTCAACCTTATTTCTACCTCAGGTTGTTCTGAATGTACCTCAATATATTCTTTTTAACAAGTTCGGATGGATTGATTCAGCTCTTTATCTGCCAATGATCATACCGACACTGTTTGCAGTAGATACCTATTTTGTTTTCATGCTGATCCAGTTCATGAGGAATATTCCGAAGGAAATGGAGGAAGCTGCCAAGATTGATGGATGTAATGTAGTACAGATACTTGTGAAAATTATTTCTCCGCTGTTGAAACCTGCGATTGTATCCTGTGCATTGTTTCAGTTTATGTGGTCCTCCAACGACTTTATGGGACCGTTGCTCTATGTTAAAACACCGGCCAATTACCCGGCAGCTATCTTTGTAAAACTATCAATGGATGCAGATTCCGGATTTGAATGGAATCGAGTATTAGCAGTATCCTTGATTTCAATTATTCCATCTCTGATTGTATTCTTTGCAGCACAGAGAACCTTCGTGGAGGGTATTTCGGCCGGCGGTGTGAAGGGTTAAGCTATAATGGAGGTACTCAGATGAAGCTCAGGAATTTATTAGTAACTTCTAGGAATGCTGTAATTGAGATTGAAGATGGTGGTATCTATTACACCAAGGAGCCATATCAGTTAAGCATCAACGGAATCTATAATTTTACTACGGATCGGGTGATTTCCTCCATACCTGACTTGAAGCCGGATACGGTTTATACAATAAAGGTAAGTGCATCAACCGGTGCTTATGAAGAGATAACGATTATTACGGAACATGAATTTGTTACCTTAAATGTCAGGAATTTTGGTGCTAAGGGAGATGGTATTACAAATGATTCCCAGTTTATCCAGGCAGCAATCATGGCTTGTCCGAAGGAAGGAAGAGTTCTGATACCTAAGGGTACTTACCTGATTACCAGCCTTTTCTTAAAAAGTGATTTAAAGCTGGAGCTTGCAGAGGGTGCTGTACTTCAGGCGGAGACGGATAGAAATCTTTATCCGATCTACCCGGGATTAATTGAAAGTAATGATGAAACCTCAGAATATAATCTGGGTACCTGGGAAGGGAATCCCCTGCCGATGTATACCGGTATTATCACCGGAGTGAATGTAGAAAATGTGATTATCTATGGAACCGGAACTATTGATGGAAGAGCCGGGCTTTCTGACTGGTGGGTAAGCCCAAAGGAAAAGAGAGGTGCCTATCGTCCAAGATTATTGTTCTTGAACCATTGTAATAAGATAACGATACAGGGGATTCACTTTGTGAATAGTCCTTCCTGGACCATTCATCCTTATTTTAGTACGAATTTAGCGTTTTACGATCTTCAGATACTGAATCCTCACGATTCACCAAATACGGATGGTCTTGATCCGGAATCCTGTGATCATGTTGTAATCATGGGTATCCGGTTTTCACTTGGAGATGATTGTATCGCTATTAAGTCTGGGAAGATCTATATGGGTAGAAAATATAAAGTTCCCTGCCGTAATATCATAATACATCAATGCTATATGGAGAATGGACATGGTGCAGTTACCATTGGGAGTGAGATGGCAGGTGGAGTGAGACAGGTTCAGGTATCGGATTGTATCTTCAGGAATACCGACAGAGGGCTTCGAATCAAGACACGGCGGGGCCGAGGGAAAGACGCCATTATCAAAGACATTACCTTTCAACGGATCGAGATGGATCATGTTATGACACCTTTTGTGGTGAATTGCTTTTACCATTGTGATCCGGATGGCAAGACGGAATATGTATGGTCCAAGGAGGAGCTTCCGGTAGATGATCGTACTCCAATAGTAGAGGAGCTTAATTTCTCGGATATTAATTGTAAGAACTGCCATGTTGCAGCAGCATATTTCTATGGATTACCGGAACAAAAAATTAAGAGAATCAGCATGAATCATATTACGTTCCACTATGCGGATAACGCCAAGAGTGATATTCCGGACATGATGGATGGATGCGAACCCTGTTCAAAAAAGGGGATGTTCGCTGCCAATGTAGAAAGCCTTGAATTACATAAGGTATCCATTGAAGGACAGGATGGAGAAGCTTATATCCTGCAGGATATTGATAATTTAGTCAAGGGCGAGTGAATTCATAAATAATATAGATTGAAACGTTACAGATTAATATCGTTAAAGATACGCGGAGTTTCTATTGATGATTTATAACGATAATTATGATGTGCTCTGATATGGATATTAATATTTGTATGAAGGGTTGGTAACCGGATGCAATTAGGAATGAGATTACACGATACCCTGCCGTTATCTCTTGAAGAAAGACTGGGGATTATAAAAGAGCAAGGATTTACCTGCGCTCATGTAGCATTAACGAAGGTGATCGGAGAACATCCCATAACGGATGACTCTCTGACACCGGACTTTGCAATGTACTTAACAAAGCTATTTCATAAATATGGGATAGACTTTGCGGTACTGGGATGTTACCTTAATCTGGCTCATCCGGATCCCAAAGAGCTGAAGAAGATTACGGACACCTATTTAACTAATATACGTTTTGCTTCAATTCTTGGCTGTGGGGTTGTGGGTACGGAGACGGGAGCTCCAAATACGGAGTACCGAACAGAACCTGCCTGTAGAACGGAAGAAGCATTACAGATCTTTGTGAAAAATCTAAAGCCGGTTGTTGATTATGCGCAGAAGATGGGAGTTGTCGTTGCTATTGAACCCGTGAGAAATCACATTGTCTATGATGCGAAGAGAGCCAGACGGGTACTGGATGAGATTAATTCTCCGAATTTGCAGATTATCTTTGATCCTGTTAACCTCCTTGGTATGGATAATTATAAAGAGCAATCGGAAGTAATTCTAGATACCCTCTAACTGCTTGGTAAAGATATTGCAGTGATTCATATGAAGGATTTTATGATAGACGATAATATCTTTAAATCTACAGCAGCCGGTTGCGGTAATCTGGATTATGATCCGATTCTTCAATTCATAAAATCAAGAAAACCTTATATTCACTGCATCTTAGAAGATACAAAGCCTGACAATGCTTTCGGTGCGAAAGAGTATATAGAAAGCAAGTATCGGGATATCAAATTCTAGGTTCTCGATAATACAATAAAAGAGCTCCTTATTAGCTTGATCTGAGGTAGAAGGTGAGATGAATATCCAACCTAATAGTTCGTTCAAGCATAAGGAGCTCTTCTTTTATGAAAAATTATAGTATCAATATTCTTACATATTGGCTTTCACTGTTCGTAATTTTATCCTTGCATTAGCTGGAATACTGATTACTTGTTGCAAAGGAATCCAGATTAGTGATGCAAGAATAAAGTCTACGGAGCTGTGGATTACTGTTCCGGCACCAACCAGACCAAGCACAACTACAACGTAATTCGCAGTGGACTGTCCTGTAAAATAGAAGGCTGTTGATACAATCACTTCAAATACAGCATGAATTATGGATATACCGAGTACAAAAGGAATCGAAGTTTTTAATGAAAGCAGGATGTTGTTGTTCTTCTTTAATATGAATGCTCCAATCAAGGCAAAGATGATATGTGTTAAAGCTCGGAAAACAACGACTGGAGGGAAAACACCTGCCATTAAAAATCCGAAGGCAGTAACAATTGCTACGAATACAGATACCAAAGGTGAAATAAACATAGCAATAAAGATCGGCACATGACTTGCCAAGGTAAAGGAGGCAGGCTCGATGATTATTTTAAATGGTAAGAACATCGGAATCATAATACCGATAGCACTCAGTAAAGCAGCAATAGTCATTGATTTTATCTTATTTGTTTGATTTGTCATAGTTATTCTACCCTTTCCTATCCAAATTATTTCTTATAACCCAGACATGATAGCTGTCTTGTCAGCTGTAATTATACCTGACAATACAAGGAAAGTCAACATACATATTGCGCAAACTTAGATATCAATTTATTATAATTCATAGCAAATTAGATAAACTAACTACTGGAAATTTTCAGGCTTATCAACATACCATTCCGTATATCCACAGGCAGGGCATACATAAGGGATTAAAGGACTGCTATTTTCAGTAAAAGACTTATCATTCAATTTGACCGCGATAAATGTAGCACCGCCATATACAATACTCTTCGTTAATCTGTCATTACACTTTGGACATAAATGCTCCATAAAAACCTCCCTTTTAAATCGATTCGAAGGGGAACTTAAACGGAAGATTAAATTTGTCGCGGATAGCCATAAATTCCTTCTGTACAGCTTCTCCGATGGGAACGCCCTTATCCTTACGCTCTAACCAGGTAAGATATTCCTTCTCGCCGGCAGTATAGATGCGATCTTCTCCCGGAGCCAGCTTTGAAGCACGTAACTCACGGAGGATATCACCGGTTGTTTTCTTGAAACTTTCTAAACCCATGAAAGCTTCCGGATCAATAGCAATGAAGAAATGACCCAGATGGTAAGGTACTTTCTCGCCTTGCTCACCGATGCCGGTCAATAGCTTCAGATAATTACCAGCTTGTAAAGCAGCGGATAGAATTTCAACAACAGTAGCATAGCCATACCCTTTATATCCGGCAAGCTCTTCGCCGATACCGCCAAGAGGTGCGAGAGCGGCAGTACCTTTTGTTAAATCAGTGAGAATCTGTTTGCTGTCAGTCATTGCAGAACCATCCTGTCCGATTACCATACCTTTCGGGGTATCTTGACCGGAGCGGGCGTAATATTCAATCTTTCCTCTCTGGGTGATGCTGGTAGCACAGTCCAGTACAAAAGGGAATTCCTCATCCGTGGGCATTCCAAAGGTCAAAGGATTAGTTCCTAACATATTCTCAACACCGAAGGTAGGGGCAATGGATGGACGGGCATTCGTACCGGTGATACCGATTAATCCCTGCTTTGTTGCCATCGTTGCGTAATAACCGGCTATTCCGTAATGTGTTGAGTTGCGGGCTGCTACCATACCCATTCCATATTTCTTCGCTTTGTCTATCGCCATTTGCATGGCTTTATAGCCAGCGATCATTCCCATTCCGTCGTGTCCATCAACGACAGCGGTGGTAGGGGTTTCCCTGATTATCTCAAATTCTGTTACTGGTTTTTGGATACCTTCCTCAAGACGGTCAATATAGATAGCCTTAAATCGGTTGCAACCATGACTTTCAATTCCTCTACGATCACTTTCCATCAAAACATCAGAACAAATTAGTGCTTCTTCATGAGGGACCCCCATTTTCTCGAAGGTGGCAGTCATAAAATCACCCACCAGTTCCCATGAAATATAAGGCCGAGTTTCCATTAATCATTCCTCCTAATATTATATTTACGTGGAGCTTGATGTATCAGTTATATTATACTGTATCTAAAACAGGATAAGCAATACATCAATTTTAGAACTGTAAATAAATTCAAGATTTGCATAGTAATAATTAAGAGCTGCTCACTATAATTTTGAGTTAATTGCTTATAGCGAGGTAACACAATACAATTATTTCAATTAGAATGATTACTTATTTCGACAGGATTAGACTTGAATTGAAAAAAGACTACTGCAAAAATCAAGTTTTGTCGTAGTCTTTTTTTATGTAACCTATTCTATTTTTATGATACATTAACTCTTCCGTCCTGACGGTTGGTATCTATCTTCACCGTCTCGATGTGGAATCGAATAAAGAAAACAGTAAATAAGATAATACAGAATCCGATGATATTAAGTATCTGCTGTGCATAAATTTTCTGACCCAATAGGGATAAAGATAGGGACTGAAAATGACTAAGTAAAAATCCACCCAGTATGGATACCAGGAAACCAAAAATCCCACAGATGGAGGAGGTTATAGTAAGCCAAATCATACGTTTTTCACTTCTATAAAAATCAAGCTGGATTCCGAATAAGCCAATACCTACAAATGCCCAGGCAGTAGAGCCTAAGAAAGCGACTAAAATCTGCATAGGATATTTATTGAAAGGCATTGTCAAAGCCATAGACAAAAAGTTTATTGCTAGGGCGAGCATACTGTACCGAAGAACCTTACCCATACCAAATTTATCTGCTAGACGTCCGAGTTTCGGGGTGATATAGATGCGGTACAAATTGAAGATAAATCCAATTACCATAATAAAGGTATATGGTAGATTCAAGTCATTGATTTGATAACTTGCGAAAAATGGGATGCAGATATAAAAACCAAGAGTGAAAAGGCCCACAGTAAAAAAGGCTTTTCTGAATTTACTATCACAGAAGGCTTCTTTTAGTTCTGATAGAATACTCTGAGTTTCTCCTTCGGTCTCGTTTTCCTTTGCTCTTTTCGCTAAACGGCCATGCATCTCTTTTCCGTCTTCATTCATAAAGGAAGTCTTTGGTTCCTTCATCCGGGATAATGAGATTACATTAATCAGGGTTAGAAGGAAGATCACAATACCAATTATGATAAAACCGGTCATGATATTAACTTTCTTGAAGTAGTCTAAAATCATACCACAGATTAACATAACGCTCGAGACAACAAATACAGCCACGGAATCCTTAATGGAAAAGTATTTACCACGCAATCGGCTGGGTACCAGGCTGGCGATCCAGTCCTGGGAAGCGGGAGTTCCAATTTGTACAAAGATCTGTCCGACAAAATACAACAGTACGATGAGGACGGCCTTTGTCATATTATTAATGCCCAGTAAGGGAACCAGATAAAGCAGTGCAAATAGGCTTCGTTGCAGTGCTGTAGCGCAGACTAAGAATTTATATTTTTTGATTTTCTTCAGGTAATTAATTAAGAAGAGCTGCGAGAGTGCAGCAAAGCTGACCAGGGAAGTAATAATTCCGATGTTCGAATCAGAGATACCACTATGAGACATGAGGGTAGCTAAAAAAGTACCACCGGCGAGCTGTATAATGGTTTGGGCAGCTGTATCAGCCGTAGTATAATAAATACGGCTGTTTTTTAGATCCTGTTTGGACTCCGGCAATGCCATAAAATAAATCCTTCGGATCTGTCCCATCATATATCTATGTAAATACGTCAAGTTATTAAACATTATTAAAATTATCCTCCAGATATCTAGCCAAACGAAAAATGAATGAGTACTATTATTATAAGTGATATCGTGGTTCAACTCAATGTGTTATCATATACTACTTCTCATTGATTTCATTGAGTTCCTGTTGTATCCGGTAAATTGTCCAGTCCTCCATGGGCTTGGCACCAAGGGATTTATAAAAACGGATGGAGGGTTCATTCCAGTCTAAACATGCCCATTCCAACCTTCCATAGTTACGATTTTCTACCAGTTTTGATAAAAAGGACAGCATAGCTTTGCCAAAGCCTTTGCCACGCATGGAAGGTATTACATAGAGATCCTCAAGATATATCCCCGGTCGACCAAGGAACGTAGAGAAGTTGTGGAAAAACAGGGCGAAACACACCGGCACCTGTTGATATTCCCCGATGATTACCTCTGCTCTCTTCTGTTCAAAGATAAATTCCTTTAATAACTCCTCGGTAGCAATTACTTGATCCGCCATATGTTCATATTCTGCCAAATCCTTAATAAATTGTAAAACCAGACAAACGTCCTGTGGTTCGGCAAACCTTATTTCAAAATTCTCTATCGTTATCTCGGGTATCATAATCGTATCTCCTGTCAGTAGTAATATAAGGCTATTATAACATTCCTTCTAAAAAAATGTATAGAAGAAAATACCTTTGATTGCCTTGTTTTGTCTGCTTGTGTGTAGGATGCTTTTATCATATAATAGGAATCGGGAAGAATGTTAGTAATATACTAATAATTAAGTCTATAGAACTTAGAATGATAGTTGTAACATAGAAAGAGGATAAGGATGCTGGTACATAATAAGAATTTTAATATCAGACAGATTGCAGATTCCGGGCAATGTTTCCGAATGAATAAAACGGAAGAGAAGGATGATAAACTAAGCTATAGTCTGATTGCCCACGGAAGATATCTTGAGCTTAAACAGGTTGATGCCGAAACAGTGGAATTATCCTGCTCTGAGGAGGAATTCCATCAGATATGGGAGGATTATTTTGATTTAGTTTATGATTATGGAACGCTTGTAATGGAATTAGCACATGGGGTAGATGAATTCCTAAAACAGGCAGCCGAATATGGCAATGGTGTACGTATCCTGAGGCAGGAACCCTTTGAAGCTACAATAAGCTTTATTATATCCCAGAATAAAAATATTCCCGCAATCAGAAGCTGCGTGGAGGCATTATGTTGCCGATATGGAGAAAAAAGGTATATTCAAAGCGGGAAAGAATATTACACATTTCCGACACCGGAGGTCTTGGCGGCTGCAAATAGAGAAGATCTGAGATCTTTAAAAACAGGGTATCGTGATGAATATATTATCCGTGCTGCACAAGCGGTTATCGATGGCAGTATTAATTTTACTGATTTAAAGAACAGCAATTATGAAGATGCTGTCAAAATTTTGAAAGGTGTCCATGGAATAGGTGAGAAGGTTGCAAATTGCATCTCATTATATGGTCTGCACCATATTGAGGGATTTCCGGTAGACGTGTGGATTCTGCGAGTGTTGAAGGACATTTATCAGAATGAATTTGATAAACAGAAATACGCAGGCTTCGCAGGGATTATCCAACAATATATGTTCTATTATTACAGACACCTGAAGGGTGTTTCATAAAAAATACTAAAAAATGGTTTAGTAATAACGTTATTTTATTCATGTGCTTCCATTAAGGTTTGCGTTTGAATGTGATTTAATAGAATAAGTATGACTTACTCAGGAAAAAATAATGAAGGGAAATATTTAATAATTTTCTCTTGTTATGAAGAAAGGTGGGTAAGTATGAGTACTGATAATAAAAATGACAAAAAAGGAATCGAAAGAGAACGAAGAGTGGATCATCTTGTCAATCTTGTAGAAAAACAGACACGTACAGAGCGGCATCTGGAGGAGCACTCGGATATAGCAAGATCTCCTGCAAATATCGATCATGCGAAGTGGGTGAATGAGGAACGCCAGGATGAGATTGATAATTTAAAAAATATTCTGGCTCACGGAGAAAATGTTAATAACGACTATAAAGAAAATACGGAGAAACGTTTACTTTATTCGGAAGGTTACATGAACCACAATGCAGATCATATGGATCCGGAAACCTTCAAAAATGCGAAAGCAAAACAGGAGCATCGGAAAGAGCAGCTGGATCAACTGAAGTAAACGGAAATGACGTTTTAAAAGATTAATTCTTTGATAACACGATATAAGGATTAATATCAATTGTAAAGTTTTAGGTGAAGCAGGGAGTATGATTGCCATTGAACAATCATACTCCCTGAATATTTTACTCCGATTGAATTAGAATATCGGATATTGGAATAGGGGTTAAGGAGTTAATCTTTTTAAGTCTCTCGGGAACAGAGTTGAGTATCGGATATTATTCTGTTCTAATAGCCTGCTTGTAAACCGCTCCAGGCCTAAACCTAGGCCTCCATGGGGAGGAATTCCGTATTTGTGAAGCATCAGATAGCTTTCAAAGGATTCCGGATTCATACCTCGAGAGAGCATCTTCTGTACCTGTAAATCATAATTATGGATACGCTGTCCTCCTGTTGTTATCTCCAAACCGCGAAATAATAAGTCAAAGCTTAAAGTCACTTCTGGGTTTTCTTTATCCTCCATAGCGTAGAAAGGGCGTTTCTTTGTTGGATAGTGGGTAACGAAGACTAATTCACTTCCCGTATTCTTCTTAATCAATTCATATAGCAATTTCTCCTCTTCCGGTTCAAAATCCTCCATATCAGTAATTTCACGATGGTAGGAATCAGATATCAGCTGCTTCGCTTCGTGGAATCTGATTGCAGGAATGGACGTGATCATAGGTATATTAACCTTGAGTAAGGTAAGTTCATGGGAATACTCCCTGTGCAGAAACTCCAAGGTATGGATCAGCATTCTAGTCTCCATCTGCATCAGCTGTTCGAAGCTTTCCAGGTAACCCATCTCAAAGTCAACGCTGATATACTCGTTTAAATGCCTGGAGGTATCATGTTTTTCAGCACGGTAAACTGCTGCAATTTCAAATACTCTTTCATAAACTCCTACCATCATCTGTTTATAGAATTGAGGACTTTGGGCGAGATATGCTTCCCTCCCAAAGTAGTCTAGACGAAAGATGTTCGCTCCGCCTTCAGCACCTGCATAGACAATCTTTGGGGAGTGGATTTCCGTAAACTGCTGTGAGGTCATGAAATCACGAATGCCTCTGCAAATACCCTCCTGGATTTTAAATATAGCGCGTTCTTTTTCATTACGCAGTGTTATCGGGCGGTAGTCAAGCAAGGTTTCTAGGGAAGCTTCAATCGTTTTATTGTTAATCACCACCGGAAGCTCATCCATTGGGGAAGACAGGACTGAAGCCTGCATTAAGCGTAATTCATAACCTTCCTTGGAACGCTCCTCAACAATCACTTCGCCTGTAACTATAACGCAAGCTTCCTCCTTCAGTATCTCCAGGGGGAATTCGGAGAACTCTTCGTTATAGATACACTGCACCATAAGTCTACCTGTTCTAAGAATCACAAATGCAAAACCACTCATATTTCTGATTTTATAAATCGAACCACGCAGTCTGGCAACATTTCCGATACAGTTGCCCAGTTCCCCCGGTTCTGTAAAATTATTATTAATATCTCCATATATATTCAACATAACATAACCTCCTTCAGCTATAAAATATATTAATCTGTTATAAAATAATGACTTTATTTTCTCTTTCCATACTTTCCTGCGGTGCCCCCCACAACGCATAATTTAGTAACCTGAAACTACGTAAATATGGTATTTTATTTAAGATATTAGTCATTTAATACCTGGACCGAAAATATTGGCTATGATATCTGTATGATGGCGCCTTATTATAGATTGGTCAAATCACTTATGGGATTCGAATATAGTATAGGGCTGAAAAAAAGCATGTTGTAACAATTGACGATTTTTCAATTGTTTACGAACAGAAGTGAGGAGTTTGCGCTTTTTCAGCCCTGATTTACTATATGAGAAACCCATTAGTGAATTCCAACTCTATAATCGAAGCCGGAATGCAGACATCATATGCCTATATTTTCGTAAATTAATTGATATTTAAATCAAATTCCATATCAGGGCAGTTTCCGTTAATAAATCATTGCGTTTTATATTATCTTTTCGGACATAATCTGTATGTCGCATAGTATCACAACCTTTCGGACTTTTTTGGACATAAAAAATCCACACCAGTAAAATATTAACAAATGGAATATTCTACCAATGTGGATTTTATTCAATTCTCCACATAGGCACAAGACGATAAGCACTTGCACCTATGAGCTCAACATTTATATGAAACAAAAATGTGATAATTCATAGCTACAAGCGCTGACGGTCGTTGTCCCTATTCAGATTATTACATGTAATAAATGACATATATTCAACCCGCTTTCTTATTTTTTACAAAGATTAACATAGAATTAACGATGTGTCAACCAAAAATCTAGAAAAATTTTCATGTATTATAGTTTGTGATACTGATTAATCTTATTGGGGTGATACTAGTATCATAGAATATGTATTATCTAGCATTGACTGATGTGATATTTTATACATATAACGTATCGCGAAACTTTGGTGATGCTTTCCTATCAAGAGGTATTGTAGAAGGTAAGTTGTTCCTTTATAATCAGAAGATAGAAGATAGAAGATAGAAGATAGAAGATAGAAGATAGAAGATAGAAGATAGAAGATAGTTGAGTATTAATTGTGTGGTTTTCCCTGACGAATAAAATAAATCGTAGTATGGGAAAATTGATAAAGAATAAAATTTATTACCAGAGAAGGATGATGATAAAAATGAAAAAAAGCGGAGGTAAAGATAAAATGACAGATGTAAAAGGAAAATGGGCATTGATTACCGGGGCCAGTCGAGGTGTTGGTTATGAAATTGCTATCTTTATGGCGCAGTATGGATGTAACCTGGTACTTCATGCAAGAAGCATCGCTCATACAGAAAAGGTTCTTGAAGAAGTGAAAGCATATGGCGTTGAGGCTTATGCTGTTCAAGCGGAGCTCTCCGATATGAATGCCGTAAACCGGATGCTTGATGAGATAGCAGAGAAAGGAACACATATCGATATCCTTTTCAATGACGCTGCAGTACAGATTGCTTACAGACAAGATTACTATAAAACACCGGTAGAAGATTTCACCCAGAGCTTTATGATCAATACCATTGCTCCTGCTATGATCTGCTACCGACTGCTACCAAAGATGATTGAGAAAGGTTTCGGCAGGGTAGTCAATACCACAAGTGGTATTCGTAATGAGCCGGAGCAAGCTGGCTATTCAGCAAGTAAGGCCGCTCTTGACAAATTTACAAAGGATCTGGGATCCAGGTTTGAAGGTACGGATGTCATGATTAACCTGACCGATCCCGGCTGGTGCAGAACTGATCTTGGTGGACCGCATGCTCCAAATGATGTGAAGAGCTGCGTACCAGGTATCGTAGTTGGTGCATTTATAGATGACAAGAAAAGCGGACGTTTTTTTCATGCACAATCCTTTGCCGGTATGACAATTGAAGATGCGGTTAAGAAAGCCTATACCATGGAGTAAATGAACAAAGGTAAATAACGAGAATACCTATCTTTTAGAAATAATGTCAAATAATGTTGCTGCATTATTCGTTGGTATTATGGGGAGGATCATATGGGGAAAATTTTAGTTTATATCTTTGACGAAATGACGGATTGTGAAATTACGTTTATCACGCACCTATTATGCAAAGATGCTGGCAAGGAGATAATTCCTATCTCATATCGTGATGAACAGATAAAAGCAAGTTCCGGGCTTATCTATAAACCGGTCAGATTGATAACAGATGTACTGGAAGAAGATGTGGAAGGATTAATTATTCCGGGTGGATGGAACGGAGAAGTTCAGCCTGAACTGATCCATTTAATTCAAAAATTACATTTTCAAGGTAAATTACTAGGAGGCATCTGCGGTGCCGGTACAATATATTTCGCTATGTCAGGAGTGCTTGCGAATGTAAGATACACCACGGCAGCTACAGAATGGACACAGAGGCATATGCAGGTTTTTGGAGTGCAGGATCCGTTTCCAAGACAGAATTTTGTATCAGCTAGAGTGGTAAGAGATAAGAATATCATTACAGCTCAGGGCATAGCATTTACTGATTTTGCAGTAGAGATATGTGATTGGTTCGGTTTGTTTGGAAATCAACAGGAAAGAGATGAGTTTGTAAAAGAAGTCAAGGGGTTATAAACAACCGTAGAGGATTGATAAAATGGAGGATTTGGTTTAAACCAAATCCTCCTTATCTTATCCTATAAACTTATTACCGATATTAATAACCTTCCTTACGACGTTTGTGACGGAGTGTATGACGTTTTTTCCCGGTCTCCCACTCAGCTCGTTCCGAGGGTGTCTCTAATATCAATTGAGGTACCTCCGTTGGGTTTCCATGCTCATCAAGAGCAACCATTACCAGATATGCCCGGTTAACTACTTTACGAATGCCGGAAAGATCCTCTACATAGGTATCAACCCGTATTTCCATGGAGGAATGTCCGACATAAGTGATACGGCCGATCAGTACCAGGGTGTTGTTGACAAAGGCACCGGACTTAAACTGAAGGTTATCAATGGCAGCAGTGGTCACGTTACATGCGGAGTGACGACGCGCTACGACTCCGGCCACAACGTCAATCCATTGCACCAATTGTCCGCCGAATAACCGGTCAGCACCGTTGATGTGAGAAGGCATAATAATCTGAACTTGTTCTGTTATTGAATCGGATATATGCTTTGGCTCCATAAGAATTCCCTACTTTCTGCCTGGTTGTCTGACTTCTATTGTATACCGAAATAATAATGTTAGCAAGAATAGGTTTTGAAAAACCAACGGGTTAGAAATCAACATTCGTTTTGACAAATACTTCACATGCGATTATAATGGAGACTAAGTTGCGTTTTTAACGGTATAAGTGGCTTATTTAATAATTTACAACGGAGGAAAATAAATTATGGCATTAGTATCAGCAAAAGAAATGCTTACAAAAGCAAAAGAAGGTAAATATGCAGTTGGTCAGTTCAATATCAATAACTTAGAGTGGACAAAAGCGATTTTATTAGCTGCAGAAGAAATGAAATCACCAGTTATTCTCGGAGTTTCAGAAGGCGCTGGAAAATATATGTGCGGATATAAGACTGTTGTTGGAATGGTTAATGGTATGTTAGAGGAGTTAAAGATAACAGTTCCTGTGGCACTTCATCTGGATCACGGCAGCTATGATGGTGCAAAAGCATGTATCGAGGCTGGATTTTCTTCCGTTATGTTTGATGGATCCCATTATCCGATTGCTGAGAATATTGAGAAAACTACGGAATTAGTGACTATCTGTGAGAGCAAAGGAATTTCCATAGAAGCTGAGGTAGGTTCCATTGGCGGTGAGGAAGATGGCGTAGTAGGAGCAGGTGAATGTGCTGATGCTGACGAATGCAAAGCAATCGCTGATCTCGGTGTTACCATGCTCGCAGCAGGAATTGGTAATATTCATGGTAAATATCCTGCGAACTGGACTGGACTCAGCTTTGAGACTCTGGATGCTGTTCAGCAGAAGACCGGTGACATGCCATTAGTACTTCATGGAGGTACCGGTATACCGGAGGAAATGATTAAGAAGGCGATTTCTCTTGGAGTAGCTAAAATTAACGTTAACACTGAGTGCCAATTAGCGTTCCAGGAAGCTACCCGTAAATACATCGAAGAGGGAAAAGATTTAACAAGCAAAGGCTTTGATCCCCGAAAGTTATTAGCACCTGGTTTTGAAGCAATTAAAGCAACGGTGAAAGGTAAGATTGAATTATTCGGATCAGTTGGTAAAGCATAAGAAGTATCTATGCACAAATAGACTAGAAATCATAAACATGTGTAAAAGCAGCCGAATAGGCTGCTTTTACTTATATAAAGTATCTTTTTTGCAGTTACTTAAAATAGTAAAGATTTAATTATAAAAATTATTAAAAATATCTTCTTATATAAAAGTTTTATGGTATAATAGACATGGTTAAATCTTACAACCAAACAGTTATGAAAAATACAGTAAACGGAAAGGATGAATTATTATGGCATTAGTTACAACCACAGAGATGTTTCAGAAAGCATATGCCGGAGGCTATGCGATTGGTGCTTTTAACGTAAACAACATGGAGATCATCCAAGGTATTACAGAAGCCGCAAAGGAAGAAAATTCAGCACTTATTTTACAGGTATCAGCTGGAGCCAGAAAGTATGCTAAACATGCTTATCTTACAAAACTGGTTGAGGCAGCTTTAATTGATACAGACCTTCCGATCGCTCTGCACTTAGATCATGGCGATGACTTTGAGATTTGCAAGTCATGTATTGATGGTGGTTTCTCATCTGTTATGATTGATGGTTCTAAACATAGCTTTGAAGATAATATTGCTTTAACCAAGAAGGTTGTTGAATATGCTCACGCTCATGGTTGTGTAGTTGAAGGTGAATTAGGTAAGTTGGCAGGTGTTGAGGATGATGTTAATGTTTCTGCAGAAGATGCATCTTATACAAGACCTGATGAAGTGGAAGAGTTTGTTACCCGTACGGGCGTTGACTCCTTAGCAATCGCTATCGGTACAAGCCACGGAGCATTCAAGTTTAAACCCGGTCAGAAGCCGAAGCTTCGTTTTGATATTCTTGAAGAAGTAGAAAGAAGACTTCCTAACTTCCCCATCGTATTACATGGTGCTTCCTCTGTTTCTCAGGAATACGTAGAAATTATCAAGAAATACGGCGGCAAGATGGATGATGCTATCGGTATCCCGGAAGATATGTTGAGACAAGCGGCTAAGATGGCTGTTTGTAAGATTAACATTGACTCCGACTTAAGACTTGCATTTACCGCAGGAATCAGAGAATATATGTCCAATAACCCGAGCCACTTTGACCCTAGACAGTACCTTACTCCAGCAAGAAATAACATTAAGACGGTTGTTAAGCATAAGATCGTTGAGGTACTTGGCTGCTCAGGTTCTGCATTAAAATAATAGATAATATGACAGATTAAGGGAAGGATTGCATATCAATGCGTACCTTCCCTTTTTGCTGTAAAAATATTACGTTGATCGCACCATGGTGCACACTCTTTGTGCTTGCAGCTATTTGAGAATTACCGTGTAGCTACAGCATGCAGGTTAGTGTGAGTTTAGAATAAAGAACATTGTGAAATTAAGTCATCTTCTTTAATTACTTCTAATAGTTCTGTCGGATGGAGCGGCGGGCTATAGATGTATCCTTGTACGATGTCACAATGTTTCGCTCTTAACAGAGTCAGCTGTTCCTCTAGCTCAACACCTTCAGCAACTACTCTAATATTAAGGCTATGTGCTAATTGGATAATGGACTCTGCAATGCAGGAATCCTTTGTGCTGTTACAGATATTATCGATAAAGGACTTGTCAATCTTTAAAGTGTCTATAGGCATCTTCGTTAGATAATTCAGGGAAGAATAGCCGGTTCCGAAGTCATCCAGAGATACCCTTACTCCCAGATCCTGAAGATTATTCAAAAGCTTAGTAGCATCCATAATGGAGGATACCAAAGTACTTTCCGTAATCTCTAATTCCAGATACTCCGGAGGTAATTGAGTTTCCTCAAGTATTTCTGAAAGCATTGCTACAAAACCGGGGCGGTTAATCTGTACAGATGAAATATTAACGGATACTGGTCTTGGTGTTGCACCAAATTCAATTATATTCTTCGTAAAGGTACATGCTTCACGTAATAACCAGGAACTTAATTCGACGATCAGGCCGCTTTCCTCAGCGATTGGTATAAACTCATTTGGAGCAATGTATCCAAGACGCTCATTGTGGATACGCATCAGAGCTTCAAAACCGATTACATTATTGGACTCCAACTCCATCAGTGGTTGGTACTGGATATAGATTTCGTTATTTTCTATGGCATTTCTTAATATATCAATAATCAAGGTATTTCGGCTTAATTCTTCCTCCATCTTAGAATCAAACAGAGTAAATTTGTTCTTGCCGGTATCCTTAGACTTATACATTGCTATATCAGCGTTCTTGATCAGTGAGTTAGGAGACAACCCATTTTCCGGATACATGGATATACCGATACTCATTGAAACATAGATGACTTCTCCGTCCAAATCAAGTGGATTCCTAAATAACTCGATTATTTGGGAAGCAAATTGTACCGCACTTTCCTTCGTAGGAATGTTCTCAAGAAAGATTAGGAATTCATCCCCACCAGCTCTTGCAAGGATACCATCGGTACCTACAACTGAGCTAAGAATCTGTGAAGTCTTAATTAGTAGTGCATCACCATATTCATGGCCAAGAGTATCATTAACAGTCTTGAAATTATCCAGGTCAACAAAGTAAACAGCATGGATTTTATGTTCTATCGGAGAAGATACCAGGACGGCATTGACATAATCAAGGAAAGCCAGTTTGTTAGGTAAATTCGTTAAGGTATCGTGGTAAGCCAGAAACTCAATGTGATCATAATTCGAGCGGAGCTGTTCTTCATTGGATAAGAGCTCTTCGTGCATGGATTCAAGATCTTCATAATTTGTTTTTATAATATGTAACATTTTATTAAAGTTCTTAGATAATTCGCCCAACTCATTATTTGACTTAATATTTGATTGGACCGTCAGATTACCGTCCGATGCTGTTCGCATAGCATCTCGTAAGGATATAATCGGGGTAGAGAATCTCTTGGCAAAAGTGTTGGCTACGAAGGTAATCACAACCAGAAGAACGATACAGACAAAGGTTAAAAGATACAGCAGCATTGTAGTAAGAGATTTAATTTCTGCAGTTGGCTGCATCGCCAGAAGAACCCAGTTAAGTTCGGGTAATACACTATAACCGAATGATTTACTGGAATTATCAAAAAAGTACTCAAAGCTTCCACTTCGTTCAATATCACCTTTGTTATGGACTTTCACAAGTTGAGAAAGTTTTTCTGCATCGATTGTGGTTCCGATCACTAAAGGATCAGCATGATAGATTATCTTACCATCACTATCCAGCAGGATGGCGAAACCACTATTGCCGATTGTAATGGAATGGAGAAAATCATTAAAATATTCAGTATCGATGGTGCTGATTACAAAACCGATTACCTCTTCCGTCTGGGTATCAAGTACAGGAGCTCCGATATCAAGTGTATATATGGTAGTGTCATTCTTTACAAGGGGCTTTACTCCATCAATACCAACCGCTGTAGATTTCGTAGCTGACATATAATTTAAGGTCAGTTCGGAATTGCTTTTTGTTCCGATTAAGGTAGGGTCTGAGCTGCCAATAATCGTATGATTGGTATTATAAAGAGTTATATTAACACAATTATCATAACTGGAACATCGTTCTTCTAACAGCATATTAACAGAAACGGGATCAAAAAAGCCCGCCACATTGCTTTGTTGTGCTGATTTAACCAACTCAGATTGGATAGATAGTAAAGACACCTCAGTACGTTGAGTCTCAATCATCGATTCCAGAGCACTAACACTGGTTTCTGCAGTCTGCCGCAGATTATCGATTGTTACGCGAATCAACCTATTTGTAAGCATACCGTGAGCTAATACAGAAACCAGTATTACGGGTATCATGGATGTAACGATAAGTAGAATTCGCAAAGATTTTTTTATTGACATATTAGTACGACCTCCATGTCGTTTCTGTGCCATATTTTGATTACATAGACATCTCTATTCTACCAATTCTGGCATAGTTATGCAATAAATATTATAGAATCTGTTATTTCGTTGGAAAAACGTATTAAAATACTGTGCACTTTGTACAAGAATAATGAATTTTATGTCGGATTATCACTGGAATATCGTTTCAAGAATCCCTCGTGGTGCATTGGAACCATGAATTATTTCTAAACTGCAGATATTTATGTTGAAAAGATAGGTGTTTAAGGGTATACTTTAAATGTTATAAACAGGACAAAGCTGATAAAATATGGAGAAACTTCCTATTACGATAATATAATCAGCGTGAATTAGGGAAAGTAGGAACTAATAATAATGTACAAAATCATAGCGCAGGATGGTAGGGCAAAAAGCAGTGAGTTTACCACCATCCATGGAACTATACAGACCCCGGTATTTATGAATGTAGGCACAGCAGCGGCTATTAAAGGAGCTGTTTCTACAATGGATCTACAGGAAATCGGAACCCAGGTTGAGTTGTCTAATACTTATCACCTTCATGTAAGACCAGGTGATAAGGTAGTAAAGCAGATGGGTGGACTCCATAAATTCATGGTTTGGGATAAACCGATCTTAACCGATTCCGGTGGCTTCCAGGTGTTTTCATTGTCAGGACTGCGAAAGATTAAGGAAGAGGGAGTGTACTTCAGCTCCCATATCGATGGCCGAAAGATTTTCATGGGTCCCGAAGAGAGCATGCAGATACAATCCAATCTGGCTTCTACCATAGCGATGGCATTTGATGAATGCCCTCCACATCCTGCTACCAGAGAGTATATTCAGGATTCTGTAGACAGGACAACCCGTTGGCTGGAGCGTTGCAAGAAGGAAATGGAACGTTTGAACGGCCTTGAGGATACCATCAATAAGCACCAGATGCTCTTTGGAATTAACCAGGGCGGAACTTTTGAAGATATCCGTATCGAACATGCGAAAAGAATCTCAGAGATGAATCTTGATGGCTATGCACTCGGTGGTTTAGCGGTTGGTGAGAGTCACGATGAGATGTATCGGATTCTTGAGGAGACGGTTCCCTATCTACCCCTCCATAAACCGGTATACCTTATGGGTGTAGGTACACCAGCCAACATATTGGAGGCTGTTGACCGTGGTGTAGATTTCTTCGACTGTGTATATCCGTCACGTAACGGTAGACATGGTAATGCATATACGAGCCACGGCAAGATGAACCTGATGAATGCAAAATATGAAGTTGACGACCGACCGATTGAAGAAGGCTGCGGATGTCCGGCTTGTAAGCATTACAGCAGAGCCTATATCAGACATTTGCTGAAGGCGAAGGAAATGCTCGGAATGCGTTTTTTAGTGCTTCATAACCTCTATTTTTACAACCACATGATGGGAGAAATCAGGGAAGCAATCAAGGAAGGGCGTTACAAAGAATATAAAAAACAGAAACTTGAAGGATTTGTTAGGAGCAACGATTAAGCGAATAACATTGAATTATAGAAAACAAAACAATCAGGAGGTATGAATAATGAATCATTTTATATTATTGGAAGCAGCTGCAGCAACAGGATCATCAGGTAGCTCATGGCTAATCTTAGTTGGCCAGATCGCAGTACTTGGTCTTTTACTTTACTTTATGTTGATCCGTCCACAGAAGAAACAACAGAAGCAGTTACAAGCATTGCTGTCAACACTGGCTGCTGGAGACAGTGTATTAACCTCAAGTGGTATGTACGGTGTAGCTATCGATGTTATGGATGACATCGTAATCGTAGAATTCGGCAATAACAAAAACTGCCGTATTCCTATGAAGAAGAGCGCTATCACAGAGATCGAGAAATCTGGTTCTGAAAAGAACGCGTAACAAAACCATGAAACAGTGAGGCTATCACATGGGTCTTGGTAGGTGGGTCGATGTTTTTCGGATACCTCTACATCGGATTGCATTGTCCGCATCTGAACTGACATAGAAATCGTATGTCGTTCTGATACGTACAATCAGCAATCGATGTAACGGTATACGAAAAACAGTTTCGACTCCCCCTACCCAAGACCCTAGTGATAGCCTTTTTACGTTGTGAATAATTTAATAGATAATAATATTGTATGGTTATCTATAGAATCATAATAAATTGATTTTTATCGCGGTCATAAAAGTAGATAAGTATAATTCATGTCTTATATAAAACAAATCATATACAATAAGATTGAATATGGAACATATTCTGAGGCAACTAAGAATGATTCATATCAGCATAACAAAAACGTTTATTAGGTTAGTACTGGGTATCATGTTAAGAATTGATATCATGTTAAGTCTTGATATCATGTTAAATCTTGATATTATGTTAAATCTAGTAGAATAAATTTTTTAACAAAACAGAAATGTTATAACAGATAGATGCTTGCGAAACTCAAAAGCTGTGACAATTGTAAGTTAAATTAAGTAACTTATATTGTTTCGCAATTAACAAGAATGTTATATCAGATACGACTTACATATAATAATATCTAAATCTTATCTACACAATAATCATGTTTTTAAAGCGTCCCAGCGAAGTACCCACGAGCGATCTTTAAAATCATGCTGGGGGAATCCATGGGATAGGTAGGATTGCACCATACTGAGTGTTTAGTTTACATAGACAGTTCACAGACAGGTTGCAGGTGTGAGGCTGAAGTTTGTGGGGCAGTTGGTATAGTATATGCTGGTTATGTGCAATTCTTAAGCATCGCAGCGAACGATAATATCAGACGTGCGACGATTCGCACGAGCGCAAATGTTTGACGAAAAGGGGCTGACAAGAACATACTGGGTATGTTCTTGTCAGCCCCTTTAAGAAGTTTTTGCGCGTTCTGATATATTCAAGTGAGTGTGATGCTTTAGAAGTGCTAGTAACCAGAATCCAACTATACCAACTTCCCACAAACCTCAGCACTCCATCCGCAACCGTTCCTAGTACCATGTTATAACTAACCAACCAGCAATCAGATAACACCCATGAATTCCCCAGGCCTGATCTTACACCAGCTCGATATGGTACTTCGCCAGCCAGTAGTTCACCTGCAGCAGATATGCAATCAACTGCGGACCTGCCATTAGCTGTCCATACCATGGCTTTCCATGGTCGGACGGTGAGGTTAAGTAGGTTCTTACCTTGTTCACATCTATAAGCGGTCTGAGCGGGGCATTTGGATCAGACAATACATCAAGTAAGCGGTTTCCTAAGAGTTTTTCATATTCTGGATGATAAGTCTTCGGGTAAGGACTCTTCTTCCTATATAAAATTTCATCTGGGATCAGACCCTTACCAGCATCACGCAAGAGACCTTTAACAACACCGTTTGGACATTTCATCTCCCACGGAACGTTCCAGATATATTCTACAATTCGGTGATCAGCGAAGGGAACTCTGGCCTCCAGACCGGAATACATACTGCAGCGGTCCATACGGTCGAGCAATGTTACCATAAACCATTTCAGATTAAGGTATTGGATTTCCCGTTGACGTGCTGCAAATTTTTCTTCCCCGGCCAGTCTGGGAACCTCAGATATGGACTTTTCATATGCAGTCTGAACATAACCATCAAGATCAAGCTTTGATAAGAGGTCATCGGATAGGAGAAGCTTTCGTGTTTCCATATTACTCGACCATGGAAAAGACTTCGCTTCCATCAGTTCCGGTCTATGAAGCCAGGGATATCCGCCAAATATCTCATCTGCACACTCACCGGTCAATGTAACTTTTGTCTGGGCGGATACCTTTTTACAGAAATAGAGTAGAGAGGATTCAACATCCGCCATGTTCGGAAGATCCCTTGCATCAACAGCATTGTATAGGTTATCCGCTAAATCCAGATTATCACATTCAAGATAGGTGTGTTTACTTTTCACGTGATCTACCATAATATCAACATATGGCCGGTCTCTGGAGGGTTGGAACGAGTTCGAGACAAAATTTTTATCGTTATCCTTGAAATCAAAGGAATAGGTTTCAAGCTGTAGGCCTAATTGTTTCAGCTCCTTTGCACAAATGGCTGTTATTAAGCTGGAGTCGACACCTCCGGACAAGAAGGTGCAGATCGGAATATCAGAAATCATCTGCCGTTTGATTGCGTCATAGACTAGATAAGAAGTTTTCTCCACAGTCTCCTTATAGGTATCTTCATGAGGAGCGCTGATCAAAGACCAATAGGGTTTTTCAGATATCCCATTAACATTGAAGGTAAGTATATTTCCTGCTAGCACTTCATGTACATTTTTGAATACTCCCGAACCATAGGACTTCGCTGGACCGAGCCCAAATACTTCGCATAGACCCTCCCTATCAAGTTGGGGCTTCACGCCTGGATATTCAAATATTGCTTTGATTTCCGAAGCAAAGACGATAGTGCCTTCCGTAACTGTATAGAATAAGGGTTTCACTCCAAACTGGTCTCTGGCCAGGACTAAGATATGTGCGCTGTCATCCCATATGGCAAAAGCGAAAATTCCATTCAATTCTTTGATGAATTCCAATCCGAGGGCCATATATCCAATCAAAATTACCTCGGTATCGGTATGTGTTTTAAACAAATATCCCATTCGGATCAGATTATCTCTAAGTTCTGACGTATTATAGAGCTCTCCATTATATATGATAGTATAAGAGCATCCGAATTTCTCTCTTGTAATCGGCTGGTGTCCACGATTTAAATCAATAATGGATAAACGGGTATGAGCGAGGCCTACTTGCTGGCTTAGCAGTTCACCTTTATCGTCAGGGCCGCGGTGTGATAATGCAGATTTCATTCCATCCAGCACTTTATGCCATCTGTTACTTTCTTCTGTATAATCAGCATTCATATTACAAAATCCAGCGATACCACACATAAAACCTCCCACTTGCGCTAAATCACAATAATCAGATTTCTATCTATATAAGAAAGGAGTGCTTCCAATCACGAAAAACCGGAAACCAAAAGTCTTTTTCACAGGTAACCAGTATATCTAAAACGAAGTTTAGAAAATCATTTCGTGATGGAAGCCTCCTTGCTTCCGAATTCATGGAAAACCATTGGATGCTATTGAGGACTAAGAACAAGCGGTTGCAGCTGTCTGCCTTCTAAAGCTTCCTCCAGGGTTGGTATCAGCTGATCAAAATGAGCCACCATGGAGTTGGGTTTTCCTTTATAATTATCCTGACCAAATGGAACAAAATAGACATTTTTCAAATTAATCAGGTAGCCTATGTTTTTTAGATTGTTACTTAATGCATCGTTGGTAGAAATTGCAAATACAGCAGGTTTTCCGTTCCTAAGAAGTCCTTTAGCAGCCATAAGAACGCTTGAGTCAGTAATTGCATTAGCCATTTTTGCCAGTGTATTACCTGTGCAAGGAGCAACTACCACGATATCAAGAAGGTTATTGGGACCTAACTTCTCTGCTTCAACTATGGTCATAATCGGATCATTTCCCGTTATTTCCTTGGCTCTGCGCAGAAAATCCTGAGCATTACCATAACGGGTATCTGTTTCTTGCGTTCGTTCTGAGAAAATAGTAAATACATTAGCATTTTCTTTTACCAGACGTTCTATTTGTGGGAAAACTTTTTCGAAGGTGCAATAGGATCCGGTGAGGGCTACACCCACATTTTTTCCGCTGACAGTCATTTAATCACTTCTTTCTTTCATAAATGCATCAATTTTGGTCACTAAAATATCGGCAGAAGACCTTGGTGATACTTTACCCGGCAGACCAAGGCATAACTTTGCATTGATATTGTGATTTAAAGCGTATTCAAAATCTACTCCTCCCGGAGCGGAGGCTATATCAATGATTGTTACATTTTTACTTACACAAGATAAACATTTCTTATCAAGAACCATGGCAGGTATCGTGTTAAATATAAATTGGCAGCTAGGGATGATATCCTCGATACTACTTAATAAAATAGTACGGTGACCAGCAGCTTCTGCATAAGCGAGGGCATCTTCAGATCGGGCAGCAATAATTACCTCTGCATCCATTGCCTTTAATTTGGCTGCGAGTACCTTGGCACAGCGCCCATACCCTAATACAAGACATCGACTCCCATGAAGATTGATGTAGCTGTTTTTTATCGCCTCCATGATGGTACCTTCCGCAGTTGCTATGGCATTTAAAATGGTGATCTTCTCATCCTTCATAAGATCAAAGAAGGGGATGCCTTTCTGTGCACAGAGATCAACTATCGGGGAGGGAATGATGCCACCGATCAGGATATGGTCTTTCGTCAGGTGCTTCGTAAGCTTAGAAGTATTTAGTTCAAGAGAATCTGCAGATGCAACTGATACATGGTCTCTTGTTAAAGGAATTGGTCCAATGAGTACTTTGCATTGATCAAACAAGTCGTCTGGATTATTAACGGTCGTACAGTTTTCGTGAATAATCGGTTCAATAGTTTTATAAGTAAAGACTGGATAACCCATACTAAGAAAGGCTTCCGCCATATATACCTGGCGCATATCTCCGCCAAATATGCCGAGATTAAATTGATGGGACATGAAATTCACTCCTTTATGCCACATTATATGATTTCTTAAGGAATTTGTGACTTAATGCAGCCCTTGGACAAATAGTAACGAACAATGGTAAAATGCTGAAGAATTCGTACTTTAGGCTTCATTAAACGTGAATTTTGTTAGAGGGAATGCTTGACAATAATATTAGTTAATATTATAATGAGCATAAGATTTGTTAATTTAGGACATTAAAGTGTTAATATTCCAACTGGTTATTTTATTGATTGACAAATCGAATAGTTCTGACATAATTTGAGAGTACATATTGCAACGAAGCTCTATGGTAAAGCGTGCTCCATACACTTGATCATAAGCTTTTTTCATTGTATTCTGAATTATCATAAAGATTATAATATGAAAGGGAGGATTTTATGAAGAAGAGAGTATTAACATTACTATTAATTGCATGCATGGTGTTTTCTTTCGTTGGATGTAAGAGCAAAACAGAAGACCCTGAGCAGGATACCACTACTACTACAGAAGAAGATACATCAACTTCTGAAACTACAGAAGAGGAGGTTCCTGATAAGGTAGTTGCGTCCGGCCAATATGATACATTGGTTGTTGGTACACAGACGTTTAATGGTGTATTTTCACCTATGTTCTCATCTAACGCTTATGACGTTCAGGCTTATGATCCGGTATTTTCTTCCATTTGCCGTTTGGATAAAGCTGGTGTATTAGTTGATTATGCAGGTCATGTTGAGGCTACAGAACAGACTGCAGCTGATGGACATACACAGGTTCTTTATACTGTAACAATTCAGCCAGATATGGTATTTTCCGATGGAACTCCGATTACCATTGATGACGTTATCTTCCAGTACTATGTATTTGCAGATCCTACATATGATGGTTCCTCTACCTTCTCTACTCTTAATATCGTTGGTATGAAGGAATATTACTATGATACACCTGACTATACAGCTAAGATCGATGAGATTACTGCTAGTGTAGCAGCTACTTATGCACTTGATGTTATTTCTGAAGAAGATTATAGAACATACTTAAGAGAATCCAAATTAGCTGGCTGGTATGAAGGCATTGACAGCTATGATTGGATTGGATATCTTACAGGTGAAGGTTATGATACAGCAGGTCTTGAAGGCGACGAAGCGAAATTATTTGAAGCTTTAGTTACCTGTGAATATGAGAAGTATGCTGCATATTATGATCCGCAGTCCTGGTGGCAGTCTCAGAAGGAATCCGAATTCATCACAGGAAATCTTGAGGATGGTATCGATGTTGCTGAGATCTCCGGTATTACCAGAGTTGATGATCTCACATGTACAGTTTTATTTGATGAAATAAATATTTATGGTGACCGTCAGGTTGCTTATCTTCCTCTCGTTCCTAAGCATTACTACGGTGAAACCTTTGTAAAAGGTGATTTGTCCGGTGTTAAAGCTAAGAACGGAACTCCTTTAGGCGGTGGTCCATTCAAGTTCGTAAGCTACTTGGATAACATCGTTACCTTAGAAGCTAACACTTTATACTTTGGCGAGACAGCTAAGATTCCATTTGTTAAATTCCAGGTAGTTGCACAAGCTGATATGATTGATGCAGTTACCACTGATCAGATCGACGTAACAGATCCTTCTGCAAGCAAGGATGTTATTGAAGCAATAACCGCAGCTGGTGATTCCTATTCCTTAGTTGATAACCCGGGTTATGGTTATATTGCAGTGAATGCAGGAAGTATTCCGGATCTCAATGTTCGTAAAGGTATCATGCACCTGATGAACAGAAGACCTGCGGTTGAAGCTTATTATGGTGAGCTGGCGCAAGTAATTGAGAGACCTATGACACCTACGGTAGCAGAGTATCCTCATGATGCAAAGGAAGTATATGGCTATGATCCTAATAAAGCAAAAGAATTCTTCACAACAGCAGGCTACGCATTAGATGCTGACGGAAAGCTTTCTAAAGACGGTGAGCAGTTAGTAATCACAGTTGGTATCGGCGGTAGCGGTACTATGGATCATCCTTCAGCTCCTATCTTAACTCAGATGGCTAATGATATGGCAGCTATGGGTGCTGAATTAGTTATCCAGGACGTTGATTTCTCAACACTTGTTAACATGAAAGACTCCGGCGAGCTTGATATGTGGGTTATGGCATGGGGTAACTCCACTGACTGTGATTTAACACAGCTCTTTGGAAGCACCAGCCCTGATAACGATGTTCATCTCGTGAGTGAAGAATTGGATGCTCTTATGGCTCAGGTTCTTAAAACAGTTGATTTCACAGAGAGACAGAAATTAGTTGCACAGGAACTTGATGTTATTATGGACAATGCAGTTTATATGCCGGTATATCAGAGAAAGAACATGGAGATCTATAATGCAAGTACTATTAAATTAGAGACTCTTCCTGAAGAGACAACTACTTATTGGAACTATGCAACACAGATTTACAAACTTGAAATGCAATAAGATTTAGCTTAGGCTAAATAAATATATAGTCCATATCCCACCTCGATCAGGTGGGATATGGACTGTTATAGACTAAAAAATTTTTTAAGTATATTGAGGGGATGTCAAATTGCGACATCATTTAGCTATTGCACGGGTTTATATGATTTGTTAGCCTCACTGCTGAGGAAATATATCATATTATGTTTTGCCAGCAGTGCGACCAACAAAATAATGTGAAAGGGAAATTATACTATGAAGCAGTATATTGTAAAAAGAGTTCTAATAAGTATCATTGTATTGTTTGGAGTATCTTTTTTATTATACTCAGTGTGTCGGGCGATGCCGGCTGATTATGTTACCCTGAAAACAGAGGGTAATAAGAATGTTACTGAAGAAATGAAAGAGAATATGCGAAAAGTATACGGTCTCGATAAGGGACTTGTTGAAGGATATGTATCATGGCTTGGTGATGCGGTGAGAGGTGATTTTGGTACCTCCTTTGTCTATCAGAAGCCTGTGTCAGAAGTCATTGTTAGATATGCACCAATCACTTTTACTCTTGCTTTTATCGCTATGTTTTTAGAAATTTTAATAGCCATACCCTTTGGTATACTCGCAGCCAGGAAGCAGTATTCAAGGGCTGATTATACGATTGTAGCGATTGCACTCATGGGTATCTCACTTCCCTCCTTCTTCTTTGCGGCCATCTTAAAGCGTATTTTTGCTATCGGACTAGCAGTAGTTCCTTTATCCGGTATGGTTAATGCAAGAGCAGGCTTTGTAGGTTGGGAAAGAATTATGGATATTGGGCATCACTTAATTCTACCAATTACAGTATTTGTAATTACCGGTGTAGGTGGTCTCCTCAGATATACCAGAACGAATATGTTGGAAGTATTAAGTGCGGATTATGTTCGTACAGCTCGCGCGAAGGGACTACCGGAGCGTACAGTTATTGGTAAACATGCGTTCCGCAATACTTTGATCCCCATCGTAACACTAATCGGTGGTATGATACCCGGCCTATTTTCCGGTGCGGTTATCACAGAAGGTATTTTTGCTATCGAAGGATTAGGAAATATTGCTCTGACTGCTACCATGAACGGCGATATACCATATTTGATGGGCTTTAATTTGTTTATCACAGTACTTACTTTAATAGGTACTTTAATTGCAGATATACTCTACGCAGTGGTTGATCCACGCGTAAGATTAAGTTAGGGAGGAACTTGATATGGATGACATTCGCGTAAAAAATCAACAAGAGCAGGATGAGTTTGAGCAAAGTCAAGTAATCATGACTCCCGGACAACTGATTCTTAAGAGATTTTTCCGTAATAAACTGGCTGCGATCGGATTAATAACGATTACATTTATGATTTTGTTCTGCTTTATTGGTCCATTTTTAAGTCCTTATGGAGAATATGAAATCTTCTATTTTAACAAGAATACCGGAGAAGAAATGCTCATGAACGACTCCCGGATCGCTGACGAAGGTGTTACTATTAATTTGAGAGGACCAATATCTACCAAACATTGGCTAGGAACTGATACGGATGGAAGAGATGTTCTAACTAGGTTGATGTATGGCGGTAGAATATCACTTACGGTTGGTATGGTTGTAGTTCTCGTTGAGCTTATCATCGGAATTACGTTAGGAGGAATCGCCGGATATTATGGTGGGTGGGTCGATATGATCATCATGCGTCTGGTGGAAATCTTCTACAGTATCCCTTTTATACCGATTATGCTTATTTTTTCTGCAATTATGGCAGGCTATCAGGTCTCGCCAAGATATAAGATATATATCATCATGTTTGTCATGGGTGTACTTTATTGGGCTGGTGTTGCAAGAATGGTCAGAGGCCAAATATTATCACTTAGAGAGATGGAATATATGCAGGCGACGGAAGCAACCGGTATCCGTACCTCCAGAAAGATCTTTAAGCATTTGGTACCAAATGTAATGCCTATCATTATTATTATAGCAACCATGGATTTGGGTGGAATAATTCTGACGGAGTCCGTATTAAGCTTCCTGGGTGTTGGTATAGCCTTCCCGTTCGCTTCTTGGGGCAACATGGTAAATATCGTAAATGATCCGATTGTATTAAGAAAATTCATTAATATCTGGTCACCTCCGGGTGTCTGTATCCTGTTAACGGTATTAGCATTCAATTTCATTGGTGATGGGCTTCGTGATGCCTACGATCCTAAGATGAAAAGGTAGGTGAGAAGCATGGCAGATAAGAAAGAGAAAAAATTAAGGTTAAAAGATATTAAGAAATTTAATAATAGTAAATATAAAGAATTCAATAAAGCTGATAAGAAGAAGATTCCCGAGGCTGAATACTTAATAAAAATGAAGAATCAAAACAACGTCATTGAATTTGATAATCTGAAAGCTTACTTCTACACCGATATTGGTACCGTTAAGGCTGTTGATGGCGTATCCTTTGAGATACCCATGGGCAAAACCATAGGTGTTGTTGGTGAATCCGGATGTGGAAAATCAGTTACCAGCTTGTCCTTAATGAGACTACTTCAGGGACCTCAGGGCCAGATTGCCGGTGGAGAAATCCGTTACAACCAAGCATCTCAGAACAGGGCAATCGATATCGCAAAGATTTCTCAGAAAGAGATGGAGAAGATTCGCGGAAATGAAATTGCGATGATCTTCCAAGAGCCAATGACAACACTAAATCCGATTTTCACCATCGGTAACCAGATTGATGAAAGTATTAAGCATCACAATCCAAAGATGCCGAAGACAGAAGTGAAAGCAAGAACCATTGAGATGCTAAAGCTGGTTGGTATTGCAAGAGCAGAAGGTATCTATGATTGCTATCCCCATGAGTTATCCGGTGGTATGAGACAGAGAGTAGTTATCGCTATGGCACTGTCCTGTAATCCTCAGCTGATTATTGCAGATGAGCCTACAACGGCACTCGATGTAACAATCCAAGCGCAGATTCTTGATTTGCTAAGAGATCTGAAGGATAAGATTAACGCTTCCATCATGTTGATTACCCATGACCTCGGCGTTGTTGCTGAGATGGCAGATTATGTGGTTGTTATGTATGCAGGCCGAATAGTAGAGCAGGGAACAGCAAAAGAGATCTATCATGAACCGATGCATCCTTATACCATAGGTCTGATGAAATCCAGACCGATCTTAAATGAAGAAGTAGAGCGACTGTACTCCATTCCCGGTAATGTACCTAACCCGATCAATCTGCCGGAGCACTGTTATTTTAAGAACCGTTGTGAGAAATGTATGGATAAATGCAGCGGAGCATATCCGGAGTTAATAGAAGTAACAAAGACCCACAAGGTTAGCTGTTATTTATATGATGGTATGAATAATGCTAATGCGGCAGGAGGTAAAAACCATGCAGAATAATATATTGGAAGTAAAAAACCTGAAAAAATATTTCCCGATTAAGTCAGGTCTCCTGCAGCGTACCGTTGGTCATGTTAAAGCGGTTGATGATGTAAGCTTTATCATTAAGAAGGGTGAAACCTTCGGTCTGGTTGGAGAGTCTGGTTGTGGAAAAACCACAATTGGGCGTACCATCATCCGCCTGACTGAGCCCTCCGGTGGAGAAGCTGTTGTTGATGGAATTAATATGTTTGGAATGAAGAGGAGGGAATTAAGACTTGCAAGACCGAAGGTTCAGATGATCTTCCAGGACCCTTATTCTTCCCTTGATCCACGTATGCCCATTGGTGAAATTATCGGTGAAGCAGTTCGTGAACATAATATTGTACCTAAGGCTGAGTACAGAGATTATATCTTAAAGATAATGAAGGATTGCGGCCTCAGACCTTATTATATTGACCGTTACCCACATGAATTTTCCGGCGGTCAGCGCCAGAGAATCTGCATCGCAAGAGCATTAGCTCTGAAGCCGGATCTGATTATTGCCGACGAACCGGTATCAGCTCTTGATGTATCCATTCAGGCTCAGATCATTAACCTTATGAAAGACCTACAGAAAGAGAAGGGATTAACCTACTTATTTATTTCCCATGATCTTTCCGTAGTTGAGCATATTTCTAATACGGTTGGAGTTATGTACCTTGGTTCCTTAGTGGAGAAAGCTCCAACAAAGGAAATATTTCAGAATCCGAAGCATCCGTATACGAAAGCTCTGCTAAGTGCAGTTCCGGTTCCGAACCCGGATGTTAAGATGAACCGTACTATCTTAGAGGGAGATATTCCATCCCCTGCGAATCCGCCGAGCGGATGTAAGTTCCATACCAGATGTCCACAATGTATGGAGATTTGTAAGACACAAGCGCCAATATTTAAAGAATATGAGAATGAGCATATGGTTGCGTGTCATTTGTACAGCCAGGAGTAATCGAGATAGGATAAGAACCAAAAGAGTTAAATTAAGAACCTCATGAGTTTAAATAAGAACCGCATGAGTTTAAATAAGAACCTATAGGATAGACACTTAAAAGTCTATTACTATAGGTTCTTTTTTTACTTATGCTACATACCTATTATCACAACGGAAGGATACCATAACCAACTTTTCTTTTACAGTTTTTTTCTGGTATTAAGGCTTTGAATATAAGCATGAATTATGATGTCATAATGATATTAAACACTAAATAGATACTTATATGAATTAAAAGAGGAAATGCAGTCAATTAAAAATTTCCAATAGTTTACAAAACACAATTGAATTAGTTAAAAGTATATTATATAATACATCTAAATGGAAAAAATAGGTAATAAGTTTCATTTTAGTACTTTTTCAAATTGAAGTATAACAATAAATCAGAGCAGCAGTTACTAGTTTAAATAATCTTCCACCCATCAATAGGAACATCATTACTATTGAAACATGCGAAAGCAGAGTGAAAATTTTTGACATCTAGTAATATTGTTACTACAGGAAAGAGAGGAGAGGAAAGTTATGCAGGAAAATCTTACACAAGACCAAATAACCAAGAGTATTAGAGGGTTTTTATTTGAGAATTATTTGTTTGGATATGATGAAAATGAGTTTAGCAATGAAACATCATTTCTTAATTTTGGAGTGCTAGACTCCACGGGAATTATGGAACTAATCGTATTTATAGAAAGCGAATTTCAGATAGAAGTCTCAGATGCTGAAATCTTACCGGAAAATCTGGATTCTGTAGATTGCGTGAGTCGTTTGGTTTATCGGAAAATAGAAAAACGTTGGGAGGCGGTAGTTTGAAGGTTTGCAATAATTGCACACTAAATGACAACATTTTTAGTGTCTCGATAAATGAGGAAGGTGTATGTAATTACTGCCTTCAAGATAATGCAAAGGATGAAGTATTATTGGACGAGTATCTAGAGAAAGAAAAACAGCTAAAGGAAGCATTCGAGAAGTATAGCAATTTACCTTATCAAGTTCTTCTTGCATACAGCGGAGGGAAAGACAGTACCTTTACACTTTATAAGCTAAGAGAAAAGTTTAATGTATCTGTGCTTGCAGTTACTATTGATAATGGTTTTCTAACAGAAAAGTGCAGACAGAACATTCATGAGGCAACCGCAAATCTAGGTGTAGATAGTATAACTATCAAACCCTCTTTTTCGAAGCTTGCAAAAATCTTTAATTTGTCAGCTACCCATGAAATGTATCCAAAGAAATCACTTGAAAGAGCTAGCTCCATTTGTACATCCTGTATTGGGCTTGTAAAATCAGCTGTTTATAGGGAAGCAATACTCAGAAAAATTCCTTTTATATGCTTTGGTTGGACACCGGGACAGGTTAATGTGAAAGCTCCGATCATGAAATTGGATTATAGAATGCTCTTGGCAAATCAGAGACAAATCATGGAGCCGCTTGTAAAAAACCTTGGCGATGAATATAAAAAATATTTTCTTGATCCAGAATGGACGGAAGCTAATAAAGATGATGTTCCTTATCTTGCATATCCTCTTTTGTTCAATAACTATAATGAGGATGAGATACTGGAAACAATTCAAAGTATTGGATGGGACAGACCTCAGGATACAGATATGAACAGTACAAACTGTCTTCTGAATTCCTATGCTAATTCGTTACATATCAGGGATTATGGCTATAACCCTTATTGTCTTGAGATTGGTAATCTTGTCCGCAAAGGTTTCTTAAGCAGGGATGAAGGCCTGAAAAAACTAACGGAGTCCGGAAAGGACTCAGTAATCAATTATGTGAAAAGTGAGTTGGTTAAATACTCATAAATAGTTAATTGCGAAACCATATAAGTTACTTAATTTTACATGCAATCAATACAAATTCCTTCGCTCCATGCTGATTCCGCGCAAATTTCGCTCAGGAACTGTTTCGATTGCATGTAAAATTGCCATAGCACTTGAGTTTTGCAATCATTAAAATATTCATAAATAGTAAGGGGAGGTTTTATGTATAATATCTTTTCGTTTTTAGAAGAAAGCGCCAGATTATATCCTAATAAGGTATATGTTATTGATAAGGAAAAAGAATTTACTTATCATGACATTTATAATAAAGCCATAGCACTTGCAGAATTAATGTATTCCGCCGGAATAAAAAGTGAAGACCGAGTCCTTATCTATCTTGATAATTCTGCTGAATATATCATGGCATACTTTGCGATACTTCTTTCAAACGCCATTATAGTACCAATCAATAAGAATATTAGCATAGAAAGTATCCTTTATATTATTTCGGACACATCACCGAAGTGCTTGATAACCAATGGAGTATTTCTGCAAAGACTCCAAGGCAAGGTTGATATGGAAGAGATTATTATGATCGATATTGACAGGATGTGGGAGGTAGTGCCTGTTAATAACCCGAATTTATCCTGGAGGTTGGCTGAAGAGGAGGGAAGTCCTGCGCTAATATTATACACCTCAGGTACCACTAGAATGCCCAAAGGTGTGACACTGACACATAAGAACCTTATATCAAACACAGAATCTATAGTTCAATATCTTGAATTAACAGAAAAAGACTCTTTGTTAGCGGTCATTAATTTTAGTTATTCCTATGGAAATTCACTTTTACTAACCCATACAAAGGTTGGTAGCAAAATTATTATTGAAAATAGGGTCTCATATCCCATAAAAGTGATTGAACAGTTATTTGCCAGTAAAGTCTCCGGATTTTCAACAGTGGGCTCCTATATAAATATACTGTTAAAGCAGGAGGGTTTGAAGGATTTTCATCTGAAATATCTGAGATATATAACCTTTGCCGGGGAAAGTACAAGCTTTGAGGATATTAAAAAACTTAAGGAATTAGCTCCACATATTAAAATATTTGTTATGTATGGTCAGACAGAAGCAACCGCCCGGTTAAGCTACTTAGATCCTGACTTGATTTTTGAAAAGGTAGGATCTATCGGTAAAGGAATACCCGGGGTCACGCTCCGAGTGTTAACAGAGGAGGGCATGGAAGCTCCACCTGGTGAAATCGGAGAAATCGTTGCTTCAGGTGATAATATCATGAGGGGATACTGGAATAATGAAGCAGATACTAAGACAGTTGTGAAAGAAGGTTGTCTTTATACAGGTGATTTGGCTGTAACAGATGAAGATGGCTATATTTATGTGAAAGGAAGAAAAGATGATATAATCAAATACCTTGGACATAGGATAAGTCCTGTTGAAATAGAAGCTGCCATTAATAGCTGCGAGCATGTTCTGGAATCTGCTGTCATTGGAATCGATGATAATGATGGGAAGCGGATCAAAGCATTTGTTGTTCTTATAAATAATCAGGCTGGCATTGAAGACATAAACACTCATGTTAGGAAGCTCTTGCCGGCATTCAAGAGACCTCACATCATCGAATTTGTAAAGGAGCTTCCAAGAACAGCCACTGGCAAAATAAGAAGAAGTGAATTACGAAAATAGCATCATGAAAAGTAGTGATTAACAAAGTAGATTTTCTAAAGACTTGAGGTGTGTGGGATGTGTGGCGTTGCAGGGTTAATGACTGGGCATAAAATTGAATACAGGATACTTCAGAATATGGTTGACAGTATAAAATACAGGGGACCTGATGACACTGGGTACTATATAGATGACGATATAGGGCTTGGGCATACAAGGTTAAGCATCATGGATCCTCTGAATGGAACACAGCCAACAACGAATGAAGATGAAACGATTGTTGTAATTTATAACGGGGAAATTTATAATTTTCTGTCCTTAAAAAAAGACTTACAGGAGAAAGGACATCAACTAAGAAACAATTCGGATACGGCTATATTACCGCACCTATATGAAGAGTATGGTCTTGGTATGTTTGAAAAGTTGAATGGTCAGTTTGCTGTAGTCATATGGGATAAAAACAAGAAAAGACTTATCCTCGCACGGGACAGGTTTGGTGAGAAACCACTGTATTATTTTCACAAAGATTTAACTTTCTGTTTTGCATCGGAAGCTAAGGCGATATTAAAAAGCGGTTTATTACATGCTGAGATTTCGCCAACCGCTTTAAAACAGGTTTTTACCTATTGGACAACTCTTAACGACAAAAGTATCTTCAGGGATATTTATCAGGTACCTCCAAGCAGTTATCTAGTATTAGAAAAGGGTAAGTTAGAACAGAAGGCTTATTGGAACTATACATATTCTAATGGATCAGATATCAATGTTACGGATAAAAATGATTTTGTCAATCAGCTGGAGAATAAGATGTTATCATCCGTTAAAAATCGTTTATTATCTGATGTGCCAATCTCTTTTTATTTAAGTGGAGGCATGGATTCTAGTTTAATAGCCGGAATGGCAACAAAAATATCGAATAAAAATTTAAATACGTTTTCCATAACCTTTGATGACAGTAATTTCGATGAGTCAGAATATCAGAATTATATGTCCGGGTATCTTGGGACAAACCATCAAAGCGTAATGTTTTCCAGACAACAGATTCCTTCCATAATAAAGGATGTAATTTATCATACAGAAGTACCTTTGTTGCGGTCTGGGGCATTCCCTATGTATGTTCTTGCCAATCTGGTTAAAAGTAATGGTATCAAGGTTGTATTGTCAGGGGAAGGCTCGGATGAACTTTTTGGGGGTTATGATATTTTCAGAGAGGTTAAGATAAGGGAATTTTGCAGTAAGAATCCGGATTCCAAGCTGGGGGCAGCGCTGTACAAACAAATAAATAATTTTGTACCTGGATTGGCTTCTCAATCTGTAAACAGTCTTTCCTTATATTATAACAGTGCTGACTCCGGGTCTTGCTTTAGTTCACATTTATCAAGGTGGAAGCTGGGCGCATACAGTCAGCAGTTCTTCACACCAGAATACCGCGAGGCTATGATAAATTATGATGAGCTCAGATCATTGGAAGAACTTCTTCCTCAGGACTATTTAGAATGGTCTTCTATACAGCGGGCTCAATATTTAGAAGTAACAACACTATTTTCGAATTATCTGCTTTCTTCCCAGGGTGACAGAGTATCTATGGCAGCCAGTGTGGAATGCAGATATCCGTTTCTGGATTATGAGGTGGCTGAATTTGCAGCAGCTTTGCCAGACAGTATGAAGATTCTGGGATTAAATGAGAAGTACATTGTTAAAAAAATGGCTCAGAAGTATGTACCGGATATAATAACAAGGAGAAAAAAATTCCCCTACAGAGCGCCTATTGACATTTCTGAATTATTGCAGAATGAATATATTAGGTATATGACAAGTGATTGCAGTTTAAAGCAATTTGGTATTTTTAATTCAAATACAGTAGCAAGATTCATATCTTCAACATTAGTGAAAGAGCACCCTAGTGAAAGAGATTGTATGATATTTATGGGAGTATTGACTACACAGATTTTGTGTGAGCAGTTTTTAGAAGCTTGATAGACTTTACAGTATTTCCCAATACACATAAAGTAAAATAAAACCAAATTATGTAATATAATAAAATCTACAAATTGTCTAAAATTAAGCCATTATTATGCTAAATTAAGTCGCATGGCAGAAAATGATACAGAACGATTTATTATGCTGTATATATATGGTAAATTTAGTAAATGGAAATTTCCTAAATTTTACAATATATGATTGTATTTATTTGGCGCATATTATATAATTCATATGTGGAAAAACTCGTACAATCCGCATCGAGGATACGAATAACGTATAAATTACCTGATACAAGAAGTGCGTTGCATACATAGGATGAGAATTAATAAGATACTTTGGATAGGCTGTTAGTTAATTCTAATAATATGAAATGCAAGGAGGGAGATTTGTATGTGGAAGCATCGAAAATTTTTACCTCTGCAACAGTGCAGGGGGTTTGAAAGTTTATGAATAAACGTTTCATACCTTTGATCATGACTATAATTGTCATGATATTTATTGTTTGCATCATGGGTGTTGCCAAATTGAGCTTGAAGATCAATAAAGAAAAAAGTGTTCCAACTACATCGGTTAAAATAGAATTGATGAATGAAGTAGGGTTAAATGTATCAGAAATGAAGGTATTAGTGAATCTCGCAGGTCTATTAAAAATTTCGGATAATATAGAAGGTGAAGATAATAGAATCCAGTCCATCTACTATAATTATCTAAGTAAATATTTTAGCAGTTCAGGAGTTGAGCTAAGCACAAATGCAGCTGATAAAATACAAGAACTTATAAAAGATAGTGATACGCTAAACCGTATTGAGAAGGAAAATGATATTGATAGAATGTCCTTCGATGGAAGGGAAGTAGCAATATACATATTAAAGCAAATCTATGAATTAAGCGGTTTGAAATTGGTGATTAATATCGAAGGGTATATTGAACAAATCGCCGACCAATCCGGAAATATTATTTATCAGACGAATAATCCCCAAGGACAAATGGGATTCCAGGTTAATGCTTTGATTATTATACTAACGATAATACTGACTTTGTTTAGTATATGCTTTATCATAGCGAAGAGAAACCAACTATTTAAAAAGGGTGTGGAATACGATGGGTTTAATGAGAAAGGAATTGCATAATAAATATCTTTTATTTGTCGATTTATGTAGTATCATATTGTCTTTTTTATTAGCGGCTTGGATTCGTTATGGGAGTATCACGAATGACTGGTTCAATATTAATATCTATGGGGTCGCAATTGTCATTGTTATTCTATTATATATCGTAATTTATTATTTGTATGATACTTATAGCAGATTATTTAAACGTGGATTCTTTGTGGAAATGACAGTTGTAATTAAAATTAACTTATGTCTAGCGGTTTCATTAACGGTTATTATTTTTCTGTTTCAAAAAGGGACGTATTTTTCAAGACTATTTTTCTTGTGTTTTTTCTTGCTAAATGTGTTGATTACATATATATTCCGGCTATATTTTAAGCTGCTTCTCCTCGGAGTATATAAGAAAAGCAGCTCCAGCCTTAAGGTAATGGTAATGACAACTTCTGATCAGGTAAATCGAATATTAGCTCGTATCTATAATGAAAATGAATGGGAGTACCAAATCACCTACCTAACCATACTGGATAAAAATATGATAGGTCAGAAAATTAATGGCATTGAGGTAAAGGCTGATTTTTATAACGTTTTTGAGGTGGCTAAAAAAGAAGTAATTGATGGTGTATTCATTCATATTCCTAGCGACACCCGGATGGAATTAAACTTAGAGGAAACCGTGCTTGAATTTCAGAATATGGGGATTACCGTAGATTTAAGTATCAATACGTTTGGTTTAAAGATTCACGAGAAACTAGTGCGTGAGGTGAGCGGATATCATGTTCTTACTTTTAGTTCCAGCCTATTGACTGAGAGTCAGATGATTTTAAAAAAATTAATTGATATGCTCGGAGGCATCATTGGTAGTCTATTGACGGTGATTTTAACTGTATTTATTGCACCGGCAATATTGATTGAATCACCGGGGCCAATTTTCTTTTCACAGGTAAGAATAGGTAAGAATGGCAGGCGCTTTCGGATATTTAAGTTTCGTTCCATGTATATGGATGCTGAGAAGCGGAAAGAAGAACTCCTGTTACATAATGAAATGAAAGGGTTCATGTTTAAAATGAAGGATGATCCTCGGGTGACAAGGGTTGGTAAAATTCTTCGTAAAACCAGCCTAGATGAATTTCCTCAGTTCTTTAACGTCTTAAAAGGAGATATGAGCCTGGTTGGGACTAGACCTCCTACTGAAACAGAATTTTATCAGTACGAAAACAGACATAAAAGGAGACTAGCATTTAAAGCCGGGGTAACAGGCCTTTGGCAGGTCAGTGGAAGAAGTGATATCGATGACTTCGAGGAAGTGGTTAAATTAGATTTGGAGTATATTGATAATTGGTCTATTAAGATGGATATCAGGATATTGTTTAAGACAATCGAGGTAGTTCTGTTTGGAAAAGGGGCTAAGTAGTAGCATATCATATTATATATGTTAAGATTAAAGCAGACATGATAAATTATGTCTGCTTTTTGGTGTCCCACAGAATTCGGAATATGGTTAAAACCGATGAAAATTAATAAAATATAGATATTATTTCCTTGTGTAAAATGTTAGTTACAAAATTAATTGAAATTAGCTAAAAAATATATTAGAATTTAACAAAGGGGGTTAGCATAGTGAAGAACGTAACAATGAGAGACATTGCGAAAATGCTGGATATCAGCACAGTTACTGTATCAAAAGCACTATCAGACAAAGAAGGTGTCAGCTCGGAACTCAAGGACAAGATAAAGGCAACAGCTGAGGATATTGGGTACAGATATAACTCTCTTGCAAAAGGTATGAAAGAAGGGAAGAGTTATAATATCGGTGTAATTATAGCGGAACGGTTTGTTAAGGATGATATGGATGCCTTTTATCTGAAGATGTATCACAATATCGTTAAGGCATTATCCAGAGAAAGTTATTATGGGATCATGGAAATTGTCACTGCAAAAGAAGAGAAGGATTTAGATATACCGAATGTAATCTCAGAAAATAAGGTGGACGGAGTAATCGTATTGGGGCAGATGAATCCGGAATACCTATTAACAATCAAGAAAACAGAGATACCGTTAGTGTTTTTGGATTTTTATGACGAAAATCTAGATGTAGACGCAGTAATCAGTGATAGTTTTTTTGGTGGTTATACATTAACGAACCATTTGATCTCTCTGGGTCATAAGAGTATTGGTTTTGTAGGCAATATATATTCTACAAGCAGTATTCTGGATCGATATCTAGGATATTATAAGGCGTTAGTAACAAATAAAGTTCATGTGAATGAAGCTTGGATTGTGAAGGACAGAGATGACGAGGGTGAATATATCGACTTTCTTCTTCCGGAGAAGATGCCAACAGCCTTTGTCTGCAATTGCGATTCAGTTGCATATCTATTTATACGTAAATTAAAGAAGCTGGGTTATCGGGTTCCGGACGAAATATCCGTTGCAGGCTTTGATAATTACATTTATGCAAGTCTGTCATCACCAAGACTTACTACAATAGAAGTTGATATGGAGATTATGACTGAAACTGCAATTCATGCAGTTATGAAGAAGATAGAAGGAGATAATCGATCGCTTGGCAGAAAAGTTATCAGCGGAAATTTGGTAGTTAGAGATTCTGTTAAGAATTTAAAGAAACCGGAGGAGTAGAAGAAAAGTATTGACAAAGTTGATTATAATAAAATACAATAAAATATAAGTTAACGATAACCTAACAAAACTTTAAGCTGTCGATTGGCAGGAATAGGGAAGAGAGGTAACGTTGTCAGGACCTGGGACAACATAAAAACGATGAAAGAAATCATTTTTCTAGAACCGGTATTCAAATCTATGATCTGGGGCGGCACGAAATTAGTAACTGAATTTGGATATTCCATTCCTAGCGATCATACCGGTGAATGCTGGGCAATCAGTGCGCATAAGAATGGGGATTGCTTAATTAAAAATGGAACCTATGTTGGAAAAACCTTGAGCTGGCTGTGGGAAAGCCATAAAGAGCTGTTTGGTAATGTTTTAGAAGGTGTATTTCCTCTTTTAATTAAAATTATTGATGCTAAGGCGGATCTTAGTATCCAAGTCCATCCGGATGATACCTATGCCGGGCAGCAAGAAAATGGTGCATTAGGTAAAACAGAATGCTGGTATATCCTGGATTGTGATGAAGATGGACAGATTGTCATCGGACACAATGCCAAGGACAAAGAAGAATTAAAGGGAATGATCGGGCAGAAAAGGTGGAAGGAACTGATTCGGGTGATACCGATTAAAAAAGGTGATTTCCTGCAGATTGATCCTGGAACAGTTCATGCAATCAAAGGTGGTACGGTAATCTTAGAGACACAGCAAAACAGCGACATTACTTATCGACTGTATGATTATGACAGACTGGAGAATGGGAAGCCCCGAGAGCTCCACATTGAGAAAAGCATTGATGTAATCAGATGCCCACATGTTGATAAAATTGTTGGGGGAAGAGTTACCGTAAGAGATTCTTATGAAATGGAAGAGCTGATTCAGTGTAGCTATTATACGGTAAAAAAAATTAAGGTTCACGGTGAGCTGGAATTATTACAGGAGAATCAATTTCTTAATGTCAGTGTCATTGATGGAAATGGTAAGATAGATGGCTATGAGATAAAAAAGGGTGATCACTTTATCCTGCCTTACGACTATGGTACATATCATATCAGAGGTAATATGGAATTGATTATATCACACATATAAAACATCAAGCACACGATAGGAGGTTCTACTGATGAGGGTTGAAGAAATAAAGAAACATCTGGTTAATGACATCATTCCGTTTTGGAAAAATCTAAAGGATGGGGAGTTTGGCGGATTTTATGGAGAGATGGACTATGACCTTACACTTTTCAGGCAAGCAGACAAAGGCTGTATATTAAACAGCAGAATTCTGTGGTTCTTTTCAAATGCGTACATGACAATCCGCGAGGATGAATGTCTGGCTTATGCAAAACATTCCTATGAATTTTTAAAAAATGCATTTATTGATCAGGAAAATGGTGGTGTATACTGGACTGTAACTTATGAAGGGGTAGCGAGGGATAATTCGAAGCATACCTATAATCAGGCCTTCGCAATTTATGCTTTGGCTTCCTACTATGGAGCCTCCGGAGATAGGGAAGCATTACAGCTGGCCTATGCTCTGGTTGACAAGGTGGAGAACTGTTGTAAGGATGATATTGGATATTTGGAGGCTTTTGATCGTGCCTTTCAGCCGGTGGACAACGAGAAGCTATCGGAAAATGGAGTTATGGCCAGCAGAACAATGAATACCCTGCTCCATGTATTCGAAGCTTATACGGAACTGTACCGTGTGGATAAGAATCCTAAAATTGCAGAACTTATGAGATGGATGCTGGATATCTTTGCAGAGAAGGTATATAATCCAAAGCAAAGACGGCTGGAGGTATTCTTCGATTTTCATATGAATTCACTCATCGATTTGAACTCCTATGGACATGATATCGAAGCCTCTTGGTTAATAGATAGGGGTGTGGAGGTTCTTGGGGATCCTAAATACTATGAGAAGATAACTCCAATCACGATGGATCTGGCTTCTCATGTCCATTCCGCAGCTATGGATGAGAACTCGTTATATAATGAATGCGAGGATGGCCGAGTTGATACGAAGAAGGTATGGTGGGTACAAGCAGAGGCAATTCTTGGCTTTCTGAATGGATATCAGATGGATCCTTCGAAGACGGAATATCTTGAGACAGTGGGTAAGGTTTGGGATTTTACCAGGGACTTCATTATCGACCACAGAAAAGGCTCCGAATGGTTTAATGAGTTATATAAAGATGGAACTCCGATTAAGACAAAGGAAATCGTTGGACCTTGGAAATGTCCTTATCATAATGGCAGAATGTGTTTCGAGGTAATCAACAGGAAAGTGGACTTCTAGAGGAAGACCGGTAAACAAATATTGATAAGAATTATATAAAAAGAATTAATAATAAGAATTTATATTATAATTTTTCAATATTACTTATACAAATAGAAGGAGAGACAGGATGCATCCCAATTATTATGCCCAGCTAGATAAATATCAGAGATTAATCAATAAGAAGAACGAGATAAGTACCCTATATACCGGAATGTATGATCGTTATGAGAATCCGGTGTTGACGAATGAACATATACCTCTTTTTTGGAAATATGATCTGGATGAAAAGACAAATCCGTATTTTATCGAACGCCTTGGAGTTAATGCCGTATTTAATTCCGGTGCCATCAAATTGAACGGAAAATATTATCTTGTAGCAAGAATTGAAGGGAACGATAGAAAATCCTTCTTTGGTGTAGCAGAAAGCGACAGCCCGGTTGATGGCTTTACCTTCTGGGATTACCCTGTTGAGCTGACCGACACCTGTAAGCATGAGACGAATGTATATGATATGCGTCTGACCCAGCATGAAGATGGTTATATCTATGGGGTATTCTGCTCCGAAAGCAAGGACACCTCATCCAATGATTTGGCCTCGGCTGTAGCTGAAGCAGGTATTGTAAGAACAAGGGATTTAAAAACCTGGGAAAGGTTGAACAACCTGAAAACACTAAATTCGCCTCAACAGAGAAATGTAGTTCTACATCCGGAATTCGTGAATGGAATGTATATGTTCTATACCAGACCAATGGATAGTTTCATCGAGACCGGTTCGGGTGGTGGCATCGGTGTAGGCTTCTGTCAGGATATTACGAAAGCAGTGATTGATGAAGAAATTATCACCAGCAAGCGTAAATATCATACCATCACTGAAGCTAAGAACGGTGCAGGTGCTGTTCCGATTAAGACGGACAGAGGCTGGATTCATATAGCCCATGGAGTACGTAATACAGCAGCAGGTCTCCGTTATGTTATCTATGTATTTGCAACGGACTTAAAGGATCCTACGAAGGTAATTGCAGAGCCCTCCGGTTTTTATATAGCACCGTTAGGTATCGAAAGGGTCGGAGACGTATCCAACGTAGTGTTTACGAATGGTGCAATTGCAGAGTCTAACGGAAATGTATATATCTATTATGCATCTTCGGATACAAGATTGCATGTGGCAGCGACAACAATAGACCGCCTAATTGACTATACCTTCAATACACCTGTCGATCCACTTCGTTCCGTAGAATGTGTGCAGCAGCGCTGTGATTTGATCCGAAAGAACTTGGAACTTTTAAGCGCTAATGAATAAGCTTTCTTCCTATTTTATTATATTTTGAGGAAAAGAGGTCTCTGAAAGGTAAACCCCATTTACTTTCAGAAGCCTCTTTTCATTTGGAATGGTATCTGGGAATTTCTATCGTGCATTGGTTGACAATTTAGGTACAAATTAAAAAAATATGCTTGATAAATATACGACAATGTAGTAAACTTCAATTATGCACTAAATTGTGCAAGAATATTACATATGAATTCTTAATGTAAAATATATGCATTACAATAGTTGACAGAGAACATACCGAATTTCCTGTTGTTTTATGACGATACACAGGTATATGTAATAATAGGAGGAGAGGGCATTCTTATATGAAAAAAATAACAATTCAGGATGTAGCCAAGGAACTGAATTTATCTAGGAATACAGTTGCAAAAGCTTTGAATAACAGTGACACCGTATCCTATGAGACGAGATATGTAGTAATAGAAAAAGCGTATGAAATGGGATATTCTAAGTTATCCCCGGTTGTGCTGAACGAATTCAAATTACGGAATAAAATAGATGACACGAAAACTATAGTAGTGCTAACCAGAAGAGAGATATCAGTATTCTGGAATAGTATTATTATGGGTATCTCTGATGAGCTGAATAAATATGGCTGTAAGCTGCAGTTTAATTTTATCAGCGAGCAGGATGAGAAGAATCTGACCCTTCCCCTGGATTTACAGGCAGAAGTCAGTGGTATCATTATATTAAGTGTATTTTCTATTGAATATATAGAACAGATTATGAAGCAGAGTATTCCGGTCGTGTTCCTGGATGGGCCGAGTAACATGGAGTCCATTTCCCAATATGGTGATATCGTAATCGTCGAGGGTTACAACAGTGTCAGACAGATCACCTTTGATCTGATTAATCAAGGCTTAAAGCGGGTCGGTTTTATAGGAGATATTACGTATTGTAAGACGATTAATGATCGCTACCAGGGATATCTGAGTGCATTGCACTACTCGGGGATCGAGAAGGATGACTCCATTATAGCGAACTACCATCCGGTTCATAAATTCTACAAAACAGATGAGGTGGATAAGGCAATTAACTCTTTCTCCGGTATTCCGGAAGCTATCGTATGTGCGAATGACGATATTGCTCTGGATGTAATCCGCTGTCTGAGAAGCAGAGGCTTATCCGTTCCTCAAGATGTTGCGGTAGCCGGTTATGATAATGTAGAAGGTATGGCTCAGGTGGAACCGTTCTTAACAACGGTACGTGTCGGTAACCAAAGACTTGGTAGAAGATTAGTACAACAGCTCATGTGGAGAATCCAGAATCCTACCTTCCCGAAGGAAGTCATCTATATTGGCGTGGAAGTAATTTTCCGTCAATCCTCTAACAAGAGAAAGTAACGATATTCAAGAATAACGAGAATAAGTTTTAGCGTAAGGAAAGTGGTGTATTATCATCACTTTCCTTTTTCTGCGCGAAGGCAAAGTGAGCATTTGTGCCTGAATCCCCAAAGTTTGCAGGCTTTGATGAAAGGCATTGGTATTAGAATGTAAAAATCATGCACTGATGAGAAAACATCATTTTGTCGGCATATTATATAGAAAAGTCTAATTTTTACACTATTTATCTATAAGAATTCACAAAAAGAACTATTGTCATTTAGGAACAATTATGCTACAATGCACACATAGGATATAAAAATGCAATAACAAATGCACTAGAATGCACTATATAAGGAGGAGGGGATAACAGCATGAAAAAGGTGAAGCAGATGAGACAAATAATTGCAATTGCACTGATTATTACGCTAAGCTTAAGCAGTATCACATGGAGTGGATATCAGGTTAATGCAAAAACCGATACTTCTCTTGATGAATATAAAGAGCTATTAAGTGAAATCAGTACAAGTGGAACCGACTACGAAGACTATATAGCTCAGCTTGATACCACAAAAAGACCGGACAAGGAACACATCATAGAAGCTAAGGATTATGTCCGTGCCCTCGATATGGAAGTACAGACCTTTGATCATTATGAAGGTATGGAAGGTACTTCTGTATACACCGGCGAGAAGGGCTTGATTGAGTATGAGGTTACTATTGAGGAAGAAGGCTTCTATGATATTTCACTTCATTATTATCCCATTGAAGGTAATAGTGCTTCTATCCAACGAGGATTTTTTATCGATGGTGCATTACCATATAATCAGCTGAACCTGATTGAGTTTTCAAGAGTCTGGGTAAACGATGTGGGGGTTTGGGAGACTGATAATCGAGGAAATGATTTAAAGCCTACCCAGATAGAAGCACCGGAATGGTTAACAAGCTATCTGTATGACAGTGATGGCTTCGTAACAGATAGGCTTTCTGTGTATCTAACGGCAGGATTACATACATTAACTTTATATTCCAGAAGAGAGCCTATGGTCCTTCGTAAGATTGTGTTGAACAATTCGGAGGAAATGAAGGCTTATCCTGATGTTAAAGCAGAAGAGGATACTGCTGGGGCAAAGGACACTAACGGACAGATGACCATAATCCAGGCAGAGAATGCTGATCGAAAATCATCCCAAATGTTATATCCTTCCCAGGATAAATCTTCTCCCGCAGTGTTTCCCTACAGTGCCAAGGAATTAAAGAATAATTCAATAGGAAGTAATAGCAACTGGAGACTTGTGGGACAGTGGCTGGAATGGGATTTTGATGTAGAGGAATCCGGTTATTACAATATAACTCTTCACTCCCGTCAAAATTTCGTTAGAGGTATCTATACCTCCAGAAAGATTTCTATTGATGGAGTGGTTCCTTTTGAAGAGTTAAGCGATTATGGTTTTACATATAAGAATTCCTGGACTATGACAACTTTATCGGACAGTGAAGGAGAAGCCTATAAGCTCTATCTGGAAGCTGGCTCCCATACCCTTCGAATGGAAGTCGTACTTGGTGAATTCTCTGATATTGTAAGTGACGTTCAGGATATTGTTCTTGACCTGAATGCGGTATACCGTAAGATTATCCGTATCACAGGTGTTGATCCTGACCAGTACCGTGATTATAACCTGGAGGATAATATCCCTGGTCTTGCGCAGGAATTGACCGTAATCCGTGACCAGCTTGTGGATGTAAAAGCACGCCTGAAAGCTGTAGCAGGAAAGGGAAGTAACCGTGAGGCAGTTCTTCAATCAATGATAGAACAATTAGACGATAAGATCAGAGACGTTGAGAGATTTCCTAAAACCCTAGGTTCTTTTAAAACAGATATGTCTGCGCTAGGCAACTGGATTACCCAGGTACTAGATCAGCCGTTAGCTCTTGATACAATTTATGTCTATTCCCCGGATCAGAAGGTACCTAAGGTCAAGAATTCCCTTTGGGATCGTTTTCTTCATATGGTTAAGACCTTATACTATTCCTTTATTATCGATTACAATACCATTGGTAATATAGCAGAAGAAGGAGAAGAGACCAAACAGATTACAGTTTGGATCGGTTCCGGACGTGACCAAGCTAATGTTATGAAGCAATTGATTGATGAGACTTTTACACCGGAGCGAAACATTAATGTTAATGTTCAGCTTGTAGATATGGGTACCTTATTACAGGCAACCTTATCAGGTCAAGGACCGGATGTAGCGGTACAGGTGGGCAATGACCTCCCGATGAACTACGGTCTTCGCGGTGCAGTTGTGGATCTGACCCGGTTCAAGGACTTGAATAAGATAGAGACATTGTTCCGTGACAGTGCGATGGTACCTTACGAATTTGAAGGCCAGACCTTTGCACTTCCTGAGACAGAGACTTGTCTGATGATGTTCTATCGAAAAGACATCCTAAAGGAACTAGGGCTGGAGGTTCCCACCACCTGGGAGGAGATGAAGGTTGCACTTTCTGTCCTTAGCAAGAATCAGATGGATCTTGGTATGCTGCCGACCGATCAAATATTCAATATGCTGCTCTACCAGAACGGAGGACAGTATTATAACGAGGATGCAACATTGTCCGAGTTAAACAGCGATGTCGCTGTTCGCTCCTTCAAAGAATATTGCGAATTATATTCCGACTATAAATTAGAACCTATCGTATCGGTTGACCAGCGGTTCCGTACCGGAGAAGCGCCGATTATCATAGCCGATTATACGCTTTACAATCAGTTACAGGTGTCAGCACCTGATATCAAGGGGTTATGGGGTTTTGCGATGGTACCGGGTACGGTGAAAGAAGATAAATCCATTGATTACAGCGTATCCAGTGCGGGTTCGGCTACTGTCATGATGAATCAGAGTGAAGATAAAGAATCTGCTTGGGCATTCATGAAATGGTGGGTTTCAACAGAGACACAGACCCAATATGGCAGGGAAATGGAAGCTTTGATGGGTGCAGCAGCGCGTTATCCTACCGCGAATATGGAAGCCTTCGAAAATATGCCTTGGCCATCCGACGATTATGATGCATTGAAGGCACAGTTTGAATGGATGAAAGGAGTTCCTCAGGTTCCTGGCGGATATTACTCCTGGCGTAACGTAAACAATGCATTCTATAAAGTAGTATTAGCAGAAGCTAAGAATAGGATGCAGCCGAGAGAAGCATTAACTGAGTTTGTAAGATACATTGATAGTGAGATAACATTCAAACGTTTGGAATTCGGACTACCGATTGCAGAGGATACAGCCCTGAACGGTAATTCGAATTAAAGGAGAGGTCGGATGAAAAAGATGCAGAATGATTTGAGCCAGAGAAATGAATGGTCCTTGAGCAGTAGAATAAAAAGAAGCAAAGCATCTTATGTCATGTTGGCACCGTATTTCTTATTGTTCTTTTTCTTTACGGTACTCCCGGTGCTGACCTCTGTAGCGCTTAGCTTCACCAGCTTCAACGTATTGGAGATGCCAAAGTTTATCGGATGGGATAACTATGTAAGGTTATTCCTGGAGGACGATATCTTCAAGATTGCAATTAAAAACACTTTAGTATTTGCAGTAATAACAGGACCGATCAGTTATGTTATGTGTTTATTATTCGCATGGATTATCAATGAGTTTAAGGGAAAGACAAGAGCATTCCTGACCCTGATCTTCTATGCACCCTCCATCTCGGGTAATGCATACGTTGTATGGAATCTTATTTTACAGGGTGACCGCTATGGCTTTCTGAACGGTTTCCTCCTGAAATGGGATTTTGTTAAAACAGCAATTGTATATATGAGGACGGAGAAGTATATCCTGCCAATGCTGATTATAGTTCAGCTATGGCTCAGTCTTGGTACCGGCTTCCTTACCTTTATTGCAGGTCTTCAGACCATTGATAAAACCTTATACGAAGCTGGAGCAGTGGATGGTGTGAAGAACCGTTGGCAGGAATTATGGTACATAACCCTTCCTTCTATGAAGCCTCAGTTAATGTTTGGAGCGGTTATGCAGATCACTCAGGCTTTTGCGGTAGCAGACATCTCAATCTATCTGGCCGGCAATCCTAGTACAAATTATGCCGGAACAACAATTGTTACCCATCTCTTGGATTATGGTTCCATTCGTTTTGAAATGGGATATGCAGCAGCGATAGCAACTCTTCTGTTCCTCATGATGATTGGTGCAAATAAGCTGATACAAAATGCTCTCAGAAAGGTAGGTAACTAACATGGCTAGAGATTTTATGAAGCCTAGAAGGCGCCTATTAGGGAGAAATCAAAAAGCCTTGAATCGTTCCATGGCAGGTAATGCTACTCTATTTGTATTCATGGGTATCTGTGGTGTATTTATGGCATTGCCGTTAGTTATGATTTTAAATAATGCATTGAAACCCTTGGATGAGTTATTCCGATATCCACCCTACATCTTTGTACGTAACCCAAGTACGGATAACTTCTTTGATTTATTTGTTCTGATGGGCAACTCCTGGGTGCCTTTTGCAAGATATATTTTCAACACGATTATTATTACCGGTGGAGGTACCGTAGGACATGTGCTGTTTGCATCACTTGCAGCATATCCGCTGGCGAAACATACCTTTCCGGGTAAGAAGTTCCTGTTTGGAATTGTAATATTGTCCTTGATGTTCTCCTATCAGGTAACCCAGATACCGAACTATCTGATTATCTCGAAGCTGGGAATTAATAATACATATCTGGCAGTTATCCTACCTGCCTTCGCATACGGCCTTGGTCTCTACCTGATGAAGCAGTTCATGGAGCAGATTCCTGACTCCTTGATAGAATCAGCCAGATTGGATGGAGCAAGTGAGTATAAGGTATTTTGGACAATTATCATGCCGAACGTAAAGCCTGCCTGGCTGACACTGGCAGTACTCCAGTTTCAAAGCATGTGGGGAAATACAGGTAGTACTTTCCTTCGTGATGAGCAGTTGAAGCCGTTACAGTATGCACTTCAGCAGATAGTTAACGGCGGAGCAGCGAGGCAAGGTGCGGCAGCAGTAGTAACCTTAATTATTGCGGCCATCCCGATTACCTTCTTTATCATTTGTCAGAGCAGTATCATTGAAACAATGACAACATCAGGTATGAAAGAATAGAGAGGCGTAAATAGGAGGATGAGGATGAAACTAAAAAAATTATGGCTTATCCCGATGATCATCGTATTGGTTTCTTTTAATTGTAGTATAACATCTGCCAATTCGAATGTTCCATACCAGACATACAATTATGATTATTGGGATGATATTTATTATACTCCGGCGGCATACATACCGGATGGTAACATATCCGGAGTAGAGATTGGTATCGATGTGTTTGAAAATCCCCAGGATATGTGCGTTGCTGAGGATGGTAGGGTCTATATTGCAGACACCGGCAAAAACCGCATTGTGGTATTAAAGGAGGATATGACTCTGGAGAGAGTTATTGAGACCTTTGATAATGCAGGTACTGTTGATAATTTCAAAGCACCTTCCGGATTATGCGTAACACAAGATAATGAGATATACATAGCAGATACGGACAATTTAAGAGTTGTTGCATTGAAGGAAGACGGTACTTTATTAAAGATTATACAGAATCCTACTTCCGAAGTACTCGAGGAAGGCTTCATCTTCTCACCTTTAAAAGTTTCCGTTGATTATGCAGATAGAGTATATGTCATTGCGAAGAACATGTTCCAGGGTATCATGACTTTCGATGAAAATTCCAATTTCACTGGATTTTCCGGAACGATTAAGGTAACGATTACGACCTATCAGAAGATTTGGAGAAAAATTTCCACGAAGGCGCAGAGAGAGAGCCAGATCCAATTCATACCGACCGAATTCACAGGAGTGGACATGGCACCGGATGGTTTTGTCTATGCTTCCAATGTGGATACGAATGGACAGCAATCTATCCGAAGATTGAATCCAAAAGGGCAGGACGTTATCACGAAGAAGAAGGCAGGAACCTTAAGTGGTGACCTTTATTCTCCGTTAGGCGGGGAATTTGCAGGTTCTTCAAGAATTGTAGATATCGTTTACCGTGGAAATGGGATCTATTCCGTTGTAGATTATACCAGAGGGCGTATCTTTACCTATGACCATGAAGGAAACCTGCTGTATATATTCGGCGGTAGAGGAAGTCAGGAGGGTACATTTAAGAGTCCGGCGGCAATTGAAGTGAAGGATGACAAGATCCTGGTACTGGATGCCAACCGTGGAGAAATCATGAGCTTTGTAGCAACAGAATACGGCAGATTGATTGATGAAGCAGTTGCTCTGCGTTTTGATGGTGATGAAGCCTCAGCAGTTAATGTATGGGAGGATGTACTAAAATTAGATTCTAACTTCGAGCTTGCTTACGTTGGCATCGGTAAATCCTATCTGGCAGCAGGCGAGAATAAAAAGGCAATGGAGTATCTAAAGCTGGGTATGGACAGAGAATATTATTCCATCGCATTCAAGCGTTACAGAGATGATATCCTGAAGGATAATTTAGGCTATATCCTGACCGGTGGTATGGTACTTGTAATCGTATTATTCATCCGAAAGATGATTAAGAAAAGTAGATTAGGGGGGGCTGATGAAGATGAGTAAGAAGGAAAAACTGTTATATCCGTTTTATGTGATTTCTCATCCCTTTGATGGCTTCTACGAGGTTAGGCATAGGGGTAAAGGAAGTGTCCCCGTTGCTTTATTATTAATATTTTTATATGGATTATCCTTCTCCCTGAATAGAAGATATGCCAGTTTTGTAGTCAACTTATTCAACCCCCGCTATGTAGATACCAGGTCGGAGATTATCGGAGTATTTTTGGCAGTGCTTTTGTTTGCGGCAGCGAACTGGTCCATCACCTGCCTTATGGAAGGGGAAGGTAGATTTAAAGATATCCTTACAGTTATCGGATATTCCATGTTGCCCATGGTATTAACCTTTCTTCCTGCAACGATTCTCTCCTGGTTCATTGCATCGGACGAGGAAAGTATTTATTATTTACTGACTAATGTATCCATATTATTCTTTGTATTACTTTTATTAGTCGGAATCATGATCATCCATAATTTCAGTTTTGGTAAAACAATTGTAACATTGGTATTAACCTTTGCTGCTCTATTAATTATCATATTTGTCATTTTGCTAATGATCTCATTAATAAATCAGGTATGGATGTTTCTTGAGAGTGCCTATACCGAATTGATTTTAAGAGCATAGGAGGGCGGGATAGTGAAAAAATCTAAAAAAATCAGACTGATCCTATTCGCTGTTATCGTCCTCGCAATAATTGGTTATGTTGCTTATATCAGCGTTAATTATTTTTTCTACGATGAGTATAAGAGATACCTGACCGATTATTCCTACGAAGCAGGTAACGAGTTTGCGGCTCTGGAGGACAGCGATCCGAAAATCGATGGAATGGTACTGGTAGCTGAAAATGATATATTAAAGCTATATACCAATGTGGTAACTACCGAGGTTGCCATATATGATAAGAGGTCCGGTGAGATTACATACTCCAATCCGGTTGACAGAGCAAATGACACGGTTGCCAATGGTAGAAATATGGATGACCTGAATTCGCAATTTATGCTTACTTATTATGATACCAGTATGACACAGGCTACGATGTATAGCTACGATTATAGTATCGAACGTAATCAGTTTACCCTGGAAAGTATTGAAAATGGCATCCGTTATACCTATCTCTGTGGTAATTTAGATAGTGCGACAGGAGTGATACCAATCTATATCACCGAGGAACGGTTAATAGAGAAGGTGTTAAGTAAGTTATCTGAAAAGAATGCTAAGAAGGTTCGTAACAACTATATGGATTCCTCTACGATAGCAGGGTTTCTTGAATTAACCACCGGTATTCAGGCGAGTAAAGTAGCACTTGGAAAGATGGAGAAATTATTTGAAGAAGCAGGTTATACGCAGGAAGATTTTAATGTAGACGGTGCGGCAGCTGCAGGCGGTGAGGTTGTAGAGCGCACCACCTTCACAATACCGATGGAATATCGACTGGAAGGTGAGAAACTGATTGTTACTATTCCTACGGCGCAGATAGTCGAGACAGGAAGTGGCAGGCTAGGGAACATAGATCTTCTTTCGTACTTCGGTGCAGCAGGTGTTGAAGAAGAAGGTTATATCTTAGTTCCGAATGGTTCCGGCTCCTTAATCTATTTTAACAACGGGAAGAAGACGGATCGTTATAACCAATTCGTATATGGTATGGATGAACTGGCTCAGGGTTATACCGTAGTGGAAGATACAGAGAAAGCCAGACTTCCGGTGTATGGTATCAAACATGCGAACAGTGCCGTATTTGCAGAGATCACCAGTGGTGATACCTTGGCAAATATTGTTGCTAAGGTATCAGGAGAAACCAATAGTTACAATAATGTATATCCTTCCTTTGTAATCAGAGGTTCTGAGAAGGTATCCATGTTCGGAGTAGAAGGTGTTTCTGCCGATCTTCCGACCTTGGAGAAGAATATGTATCATCTGGATTTAACAATTACATATTCGTTCTTGGACAAAGAGCATGCAAGTTATTCCGGTATGGCGAATTATTACCGAAATGAGTTGATTGCAAGGAATGAGTTGACCCGGAAGGAAGAAGAAACCGATATACCGTTTTATCTGGATGTTGTCGGCGGAGTTAAAATGCAGCAGAGCATCTTAGGTGTACCTTACTTAAGCGTATATCCGATGACTACCTTTGAGGAAGCGGGAATTATCGTAGACAATTTTCAGGATAATAATATCTCCAATCTAAGGGTGAATTACCTTGGATGGTTTGGGGGTGGTTACTACCATGATGCTCCTAAAAAAGTGAAAGTCGAACGTAAACTTGGTGGTAAGAACGACCTGAAAGCATTGAATGAGAAGTTAACTGAGGGTGGTGGAACACTTTACGGAGACGTAGCCTTTCAGAAGGTAAGCTGGGATGCGGATTACTTTAATCATAAGATGGAAAGCTCCATGTATTATTCCGGTTATCCGGTATTTTACGGAAGGGTTAATCCGGCGACCTTAAGGCAAACCAGCAGCTTAGGATATGTAGAAAGCTTATTTAATGTTCTTTCACCGAAGTATCTGGTACGCCATGTGAATCAATTTAATAAATCCATGGATAAGATTACTATTTCCGGAATTACACTCAGAGACTTAGGCGACACACTTGCCTCCGATAAGAAACGAACCAATATCATTAATCGTCAACAGGCAAAACAGATTGTACTGGGACAGCTGGCAGAGCTTGATGAAGCACAGGGCAACCTGATGATTAGTGGTGGTAATGCATATAGTTTTGCATATGCAGCAGACCTTATTAATGTACCGGCTAGTGATAATCCTTTTTACCTGGTAGATGAAGAGGTACCCTTCTACCAGATGGTTATTCATGGATGCATCGATTACACCTCTGGATCTCTTAATCTAAGTGATAGTTATGATAAACTTGAGATTATCCTTCGTATGATTGAATTTGGAACAGCTCCTCACTTTACGCTGTCTTATGATGAGTCCAGTGAGATTAAGTACTCGGCATTGAATGTACTGTATTCGACTCAGTATGAAACCTGGTTGGGAGACGCCGTGGAGATATATCAGAAATCAAATGAAGCCTTGAAACATGTGGTAAACGCTACTATAACAGATCATACAATAGTAAGTGACGGTGTTAAGAAGATATCATATGACAACGGTGTAATTATTTATATTAATTACGGAGATACCGAGGTAATTGTGGATCAGTTAAGAATACCTGCAAAAAGTCATGTGGTAGAGGGGGTACGGTAAATGAAAAAGAAACGAATGACACTCAAACAAAAAAGAGCAATTGTCGGCCTACTCTTTATTGCACCCTGGTTAATCGGCTTCATCGTATATTACTTACGAAGCCTCATCTTAACTACCCAATTTTCCTTGAGCTACATAGATATTGCAGAAACCGGAGGATACACAGCATCCTTTATCGGAATTGAAAATTTTATGAATGCATTGTTTGTGCATCCAACCTTTTTTCGTATACTGGTTGACTCCGTTATCGAGATTTTGATTGATGTTCCCTTCATTACTTTTTTTAGCTTATTCATCGCAATCTTATTAAATACTAAATTTAAAGGTAGAACAGCCATACGAGCAATCTTCTTCCTGCCCATATTGCTTAATTCCGGTGCAGTGTTACAAACCTTACAATTGGCAACCCAGAATATCCAGGGTGGAGCAACCTCGACGATAGCGGAGATGTCCTCCTCCTCCGGAGTTAATGTAGATTACTTCCTATCTATATTTATGGATCTTGGTTTACCGGACAATATGATGGATTATATCATCGGGCTGATCGGAAGAATATACGAAATCGTACGTGCTTCCAGTGTGCAGATTATTATCTTCATCGCAGCCTTACAATCCGTATCCGCTTCCCTTTATGAGGTATCAAAGATTGAAGGCGCTACGTCTTATGAGACGTTCTGGAAGGTTACCTTTCCTATGGTATCACCTCTGATTTTAACGAATGTAGTTTATACAATCATTGATAAGTTTATTAACAGTGATGTAGTTAATATTGCTTATGCAACAGCATTTCAGCTTTACGATTACGGACTCAGTGCGGCAATGAGTATACTCAGCACCTTGATTGTCTGTGCTATCCTTCTGATAGTCGGTGCAATCATAACAAAGTTTACATTCTATTATAACTAGGAAGGAGGAAATAGTTTGAAAGCAAATGATCTTGTATTGCAGATAAAAAGAATCAAGGAAGATACCGTATTAATTAATCAAAGAGCAAGATATCTCCACAATTTCAAAAAGTTCCTCTTTTCCATTGCGAAATTTATTATTTTGCTTGGTATTTCCTACATTATCTTAGGACCTGTAATTAACATCATCAGTAACGCATTTTATTCAGCCACCGATGTATATAATCCGTCGGTATTCCTGTTTCCTTTGAATCCGACCTGGGATAACTTCGAGTTATCCTTCCTGCGGTTGATATACTGGAAAACACTGGGGTTTACGATGGCATATATTATAGTAATAACCGGATTACAGGTAATAATTGCATCTACAGCAGGCTATGGCTTTGCTCGTTTTGAATTTCCATTTAAAAACCTCCTCTTTGGCTGTGTCATTATCACCATTGTTATTCCGACGCATACAATCATGCTTCCCTTGTATCAGCATTTTAGAAACTGGGATGTACTTGGAATTGTAAATGCTGTAACAGGCCATAAGCTGAATCTCCTTTCGACAGAAGGGCCAATGGTATTAATGACATTGTTAGGCAGCGGACTCAGATCGGGTTTATTCATCTATATTTTCCGCCAGTTTTTCCGTGGACTGCCCAAGGAAATTGAGGAGGCGGCATTCATCGACGGAGCAGGAATGTGGTACACCTATTTCCGTATCATGCTTGTGAATGCCATTCCTTCCGTCATCACAGTTATGGTATTCTCCATGGTATGGCAGTATAATGACATGTTCTATTCCAGTCTGTTCTCCATGCCGGTGGAACACAATATAACCGCACAGTTATCAACGATCGGGACAACAATAAGCTTCGTTGATAATGTGAAGGACCCAATGATTGCACAGTTGTATGTATATGCAGGAGTTATCTTGGTACTATTACCGATTCTGGTAGTTTACCTGATATTGCAGAAGTATTTTATGGAGGGAGTAGAGCGAAGCGGAATCGTCGGATAATGTGAAGATAAAACCATTCTTTACACGGGAAGAACTACGAAGTTCGCACAATGGTGCTCACTCCTTGTTCTTCCGGGGTATTTGAAATGCCGCTGATAAAGCATGTAAACATGCATGTTTTAGCTCTTTAAACCATCCTTAAAATAGAGGATTAAAATCATAAAAATAGGAGGAGATCTAAATGAAACAAGTAAGCAGAAAACTATTAGCACTTCTGATGGCACTTACCCTTGTGCTTTCACTGGCTGCATGCGGTAAAGCAGAAGATACTTCTGATTCAACTACAGAGACATCAGCAGGTACAGAAACTGAAACAACCACAGACACACCTGAAGCAACACCTACCGAAGTTGCAGCAACACCGACAGCAGTACCGGATAAATTTGAAGCATTTGATTTTGGGGGAAGAACAATTAAAGTTGGTATCTGGTGGGATTACTTCTATACAAGTGATCATACAGATATCTCCGACAACCCGGGCTTAAGCAATACAGAGACAGCTCAGATGCAGCTTGATAATGTAAGAAGAATTGAAGAAAAATACAACTGTAAAATCCAATACGTTAATTTAGGATGGCAGGGTACGATTGATAGTATCAATACTTCTATCGCAGCCGGTACACCGGAATGTGACATCTATTTAACAGACCTTCAGTTTGGTATTCCTGCAGTATTCAATGGTTTGGCACAGGAATTAACAACAATCGCTCCGGAAAACAGTGATTTATTTGGAGAACAGTCCGTTCTGAAACCGATGACCATGGAGGGCTTCGAAGGAACCTATCTCTTCAGCGAGCAGGGATTAACGCAGAATGGTATTTTCTTAGGATATAATGCTACTATGATCCAAGACTTAGGTCTTGAAGATCCTCAGGAATTATATAAAAACGGCCAATGGACCTGGGAGAAATTTGCTGAGTTATGTAAAGCAGGTATCAAGGACACGGATGGTGATGGAACCACCGATATCTACGGTTTCGGCGGTATCTTTACAGATATAACGAATGGGTTGGTTATGAGCAATGGTGGCTCTATCGCTGGTGCTAGAATCGAAGGCTTAAGCACTGAGCCGGTTATGGAAGCATTTGAGTTTATTAATCAGCTTTACAATGTAGATCAATCAGCAAGACCTTGGAATGGTGCGGATTGGAACGATAACCTATTAGCATGGTCTGACGGTAAGGTTATGTTCTGGACTGCTCAGGCATGGTCTTTAAAACAGGAAATCGATGCAGCAATTGCAGAAGGTGCTGAATTACCCTTTGAATATCATGTCGTACCTTATCCGCAGGGACCTCACGGAGATGGCTCTAATTACAGTCCTTTCTCCGGCAACTGGTATATGATTCCTGTTGGTGTTCAAGAGCCAGAGAAGGTATTACAGATCTTCGAAGAGTTCATGAACTGGCACGGCGGAGATGCAGAATACAGAGATGATCCGACCTGGTTTGAAAGCTGCTTCTTAACACAGGAAGATGTAGATATCGCATTAAGCACCGGTAACAATCTGAAATTTGATCCATGGGGTTCGTTATCACCTTACTATGATTTCGGTGGAACAATCTGGTGGCCCATCGTTGTTAATAAGGACAATACGGTAGCTCAGGCTGTTGAAGCTGCAAAACCTATGTTACAGAATGCTCTGGATAATTTCATGTATAAGAACCAGAAATAATAAGGATACAGTGTGAAAGTTCCCCGGAGGGGGCTTTGGCTCCTTCCGGGATTATTAGTATTGTGATGATGAGAGATACTTGCGAAGAATAATATTGATTTACTACCGTAAGTTTATATAATGAACTTCCTTTTATCTATGTGAATAGGGGAAGAATTTGTTGGTTATGATTGGTAAGAATATAAGGGAACTATCCTTCTTATAAATAGATACGATGGGAGTATGCTAGAATGAAACATTTGATACGGATTATATCCATGATGCTGTTATCCATGTTTTTGCTGGTAGGATGCGATAAGACTAAGGATACCACCTCCATGGAAACAACAGGGGTGACAAATACACCAACGATACAGGAAGAAGAATCACAGAAAGTAGAGGATCCAGCGGAGGAGAGCACAGCGGAGGAGAATACTGCTGAGGCGAACACTGCCGGCGAGACTACAGAGGCATTAGAAGTTGAGGTCACTGCAGATGACACGGATCCGAATTACGATTCTGAGTTTGAACAGCTATATGAGGCTGAGGAGGCTTCCTTTACAGGGAACATGAAGGTAGAAAGTACCAAACAGGGCTTCACCGGGACAGGCTACCTGACCGGTATGCAGGCAGATGGTGATACTGTTACGTTTACGATATCAGTTCCGGGTACCGGAGCATATGATTTTAATTTTGTTAGTGCAGGTAATACAGGACATAAAGAGAATAACATAATAATTGATGGTATTAATATTGGTGTCTCAAGTGTAGACCTGAATGATTTTACCGATGCGATAATGGAACGGGTTTACTTAACGGCCGGTGAGCATCAGGTTATGATGACGAAAAGCTGGGGTTGGATTTTACTAGATTCACTGATTATAACGGCATCAGCACCTGCTGATACTACAATTTATGAGGTTTCTGCAGAACTGGTAGACCCTAAGGCTACTGGTCGTACGAAGGGATTGATGCAATACCTTGCCGATATGTATGGAGATTATATCATATCCGGGCAGTATGGCGACTTAGGCATCCTGGGAGCAGAATTTAACCTGATTAAGAATACGACCGGAGAATATCCGGCGATGTTAGGCTTGGATTTTATTGAGTATACACCTTCCAGAGTAGCAAACGGTTCTGTCAGCTATGATGTAACCTATGCGAAGAAGTTTGACCAGGAGGGTGGAATCGTAACCTTCTGCTGGCATTGGAATGCACCGGAAAAATATCTGGTTAACACTTCGGATAACCCTTGGTGGAAAGGCTTTTATACCGAAGCTACCAATATCGATCTGGCAAAGATTATGAATGGGGAAGATCAGGAAGGGTATGACCTGTTACTCAGAGATATCGATGCAATTGCTGAGCAGATGAAGCTCTTACAGGATGCTGATATACCAATCTTATGGCGTCCGCTTCACGAAGCAAGCGGAGGTTGGTTCTGGTGGGGAGCTGCAGGATCAGAGGCTTATATTAAGCTTTACCGGTTGTTATTTGACCGAGTAGTTAATTACCATGGAATTCATAACCTAATCTGGGTATGGAATGGACAGAATAAGGATTGGTATCCCGGTGATGAATTCGTAGATATGGTGGGCACGGATGTGTACCCGGGTCAAAGGATTTATTCTTCGCAGGCAGGGCTATTTAATGAATTGGTGGACTGGCTGGGAGATACCAGAAAAATTGTAACCATGTCAGAAAACGGATGCTTGTTTGATCCGGAACTGGCTGACCGTGATAATGCCATGTGGTCTTATTTTGGAACTTGGGAACAGGATTTTATTCTGACGGAGCAATATACAGAGCATGCTATGATGATTAAGGTTTATACCAGTGACAAGGTTATTACCTTGGATGAATTACCGGACCTGAAAACTTACGGAAACTAAACTATTGTGGCTGTTTGGTCATTGCGGTCTAATGAATTTCACAGAGATAACAGAATAGTTACTACCTATTACAATAAAGGAGAATAAATAATGAGTAATGTAAAAATGTATACTAATAATTTACCGAATATACCCTGGCAGGAGAAGCCTGCGGACTATGTCGGACCCGTTTGGAGATATGATGAGAATCCGATTATCAACCGAAACCCCTTGCCTGGGGTTGCAAGAATTTTCAATAGCGCTGTAGTACCTTACAAGGACGAGTTTATTGGGGTATTTCGTGCGGAGCAGATCGATGGTATCCCCCATTTATACCTTGGTTACAGTAAAGATGCGATCCATTGGACCTATGAGTCGGAAAAGATTAAGATGGTAAATGAACAGGGTGAGCCTTATATGCCCAAATATGCATATGATCCTCGTCTGATTAAAGTAGAAGATACTTATTATATTATCTGGTGTACTGATTTCTACGGTGCAGCACTTGGTATAGCAAAAACAACGGATTTCAAGACCTTTGTTAGACTCGAGAATCCTTTCCTTCCTTTCAACAGAAATGGGGTACTCTTCCCAAGAAAGCTTAACGGAAACTTTGTCTTATTATCCAGACCGAGCGATAGTGGACATACACCTTTTGGAGATGTATTTATAAGCGAGAGTCCTGACCTTGTATTCTGGGGTAAGCATAGACATGTGATGGCAAGGGGCTATAAACAGTGGTGGCAGTCAGTAAAGATCGGTGGAGGTGCTGCTCCGATTGAGACAAGCGAAGGCTGGTTAATGTTCTATCATGGTGTTACCGGAACCTGTAATGGATTTGTATATAGCATGGGAGCTTGTATCTTAGATATTGATAATCCGGCGATCGTAAAATACAGATGTAATAATTTCATCTTGACCCCGGAGACCTGGTATGAAGAGAGAGGTTTTGTTGCGAACGTAGTATTCCCTTGCGCAACTCTTACGGATGATGAAACAGGCAGAATTGCAATTTATTATGGTGCAGCTGACAGTTATGTTGGTCTTGCATTTACTACAATTGATACAATAATTAATTATGTTAAAGAGAATAACTACTCTTATGACGAGGACCAAAACAACGGTCTTATGTAAGGATCAATTCGTATGGATGTAAAATTTAAGACCAAGTGAATAAAAGTATGCTGAATCTGATAGTACAACTTAATATAACAATAGAATAATCTACAGTATTGTGATGGAAGGGAGATTGAATATGTTAGCACAAACACCTCCGATGGGATGGAATTCCTGGAACACCTTTGGTTGGGAGATTTCTGAGGATTTAATCAAGGGAACTGCAGATATCTGGACTGAGCTTGGACTACTGGAGGCGGGTTATGAATATCTGGTTATCGATGACTGCTGGTCAGAGAAGAAGCGGGACAAGAACGGGTTACTGGTACCCGATCCGATTAAATTTCCGAATGGTATGAAGGCAATTGCTGATTATGTTCATTCCAAGGGATTGAAATTTGGTATGTATTCCTGTGCAGGAACCATGACCTGTGGAGGACATCCCTCCAGCTTGGAACATGAATTCGTGGATGCGAAGACCTTTGCAGAGTGGGGCATTGATTTCTTAAAATACGATTATTGCTACAAACCTCATAATATCCCGGGACATATCTTATATAAGAGAATGGGTATGGCTTTAAAGAATTGCGGAAGAGAGATTCTCTTCTCTGCCTGTAACTGGGGCAATGACAATTCCTATGAATGGGTTCGTTCTGCACAGGCACATATGTACCGTTCCACCGGTGATATCCAGGATAACTGGGAGTCCATTAAGAAGCTTGCTTTAAGCCAGTGGAATAAGGAATGCTATAGTGCTCCCTATTGCTACAATGATATTGATATGCTCGTAGTCGGTATGTATGGAAAAGGTAATGTAGCCCTTGGTGGTTGCACCGATGAAGAGTATAAGTCACATTTCTCCTTATGGTGTATGATGAATTCTCCGCTGATGATCGGCTGTGATATCCGTAAGATGAATGATAAGACGAAAGAAATAGTAACAAATAAAGAAGTCATCGCGCTCAACCAGGATCCGGAAGGCCGCCAAGCTTACAGCATGGAGCAGTGGAACAATGCGGATGTGAAGATCTATATTAAACCCATGTCTGATGGCACCTTTGGTATCGGTTTCTTTAATATGGGTGATGCAAACGGAGAAGGCTCCTTACAGTTCTGGGATATGGGACTTCCGTTTTCTGCGGGCTATGGTTTCAAATTAAGAGATTTATGGGAACACGAAGAGGTAGGGGTATTCACCGAACATTATACCTGCAAGCTGGATCCTCATCATTGTAAGGTGTTCAGAGCAGAATTGGTTAACGTGAATGAGTGATACATATTGTAAAAAATGTAATAAGAAATTAGAGCGCGATGAGATTGCGATCTATCTGAGACTTGTGAACAGGGGTGCAAAAGAATATCTTTGCATCCCTTGTCTGGCTTCCTATTTCAAATGCTCCGAAGCAGATATCCTTGCCCGAATTGAACAACTCAAAGCCATGGGATGTACGCTGTTTGGGTAGATGGATATGGTGAGTTAAATATTTACAAAGATTAAGTAATGTAGATGTTTACGATGCTTGTATATTCAATTTGAACTTGCCTTTACCAACGGTCGGGATGCTTTTTATAAGCCGCTAAGCGTATAAGCAAGCTTTCCATTGGAACAGACGTAATTTTCATGGCTAAGAGAAGCTGAAAATCCGGAAGGATATTTGGCTAAGATGTGGAATGAAAAGGCGCAAGACAAGGCAGACGTGGGCAAAGATGGTGGGTTCGTAGAAAGGAGTTTTACCTATGTGGATTAAAGGATTTACCTATGGCTGGAGGTGCAGAAGGGGGATGTATCGTACGAATAAGGCAGTCAAGTCCCAGGACCTGCTATTTGATCTGGGAATTAACTGGATGTGCCTTTCCTTTTCTGTGATGCAGAAGAGCTTTTCCTCCACAGAGATTTATTTTGATTACCGTAATACGATTACGGATAAGGATATTATCTTTGCAGTGAAAAGAGCTCACGATAGAGGCATCAAGGTTTGTTTGAAACCGGTTATTAACTGTGCGGATGGAATGTGGCGTGCTTTGATTGATTTCCCGGATAGTGACATGATGGGTAAGGATCGTTACTGGGATCAGTGGTTTGAGCATTATAGCGCGTTTCTTTGCCATTATGCAGAGATTGCTCAGGATACCGGTTGCGAGATGTTCTGTGTTGGTTGTGAAATGAGTGGCACCGAGCGTAAGGAGGAGCATTGGAGAAAGCTTATTTCCAAAATTAGAATGATTTATACCGGTCCAATTGTCTATAACACAAATCATGGAAGAGAAGATGAAGTGAAATGGTTTGACGCGGTGGATTACATCGGAACCAGCGCTTACTTTAAGGTTGCCAAGGTTCCGGGGGAAACCAAGGAGAACATGTTGGAAGCTTGGATGAAGGTTGGAACCCATATGAAGGAGTTAAGCGAAAGGTATGGGAAACAAATTATCTTTGCAGAGATCGGCTGCCGGAGTGCAAAGGGCTGTGCCATGATGCCTTGGGATTTTACTCATACAGAGTTTGAACGCAGTGAAGAAGAACAGGCAAACTTCTATGATTCCTGTTTAACCGCATTCTATGATGAAACTTGGTTTGCCGGAGCTTTCTGGTGGGATTGGAGTACTGAAGTATATGATACGAAGGAAGAAGCCCAGAAGAATACCGGATTTGACATCCATCTAAAGAAAGCGGAAGCAGTTTTAAAAGAGTGGTATTCAAAAGAATAACCTTAGAAAAGTATATCATATTTGGGCTATTATAAAGGAAGTACTTCACTTGTCAAAAAAATATTGACGGTATGAAGTATCACATTTATGATAGCCCAATCTTATGTTTCTGATCAATTATTCAACAACTACATCATAAGTCCAGTCAATGATACCACCGAAATCATAAATTGCGGTATAACCCAAATCACTTAAGTCCTGGGCTGCCAGCGCACTTCTTCGACCGCTGCGGCAGTATAAAAGAATGGTTGCTGATTTATCCTTAAGAATTTCTTCTGCTTTCTTCTTAATATCACTATCAGGAATGAGTACTGCTCCTTCAATATGGCCGGTATCAAATTCCTCCTGAGTTCTGACATCCAGGATTATCAACTCTTCATTTTCATCCATCATTTTCTTGGCTGCTTCTGCAGTTATTTTCTCTAGTATTGCAGTTTCATCACCGGTAGTTTCGTCACTGATAGTTTCATCACTAGTAGTTTCATTACTGATAGTTTCATCACGGGTAGATTCATCGCTGGTGGATTCATCATTGGTTGATGAAGTATTGCCTGTCGATTTATCTGAAGTGATTTTCTCATTGGCACAGCCTGTCAGGAATGAGATATAGACAGTTGCTATAGCTATTATTAACACTAATTTTTTCATATTTAAACCTCCTCAATTGGGATTAATTCAGGTTTTTTGTATTTTAAAGCTTCATCCTTCCTCTATTATATCATTAGGATGATCTACTTTAAACATTATCGTTAGGTTTTTTATTCCCGCATCATCCGGTCTTCTCAAGATGACTGATTTGATTATAACAGGCGAATGGAGCTTGCTCTGTGATATTATCACAGGTTATAACACATAGCCATGTGATAAAGTAGTTGGAATAATCCTTGGCGTTCCTTACTATAAATTAGTAAATATGGATACTTACCAATTGGAGTCTGGTGGAATTAGGTCCCTAAAGGGCGGTTGAAAATTCTAAGATGAGGGGGTGTTACATAATGGATGAATTTGAATTAAAGAGGATTATCTACGATTATATCAAGGAAATATGTCATTATAGCCAGATGCAGGTCTTCTCCACATCTTCTTACCAACGTAATTTTTTTCAGCTGCAGATTGATGATGACATAAATGGATTGATTAATTTTCTTATGGAGCGTGATGAATTAACAAGGCAGCAGATTTATCTTGCAAATCAGGTTGAAGAGATACAACAGGAGGAGCAAAGAAATCAGGAAAATCTGAACCACGGCTCAGAGATACCGGAACCTACTCAACAAGCGGAGGAATTACCGGTACCAAGTGAGCCTGATTCTGTAGAAGAAGAAAACCGTATGGATTCTCGGCAAAATCAAATGGGAGAGACGACAGTACCTCGGAGTGTAACAATGGAGGAATTAACCCAGAGCGATGGAAGAGAAGGAAGAAAGGCATATGTAGCGGTCGATGGAAAGGTGTATGATGTAAGCCAAGTAACCAGGTGGGCTGGAGGGAATCATTTTGGTCTCACGGCAGGAAACGATCTGACAGAGGAATTTAACGGCTGCCATAATGCTATCTATGATAGACTTATGAGATTACCAATGGTGGGAGTGCTTCAAAAATAGATTTAAAGGGGCTGCAGTGCAGCCCCTTTATCAATACTATCTGACAAGTTAATATAAATTGTTATACTGCATTGTGGCAGAAAGCAGCAATTCTATCGATTGGTATATCACAGACTGACCCAACAGTACGCCTTCCATTGTCATGACCATGACCACGGCCATTACCTCTGTTTAAGTTAATGCCTCCAACATCTCCTCTTCCTCCGCCGCCACAACCTTCAAATTCATCGCAGATATTCTCGTCAAGGGGATTACTCGGTGCAACACCAAGATCAGTTACAAGCCTTACAAAACAGCTATTAACACTTAAAATGCATCCTGTGAAGCCGCAGCCGGAAGCTCCACCACTGGTTGTAAATATCGTAACAGTTTCACCAACGAATTCACGTAGATGTCTTACAAAACTGTTACTCTGATATCCGTTTTCTCCTCCATTGCCGCCGTTATATCCGTTGTTACCAAACATTGACATATAATTTCCTCCTTAAAATATAATTTGTTATTAATTTGTTTAAATTGCATTGTGGCAGAAAGCAGCGATTCTATTAACGGGAATATCGCATACTGAGCCAACTACATAAATAGGAGTATCTCTTCCATCTCTGCATTGTTTCTTTTCGCCGCAGATTTCTTCACTGAGCGGATTAGCAGGTGCTGAACCCAGCCGGTTAACCAATGTAACATAGCACGGATTCACTCTTAGCAGTACACCTGTGAAGCCACATCCGGAAGCTCCACCACTAGTGGTGAAAATGGTAACCACTTGCCCTAAGTATCGATAAAGTTCTTCTATCGACATTTCTATTCCTCCTTTAATCTCGTTTGGAATCCTCACTAGACTTGTTTGGAAACCTAGTATATCTTATGCTGGTTTCTCGTATTTGCGACATAAAAGTAAAGGTTTTGATAAAAATATGCAAAATATGATTAAATACTCCAAGAGCATAAGAAAAAAGCACCGGACATTGTGAACTGACCACTGTCAAGTTGACAGGGATCGATTTACGATGTCCGGTGCTGGGAATATCTATATATTCAATGCCGCTGGCGGATCCGGCAGCAGAAGAATCTGGGTACGGGAATTCTCATCATAATCTAAGACTAGGAGCTTTCTTAGAATTGCAATCGCAACTTGAGCTTTCTGGTGGTTACTGATGATGATCCTCTTGGTATCTGGGAGTAGCAGGTCCGTTGCATTCGTGGAGGATATGACGAGGATATCATTATTATCCACATACCGTTCTACTTGGGTTCCCAGCAAATCTCCGATAATGATGCCTTTTCTGAATATTTTCCCTTCAAGGAATTCCTTGAGGTTGGCAGCATTCTTATTAATAAAGATATCTTCGCTCTGGAAATGCTCGGAAATCTGTTCTTTAATCCGTTCATTGATTATCTGATCCATGATGAGATAAGGATTTATCACTCCCAGCAGTTTTTTGGCTTCTTGGATGATGGCATGATAATCGGGAAGTATCTTATAGAAGAGACCTTCATCAAAATCACAGTCCAGGAAAATCAGTGGAATATAATAATGCTTCGTAATCCTTCTTAAATTCTTTTCACTGACATCAATAATAAATGCCGCCTCCAAAGAGTGTTTGTATTTAATCTGGATATCTTCCAACTCAGAAGCGATTGATATAATTGTATCATAACCAGCCTCATAGATCTGTTTCTGTAATTCAGCAGCTAAATCCATTGCCTGATGCCGGATATAGGAAGAAGCATTGTTGCTTAGATTCACAATGATACCGATTAAGTTACTACGGTTTTTAGCAAGGGACTTAGCAGTTTGATTAGGAACATAACCCATTCTCTTGGCGGCTTCCATTACCTTAATTCGCGTGTCGTGGCTGATTAACTTAAATTATTATATTTATTATGTCAGGAGCTTTATTCTATAGGGTTTTCAAGTAAATCGAATTAATTTAAGTTATTCTTTGTTAAGTAAATCATCGTACAAAACGTCTAATAAAGTACGAAAATAAACGAATATATTGTGCAATATCACTTGGCAATGGATTGTTAAGATGATAGATTAGTAGTAGATTAAGCGGTTAAGTAAAGATATCGTTTACTAAACTGAGATGCTGAAAAAGCGCACCAGACGTCGGTGGGGCGGTTCACCGCAATCCAGCAATGTTGATGGAGTTGCTGTTGATGCAGGTGAGATCTGGGTAGTAATCGGTGGTGGAGAAGGAGCAAATGACCTTGGTGCTGCAACAAATGAAGCTGTACTTTCACTGGAGGCAGAAGAAGGCTGGCCGGTAGCAGCAGCCGCAGCAGAGGTGGTTGCTGTTGAAGCGGAAGAAGTTACTGCTGATGTTCCGAAGACCGGTGAAACAGCTACTTTACCTGTTATCTTATTAGCTTTGGTTATGATATCAGTTGTAGGCATCACTGTAAAAAAAAAAAAAGTTAATACAAACGAGAATTAATCATTGAATGTATCATAAAACGAAAAAAATGAACATAAGTTTATTGTGCCTGTTTCAATTCGGAATAGGCACATTTTTTTGATTTTAACGAAACTAAGTCCTGGGAATGGATCCGCCCCTAGGTATTTAGTGTTATATTATATGGAATGGGTTGATGGAAGGACAATAATGGGATATAATGGAAATAATGTGAAGGGACAAGTAATTGTTGCCCGAAACAGATTGTTTCATTAATAATATATCATTTTTATCAAAGAAAGGTGGTTGATTTATGAAGCATTATAAGAAATTCCTGGTATTAATACTATCAATGGCATTAATACTGACACAGGTAACACCGGTAATGGCAAGTCTGGCTCCTAGCGAAGGAGCAAAGCTTGCAGGTTATACGGTAATCCTACATACCAATGATTCACACAGTAGAGCAGTACCAAGCAGCAGCGGAATAATGGGCTTTACTGCAGTTAGTGCATTGAAGAAAGCCTTCCTGGCTGCAGGTGCGGAGGTAATTCTATTGGATGCCGGAGATACACTCCATGGTCTCCCGTTTGCGAACCTGATTCACGGAGAAAGCATAGTAGCACTTATGAATTTGGCAGGTTATGATGCAATGACACCTGGCAATCATGATTTTAACTATGGTTCCGAAACTTTATTTAACCTATCAAAGACGATGAAATTCCCAATATTGTCGTCTAATGTAACCAATAAGAGCAATAGCTCTGATTTCCTGGAGGATCATATTACGATTGATAAAAATGGTGTGACTTATGGCATCTTCGGTCTTTCTACTCCGGAGACAGCTTACAAGACCAATCCGAAAAATGTAGCTACCATTGAGTTTCAAGATCCGGTTGCAGCAGCAACGAAGGAAGTTGCTGAATTGAAAGCAGAAGGAGCAGATGTTATCATAGCACTTTCCCATCTCGGAACAGATGAATCTACCGAAGTTACTTCTAAGCTCGTTGCTGAAAAAGTTGCCGGGATAAACCTGATTGTTGATGGACATAGCCATTCTGTTTATGACACAGGGCTTATGGTAGGGGGTACCTTAATCGTAAGTACCGGTTCCTATCTGTCTAACATTGGTGTAGTTATGATTGACCCCACCGGTAAGATGGAGGCTGATTTAGTAAATGCAACGGAATTTACAGGCACAGATAAAGCGATTGATGATTTGGCAGCTACCTATACCACGGAGCAGGATGCCCTCCTTGCGAAGGAAGTTGGATATACACTGGTGGATCTTGACGGTATCAGAGAGCATGTACGTGCCGGTGAAACTAATATGGGTGATCTTGCAACGGATGCCTTCCGGTGGGCTACCGGTGCAGAAGTCGCAATAACAAACGGAGGAGGTATCCGAGCTTCTATTCCGCTTGGTACGATAACGAAGAAGGATGTTGTCACAGTCTTCCCCTTTGGTAACTACCTAGTTACCAAGAAGGTTACTGGAGAAGCATTACTGAAGGCTCTCGAGCTTGGCGTAAGTGCTTATCCAGCAACCCTCGGAGCATTCTTACAGGTATCCGGTATTACCTTCACAGTTGATCCGAATCAGCCGGTTGGAAGCAGAATATCCAATGCATTAGTTAATGGTGTGGCTTTGGATCCTGCAAAGGAATATCTTCTTGCAACGAATGATTTCGTCGTAGCAGGTGGGGATGGATATACGATGCTGGCAGATTTCCCGATCGAGAATGAATATGGTTCTATGGAGGATTTGTTTGCAGACTATCTATCCGATATCGGAGAAGTTACTCTTCGTAATCAGCATAGAATTAATATCCTTGATTTAAACCCTATCACTGAAGAAACTGCGATAGAGGAACCTGTAGTGGAAGAACCGGTTGTAGAAGAACCGGTTACTGAGGAGCCTGTGATTGATGATCCTGCACTACCTGAATATACTGTCTATGTAGTAGTAAAAGGTGACAATCTCAGCAAGATTGCCAAGTCAAAGTTAGGTAAGGGAAGTGAATGGAAGCTTATCTATGAATGGAACAAAGGTAAGATCAATGATCCTGATCTGATTTATACAGGACAGAAATTTAAGATTTATACGGATTAATAATTAGTTATCATTATAACAGGGTTGTCTTGCAACAGCAGAGTTGTTCAAAGACAGCCCTGCTATTGAAAAACAACCCTGCTATTTTATAGACAGCCCTACTATTTTATAGACAACCCTGCTATTTTATAGACAGCCCTACTATTTAAAACAACCCTGCTATCATATCATTCTGTAAACCGATAGCCTACCCCGATCTCTGTTGTTATAAACTGAGGATGGGAGGAGTTTTTCTCTAGTTTTCTTCTTAAGCTTGTCATGAATACGCGGATGCTCTTAGAATCAGCAGTCTCACCATAACCCCATACTTCCTTCGATATCTGGCTGTGGGTTACAACCTTACCGCGGTTATTAATTAAGAGCAGAAGTAATTTATACTCCAATGGTGTAAGGTGAATCTCAGCCTCGTCGATGAAGATCTTTCTTCGTTCACAATCCACCGTTAAGTAATCAAAATGAAATACATTCACGATTGGAGCTTCCATATCCCTTCCGATAAAACGTTCCATAACGCGGATGCGAGCGAGAAGCTCGCCCATAGCAAAGGGTTTCGTAACATAGTCGTTCGCCCCGGCGTCAAGTGCTGTAATTTTATCTTTTTCCTGCTCTCTTGCAGATACAATCAGAATAGGAAGCTGTGATACCCTCCGAATCTCTTTGATAATTTCAATACCGTCCTTATCCGGTAGGCCCAAATCCAACAATATAATATCGGGCTTATCCGTGCAGAAGGATAGAATACCACCGTTACCTGTCGGTGCTACAGTCAGTCTATATCCCTTGGCCTTCAGAGCCATTGACATAAAGTTTACGATTTTCTTATCATCTTCAATCAATAATATATGAATTTCAGGATTCATCATATCCCTCCTCACAAGGCAGCTCAATCCGGAATACAGCACCACCGCTTGGTTTATTAAATGCTGTTATTCTACCATCGTGAGCATCTACGATAGCTTTGCAGATGGATAATCCGAGGCCTACCCCACGCCCGCTGTCTGAGATGTTGCGGGGAAGGGTAACAAATTCTTCAAATAGATTATCCTCGATCTCTTCGTCAATACCTGGACCATTATCCGATACTTCAAATACAACACAATTATGCTCTTTAAAGGCCTTCAATTCAATGCTGCTGTCATTTCCCGAATACTTATAAGCATTATCTAGCAGATTCACCAGTACCTGAACCATCAGCCGTCCATCAATTTCAACCAATAGTATTTCATTCGGTACTCTGACTTGCAGCCGATTGCTATTCCTTAGTTTTGAGACTTGCGATACAGCCTGGCTGATTAGATCGTCAACTGCTTCAAATTCTTTTTTAACCAATAGGCGACCTTCGCTGATTCTCGTCATGTCCAGAATGTTTTGTACGGAATGGATCAGTCTTGCGGATTCTTCATTAATATCCGAGGCAAGCCGCTTTAAGCTCGCTTCGTCAAGGCTTTCATAACTTTCCAGGATTAAACTGCTAGCACCCATAATTCCGGTCAACGGAGTGCGAATGTCATGGGAAATGCTACGAAGCAAAGTGCTCTTTGCCCGTTCGCTTTCCATTGCTAGTTTTATCCTTTCCCTTTCATAATAGATTAATTCTCGGTCTAATACCATAGCCATATGGTATACTACAGTTTTAATGAGGATGTCATTTTCCTTGGATAGTGGTAAATCAGCTCCGGCAATCGATAGAGTTCCCAATTGGTTTGACAGGTTCATGATCGGAAGGGTATAAACTTTTGCCCGGTTTTCAAAATAGGTCGGGAACTCAGGGGTACTGAATTTATTATTAGCTAGATTTGATTTATCTGATTTCAGCATAACGCTACATTCATAACCGGTATATTCCTTGATATAGTGAATGCCGTTGTTAACAATGACGGCGATACCGGTAAGGTTTAAGAAGCTTCTAGAGATGTCATACAATAGGCGGACCGTCTTCTCGTTCTGGGTTGCAATCTCTGACTGACTCTGGAATTTGGAGGAGAGGATGCCACTGATTAAGGATGCTACAAGAAAAAATAATACAAAGGTATAATCCTTAACATTGTTAATAACGAAGGTATGAACTGGATTTATAAAAAAATAATTATAGATCAGCATACTGATAATAGAACCTATAAATCCATAATGATATCCTTTTGTAAGGACGGTTATGATTAAAACCCCGATCAAGAATACCATTAATGCGTTTTCCTTACTGATTCCCATATTGTTCATAGCTATGGAGGATACAGTCGTAATTGCTGTGATTGTTAATAACCAGAAAATATTAGCGATGTGATCCTTCGGTGGATGCTTTTTATTGTTCATAGGAACCTCCAAACCATAAAATGTCTGACATGATATCATATAGGATATAGTTAATTGTAGTCATTACGAAACAGTATGTCAATTGAGATATTAGAATCGTTAGATAGAATGTGTAGAAGATATTTACATAATGCATAACATATATTGTTATGCATTATGTAACTTTAAGATGCACAGAAAGCAAATAATATCATGGAGGGATGGTGTAAAGATGAACATGAAAGATGCGTTACGAACCATGAAATTTAAGGAGAAGATCATCGGATATAATCAGTTGTATACACAGTGGGGGGAACAGATTAACCCGGAAAAGGTTCATACAGAATACCCACGCCCTCAGATGAGAAGAGATGATTTTACAATTCTCAACGGTTATTGGAACTATTGTATCTCATCAGATACCATGATGCCGGAGAATTATGATGGTAGAATACTTGTCCCGTTTTCTCCGGAAAGTGTGTTGTCAGGTGTTAGTAGGCAGCTTGCTCCAGAGGAAATCCTGTGGTATGAGAGAATTCTTACCATAAATAAGATGCAGAAAGGAAAACGGTGCATTCTTCATTTTGGGGCTGTGGACCAGAGCTGTGAGGTGTATATTAACCATCAGAAGGTGGGCGAGCATCTCGGAGGATATCTTCCGTTTTCCATTGACATCTCCAGTAGAATCGAAGAGGGAACGAACCTGTTATCTCTCAGAGTAAAGGATGTAAGTGAAACCTCCTATCATAGCCGTGGAAAGCAAAAGCTAAAACGCGGTGGAATGTTCTATACAGCTCAGAGCGGTATCTGGCAGACAGTATGGTTGGAATGGGTACCACAGACTTATATCAGTTCCATCAGAATCACTCCGTTAGTTGAAAGGAGCTCCCTCCGAATTGATCTGGAGATGGACGGAGATATAAACCAGGAGATGAGTAGTGATATTGTTTTCCAATCAGATATTTATGATAAAGGGAAACTGCTACATTCCATGGTCAGCCGTTACCCCTTTATGACCATACCTCTAAGCCAATTTACTTACTGGTGCCCCGAGAATCCTTATCTGTATGACCTTGAGATTACGGCAGGAGAAGATAAAGTAAAAAGTTATTTTGCTATGAGAAAGGTAGAGATTAAGAAGGATCTGAATAATGTAGCCAGAATCTACTTGAACAATGAGCCTTATTACCAGAATGGCTTACTAGATCAGGGATATTGGCCGGATGGCTTATATACCCCTCCCAGTGATGAAGCAATGATCTATGACATTACAAAGGCAAAGGAACTGGGTTTTAATATGCTCCGTAAGCATATTAAAATTGAACCTCTTCGCTGGTATTATCACTGCGACCGCTTGGGGATGTTGGTATGGCAGGATATGGTCAATGGAGGTGATAAGTATAATACCTGGGTTGTGGGTAATATCCCCACATTATTCCCTTGGCTTACCAGAATGGTAAGCGATAAGCATTATGGTATCTTTGGAAGAAAGAGCGAGGAAGGCAGGAGAGAATGGACAAAGGAATGTGAAGATACGGTTTCCCACCTGTATAATTGTCCTTCCATCGTAGTATGGGTACCTTTCAATGAAGCCTGGGGGCAGTTTGATGCCAAGCAGGCTTATGATAGGATAAGGGATATGGATCCCACCAGATTGGTAGACCATGCTAGCGGATGGTATGATCAAGACTGTGGTGATTTCAATAGTATCCATAATTATTTCCACCCATTTAAGGTGACATTGGAAAAGAGACCCTATATATTATCAGAGTTTGGCGGATATGCCTGTTATACTATGGAGCATTCCTATTCCCTGCAGATTTATGGTTATCGAATCTATTTGACGAAAGAGGAGCTTAATAATGCGTATCAGAATTTAATGGAGAGAGATATCAAAGAATTAATCTCAGCAGGCTTATCGGCTTCTGTCTATACACAGCTTTCCGATGTTGAGGATGAGATAAACGGGTTGCTTACCTACGATAGGAAGATCTGCAAGGTATCACCGGTGAAGCTGTTATAAGACTATTAATCGGGAATCCAGCGGAGAAACAATGTTTCCGGCTTGGTTATACATTAGTATATTTTAACCATTTTAGCATATATAATAATGATTATGTGGTCCGAGGTTATCTATGCAAATCCATACCGTCCAGTCAGAAGAAACCATAGACACAATTGCGCAAGCATATAACGTTCCAGTGACAAGAATATTACAAGATAATAATTTGCCACCAAATTATAACCTGAATATCGGGCAGAGCTTAATAATAACAAACCCCGAAAGGACTTATATCATTCAGGATGGAGATACATTGTCTGGCATAGCTCAGGCTCATGGTGTCACAGAGATACAATTATTAAGGAATAATCCACACTTGTTGGATAGGATGTATCTTAATGTAGGAGAAGAGATTATTATTAGCTATCAGCAGAAGCAGAAGATTCAAGTGAATGGATATGCATTTTCTCATATTAATATAAATTTACTTAAGAAGTCATTACCTTTTCTCACTTACATTACAATTGTTAATTATCGTGTCACTGCGGATGGTTTAATACAAGAAGTTAGTGATGATGAGTTAATTATGACAGCCAAGGAATTCGGAGTAGCTCCTATTATAATGCTCTCTTCCATTAACGAACAGGGAAAAGGAAGCTATGGCACAAATCATGCGATTTTTAACAGCCAGGAGGCTCAAGCCAAGCTGATAGAAAATACTCTTCAGATCCTTAGAACAAAAGGGTTTTATGGAGTAAACCTGGGGTTTCAATCCATCCTTCCGGAGGATATCCCTCTTTATATTAACTTTGTTGGTAACTTAACTACCCAATTGCATGCAGAAGGGTATCAGGTGTTTGTGACCTTAATACCATCAACCTATGGTTATATTTCCGGTCTCCAGATGGAGATTCCATATTTTTCCACAATTGGTCAGATTGTAGACTATGTTATTCTAATGTCATACCAATGGTCAACAGCGTTCATGCCAACTGTAGCTCAAACCACAGTCAATTTTCTCGAAGATTATTTGAATTATGTCATGACACAGATACCACCCGAGAAGATCTTTATCGGATTAACAAGAATTGCTTACGATTGGGAGTTGCCCTATGTTGAGGGTGAAACGTTTGGTGCTGCACTTACTAATGCTGATGCAATTCATCTGGCCAATCAGGTTGGTGCACAAATCAAATATGATAATACTACACAGACTCCATATTTTAATTATAATACTTCCGGAGTAGAGCATTTTGTTTGGTTCAAGGACGCAAGATCAATTAATGAAATCGTAAGTCTAATTCCCGAATATGGGCTGAAGGGAATCAGTGTCTGGAATATCATGTATTATGCTCCGCAGACCTGGCTAGTCCTGAATACGCAATACGAGATTGAAACGGTATTATAGATAGGAGTCCTAGCATGAAAAGTGATTTCATGAATCAGAAATTAAAAAGCTGTAGCCAGAATGAAGTAGGTGAGGGTCGTTATCTGAATCCGGCCGATATTAATGTGCCATCAGGGTATCAGGTGGAAGTGTATGCCGAGGGACTTAATTATCCTATAAATATGGTATTCACTGAGACCGGAGACCTTCTGATCGCTGAGTCCGGTTACTTGCAGGAGAAATCGAGGATTTTGCGCTTAAGCAATGGTGTGTTTGATGTAATTACAGAGGAATTTGTTACTCCGTTAACTGGGATTAATTATTTGAATGGGATGATTTATGCATCTCACAGAGGGTATGTAACGATAGTAGGCTTTGATGGCTCAAAACGTAATATCATAAGCGGATTAGCAAGTAATGGAGATTATCCAAATTATAAGGTGGAATTCGGACCGGATGGAAAAATGTACTTTGGGCAGGGATCGTCTACTAATTCCGGTGTGGTGGGAAATGATAATGTCTGGATACATACATCGCCCTTACTTTGTGATTACCCGGGGTTCTATATTATGTTAAATGGACAGAATTATTCTACTCCAAATATTCTTCTTCCGGAAGGAACGGAGGAGGTTGCGCATACTGGAGCCTTTTCGCCTTACGGTGTTCCTAATATGCCCTATGAAATCCGAAAGGGAATAGTGAAAGCGACCGGTAGTATCATGAGAGCAAACATGGATGGAACGGAGCTTGAACTATATGTATGGGGATTAAGAAACGCAGTTAGACTTAAATTTGATGAGGCAGGCCGTCTATTTGCTGCAAATCAAGGATATGATGAACGGGGCAGCAGACCAATTGCCAACGCATCGGATCATATGTATCTCATTGATCAGGGATTATGGTATGGTTGGCCGGATTATACAGCTGGGGAAGCAGTTACCTCATCAAGATTTATGCCGGAAGGTGGTAGACCCGTAGAAGCTCTCCTGGTTAATTATCCCAATGTACCTCCGGTCCCATTTGCGAGAATTCCTCCAAACTCCACAATTATGGGTTTTGATTTTAGTAATAGTTCAGATTTTGGCAATCGTGGGAGCCTCTATGTTGCAGAATTTGGAAGTGGTTGGCCTGATTTTAATCGGTATTTGGCTCCCAATCCCGGACTTGGACATAAAGTTTCTAAGGTAGATCTATTTACAGGAGGGGTCACTTCGTTTGCGATTAATAAATCCGGATTTCCCTCCAGCCTTACGCTAGAGGGTGGCTTTGGATGGCCAACCGATGTAGTGTTTGGTCCGGATCATGCCATGTATATTCTGGATTTCGGGACGAATCCCCGAGGAAATCTTTTGGAATTCATACCTAATACGGGTGTCATATGGAGGATAACGAAGATATAAGTTCAACCCTTCAGAATAACTGTAATTAAAATAGCATCTTATATAGTGAGAGTGTTGACATTAATAATTACATTTAATAAGATAGGCTAAGAAGCAATTGATAATACAAACCCCGTTACATAACAGAAGAAGGACGATAAGAGGTATTACAGATGAAACCGGCAAGCGAGAAATTAATATTATATAAAAAAAGTATTACGAGTTATCTATTGTCAGGATACTTTCTGTTTGTACTAATCGTATACATGATGCAGGAAACGGTTACAAGGGCAAAAGTGCTTTCTGTTCTCTTCTTTCTTATGATCTGGCTGCTAATAGTATTGTTCTCACTGCTCGAAATATCATGGGTCAAAGATTTTAGCCATAAGTATTCCGGATGGACGAAGGGAAGTATACTTTTATTAGCACCGTTTGCTTCTTTTCTTATGATTGAAACCATAGTTAGTAACTATAATCTTAAGATGTTTCAAACCTATAGTTTATATAATGTGATCTGGTATATTGTAATATTCTATCTCCTTTATGCATTAATAAGGAACAGCAGGCTTACAGTTATGATTGGAACAATGTTGTGCTATCTCGCTGGGGTGATTAATTACCTGGTATTTCTATTCCGAGGCAATCCGATTTTACCCAGTGATTTATTCGCATGGCAGACCGGAATGAGTGTTGCTTCAAATTACGAATTAAGTTTTACGAGTGGCTTTCTTAGAGCCACTATCATCATGTTCTTTGTAATTGCAATGGCTAATAAGCTTGATAAGAGCGAGAAGAAGATTACTTTACGGAACCGCTGCCTAGTGATTAGCACTTTTATTGTTTTTGCAACGGTCGTATTTCATATGTTTTTTGGAACCGATTTGATCAATAAGAAAATCAGAGTCCTTGACTTCTTTGCACCAAAATACACTTATAGTGATTATGGAACAGTCTTTGGATTCGTTGCCAATGTGAAGGCGATGGAGACGGAAGAGCCTGTTGGTTACTCCGTAGAGAAGGTAAGGGCAGCTCTCTCGGTTCCGTCGGAAGACGAAGAGGTGATGTCTGTGACGGGGAATAAACCCAATATAATCGTCATTATGAACGAAGCTTATTCAGATCTTAGCATGCTGGGAGATTATGAGACAAGCAATGATTATAATCCCTATACGAAATCACTTTCGGTGAATACAACCAGGGGAACCCTCTATGTATCAGTATTCGGAGGTGCGACGAGTGATACAGAATATGAATTTCTGACAGGCAATAGTATGGCTGTCCTGCCAAAAAACTGCGTTCCTTATCAGCAATATATCTTGGGTCCAACGGAATCCCTTGCAGCAACATTAAAAGCACAGGGATATTATAATATCGCAATCCATCCCTATAAAGCAAGTGGTTATAAGCGGGATATGGTATATCCTCTGCTTGGCTTTGACGAATTTAAATCCATTGATGATTTTAGTAATCCGGAACTGATCCGTTCCTATGTTAGTGATCTTGAAAGTTATACAAAAATTATAGAAGAATATGAGAAAAAAGGGAAGGATAATCCTGTATTTATCTTTAATGTTACGATGCAAAACCATGGTGGGTATTCCTCTGAACGCATATTTTCCGATGAAGATACCGTGGAACTGACCAAAAATCCAGGACATAAAGCGGCAGAGCAATATCTTAGCCTATTAAGGGAAACTGATAAATCGTTCCAAGTTCTGGTAGATTATTTTTCTGTTCAAGAGGAGAATACCATAATTCTTATTTTTGGAGATCATCAACCGGTTGCATACTCCAGCTTCTATGATGAAATGCAGGATGAGGAGAAGGTTAATCGGCTCAAATATAAAGTCCCTTTTCTTCTGTGGGCAAATTATGATATTGAGGAGGATAATGTGGATAAAATCAGTGCTAATTATCTTTCCTCCTATTTACTCCAGACGGCCGGGCTGAACGGTACTGCATACAATGACTATCTGATGAGTTTGTATCAGGAAATACCAGTGATTAATGCTTTGTTTTACATTGATAAAAATGAGAATCTATACAGTCTTGCGGATACCTCCGACAATACAGAGCTTATTATGGAATACAGATATGTAGGCTATAATAACGCCTTGGATAAGAACGGTAAATTGAAGGAATATTACAATTATAATAAATAGACAGTATAAAAAGAAATTATAATAAGACATTTGAACATATTGAAGAAAAGGGTTTAGTTATTATATGCCCAAATCGGGGTATATTAAAGTTTAAGCATAAACTAAAGGAGGATTTATCTATGAACAAGTTTAATTTCAATGATTATTTTCAAAAGCCACAGGGAAAAATCGCCAAGCGGATGCTTTACAAAAGCGATAATGTAATTGCCTTTGTTCTAAACATTGCAAAAGGAGAAATACTACCGGGACACACACATCTAGAATCAACCCTTTTCCTTCAGGTCATGGAGGGTAATGCCAAGGTTGTCACGGATGGCAAGGAAACCACATTGCAGGTGGGCGAGTTAATGCAGGTTGATGGGCAGGAAAGCTTGCAGGTTATAAACACCGGAGAAGATGTCTTGCGCCTTTTCGTTACAATTTCACCAATGGGTTCAGAGGCCTTTGCAACAGATGCAAATGTTTAATGACTTATCTTTATCAATTTGTCTATAGCCTGATGGGAGGAGCATACTTGCTCCTCCCATTTTGTTATATTAGTTGTTGTATCTTATCTAGGCACAGAGATGTTCGATATCCTGACCTGTTAGGGATTCCTTTATCAGGAGTTCCTGTGTAATAAGCTCAAGCAGCATTAGATTATCCTGAATCAGAATTTTTGTATCAGCATATAACTCATTCATCTGTGTACGGCATTTGGATACTAATTGGTTATCATGAGTTTCACCTAAGGCTTCCATGCTAAAGAGACCCATTTCTGTATCCATTCCGAACTTATTGATAAAATCGACAAGCATCTGGGAAGCCTTCTGAATATCATTACTGGCACCGGTAGTCACTTCCTCCGATCCAAAGATGAGATCCTCAGCTACCCTACCGGCTAACAGTACCTGGATATTAGCCTTAAGCTGACGCTGCGTCTGGAACAGAGTATCCTTCGGGATGCTTAAGTTAAAACCACCTGCTCCGCGAACACTGGGTATGATAGTAACCTTGGAGATAAAATGCTCCGGTAGAAGCAGTGTAGTAGCCAGTGCATGGCCAGCTTCATGGTAAGCAGTAATTTTACGGTCACGGTCTGTGATATAACTTCGATCCATCTTAGGTGCACCCGCAATCACGGTATAGAATGCTTTTTCGACATGGTCCTTACAGATGACCGTTTGCTTCTCATTGCCTGCGTTGATCGCTGCTTCATTCAACAGGTTTTCCAGCATTGCTCCGCTGAAGTATACAGTAGATTTTGCCAGTTCTTCCAGATCAACATTATCTGACATGGGTTTTTTCTTTGCATATAAGGAGAGGATATGTTTTCGAGCATTCACATCCGGCAGGCCAATCTCAATATGGCGGTCAAATCTACCCGGACGAAGCAGAGCTTCATCCAGAGTGTCAAGACGGTTTGTAGCACCGATGACGATGATACCTTGGTTTTCGTGGAAACCGGACATCTCTGTCAGTAGCGCATTCAGTGTTTGGTCACGTTCATCATTGCTAGCGGAGGTGTTACGAGCTCTCTTCTTACCAATAGCGTCGATCTCGTCAATGAAGATTACTGCCTTTTCGCTTTTCTTCGCTTTACTAAATAAGCTTCGGATACGGCTTGCACCAACACCGACATACATTTGTACGAAATCAGAGCCACTCATAGCATAGAAGGGTACACCTGCTTCGCCAGCGATAGCCTTTGCCATTAAGGTCTTGCCTGTTCCCGGAGGGCCGTATAATAGAAGACCTTTTGGCATTCTTGCTCCTACAGAAGAATATTTATCTGGATCCTTAATAAAGGAGATAATATCTTCTACCATGTTCTTCGCCTCCGTGTTACCAGCCACCTGAGACAGGGTGATGGGTGCGGTCAGCGATTTCTTCTTCTTATTTGCATCATTAATTAGGTTTTTGGAATTACCGCCATTTCTTGCATACCATAGAACTCCCGCGGCGACGCCAAGTAGTAGAATAACTTTTAGAATAGTAGCTGTGGTATCACCATTGCCATAGCTGACTTTGATGCCCCGGAGTAATAGATACTCCGTAAAATTTTCAGTCTTCGGATTAGGAACCGTGTATTGGTTGTTCGCCTCGTTCCTTAGTTTTGCGGCAAAGGTTTGGCCATCCTCATCAAGAATTACTTCCTCAACCTGGTTCTTATCTACTGCTGACAGAAATGAGGGGTAGGACAGCTCGTTGGTATCTTTATTCATATAATAATATCCGGTCAGCCCACCACCGATCAGGATGAGGCAGGATAAGATAATAAGTAATATTCGTTTCATTGAACAACCTCCAAAATAAGTAAAACATTTACATAAGCTGCTATCCTATTGTAGCATATACAGTTAAAAATTCTAGAATTAAATAATGGTAAGTATGGATAAGTCTTAAGGGGGGAAGGAGAGATGCTCTTGAATTATATAATTTTTTAATAAACGCTTGATAAATCATCCTAATAATACTATTATTTATTATTGGAGCTTACCAAAGAGGATGCAGTTAAGATATGATTTACGACATCTGTAAGTTCTTACTATTAAGGTTAAAAATATGGAGGCACTGGAAAGATGGAAAAATTAAAACCCAAGTTGTTCTCAGTCATGAAAACTTACACCAAACAACAATTTGTTAAGGATGTAGTTGCCGGAATTATCGTAGCGATTATTGCACTACCGCTCTCAATTGCATTGGCATTAGCATCCGGAGTAACACCGGAAAGAGGTCTGTATACGGCTATTGTAGCCGGATTTGTGATATCTTTCTTAGGTGGAAGTCGTGTACAGATTTCAGGACCGACAGCAGCATTCGCAACGATCGTTGCCGGGATTGTGGCAAGGCAGGGCATGGAAGGCCTGGCGGTAGCAACAATTATGGCAGGTATCTTGCTCATCCTTATGGGATTACTGAAGTTTGGCAGATTGTTAAGATTTATACCTTATACGATCACAACCGGTTTTACGTTAGGTATTGCAGTAACAATTTTTATTGGACAAATCAAGGATTTTCTTGGACTAACCTTTGAAACCAGACCAGTTGAAACCCTTGAAAAATTAATAGCTTGCTTTGAAAGTATTGCGTCCATTAATCTTTGGGCACTGCTGATCGGAGCAATCTCACTTGCAATCTTAATCCTATGGCCTAAAATAAATAATAAAATTCCGGCATCACTAATTGCTGTTATAGTCTCGGCTGCCATTGTGAAAGTACTCAAGCTGGATGTGAATACCATCGGAAGCTTATATGAGATTTCCTCCAAGCTTCCAACCTTGGAAGTTCCGATGGTGAATCTGACGATGATTAAAACGCTTATGCCGGATGCGGTAACAATTGCAATCCTTGCTGGGGTGGAATCCTTACTATCCTGCGTGGTTGCGGACGGTATGATCGGAAGCAGGCACCGCTCCAATATGGAGTTGGTAGCCCAAGGTGCAGGCAATATCTTCTCCAGTTTGTTCGGTGGTATTCCGGCAACCGGTGCCATTGCCAGAACCGCTGCGAACGTTAAAAATGGCGGTCGAACTCCCATTGCCGGTATGGTCCATGCGGTATCGTTACTGTTAATTCTGGTTGTGTTAATGCCATACGCAGCGTTGATTCCGATGCCTACCATCGCAGCGATCCTTTTCATGGTTGCTTATAATATGAGTGATTGGAGAGAGTTCGTGGAGTTGGTTAAGAAATCACCGAAGAGTGATATTATGGTTCTGGTTGCTACCTTTGCGCTCACTGTAATCTTTGACCTTGTAATCGCAATCGAAATCGGTATCCTCATGGCTGCAATCCTATTTGTTAAGAGAATGGCAGATGTAACGGATATACAAAAGTGGAAAGAAGCCGAAGAGGATAGTTCTGAGGATGATTTGAATGATCCCGAGAATATCCGTTTGAAGAAAGTACCTAAGCATACCATTGTTTATGAAATTAATGGGCCTATGTTCTTCGGTGCAGCAGATCAGTTTATGACTATTTCCTTAGAGGATCCACATGTGAGAACGGTTATCCTTCGAATGAGAAGTGTGCCTGCGATGGATGTGAATGCTCTTCATTCCCTACATACCGTATGGAAATCCTGTAAGAAGAAACACATTACCTTACTACTTTCCCATGTTCAGGACCAACCACTGCGAATGATGCAGAAGGCCGGATTTGATAAGGAGGTTGGTGAAGAGAATTTCTGCGAAAATATTGACAAAGCGCTGATAAGAGCAGAAGAGTTATTAAAGATACACTACCATTCACTAGAGCATTCAGGTGATGCAAAAGCGGTATAGGATGTGATCCTTAGTTATAGTTATCAACAAGAATTATTCATAATATAGAATATTAAAATCTTTGATACTTTATAAGGAACAAGAATAACGCCGGGTGATTAAGCCCGGCGTTATTTATAAAGGTATAAGAAATTGCGGTTTTTAATGATTATAATTCAATTGGCTCAAATCTTAATCGTATCTGAGGTAATTTCTTAATTACAGTATAGTAATTCTCTGCCCAGTCAGTTCCCTGGGAAGGATCATTTTCACCGGAAGCCGGAGGAGCAAAAATCTTCAGCGTCAGATCACAGGTACCAGTAAGAGGTATCTCAAAAAAGGCAGGCATAAAGTCGATGAATTTAACCCCAGGTGCTTTGTAGAACCAACGTCCGTTCAGTTCCATCATCAGGTTCAAATCCTTGATCTCATCATCAAAGAGGGCTTCTGCAAAGTGAGGATTGTTATCAAAATGAAGCGGAATAGATAAGCCGGTGGAGTCTTCGAAGCAGCCCCATCTTAAAGTTGCCGGTAAGATTACTTCCTCAGCATTCTTAAAACTTGGGTAGAAATAATCCTCATGGATAATCTCTTTATATGCTTTCATGACAGGCTGCTCGATTCCTACTTCTTTGTTATTAGGGTCAGTAATCTCAAGTCCAAGGCGGCCATTATCTCTGAACTGATAGAAGGTGAAACCGGAGAACCAGTCTGCAGGTTCATCTTTTAACAGATTGCAGAATTCCTGTATCATCTTCACTTGTTCATAAGGCCCGGTGACATCACCGTCAGCGTTGAACTCCGACATAACCATGGGCTTTTTGATACCACCGTTAAGATAGCTGAAGCGTTCAAAGCTGCGTTTGGTCAGATCATAGGTCTTCTGTACAGAGTCTCTTTTGTGGCTACTGCCACCGCGCTCAGCTACGTCATAAGGCCAGCCCCAGTGAAGAGCCATATATTTATCTACAGACCATATATCTGTATGGCATACGGCCTCAGTAAACTCCTGTTCCTTCTCCATCTCTTCCTTATCCAGATGCTCAATACCACCGATGCAGAGAATCGTCTGTACATTAGGAGCGAATTCTTTCACGATTTTATGGAAACGGACGAAGAAATCAGCAACCTCCTGATAGGTGCAGCGTTTATTGAAGGAAAACCAGTTGCCGGTAGCTTCATGATTGATGCGAAGAAACATACGGCCAAAGGTAGTAAGGTCCTTCGCGATCGCTATCAGATGCTCATCTGTAACATGTGGATCTATCGTCATGGTTAGGAGAACATCCTGTCCGTGGCGTCTGACATCTCTCATAAAGGTGAAGGGTTCCTCCTGAAGATTACCATTTAAACCACCCTGATAGGTAAAGTAATCATCATAGGGGAAGTCCCAGGCAAAGGAGACGTCATCGCTTGCATGAGCAATACTTGCCCGAACCGGCCAGCCCTTGTCCAAAGGATAATAGCAATACATTAAATTAATCGCTCTATGCGGTCTTCCTAATTTCTGAAGAATATAATCCTGATTGATATAACTGCCTCTTTCACTGCCTACACCCAAGTCAACAGCACATTTTGCCGGACCCAGGAGGACATGAAAGGCTTTTAAATCTTCGCTCATCTGTAGTAAGCCTCCTTGTAATTATGAATAAACCTATAACTATAACGAGTATAGCATACCCACGCATTCAGAGGCAATGTACTAACTTAGCTAAAAATGCATTATAATTTGTAGTTTTTCGGTCTTTATGAAATATCTATTGAGGCTGTTGTATAATAATGATATTATGTGATTTAATAAGAGTAAATTAGGACATTCTGTGCTTCATCAGAAGCAGAGAGGATATTATAAATGAATGATTTTAATAATCCGGAAAAACTGAATCATGAGTCTGGTAAGAGCAACTTATCACAGCTGGCCGGTAGCCTTCCGAACAGTCCGTTTCGTACGGTTCCCATAACAATCTTGGGCAGAGGAGAGCCACTTCTATTTCTTTATGATGGTAAAGAGAATCTAATGGAAGCCATGCTTGCGCAAGGTATTTATTTCAGTGCGTCCTGCGGAGGAAGAGGCACCTGTGGTAAATGCAGGGTGCAGGTAGTGGAAGGTTACTTGGAGATAACCACTTTTGATAAACTTAAGCTGAGTGTTCCTGAATTAGAGTCAGGATACCGATTGTCCTGCAAAGCCTATCCGAGGGAAGCCTGTGCCATACGGGTGATAGTTGGTGATGAAGCGGATTTTCAGATTATCGCCGTTGATAAACAAGAGAAAGACTGGAATGACAGTTTATTCCAAGAGGATTTTGGAATTGCGATTGATATCGGGACTACGACCCTTGCCGTCAGCTTAGTTGGTTTAGCCAGTAAGAAAGTAATTCATACCTACACAACTATTAATAAGCAACGGGCTTATGGTGCAGATGTTATATCGAGGATTAAGGCTTCCGTTGAAGGTAAGAAAGAAGCACTTCAAAAAAGCATAAGGAAGGACTTATCCGCTGGTATTCATAGTCTATTAGCGTCAACTCAAGTATCCACTTCACGGATTAAGAAGCTTACAATTGCCGGTAACACCACCATGGGACATCTTCTCCTGGGATATCCTTGCGAGTCACTGGGTAGTTATCCGTTTACACCTGTGAATATCGGAACTATCATGCTGCCATATCATGAAGTGCTGGGAACAGAGGATTTAGAAACAGAGGATCTAGAAACACAGGTAGTGATATTACCTGGAATTTCAGCTTTTGTCGGTGGGGATATTGTTGCAGGCCTTTTGACCTGTGGTTTTGATCAGATGGAGAAGCCGACCTTGCTGATTGACCTAGGAACCAATGGTGAGATGGCAGTCGGTAATAAGGACAGGATTCTGGTAACTTCTACAGCAGCTGGGCCGGCTTTTGAGGGTGGAAATATATCCTGCGGGATTGGAAGTATCGCAGGTGCAATCTGTAATGTTGAGATCCAAGGTAATGTACCGATATCAGATACGATTGGACATAAGCCGCCCGTTGGAATCTGCGGTACGGGAATCATAGAACTGGCATCGGAGCTTCTGAAGGCTAAGCTGGTGGATGAGACCGGATTATTGTGTGAGAGATACTTTGAACACGGTTATGTAGTTGCTAAGGATGCCGAAGGTTTAGAGATTACATTTACCCAGAAGGACATGAGAGAACTACAGTTGGCGAAAGCAGCAATTCGTGCTGGAATACAGATTTTATTACGCCGCTATGGGATCACTCCGGAAGAGATTGATACGGTATATCTAGCCGGAGGTTTTGGTTATCAGATAAATCTGACTAAGGCAATTCATATCGGGTTATTACCGCCGGAATTCTCCTGCAAGGTTAAGGCAATCGGGAACAGTGCTCTGGCAGGGTCAATCAGATATCTTACGGATACCTCTGCTAACAATCGGATCGTATCGATAATAGAGTCTGCAGCAGAGATAAGTCTATCCAACGATCCGGACTTTAATGAGCTATATATTGAGAATATGGATTTCTAAAGTGCATTACCGGCTCCCTATGACGCATATAATAGACTAACCTATTAATATCAGGGGAGAAAATCATGCAAAGCAGTACTACGCCGAATGCAAAGTTAGAGAACCAGCTTAACATGGCCTTAGAAGTTTCACCTGTTCAGAGAGCGAAGACCCTTACTCTTGGAGTGGGATACGACCCAGCTACGAATATGTGGGAATTGATTGTTAAATATAATGGGAACCTTCAGAGAGTAAGAGATGAACTTGGAATATCGGTGGTGGAGCTGACCAAGGAGTATACCATTCTGACTATACCGGAATACCAAATTAACAGTTTAACGAACTATGAGGAAATTGAATTTATAGAAAAGCCGAAGAGGCTGTTTTATGAAGTAAATGAAGGAAGGACAGCCTCCTGCATTAACCCGCTCCAGACAACATTATATAACCTTTTTGGAGAGGGCGTGCTGGTGGCTGTTATTGATTCAGGAATTGATTATTCCCATCCGGATTTTATAAGCGAAGACGGGACCACCAGAATTGCTGCTTTGTGGGATCAGACGATCCCGGGAAGTCCTCCTGAGCGGTATGATATAGGAACCTTATATACGAGCGAGCAGATAAATCTGGCGTTAAAGACACCGATGCCGGAACGGATGGAAATCGTTCCAAGTACGGATCTGTCCGGGCATGGAACCCATGTTGCAGGCATCGCAGCAGGTAATGGGAGAGCCAGTAATGGGTTATACCGGGGGGTGGCATCATTAAGTCAGCTGGTCATTGTTAAGTTAGGTGTTTCTGTAGGAGATTCTTTCCCACGTACGACTCAGCTGATGCAAGGGGTTGATTTTGTCATGCACTATGCAATTGCTCAGGGAAAACCGGTTGCTATCAATATTAGCTTTGGTAATAATTATGGTTCCCATACAGGGAGGAGCCTTCTGGAAAGTTTTATCGACGATATCTCAGGCACCTGGAAGGCGAATATCATCATAGGTACTGGGAATGAAGGTGCTTCCGGTAATCATGCGCAGGGTGTGTTACGGATGGGTACCAATCAGATTATTGAGGTGGCTGTAAGTGATTTTGAGTTTTCATTAAATCTACAGATATGGAAGAACTACTTCGACCATTTTGATATTGTAATTACTGCGCCAAATGGCACCAGGGTCGGCCCCATACCAAGGATACTGGGAACCCAGCAGTTCAACATTGCCCAGACCCAGATTCTCCTATACTATGGAGACCCCACTCCCTATAACCCTCAACAGGAGATTTATATTGAACTGATCCCGACAGGAAGATATATCAATTCTGGTGTCTGGCGTTTTGAATTGGTACCCCGTAGAATTGTCGTCGGCAGTTATGATATGTGGCTACCTGCGGGTGGGATCAAGAATCCTTCTACCAGATTCCTTTTGTCTTCCGAATATACAACATTAACGATACCCTCAACTGCAGCCCGTGCGATCAGCGTAGGAGCCTACAATGCATATACGGACAGCTATGCACCGTTTTCTGGGAGAGGTTTCACCAGAGACAATCAGGTGAAACCGGATTTGGTTGCACCTGGGGTCAACATCAATTCCTGTGCACCGGGAGGAGGATATGCGATTAGATCAGGTACCTCCATGGCCACTCCGTTTGTAACTGGCAGTGCCGCCTTATTAATGCAGTGGGGGATTGTCCAGGGAAATGATCCTTACCTGTACGCTGAGAAGCTGAAGGCATATCTGATTAATGGAGCAAGGCCGCTCAGGATAGAAAGTAACTATCCGAATCGCACGCTGGGGTATGGGGCGTTGTGTACTGAATCAAGTCTTCCTACTTGATTCAGGGAGGATCGTTTACCAGTGTGACCAATATAACTGCCAAGACCAATTCGCGTTGCAGGTGGATAAGAAAAAGAGATATAACTTTATAAATAAAAAGAATAGGTTTTAAATTGATAGCCATATGTAGTTAATGAAAATGAGAACAACGGAGAAATCGGTTGTTCTTATTGTTATAAAGTGTTAAAATCTGTATGTTATCGAGTAATGAATTTAGAAATATATTTGGTATCAATCAAGAATGCAAGGGTTTAAATAAATTGAAAGGAGAGGAACTATGATTATTCCAATGCTCATGACAAAACTAAATAAACCTCAATTGTCGGATCTTGTGATTTCAAGAGAGTTACTACTTAAGAACTGCGATTGGGCAAGTGTGATTCTAGTATCTGCTCAAGCTGGTTCAGGAAAATCGACGGTTGTGAGTGCCTGGTTATCGGAACAAGAAAAAGCGTACTGTTGGTACGCACTTGATGATTGGGACAACGATTTGATGCAATTTTTTACGTATTTGATAGCTGGAATAAAATCCATTGATGCACAAGCATCCGAAGCGCTTGAGCAGCTCCTCGACGCTTTTCAATCTATTGGCTTTGATGCATTTTTAAGAGCACTGATTAATCAATTACATGCGATCAACTCGCCATATGTCTTAATTTTTGACGATTATCACGTTATAAGAAATGATCTGATACATCAAGTGATTAGAACGATGTTAGATCACTTTCCACCGTCGATGCAACTCATATTAATCACTAGAGAAGACCCTCCATTTCCATTGGCAAAAATGAGGGTAACCAAGAGACTGCTCGAACTTAGAATTTCACATCTCAGATTCACAGAAGAAGAGGTCGGGACATATTTTTTGCAGCAACATCATATTTCACTAGAAGAAGAACAAATACAGCATCTCTTCACACGGACAGAGGGATGGATTGCGGGGCTACAGATGATAGCTCTCTCTTTGCGGGGAGTAGATGATGTGGTTGGCTTTATCGAGGCTTTTTCAAACAGTCATTATTATATTATGGACTATTTGATGGAAGAGGTCCTTGAGCGTCAGGCACCTGAAATTAAGTCGTTTCTTCTTAGGACGTCCATATTGGAATTATTTTCAGAAGATTTATGCGATGCCGTGGTCCAATTGGAAAAAGGGAGTTCAAATATCATTATTGAAAGACTTGTGAAGACGAACTGTTTTATAATCTCTACGGAGTTGTCTCATAGGTGGTTTAGGTATCATCATCTTTTTAGAGATCTTTTGAGACAACGACTAGAGCAACAATCAAAGAGTGAATTTGAATCGCTCCACCTGCTGGCAGGGCACTGGTTTAAAACAAAAGGATTTTGGCAAGAGGCCATTCACCACTTTCTTAAAGCAAATGCTTTTGGGGAAGCAGCGGCACTTATTGAATGTAGATGGGTTGAAATGGACTTTCAGCTTCAATCAGCATCTTGGCTTGATATGGTGAAGATATTGCCATCTACTATTATCGAAAGAAGTCCAATACTTACAATGGGGTATGGTTGGGCACTGCTTGATATGGGCGATGTGGAAGCTTGTAAAGAGTGGTTTGACAAGGCTCAAAGATTGTATAACCTTTGCCAAACGGATGAGCGTCCCAATGATATTATTATAAATGACACGACTCAGTTTGAATTATTGCCAGCTACGATTGCTTCTGCTTATGGGTATATCGCGGCTGCAACTGGGGATACTGAAGGTGTTTTTAAGCATACACGCTATGCGCTAGAGCGGATTCCAAGTGAACAATATATTAAACGTGGTGTTGTGGATATGTTGCTAGGAATTGCCCACTGGAGAAATGGTGATCTTCATGAGGCAGAATCTGTGATTATACTTTCATTCAAATATATTAGAAAAGCAGCAAACCCACTCGTTGAGAATTCCTTTTACATGATGCTAGGAGAGCTATATATTCAGCAGGACTCCTTGAGTAAGGCAAAAGCAATGTTTGAACAGACGATCGCAAGGTTAATCAAAGATAATCTCGTCACAATTCTATTACCCAGTCTATACTTAGGTTTAGCCAAAATTGCTTTCTTACATAGTGAAAATAAGCAAGCTTATGCGCTGCTTGAGGAAAGCAAGAAATATGGGCAGAGATATGCGTTAATGGATTGGAAATATAAATATTATCTTCTGCTTGCAAGGATCTATTGCAGTGAGGGATTGTACGATTTGGCACGAGATTGCATCAATGAAAGCAGGATGCATTACTATATCAATCCAATTCCAGAAGATATTGGTGTCGCCGATGTAGAAAAACAGATAGAGGCTGCAGTGGCTAATTATCAGCCTGGCCTCATTTTGGATGAAAAGAATGAAAATGTACCGACATTTAAAAAAGAACATGTTAACCAATCGCTCTCAGAACCTCTTACGGTAAGAGAGTTGGAAGTGCTTTCTTTGATTGTGTCAGGATTATCCAATCAAGAGATTTGTGATACGCTCTTTTTAGCTCTGAGTACAGTAAAAGGCTATAATCAAAATATCTTTGGAAAATTAGGAGTCAATCGCCGCACAAAAGCTGTCGCGAAAGCGATAGAGCTTGGCTTGGTGTAGAATTTTGTATACAAAAGGGTAAACCCTACTTTTATGAAACAAAATACCCTACTTTAGAAGGTGCAAATACCTCCTCGGTTTTAGTATGCTTATAACAAATAAGCAACTATAACGAGGAGGTTTTATTTATGAAAACAGATCATTTAATATTACAGGAAAAACTAAGCATCAAAATTCAAGTACCTATGCTACTTTCATGTTTATGGGTATTCCTATCGCTGAACTATATCTTATGTGATCTACTAAGCAATATGGAGATGACCGTTATAAGGGGATTGTTTGAAGGGAATATCGCAGGCATTCCAATGACTCAGGGGTTTTTATTGCTTGCAGGAATTTCACTGGAAATTCCATTTCTAATGGTTGTTTTATCAGCAGTCTTACCTTTTAGGGCAAATCGTAGAATTAATATCGGTGTTGCAATTCTCATGATCATGTATCAACTTGTCTCATTTTTTGTTGGATCGGACATAACACTCCATTATATATTTTTCTCAGTGATGGAGATTCTAGGAAATATCGTGATATTAGTGCTTGCGGTTAGGTGGAAGAGGTGATGACACATGCTGTACGAGATCATCATCCGTGGTTATATTGGGGATATTTGGTTCGAAGAGCTGACGGTTATCAAGCAACCGAATTACGCAACTATGCTCCGTTGCCAACTCATCGATCAATCTGCACTATATGGTGTCCTTCGGAAGATCAATGACTTGGGTATTGACCTGATATCTGTCAATCTCATAGAAGAGGAGATAGAAATTGAAAGCAATCACTTATGAACAATATGGCTCACCTTCAGTTCTTAAACTTAGTAAAGTTCAAAAATCAGAGCCTAAGGATGATGATTTGATAATAAAATATACTATTTTAAAGGAGATGTAAAAATGATTCCTAACAAAAAAACAGCAAGATTAGCTGGTGTCTTGTGGCTTCTTATGTTTGTATTTGGTCCCATCGCTCAGATTATTCGTGACAAATTATTCGTAACTAGAGACATGGGAGCCGTTGCAAATAATATTATTGGTAATGAATTTTTATTCCGCATTGGGTTTGTTAGCGATTTAATCATGATGATTATTTACGTGTTACTGTCTTTGGTTTTATACAAGCTGTTTAGTACGGTTAATAAAAACCTGTCCACTCTTATGGTTATTTTTGTAATAATAGGCACATCAATAAACATGATCAATCTTTTAAATGAATTTGCATCTTTACATTTGTTAAGCGGAGCAGAATACTTAACTGTCTTTAATGCCGCCCAGTTGCAGTCTAAGGCAATGCTATCTTATGATTTATACTTACATGGCTATGAAATCGCCAATATATTCTTTGCTTTATGGCTTTTACCTCTCGGCCTTTTGGTTTATAAGTCAGGCTTTCTCCCGAGGTTTATGGGAATTTTGCTGATCGTTGGTGGCAGTGGTTTGTTTATTAATGTTTTAGTGCATTTCTTATTTCCAAGTTACCCTATCGTCAACACAATTCTTCTGATACCGCAAACTTTGGCAGAAGCGCTATTTACTCTATGGATCTTGATTAGAGGTATTAATGAATGAGACTTGGGGTGTTGTATGATTTAATTTTTTAGTATAAATAGATAACTATACTTTACAGACTATCATAATATTGATATAATTAATGCATCAATATTGAGAGGAGTGATGCTATGCCAAATATTAGGCCTATATCTGACTTAAGAAATAATTCGAGTGAAATTGCTGAATTTTGTAAAATAAATCACGAACCTGTATTTATTACAAAAAATGGAGTGGGAGAATTAGCTGTTCTTTCGATTGAAGATTATGAACAGATGATTACCAGATTAGCTCTATACTCGAAACTAACTGAGGTGGAAGAAGATATCAGGAATGGTGATGAAGGAATAGACTTTTTTGAGTTTGCCAAGGAATTAAGAGGTAAAGTTAATGGGGGATTATAATATTAGGATTTATAGAAAAGCGGGGGAAGATTTAGAAGAGATCGTAAAATATTTAAATCAATTCTATCCAGAAACCGCTATTAAATATTATGACCTTGTAATCGAGGAAATATCAACACTATCTATGAATCCGAAACGTTGTGCATTAGTGAGGGAAGAAACACTTAGGCAAAAAGGATATCGACATCTCTTGGTGGCAAATTACATTATCTTTTTTGTTATTAATAAGACTACGGTACAAATTCGAAGAATCTTGTATAATAAACAGCAGTATAAGTCTTTTTTATAATAAAAGCCCTGATGAGATTATATTTAAGCGTTGAATCTTTTGCAAATCATCTTATATTAGAACTGATTATTTGCATAGCACTTGAAAAGGTAGCACTGAATCCAAATAGAACTATACTGGTTCCTGGTTACCAAGACGCTAGTTCTTGTATCTTGTAATGGACCTAAAACAATGCTATAATTAACTATAATTGAAGCATGTTATTAGGAGACTGGTAATGCAGATAAGGGATAAATTAATGAAACCCATACGGGAACAGCATATCTAACGGCGGATAATTCGAAGCGATATCGGGTTATTCTCCGTTATTTTTATATGGAATAATGAAAAAATAAAGCCTTGATATGCGGATTGAAGGATTTCAAACCTAACATATAAAAGATTATGGAGGCTATATGGTACGAATGGAAAAGAAAATTATATCTGTTAGGGACAATGATTTTGAATATGCACTAAAGGGTAAAAAGAGTCCTGCTATCATATTGATTAATGGCGCAGGAGGATTAATTGAAGGTTGGTCAAAAATATGGGAGGGATTAGGAAACGATAATGTATTATTCGCATACAATCGATTAGGCATGGGGAAAAGTACCAAGCCTAAAGAACCACAAACCGGCCTTACAATGCTTAAAGATTTAAAAGAATTATTACTAAGATTAAAGATAGAGCCACCCTACCTCATTGTGGGGCACTCTCTTGGTGGATTTATAGCACATTTATTTGCAATAACTTATCCAGATGAAATAACCGGACTTGTTTTTCTAGAATCCTCAACTATAAATGATGTCTTAAGCGATTCAAAGAGAAAAAAAGAATCAAGTTCAACTAAGTTTTCTGAAGTTGATCATGTACTAACAACAGTGAGTCAAATTCAGGAGTCAGGGGAATTTCCTGATATCCCCATACTTGTAATTGCTGGTAATAAACCAGCTTTTCGTTGGGTTATTCCAAGGGTAATAAAAGAGGCTAGAATGTACAACCAAAAAGAATTATTGAGTCTTTCGGGGCGGGGGAGAGTAACGGTAGCAAGAAATAGCGGTCATTTTCCTCAATTAACTGAAGCTAATTTAGTTGTAAATGAAATTAATGTGTCGTTACTCTGATAGTAGATATAAACAGAATGAAATCAAACATACAAAATCGGATAGGAGAACCGTAGCATGTCTAAAATATATTTAAGATTTCCAGGAGGCAAAGGGAAAGCGCTAACACTCAGTTATGATGATGGAGTAGAGCAGGATATACGACTTCTCGAAATTATGAAGCAATATGGATTGAAAGGAACCTTCAATTTAAACAGCGGATTATATGCGAAGGAAGGAACGATCTATCCCCAAGGTCAAATTCACCGAAGGATGAGTGAAAAGCAGATAATGGAGCATTTTAATGATTCCGGACAGGAGATAGCAGTACACTCATTAACACATCCGTTTCTTGACCAATTATCACCGGATATGCTGGTAAAAGAGATCGTTGAAGACAGAGAGAATCTTGAAAGACAATTTGATACGATTATCCGTGGTATGGCATATCCGTATGGTATTTATAATGATACGATTGTTACAGCACTACAGCTTTGTGGGATTGTATATGCAAGAACCGTAGTAGCAACCCACGATTTTCGAATGCCGCAGGATTGGATGAGATTGACGGCAACCTGTCATCACCTTGTACCTGAGCTGATGGACCTGGCGAAAAGATTCGTGGAGGATAAGGTGGATAAGGATCCTTATTTATTCTACTTGTGGGGACATAGTTATGAATTTGAGGCTGATAACAATTGGCATGTAATTGATGATTTTTCTAACTATATTGGTAACAGAGATGATATCTGGTATGCAACCAATATGGAAATATATGAATATGTCAGCGCTTACCAACAATTAATATTTAGTGCTAACGAGAAACTTATTAGAAACCCAACCAATACAACTATCTGGTTGAGCATAGAGGGAAATATTACTCAAATTATGGCTGGCAGTACCATAAGGGTGTAATGAAAGGTTAGGCTCTCCATTAAGCTAATTGCCTTGTTTTTTGGGATGCATGTATCATGAACGGTCACTTTATGATGTATTAATAAAAAATGAGACCACAATATATGGTATAATTTTTTAAAAACTGTTACATAAACTATAGCTTTTTTTTGATTTCTGCTTTATAATACAATACACTAACAAAAGAACTTAAGGAGATTAAGGCATGAAGACAATTAAAAGAAACGGTGCAGAAGAGGCATTTGATATAAATAAGATAATCTTAGCTGTTACAAAAGCAAATGAATCATCGGAAAAGAACAGGCTGGGCAGAGAACAGATTATCAGCATTGCCGACTATGTGGAATATAAATGTAATAAGTTAAACCGAGCGGTATCGGTTGAAGAGATTCAGGATATAGTAGAAGACCAGATTATGGCAACAGGAGCATTTGACCTAGCGAAGGATTATGTAAAATATCGTTATCAGCGTTCACTGGCGCGAAAAACCAACACTACGGATCATCGAATCCTTTCACTTATTGAAGGTAATAATGAAGATGTGAAACAGGAAAACTCTAATAAAAATCCAACCATCAATAGTGTTCAACGTGATTATATGGCTGGTGAAGTAAGTAAAGATATTACCAGAAGGTTACTTCTTCCATCCGAAATAGTGGAAGCGGATCAGCTGGGAATCATCCATTTCCATGATACGGATTACTTTGCGCAACGTATGCATAATTGTGATCTTGTTAATTTGGAGGATATGCTGCAAAATGGAACAGTAATTAGTGAAACTCGAATAGAAAAGCCCCATAGTTTTTCGACTGCTTGCAATATTGCTACACAAATTATAGCGCAGGTAGCAAGCAATCAATATGGTGGTCAAAGCATCAGTTTGGCACACCTTGCTCCGTTTGTTCAAATATCAAGAGAGAAGATACATGCTGAAGTTCTGGAAGAAGTAAAAATTCTTGGTTGCTCTGTTACGGAGAAAGTGATCGAAGAGATTGTGGAAAAGAGACTTCGGAGTGAAGTTATTAGGGGTGTGCAAACCATTCAATATCAAGTTATTACATTGATGACTACCAATGGACAGGCACCATTTCTTACTGTATTTATGTATCTCGGAGAATCAAAAAACCAGAACGAAAAGAATGACCTTGCGATGATTATTGAGGAGACCTTGAAGCAGCGCTACCAAGGTGTATTGAATGAGGCCGGTGTATGGGTAACACCCGCATTTCCTAAGCTAATCTATGTTCTGGAAGAGGATAATGTGAAAGAGGGAACGCAGTATTATTATCTAACTGAACTTGCAGCAAAATGTACGACAAAGAGACTTGTGCCTGATTATATATCGGAAAAGAAAATGAAAGAACTCAAAGAAGGAAACTGTTTTCCGGTCATGGGTTGTCGGAGTGCATTAAGCCCTTGGAAAGATGAAGCTGGCAACTATAAGTTTTACGGCCGATTTAATCAGGGAGTTGTCACGATTAACTTGGTTGATGTAGCGTTATCTTCCGGCGGAGACATAGAGAAATTCTGGCAAATATTTGATGAACGACTAGAACTATGTAATAGAGCACTTGTGTTCCGTCATAAACGATTGAAGGGTACTTTATCAGATGCGGCACCAATTCTATGGCAGCATGGAGCTCTCGCTCGCCTTAAAAAAGGTGAAACGATAGACAAACTACTTTATGGTGGATATTCTACAATTTCACTTGGATATGCTGGCTTATATGAGTGTACCAAATATATGACAGGAAAGTCCCATACCAATCCGGAAGCAACAACCTTTGCGCTCCAGGTCATGAAGTATATGAACAATGCCTGTGACAAGTGGAAAGAGGAAACAAAGATAGGTTTTGGTATTTATGGTGCTCCGATTGAAAGTACTACATATAAATTTGCAAAATGCCTGCAAAAACGATTTGGTATCATAAAAGGGATAACGGATAAGAGCTATATAACTAACAGCTACCATGTTCATGTCATGGAAGAAATAGATGCTTTCTCAAAACTTAAGTTTGAATCACAATTTCAGGCATTATCCATGGGAGGTGCTGTGAGTTACGTTGAGGTACCGAATATGCAAAATAATATTCCGGCAGTTCTCCAAGTAATTCGTTATATCTATGATAATATTATGTATGCGGAATTAAATACGAAGAGTGATTGTTGTCAGGAGTGTGGATTTGAAGGTGAAATCCAGGTTATAGCTGACACTGACGGTAAACTTGTTTGGGAATGCCCTAAATGCGGTAATAGGGATGAAGACAAACTAAATGTCGCACGCAGAACCTGTGGTTATATAGGAACCCAATTCTGGAACCAGGGGAGAACACAGGAGATTAAGGAAAGGGTGCTGCATCTATAATATGAATTATGGGACCATTAAAAAGACAGATATTTCGAATGGTTTAGGGGTCAGAGTTTCTTTGTTCGTCTCAGGCTGTACACACCATTGTGAAGGCTGTTTCAATCAAGAAACCTGGGACTTTACCTATGGGAAGCTATTTACGGAAGAGACAGAGGCAGAGATTATGGAAGCACTTTCCCCTGATTATATTAGTGGATTATCGCTACTTGGTGGCGAACCTATGGAAGTGCAAAACCAACGAGTGTTGTTGCCGTTTATAAAAAAAGTAAAGAACCTATTTCCTACAAAGGATATTTGGTGCTATACCGGATATACATTAGAAAGCGATTTACGAGGGGACAGTCGTGCAACATGTGAATGCACAGATGAAATGTTACATCATATTGATGTTTTGGTTGATGGTGAGTTTATACAGGAATTAAAAGATATCAGCTTGCAATTTCGTGGTTCTTCTAATCAGAGAATCATAGATGTAAAACGTTCCATGGAAGATGGTACTATTCATCTTTATCAGTTATTATAGAAAAAAACGAGCGGTTCTGCACATGCAGAGCCGCTTTTTCATGAATGTAGTTCCCAAGATATACCACGTGAAATCTTCCCATTTATAGGTTATAATAACTTTGTAATAAATTTAATAAATTTGTAACAAATGACATGGAGGATTTATGATAAAAATACATAAGATTGCAACATATATGGTTATTGGAGCATTAACTTTCGCCGGCAAGACTGTAGCAGTCCAAGCAGCTGAAGAACCGGTAGCAGGAATTTCGGTAGTTCTTAATGAATTCTACCAGACAGCAGGAAGCACGGAAGAAGAAGCAGTACAGACCTTTTTGGAAGAAATAACATCAGAATATGATAACCTTGCATTTGCACAGGTAACAAATTATGTGAATATCCGGAGTAAAGCCAGTGAAGAAGGCGAGATACTCGGAAAACTATATGATAATTCAGCAGCTACGATCATTTCTAAGGAAAATGATTGGTATAAGATCACTTCAGGTTCTGTTACAGGCTTCATAAAAGCGGAATTCCTGATGCTTGGGGAGGAAGCGAAAGAGTTAGCGAAGGAAGTGGGAACCAGGGTTGCTACGGTGAATACCACAACCTTAAAGGTAAGAGAGAGTGCATCCCTAACGGCGGAAGTCCTAACTTTAATTGCAATGGGGGATGAGCTTCAAGTATCAGAGGAACAGGATGATTGGATTAAAGTTAAGCTGGATGAGAATTCCTATGGTTACCTATCTGAGGATTACGTAAAATTGGAGACAATATATGAGGAAGCGGTTTCCATAGAAGAAGAGAGAGCGCGTCTTGCTGAAGAAGCGGCTGCAAACAATCAGTCTTCTAACGGCTCCGGTTCCAATCATGGTTCTTCAAACACATCGTATACAGATACTTATTATCAGGAAGAAGCACCCGCTGGGTCCTCATCCGGCAGTTCATCTTCCCAGGGAAATGATATCGTTGCTTATGCGTTACAGTTTCAAGGGAATCCCTATGTCTGGGGAGGAACAAGTTTAACCAATGGAGCGGATTGCTCCGGGTTTGATATGCCCCCTGTCAAGTAGACAGGTTAAATATCTAAAATGATTGCGTATGAACTGCCACACGATTTTTGTGCGGCAGTTTTTCTATGCAATCCACTTCTCTTTGTATTTCTGTATTCTTTTGTTCTCAGCTATAGGATATAGAATAGGTGTCGTTTCTGATAAAGATTCCTTGCGTACTTCAGAAGGTGTTTTGCATCCGTATCGTTCCTGTGGACGCTCATCATTGTAAAATCTTAAGTAATCCTTAATGGCGAATCTTAAGGATGCTTCATCTCTAATATCGTACATACAGTACATTTCTGTTTTAATAATCCCCCAAAAGCCTTCTGTCGGTCCATTATCTATACAATGGCTAACTCTAGACATGGATTGGTCTATTTCCTGTGTTTTAAGTAAGTGCTGAAACACTTTACTTGTGTACTGAAAACCTCTATCACTATGAAAAATAGGTTTGGCATCAGGATTCGTGATAATAGCGTTATCAAACGTCTTGAATACCAGTTGGTTGTTGTTTCGCTTGCTTATCACATATGAGACAGCAGTCCGGTCATATAGGTCTATTATTGCACTTAAATATATCTTTTTATTGCTTTGAGGAACTTTAAATTCTGTAACATCTGTTGTCCATTTTTGGTTCGGCCTTTCTGCGCTAAAATCACGTTGAAGTTTATTTTCAACAACAGCTTCCGGAGTGGAAGAAGTATATTTCTTCTTTTTCTTACGAATAACCGAATGGATATTTAACTTTTTCATTATTCGGTGTACTCGTTTCTTACTATAAAACGTATGGTTGAAATGGTTGATCCACGATGCCATACGGCGATACCCAAGGATATGTCCAAAGCGTTCGTCATACTCTTTGATGATTTCAGCTAACTTTAAGTTTTCTGCTTCCTGTTCAGGCACGATTCTATATAACCATTTATAATAAGCAGCATGTGATATATTGAGCTGTTTACACATCCAGTTGATACTCCATTGCTTATTTTTATAAAAGTATTTAATGGCAAGATACTTAGGTTCATAGCGTTGTTTTCCAATCGTCACATCCTTTCGAATTCTTTCACTTTTTTTAACAGTTCAACCACCATATCTCTCTCTTCAAGCTGGTGCTTTAAGCGTAAATTTTCCCGTCTAAGGCGTTCCAACTCGCCAACTTCATCATCTGTCTTATGACGACCTCGCTTATCAGTAAGTCCATCTTCGCCAGTCTCAGCATATTTTTTTACCCATGAATAAACTTGACTATAAGAAACATCATAAATAGATGCCGTTCCTTTGTAGTCGTGATTATGAGAAAGACAATAGTCTACGATTTCCTTGCGTTCTTCAATAGTTGTTTTTCTTCTTGCTTCTGCCATATAGACCTCCCTACTAGGACAATAATCCTTAAGTTCTCTATTGGCATTATAACGCATAATCCAACCATGTAAAACACTGTAGGAGGAAATGTTGTATTTCGCAACAATTTCTTCTTCTGACATTTCGCCGTTTACATAAAGTTCAACACACATCTGTTTAAAATCCGATGTATATCGGGTATTACCAATTCCTCGGGAAAATGCAATGATTCCTTGTTCTTTATAGCGTTGTGCCCATCGTCGAACGCTTTTGTCTGTAACGCTATATTTATCTGCGATATTGAGCGAAGAACCTTGCCCATTCAAATACTCTTGTGCAACCACCGCTCTCCATTCGGGTGTGTGTGGTGATTTGGACATAAAAAATACCCCCTAAGTAGATTTTGGTTATTTGCCTTATCTACTTAAGGGATATCATATCATAAGCCCGCGGATTGTAGTAGTCCTTATTTTTTATACAGGTCTCAGTTTTTACGCGAATAAATCCTTACTTCCTCGAATAAGATATGACAGAGGCATCCGTCGTATGTCCAAATTTAAGGAGGGATATCAGTGGAATTAATTAAAAAGAATATTCATATGAATAAATTGAAATGTAAGAGCACCCTGCAGCTTACATTAGATGATGACTTCAATGTTCCCGACGTTAAGCCGGACATTAATCAAATAATTACCGAGCAGGGAGAAGTAAAAATTAATGATATCAGAGCGATGAATGGCAAGCTCTTGGTAAAGGGTGCTCTTGTATTTAACGTTCTTTATCTAAGTGAAGGGGACCAAAGGCCGGTACATAATATGAGTGGCGAAATCCCCTTTGATGAAGTAATTAATATGGATATTACCTGCGCCGATGATGACCCCACCGTAAAATGGGAATTAGAGGACTTATCAACGGGCATGATCAACTCCAGAAAGCTTAGTGTCAGAGCAATTGTTGGTCTGTATGTAGCAATAGAGGATCTCTATGACGAAGAAACAGCAGTTATGGTTGAAGGTCCGGAGGATGTACAATACATAAATAAGAAGATTGAAGTGACGGATGTAGCAATCAATAAGAAAGACACCTTCCGTATCAAGGATGAGATTAGTTTACCGGCGAATAAAGGTAACATATCTACGTTGCTTTTCCAGGATATCGGAATAAGCAATGTTGAGGTTAGGCTCCTTGATGATAGGTTTACCATCAAAGGTGAACTTCCGGTATTCATCCTTTATACAAGTGAGGATGAAGAGAACCCGATAGAATACTATGAGACCGAGATTCCTTTCAGTGGTACCGTGGAGTGCAATGGTTGCAGTGAGGATATGATTGATGACATTACTTTCGGCGTTGCTAACAAGAGCCTAGAGGTAAAGCCTGATTCCGACGGTGAGGAGAGAGTAATTGATATTGAGGTTATTCTGGATTTGGGTATTAAGGTGTACGAGGTTGAGGAACCTGAGATTCTATGCGATGTATATTGCCCGTCAAAGGAGATTACACCGGTTATACGCAATGCCTCCTATGAGAATCTTGTTATCAAAAATAATAGCAAGTACCGGATTGCAGACCGAATTCTGGTACCTGAAAATCAACCGAAGATCCTTCAGATCTGTCATGCAAATGGTGGGATTAAGTTGGATGATATTAGTTCTGAAGGTACAGAGCTTCATGTAGAGGGTGCTATCGAGGTAGGTATTCTCTATATCTCAGAGGATGATTCCAGGCCGATGCATTCCATTAAGGGAATCATGCCATTTTCTCAGGTTATCGAATTAAAAGGTATGAAGTCCGGTAGTAATTACGAAATTAAGCCTACGATTGACCAACTTAGTGTCATGATGCTAGACAGTGAGGAGATCGAAGTAAAAGCAACGATTAATCTTAACACTATCGTATTCGATATGATTACCGAGCCGATTATTACCGACCTCGAGGTGGCAGAAATTGATCTGGATAAGCTGCAGTCCATGCCGGGTATCATCGGGTACGTGGTTAAAAAGGGCGATACCTTGTGGAAAATTGCTAAGAAATATTACACTACCGTGGATAACATAATTGCCATCAACAATCTGGAGGATGACCGGATTAAAGAAGGAGATAAACTAATTATCATGAAAAAGGTAGATGTAGTACTATAATTTATATAACAGCGGACATTTTATAAACTTTATAGAATGTCCGCTGTTTTACTATTAACTAAAGGATGGATTCTTCCGAAATACAGATTACAAAACATTATAAATATTACAGGGATGCTTTGTCACAAATAGCAACGGATTGCTAGAAAGCAACTAACTTAATAACCAGCGGGGAATGTACCGGGAATCAACAATCCCAGCTCATCGAGGAAGTGAAGTCCTCACATTACTAATGAGGATGCTCTACAGATCAAGGAGGATTAGATATGAGCGTAAATGGAATTAATAGTGTATCACAGAGCTATGATACAACAGGAACCACGAAGGCGAAAGCAAGCCAGGCTAAGACCGTGGACGAAGCAAAACAGAAAGATACTGAGTCTGCTGCGGTATATGAGAAGAGCGAAACAGATAATTCTGCTACGAAGAAGGTTTATCAGAGAGATCAGAATACCGTCGACAGATTACTTGCCGAAGCAGAGAAACGATCACAGAGTTTAAGAGACCTGGTATCGAAGATGCTTCTAAAACAGGGACAGGCCTATACAGAATCTACTGATATTTATGCGCTGTTAAGAGAAGGAAAGCTTGATATAGACCCGGAGACGAGAGCTCAGGCACAGAAGGATATTGCAGAGGATGGATATTGGGGTGTTAATGAGACCTCGGACAGACTGGTTTCCTTTGCGATGGCTTTAGCAGGTAGTGATCCTTCAAAAGCAGAAGAACTCATAGGAGCGGTGAAGAAGGGTTTTGAGGAAGCAACAAAAACATGGGGTGCTGATCTTCCTGAGATATCTAGGAGAACTTTGGATGCAACTATTAAAAAGCTGGAAGCATGGAGGGATGGTACAGGCAGCGGATCCCAGATGACTAATGCGTCATCAAAGGCTTTAACAAACCAAGCAGAAGTAAGTAAATTATCATAATCATTATTGGTACACATAATATAAACGAGGCAGTAGTAAAGAAAAAACTTACTACTGCCTTGTTATTTATTGTTTTTAGATGGAGGAGGAAGCTTTCAGTACAATATTATATTACTTTAATACGTTTCTTTCTAAAAATGATAAGACTAACAGCAATCATCAATGGGAAAATAATTGCGACTAATAAACCGGTGCGTAAACCCAGCTGTTCTACATCTAAGCCTCTGTCTATCCATACGGTTAAGGTTCGTCCGGAAGATTTCACATTGTCAGAGATCTTACCTGCCAGCCAAGGTCCGAAGGAACATCCAAGATCACCACAGATGGCTAGGACACCGAACATCATCGTTCCACCCCTAGGGAATCTGGCTGATGTAAGGCTGTAGGTACCCGGCCACATGAGGCTGACGGAGAAACCGCACAGACTGCAGGCGAAGAGAGAGAAGAAAGCATAGGGAGTAAATACTGTAACCAGGTAAGTACCAATACACAGGATACTACTTCCGAATAAACAGGTCTTTAACGGAAGCCGGTCACCGAATTTTCCATAGAGAGTTCTTCCGATTCCCATAAAGAAGGCGAATAGGCCAGGGCCTAACAGATCTCCAATCAGCTTTGGAACCTGCAGACCTTTTTCAGCGAAGAGGGACGACCATTGCGACATAATTTGCTCACTGGCTCCTGCGCATACCATTAAAAGTAAGGTTAAGTAGAAAGAGGGGTGGGTGAATAGCTCCTTTAGACGCATTCCGGTTCCCTCATGTAACAGCGGGAGCAGGGGAACATGAAAGAACTTGAACATATTATATAACGGGAAGATGGCCCACAAGATCGGAATTAGAAACCAGAGGTCACGTCCGATTACCCATAATAAAAGGGTACTGAGCAATACAACTATCATCTGTCCCCAACAATAGAAGGAGTGGAGCAAGCTCATGGACGCTTCCTTATTCTCGTTCGGCAGCGCTTCAATAATTGGACTAACGATTACCTCAAGAAGCCCACCGCCGATACCGTACAGGATGACAGAGAAGACAAGAGCGGTATAAGACCATGGTAGCAGCTTTGGTAGAATTCCCAAGGATAATAGACCGATGACGGAGAAGGCATGAGCAGCCACCATGCAGTTACGATAACCAAAACGATCTGCATATTTAGTAGCCCATACATCCGTCAGAAGCTGAGTGCCAAAATTAAATAGAACCAGCTGACCTAATCGTTCATAGGAAATGGAAAAATCGGTCTGAAAAATTATAAATAGTAATGGGGCAAGATTATTTATGATTGCCTGGGTGATATACCCACGGTAGCAGGCAAAGGTAGTATTGCGGTAAGTATATTGTTTCGACATAATTATTGTACCTTTCAAAGGAATATGTTTCACAATCAATGTGTATATTCGGCATTATCTTTCACAAACGGTTTGTTGATCTGCATGTCGTTCCAGGATAGGCCAGTAAGGCTTAGTCAAAAACACCTGTTTGCCATATTGTCTATGCTTTCTAAAATAAACCATAGCATTCTTAGCAAGCTCATGATCTTTATAAATACCAAAGACCGTTGGTCCGCTTCCGCTCATAAGGGAGGTCATAGCGCCGAGTTCTTGCATCTTACATTTAATCTCAGTGATGATAGGGTAATCTTTAATAGTTACAGTCTGGAGAATATTATCCATAGTCCTGGTAAGAACATTCAAATCACCGGCTTCCAGAGCAGCGCGCATTGTCTTAATATCAGGATGAATGCTTTCTGAGGTCAGGACTAGATTTTCATAAACATACCTGGTTGATACACTAATATCGGGCTTCACAAGTAGAATGGAGCAGCTTGGAATTGGATCTAAGGGTGTCAGAACTTCACCGATACCTTCGGATAGAGCAGTTCCAAGCAGGATACAGTAAGGTACATCTGCCCCAATCTTTACTCCAAGCGTCATCAGCTCAGGGACAGTAAGTCTCGCATCAAAAAGTTCATTCAAACCCTTCAGTGTTGCGGCTGCATCAGAGCTACCACCAGCCAAACCTGCAGCTACCGGAATGTACTTGTCCAACCTGATATCTAAGCCTTCCTTCACAGATATGGCATCTAAGAACAAGGCAGCAGCTTTATATACTAGGTTGCCCTGATCATTTGGTATATAGGATAGGTTCGTTTTGATCGAAATGCCCGCTGTGGATGTTTTTGTTATTGTAATTGTGTCGTGCAGATCAAGAGACTGCATGATCATACAGACATCATGATATCCGTCAGGACGCTTTCGAAGTACATCCAAGCCAAGATTAATTTTTGCATATGCCTTTACGGTTATGGAATTCATCGTTACCTCCAACTATAAAATCTATCCGTATTTTAACACAGAAAAAGTAGCATTACAATGAAACTGTGCAGATATAAAAAGCATCAGGAGTAAAATTCTCATGATGCTTTTTGTAAACCATAGTGTAATCCTTATTCAAATAAAGTCTTTATCGTTTCAAACAGTTTGAACTTGATCTTAATGGGAGTCTTCTTACTGGTTAAGGTCGCGTATTCTTCCTCCGTCAGAAGTGTCTTCAGCTTCTCTCCCGAAGTCTCATCTACGATGCTATAAGTCTCATCCACGAAGCAAAGCGGTGGAAACATAACGCACCACCAGTTTTGGCCCTTAGCTTCGCCAATCTGTACTCGAAGAGCTTCATAGTATCCCGGTGGGAAGGTATATTCCCCATATATTTTGAGGGGGAAATAGCATTCCGTTAAGGACACCGTTACCGGATAGTGATAACCGTGCTCCTTAATCGTAGCCTCTGCGAGTTCTTTCATATAGGACAATTGGGTGAATAGGATTTCGCGTGCTTCCTCCAAGGTACTCGTTTCTCTTAAGATGGGCGAGAGATTATCAACTAAAGTATTCCGGACATCTAATTTTAATTCCTGATCTGCATCGCTGTCACTGTTAGCGATAACATGAAAGCGGATAATATCCTCAGCAATACCTGTTTGCAATTCCTTATGATGCGTTGCATTAGCTTTTAACAACAGGGTAGTTGCCCCACAGAAGAATAAGATGAAGAAGAGTAGTAAGGTTCGGAATTTATTCTTTTTATCAATAACTATTGCATTTGAATTTTCATTATGTAAGGTTGTATTATGATCGGGTAATGGCTTCACTAAGGTATTTGTTGAATAGGTGCTGTATTTTGCTGCCTTATTGTTTGTAAATAATTTCATGGTTACCTCCCAGCCTGCCAGGAACGATGACAGGCAATACTTTTCTAAGTTAGCTTAAGTATTGCCAGGATAGAGGAGCTTATTCACGGCGAAAATATACTTGTACGATACATTGATTAATAGTAAAATGAAAACGGTATATCGGTTAAGATATACGCTACGATGGAGGTTAAGAATGATAAAGGAAGTAATTGTTACGATAGAAGGAATTAGGATCGGAACCGAAGAGGAGCCGATTGTTGTAACTGTACCGGGAATCTACCATTTCACCAATGGGAAGCACTATATCCAATACGAAGAGAAGATTGCTGATAGTGATGCGGTTTCTAAGAATATTATGAAAATATCACCCACTCATATAGTCCTTTCAAAAAAGACGACGCAGGTTTCTCAGATGGAATTTGATCTAAAGGAAACTACTCAAACCGTATATCCGACCGTCTATGGCAACTTACCCTTCGATATTCGGACCGATTCTATTCTGCTAGAGGAAACTCAGGATCTGATTGAGGTTAAGCTGTTATACACTCTGTTTACAGGGGATGCACATGTTTCGGATAATAGCATTATGATCTCCATTGCAGCAGAAGTGTAATATTATTCAACCTCGGTGATAAAGCCGTTCTCATCGATGCTAGCATTATAGGATAACTCTTCGATAAAATTATAATAATTCTTCTTCTCAGCCACATCCGTAAGCAGAAAGGTAAACGTATCTTTGTTCATGGCAGGAAGCAACTGTATTCTTACGGAATCATCCGAATCCAGATATAACTTAATCATACCGGATTCCTTCGTGGATTTGTTGAACCAGAAGTTACCCAGACTGTAAGCGATTGGCTTACCTTTATAAAACTCTAAACCCTGCATTACATGCGGATGGCAGCCGATTACTGCATCAGCACCGGCGTCAATATACTGCGTTGCCATGGTTCGTTGGAAATCTTCGGGGTAATTATTACGTTCCACACCCCAGTGTACGTAGATTACCACAAAATCGCTATTCGCCTCAGCCTCCCGGATGGATTCTAAAATTAATGTAGGGTCATAGGTTCCTATCATACCGAGGCCATCCTCCGAAGCATACCAGTCCATGGCGAATACGACACGGGAAGCAGCTACAATTGCAATTGTTTTATCCCCAACCTCATAGTATATGGGAGCTTTTGCTCGATCTAAATTATTACCGGCACCTACATACTCAATTCCAGAGCTATCCAAAGTATCAAAGGTATCAATTAGTGCATCCGGACCGAAATCCAACGCATGATTATTGGCTAGGGATACGATATCTACACCCATCTTCTGAAGGATCTCTACGCGGCTAGGGTCAGCACGGAAAGTATAGGATTTATCCTGTTCCTCCGTTCCCCTTATACTATATGCAAATTCATTGTTTAACATCATGATATCAACAGTATTCATCTCTTCTAGAATTTCATCTGAGAAGCAGCCGTTGATATCTTTGTCTTCTGCATCATATTTTGCAGCCGGATAAGAATCTTCATCCAGATTCACATCTCCAGCAAAGCCAAGTACAATGGTATCACTTACTGTATCGCTGCTTGCAGGCAACTCAGCATAGACTACGTTATACGAGGTATCAGGTTCAGATGTTGCGACGGGGTTATTTTCTGAGTCATCACTAGTGGAAGACAGAGAATTTGCCTCAGTATTTTCCGCAGAGTCGGTACTGTCAGAAGAGGTCGGGACCTCATCTGACACGGCTGAATTTGGAGCAGCTACCGGTGTTGGAGTAGCGGTTGAATCATCGGGTGTCTGATTCTCAGGATTGAGTTCATCAGTATTCTCTAAGTTTTCTTGTTGTGTACTACTATTGCGTAAATCCTTTTTCGCTTGAAGTTGAAATGCATAAACCAATAGACTGGTGAATAGGCAGAGCGACAAGATGCAGACCATAGATAATAATATTAGATTTCTCTTTTTCATGTTAAAATCCCCCTCAGAACATGATGTATTATAAAACAAAAAACCCTCCTACCTTCTGAAATAAATATGTCTAGAAGGTAAGAGGAATATGTGCGTAGCGTGATTGTGTGGCTATTACTTTTCTTTTTTAAAGATGCCAACGAACTTTTGTCTTAAGTTCTTCTTTTCTTTCTTCTGCTCTAAGTTTCCTCTTAATCCCTTAACATCCATGATATAGATTCCACTGAGAACGGCTTTTATTTCCTTCTTCACAGGGATAATCTCGAATACCTTAGCATCACATACAAGTGACATTACCTTCGGACCGATTTTCGCTTTAACGATCGGAACCTTTGATCCACGAAGATACTTAGGAGTCTGATCAAGAACCATCTTAGGCAGTCCGGCTTCTTTCATTTTCATCTTCTTTTTATCGATAACAAGGATGGTCATTGTCTGAGCAGCTGCCTGCATCTGAGCCTGAGATTCATCTTGTCTCTTCTGCAGCCTCTTTCCAACAATATATAGTGTTACGAATGCTGCGATCGCAACAACGGCAACGATAATTAATATAATAACCCCTGTATCCATGAGTTATGTACCTCCTCTAATTTTCTGTTTTAATGCTCATCCAATGAATGCAACGATTATTGTATCATTTTTTACTCAAAAAATAAATAGAAATTTTATAAATACGAAAATATACTTTCGACATTTCCTATAATAAAGATTTGTTCTTAGCTAGCATATCCCGAATAATTCCCTGTACATGCGCACCGAGGAATTTTAACTGCTCTTTATCAAGCTCTTTCGGATAAATTGGCTTGCCGTATTCAATCACGATATGGGTTGCACGGATCCAGGGCATATGATTTTCTAAGATCTCGTCAGAGTTTGAGATGGCAACCGGTATGATTGCGCAACCGGTCTTTTCAGCTATCTTAAAACTTCCTTCTTTGAAGGGAAGCATCTCATCTCCATGATTCCTGGTGCCTTCCGGCGATATAAAGATAGAATAACCGGATTTTACCTGTTCAATTCCTTTCAGTACAGTCTTTAAACCCTGTTTAATGTCGTTTCGGTCTAGGAACAGACACTGTAACAAATGCATCCAGGTTTTTAAGATAGGTATTTTTCCGATTTCCTTCTTCGAGAAAAAGCCCGTCAGTGTCGGAAGGGAATCATAGGCGATGGGAACATCAAAATAACTTCTATGATTTGCTATGTAAAGCACGGCTTCGTCCTTTGGAACATTTTCACGTCCGATCACCGTCCGCCTGACCCCACTGATGAATAGTAAGGCACGTAAGGCTTTTACTACGATAAACTGAGAGCTGGATACCATGGCTCTGTGGCTAAACTTCCCGATGATCCATTCCAACAAAAATAGTGGAATACTGAGGATAAAGAATATTACCAAAAATAAAAATGCAAGAATTATACGTATCACAAGCTACATTCCTTTCATAGTCAGCATAATTAGGTTATATTCGGTAGTAATTTTGTCCATTTACTCGGTTGGATCCGGCGATAATGAGTCTGAAGTAACGATGTTTCCCGGATCCGGAGTAGGAATAGGAGTAGGGGGAGGAGTAGGAGTAGGTGTCGAAGTAGGAATAGGAGTAGGAGTTCCGCCTTCTCCTCCGGTAGTAGTGTCATTACCGGTATCCGGTAATTCATCGGTATCTGTATTATCCCCGTGGTCAGATTCATTGTATTCTTCGGAGGAATCTTCGTTATCGCCATCTGAAGAATTCTCATCATCACTGCCTTGCGCAGTATCCTCTGAGGAGTCAAGATCCTCTTCCTCAGTATTTCCCGGAGTTTCCAAGACAGGTTCTCCCTCACCGTCAGGAATCTCAACTTCCTCACCAAGTTCAATGTCAATGATTTCACCGTTCTCTCCAAGGACAAAACCTTCCCCATTTACGGGAGGTGTTACGGATGGGGAATAATTAATCAGATCAGAGTACAAGGTCTCAAAATCAAAATCTTTGCTTGGCTTATAGCTGTAATAATCTTCGAGTGTTAACACATTCTTATATAGATAAGCTGCTAGTTCTTTCCCGACATACCGGATATGCCAGGGCTCATATGCATAGCCGGTAATCTTGGATTTACCCTTAGGGTAACGGATAATATATCCATAACGATGGGAATTCTCTGCAAGCCACTTGCCTTCTGGAGTATTAGCGAAGGCTGAGGACAACTCATAATCAAGGGATTCACAGGAGAGGTCCATTGCAAGTCCGGTCTGATGCTCGCTTGTTCCAGGCACTGCGGAATATTTTAATGTATGGTCTTTACCTTTTATTACTATGTTATCAGTGAATATCTTATACTGACGTTCATAGGAACGATACCCGGAGATACCACTCAGGAAATATCCTTCGTTTTTCGCAGCTAGGAATAGCCGTTCAATAGCAGCAGCAGCTTCCTTGCGGAGTAAAGTACGTTCGTCATAATATGTAAGGTTAAAATAGATGTCCGGTACGACCATATCCTTTGGTTTATAATCCTTTGGAATGGAATGCTCTTTATTAACAAAGACAGTTATGCTGGAGGGATCCAAGTCCATCTTAGTTGCAGGGACAAAAGGTTCTTCCAAGGTAGTATCTGTATCTACCGGTTTGGGATTTGGTCTGTTATCCTCTAAAATAGGAGGAGTATAGGTATATGTTAAATCCCTTTCACTATTATCTTTTTCAATATTACTTGTTATAGGGCTTCCGTTTACTTCTGCTGCAATATCTGAGCTAAGAGCCTGGGCATCCTTTGTATTAAAAACGGTTTGAACGACTATACCGCTGACTAGGACAACAGCAGTCACGGAAAGAATGATAATAATAAATGCTTTCTTTTTCAAAGAAATTCTCCTTTAGCTTTAAAAAAACATAAAACTGGTACTTTTAGGAATATCATTCGTACAGAGTAGGAAGATGTGGCTCCCTACTCTGTTTGTTTGTATTCGCTACTTATCAAATTCAGTATAACATAATAGATAGAAAAAAATAACTCATAATTTGTAGAAAAAAGCAGGAAAAGTATAACAAAGGATTTCGCACTGTTATCCTATATTACGATAAGCTGTTTGTCTGCTCCGTTAGTTTGTCTAAAAGCTCTGTCTTCATGCGATAAAGCTTCACGGATAGATCAACATATACAATATGAGGATTAATCAGTCGTCTTGCTTCAACCCATAAGGAATCCTGTTCCTTCAAGCAATAATCTCGAATGTCCATTACAGAAGGGGAGGTATAGACACATTTTCCGGACTGGAAGATAGGAACGAGAAGTTCTCTCAGGGTATAGGTATCCGGCTCAAGATAAGTTTTCTTCCAGGTTGCAATCGGGTCAAAGAGCAGTAATCGCTGATCAGAGGTAAATGTCTCATCTTCCAAACAGATTAAGTCAGCCTTTACCTTGCCACTCTCTTTCTCGTATACTCGATAAATCTTCTTGTTACCGGGATTCGTAATCTTCCATTGATTCTCGGAAAGCTTAATCTTAGGAATGAAGATACCGTCACGCTTTATAGCAGCTAATTTATATACACCACCAAAGGAAGGACAATCCCTTGAGGTAATTAATTTTGTTCCTACACCCCAGGAATCTATCTTTGCACCCTGAGTCTTTAAGGAGTCGATCAGATATTCATCCAAATCACTGGAGGCGGTTATTATAGCATCCGTGAAACCGTCGGCATCCAACATCTTTCTGGATTTTTTGGAAAGGTAGGCAAGGTCACCGCTATCGAGGCGGATACCGTATTTCATTGGCATTTTACCTTGCTCTCGGAGTTCTTTAAAAACCTTGATGGCATTGGGTAAACCGGAACGTAAGGTGTCATAGGTATCTACCAGAAGTGTAGTGTTATGGGGATAAAGTTCCGCATATTTGCGGAAGGCGGAAAGCTCATCATCAAAGCTCATGATCCAGCTATGTGCATGGGTTCCGAGCGCCGGAAGGTCATATAATTTGGCGGAAAGTACGTTACTGGTTCCGTTACAGCCACCGATGACCGCGGCTCTGGCTCCTAAGGTTCCGGCATCCGGTCCCTGAGCACGGCGAAGACCAAATTCCATAACCGGCTGACCACCAGCTGCGTAAACCACACGGGAGGCCTTCGTAGCAATCAGACTCTGGTGATTGATGATGTTAAGAAGTGCGGTCTCCACCAGCTGCGCCTCCATAATCGGTGCAACAACCTTAACTAAGGGTTCCATTGGAAAGACTACGGTACCCTCCGGAATAGCCCAGATATCACCTGTAAAATGAAATTCTTTTAAATAAGAAAGAAAGTTTTCATTAAATATTTTAAGCGACCTTAGATATTCGATATCTTCCTGCTTAAAGCACAACTCTTTAATATAATCAATTACCTGTTCCAAGCCGGCACAGATTGCATAACCGCTTCCACTAGGGTTTTCTCTGTAGAATACATCAAAGACTACTGTTTCGTTGTTGTTATTATTATAGTAGCCCTGCATCATGGTTAATTCATAAAAATCGGTCAATAGTGTTAAATTCTGTTTACCCATTGGTACCTCCATCAAAGTGCTTAATACACACTATAATTGGTTCGAGTGTTCATAACAAACCATATACCAGAATTATGAATAAGTCAAGTATTCTATGGGGTTGTGATGTGTTTTTCTACTAAGATATTATGCCACTGTTCAATCTGCTCGAGCAACAGCGGGAATGATTTTAAGTCATTCGCTTTAATCATCTGTTCTGCTTTAGCTGCCAAATCAGCAATCTCATTCACACGTATTGTTTTTGATGAACCCTTCAGCCTATGAATTAATACACTGAGCTCATCGAGATTGTTTTCCTGGAGCTTCTCTTTGATATCCTTCATCAATAAAACTGCATGCTCATAAAAATCATTGACTAACTCCACACATAATTCATGTTCAAAACCGGATTCTTTAAAGAGTAATGCAATTGTGTCTGTATAATAGTGGTCATTCTTATGTTTTGTTCGGAGTTTTATTAATAACTTCTTTAACAGCTGATCCAGCTGATCAACCTTAATTGGCTTACTGACTACCTCATCCATTCCTGCTTGAATACAATTCTCCTTGTCTACCTCCATGGCATAAGCAGTTAATGCAATGATGATTGCATAGTTATGATTGCCTTCCAGAGCACGGATCTGCTTTGTTGCCTCATAACCATCCATCATCGGCATCTGACAATCCATGAAGATGATGTCATATGCAGACTTTTTATAAGCAGCTACAGCTTCTTCCCCGTTATGGGCAATATTACAGCTTAGTCCCCTTTTCCAAAGCAGCTTCACTAAGAACTTTATGTTGATATCATTATCTTCAACCAGTAATATCCGGATGGGTTTATCCAGATAATCCTTTATTAATTCAGGTGTTACATATGGTTCATTATCTGCAGACGGGAGAGACGCTTCCGTAATTAAGTCTGTACCATCTCTTTCAGTTTCATCGAGATTCGAATAATAATGTTTGTCCAGTTGTATGATGAATTGGAAGGTGGATCCCGTTCCCTTCGTGCTTGTAACACTGATTTTTCCATTCATCATTTTAACTAAACTCTTACAGATAGCTAACCCGAGCCCTGTACCGCCATATTTTCTGGTAGAAGAGGGATCTGCTTGGCTGAATGCTTGAAACAGCTTACTAAGCTCTTCTTCCGTTATTCCGATACCGGTATCTGTGACCGAGAATAAGACCTTTAGGGTATGCTCCGTCTCAGCCACAGAGGAGACATCTATCATAATACTGCCTGTCTCCGTGAATTTAACCGCATTACTTACCAGATTACTAATAATCTGTTTTAATTTTATTGGATCCCCAATGACTTTTTGAGGGAGTTCTTCACTGATGTGAACTTGTAATGCGAGATTCTTTGATTTTGCTTTTGCATCAAAGAGAAATACTGCACTTTCAATAATTGAACGGATATCAAAAGGAATGCGCTCAAGATCCATCCGACCTGCTTCAATTTTTGATATGTCCAAAAGGTCATTAATGATGGACATTAAAGAATCTGTTGACGTTTTTATAGTTTTGACATAATCTAGCTGCTCAGCATTCAGCCGCGTTGACTCAAGAAGCTGCAGGAAACCAATAACACCATTCATAGGAGTTCTGATCTCATGGCTCATATTTGCTAAAAACTGGCTTTTAGATACATTAGCGGCATCCGCCTGCTCTTTTGCATCGATTAACTCTTTGTTAGTACTGTTTAGCTCAGCAGTGCGTTCACTAACCTTAAGCTCCAGTTCGTTGATATAAGTGTTGATTTCATCTGCCATATGATTGAAGGCCTCAGCTAATTCACCGATTTCATCGTCCCGATAAATAGTCGCACGTTCAGTTAATACACCGCTAGACAACTTTTTAGAAGCGTTTACTAACTGGTAGATCGGTTTCAGTATGATGTCAGTATATTTTAAAGAGAAGAGTATTGATACCAATAATGTCACGAAGGTTAAAAGCAATGCGGTATATAAGTTCCGGTTATATTCTTCGGTAAATATACTCTCCGGTATCGCAGTGATGATAAGCCATACCAAACCATTATTCCTATATTCAGCGATGGTAATGTGGAATCTGTCATGTTCTATCTTAATCGTAGAAGGTTGGTCATTGTCATGATAGCTTTTATAAGCCTGAAGTATGGCAGCATGATCCGTCTCCGTAATATTCGTCCTTTGAATGGTTCCATCGGTTAGGGTAGTAAAATTACTGATATCTATGGAGTTGGCTACCAGATATCCCGAGCTTTTCTCAACAATAAATGCAACTGCCTTATTTTCCGCAACAATTGATTTAAGATTATCGTTTAGTTTGGAAAGAGTAATATGCGTTCCAAGAACACCTTCCACAGAACCGTCTTCCTTGTGAATGGGATAAGCTGCGGTAAGCACCAGGTCATCCTTAATAAAATGCTTATATAAAGGAGAAAATATTGGTTTATTCTGCTCTTTCGATATCTTGTACCAATCTCTGGTACGGGGATCGAATTCCCCATAATCCCTGAGAAAAGATCCGGAAGTCAAATCTTTCGTAACAGAATAATAATAAGAATGGCCTTCCGTAAATGAGTTACGGAGGTACAATTCTATTTCATTTTCTGAATTTCTACGTGCTCCATAATAATCACCAAGCTCAGTACCATAGCTGAAACTGTATATTTCACTTCCCGAAGAACTGATAACGCCCGCAAAAAACTGATCACGGTCATTTTCGTTATCGAGATTTAAGATATTATTTTCAATGATTCTATGATAGGACTCATTCATGGACAAAGGCGTATTAACAAGTGTCTCTACATCTGCGAGGATATGTTTGCTTGCATCCTGTTCAAGTCGATTAATCGTATTATTAATCGATGCTCTCCAGTTTGTGAATACAACAAACGAAATAATACATAAACTGATAATGGTTAATGTAGTAAATGAAATACTTATTAAGAACATAAAGGATTTTTTGCTTTTTCGCGGGCCGTTACGGTTTGATCCCATTCATTCACATCCTCTTCTTAAATTGATTTTGTAAATAATATCACCTAATTAACGTAAATATACCATAAATAGTCAATACTTAGCAATATTATAGTGTTAAAAATTGTAGAAAAACTACAACAAATGTCATATAAAGTATTTTATTGCGAATTATGGCTGATAGACTACAACAAATAAGTTTTATTAATAGGTGGGCATTGAGAGGTTAGAAGACCCTTTTCCCCAGGTAAATCCAGAAAACTATTGACATTCCGCGTTTTCTGTACTATTATAATCAAAAATTGATAAAAACGATGACGGAGAGAGTAAGCATATTGCAAAAGTCGCAGCGAGCCGGGGACAGTGTAAGCCCGGTATGAGTAGCAGATGACTGAAAATCACTCCACAGTTGCAAGACCCAAAGGCGCCGTAGATACGAAGCTGAGTAGGTTAAGCCGGTATCTACCGTTATATAGATAATGTATAAATGTCCACGATAAGCGAATAAGCGCAGCTATGAACAACATAACCTTCAGTTATGCAGAAAGTCCAAGACTTTCGAGTTCATTCGCTTAGATTATTAAGAGACAGAGTACATGAAACAGGTGGTACAATGAAAGCTTATGCTCTCATCCTTTTTCGGATGAGAGCTTTTTGTTTTTATCAAGGGAAACATAGTATTAAAGTAAACACTATAGTTAAAGAAATCTCATTTATCATGCAAACACAAGGTATGTAATATTTCATGAATAAGTAAATGAACATAGTAGAAAAGTAAGTATTAAGTAAACATTGAAAAGTATTTCAAAATAATATATTTTAGGAGGTTTTGACATGTACGATAAGGTGTCAACGGATTTAAACTTTGTCGAGAGAGAAAAAAAAGTGTTAAAATACTGGCAGGATAATAAAATCTTTGAAGCCAGCATTGAGGAGCGTAAAGATGGAGATACCTTTACTTTTTACGATGGACCACCGACAGCTAATGGTAAGCCGCATATCGGTCATGTGCTGACAAGAGTTATCAAGGATATGATACCGAGATATAGAACGATGAAGGGTGACAAAGTACTACGTAAGGCTGGTTGGGATACTCACGGACTTCCCGTTGAGCTTGAAGTTGAAAAACTACTTGGCATTAATGGAAAAGAACAAATCGAAGAATATGGTCTTGAGCCATTTTTACAGAAGTGTAAAGAAAGTGTATGGAAGTATAAGGGTATGTGGGAGGATTTCTCAGGTACTGTTGGTTTCTGGGCAGATATGGATGATCCCTATGTAACCTATCATAACGAATACATTGAGTCTGAATGGTGGTCCCTCAAACAGATTTGGGATAAAGGACTCCTGTACAAGGGCTTTAAGATTGTTCCTTACTGTCCGAGATGTGGAACCCCTCTTTCCAGTCACGAGGTTGCACAAGGCTATAAGGATGTTAAGGAAAAGTCCGTAATCGCGAAGTTCCGATTAAAGGGAACGAAGGATGAATATATTCTGGTATGGACCACGACTCCCTGGACACTACCTTCTAATGTAGGCCTCTGCGTCAACCCGAGCGAAACCTATGTGAAGGTTAAGGTATCCATTGATGCGAAAGGTAATGTATTAAAGAAGGATGGCAACTGTGACTGTGGTCACGAACATGGTCATGAGCATGAACCTGCGGTAGCAGTAGGTACCGAGAAATATATCCTGGCCGAAGCTCTTCTTGGTGTTCTGGAAGGTGATTATGAGGTAGAGCAGACTTATGTTGGCAAAGAGTTAGAGTACATGGAATACGAGCCCTTATTTGACTATGCAAAGGTTGATAAGAAGGCATATTTTGTTACTTGTGATAATTATGTAACTCTCAGCGATGGTACCGGTGTGGTTCATATCGCTCCTGCCTTCGGTGAAGATGATAACAGAGTTGGTAAGGTTTATGATCTTCCTTTCGTTCAGCTGATTGATGGTAAAGGTGAGTTTAGACCGGAAGCAACAGATTTTGCAGGAATGTTCTGTAAAGCAGCAGATGAACCGATCATGAAGATGCTCGCGCAGAAAGGCTTACTCTTCAAAGTACTGAAGTTCGAGCACAGCTATCCATTCTGCTGGCGTTGTGACACTCCTTTGATTTACTATGCAAGAGAATCCTGGTTTATCAAGATGACTGCAGTAAAGGATCAGTTAATTGCCAATAACAATACCATCAACTGGATGCCGGAAAGCATCGGCCAGGGACGTTTTGGTGACTGGTTAAAGAATGTTCAGGATTGGGGCCTTTCCCGTGACCGTTATTGGGGAACACCTCTTCCAATCTGGGAGTGTGAAGACGGACACCGTCATTGTATCGGTAGTATTGAGGAACTAAAGTCCATGTCTGACAACTGTCCGGAGGACATCGAGCTTCACAGACCATTTATCGATGCTGTAACGATCAAGTGTCCTGAGTGTGGCAAGGCTATGACCCGAGTTAAACCTGTAATCGATTGCTGGTATGATTCCGGATCCATGCCTTTTGCACAATGGCACTATCCATTCGAGAATAAAGATGTTTTTGAGGATAACTTCCCGGCAGACTTTATCAGTGAAGCAGTGGATCAAACCAGAGGTTGGTTCTATTCCCTGCTTGCAATCTCAACCCTGATTTTTGAGAAGGCACCTTTTAAGAATGTTATCGTATTAGGACATGTACAGGATGAAAACGGACAGAAGATGTCCAAATCCAAAGGAAATGCAGTAGATCCCTTCGATGCTCTTAACCAACACGGGGCAGACGCAATCCGTTGGTATTTCTATACTAACTCAGCACTTTGGCTGCCAAACCGCTTCCATCATGGAGCAGTAACCGAAGGCCAGAGAAAGTTCATGGGAACCCTGTGGAACACCTATGCGTTCTTTGTACTGTATGCCAATATTGACAACTTCGATGCAACCCAGTATAAACTGGAGTATGATAAGTTGCCGGTTATGGACAAATGGTTGTTATCCAAGTTGAACACTTTAGTAAAATCCGTTGATGAGCATCTGGATAACTACCGCATCACGGAAGGAGCTAGAATGCTGGCGGACTTCGTTGATGAGCTTTCCAATTGGTATGTAAGAAGAAGCCGTGAACGCTTCTGGGTTAAGGAAATGCCTCAGGATAAGATCAATGCTTACATGACTCTATATACAGCACTTGTAACCGTATCCAAGCTTTCAGCACCTTTCATTCCTTTCATGACGGAGGATATCTATCGAAACCTGGTAGTTAATATCGATAAGAATGCACCCGGAAGTATTCATTTGTGCGATTATCCAACTTACAATGAAGCTTGGATTGACAGTGAGCTGGAAATTAACATGGAAGAAGTACTTGAGGTTGTTGTACTTGGCCGTGCTTGCAGAAATGTGGCAAACATTAAGAATCGCCAGCCCATCAGCAAGATGTATGTAAAAGCGGAGGCCAAACTTTCCGCCTTCTATACAGCGATTATTGCAGAAGAGCTGAATGTAAAGGAAGTAATCTTCACGGATGATGTAAGAAACTTCACCTCCTATAGCTTTAAACCACAGCTTAAGACCTTAGGACCGAAGTTCGGTAAACAGATCGGTGCAGTACGTGCCCTCCTTTCCGAACTGAATGGTAATGCTGCGATGGATGAGATCAATGCTACCGGCAAACTGAAGATCGTAATTGAGGGAGTGGAAGCGGAACTTGATAAGGAAGATCTCTTAATTGAAGCAGCACAGACAGAAGGCTTCATCTCCGATTCCGACCATGGAATTACCGTAGTTCTCGACATCAATCTTACAGAGGAATTGATTGAAGAAGGTTTTGTCAATGAAATTATCAGTAAGATTCAAACCATGCGTAAGGAAGCAGACTTTGAGGTTATGGATCATATCCGTGTATCACAGACCGGTAATGATAAGATCAAGGATATCATGGTGCGTAATGCGGATGAGATTAAATCAGAGGTACTTGCTGAGGAGTTAATCTTTGATAACGCACAGGGCTTCACCAAGGAATGGAGCTTAAACGGTGAGGATGTAACCCTCGGCGTTGAGAAGCTGTAAATAACACAGATCAGTTAATAATTGATAACAACAGAGATTGGTGATATGAAATAAATTAAAGCACAATCAGCTTGTTCATAAATGCTTCGAGGTAATACGTCGAAACATGGAACGAATAGCCGATTGTGCTTTCTTGTTATATTACTATATCACTGTTTATAACTGGATTTATTATTATCAGCTTTCCTTTGTACTACGAGTTAGTAAAAATTGGTAGAGGTTTCGTGGTGTTAGGTGTATAATGCAAATTAAGTACCATGCAGCTACCAAAGATAGATATGCAGTAAAGGAGAGAAGAACATATGATGACAGAAAATATCAGGAAGACAAACGCATTTATCAAAGAGAAATTCTTATTAGACAAGAATGGTGATATGTTCGATTGGACTTATCGCTATGAGCATTCATTAAGAGTTGCAGGAATCGGACAAAGAATTGCACAGGCAGAAGGTCTTGATGAAGAAGCACTAATCATCGCCTGTCTGCTGCATGATATCGGTTATGTTGCCTGCAAAACAAAGGAGGACCATGACATTCACGGTCGTCTTTCTGCACAGATTGCCAGAGAATTCCTTACCTCCATTGAATTTGAACATAAGCGCATCGATACAATTTGTTATGGAATTAAGATACATACGGAACCGGAAGAGAATTATGAGCGTACACCGACACCATTTGAGGTATCGATTTCAGATGCGGATGATATCGACCGGTTTGATGCTTATAGGCTTTATGGGAATCTGCAGTATGCTTTTCACTTGGATGAGATGACTCCCGTGCAGATGCTAGAGTTTGCTAAGGAGAGAGCAAAAAGATACGAAAAATATATTATTAATGAGCGTGGAACTAATACGGCCACTATAATATGGAAAGATATTATGGGCTATTATATGGAATACTTCAAACGGCTTAAAACACAGATGGAGTATATGAGGGATTTCTGCGATGCGCTGGATGAGGGTAAGGTAATTGTATAAGTCTCTTCTTCATTATTAAGTAAATGAATTAAGGAGGAGTGCCATTCATGCCATATAAAAAGCAATTGATCTATAAAGTAAAGGAAGAGTTGGCAAGACATTGGGGATGTGATGCCGTTGTAATTGATAGTGATAAGAATGAATTCATAATTGATAAGAAGCAGTTTTTTAATATGTGTACCTTTGGAAAGCATATTCTGATCCGTGGGAATAAGGATATGATAACCTGGGTAAAGGAACAGGAATTTGTTGATAAAGAAGCGAAGGTTATTATGAATTCAGATTCTCTCTATCAGGTAGAAGATAAGTTGAGGGAGTATGGCAAGAGACTTGCCGGAGAGCATGTTAGGTATCTGTTCGAGAATACCATAGAGATAGAGGAACCCAAGAATGGGATTAGATATGAAACATTCAAGCTTGATGGAATACAGGAATTATGGAAGTGGAAGGACTTTCACAATGCACTCAACTATAAAACAGATGTCATAGCTGTCGGAGCTTTTGATGGAGACAAGCTTGTAGCATTAGCTGGCGCTGATAATAATATGGAGCCCTTATGGCAGATTGGAATTGATACCTTACCGGATTACAGAGGTCGAGGATTGGCAGTATATCTGGTAAATCGTCTGGCAAGGGAAATCGTACAATGCGATAAAATACCCTTCTATACCACCTGGAGCCCTAACATAGCCTCTTGCAGGGTTGCCCTATCAGCGGGCTTCTTCCCGGCCTGGCTGGAGTATTTTGTGGATGAGCATATATAAAAGGATGTTTTTATATGCTATTTATAAACTACACAAGAAATTGTTTTTTCCATATTCTCCACCCCTTAAATGAAAGTTTTGGATTTATTATACAGATAATAAGGTATAACCGCTATAGTTCTCTATAACTAATAAGAGAACTGATTCACTTTATGGGATGGGAAATTATGGGTCAAGAATGCGGTTTTGTATCTTTACTTTTCGCCTAATATATACTATAATAATACTATAACGAGGAATACATAAATACGAAAATACTAGCAAGTATTAGTAACCTTTAAATGAATCGGAAATGTGCATTTTCAGAGAACCAGGAGGGATTTTTATGAAGCTAATCTATGTAATTGTTCGTAATATAGACAGTAGCTATGTAACGGAAGCATTGAATAAAAAAGGCTTTTACGTAACGAAGCTGGCCTCCACCGGTGGTTTTTTACGGGAAGGTAATACGACTCTGATGATCGGAACCGATGAGGAGAAAGTAAGTATTGTAATCGATATCGTTAAGAAGGAATGTGGACCTAGACAGCAGATTATTTCGAATCCGGTCGGGGCGGCAGAATATGCTTCCATGAATGTTGTAGTTAATGTCGGAGGTGCTACCATCTTTGTGATGGATGTGGACCGATATGAAAAGATTTAAACGGTAAATTACATTCTATATAAATAATAAGCCTCCGGGATTTACTCCGGAGGTTTCTTTTTTTGAAATGATTATAAGGTCATGAAATATTTGTGAAATCATGTTTTTTACTTTCTTTTTCGTTAAAAATATGATATAACGGAATATAGTACTGTAATAAATTATTTCTGCTGGAGTAAAACTCTTGCTGATTTGGAAAGAGGAAAGGATTAAATAATGAAGAAAAAAGTGTTATTTTTAGTTATGAGTATGAGCATACTACTTGTAGTAGGGGGTTGCGCTAAAAAAGGTGTAACAGAAGATCTGAATACACCGGATACCACTACTACTGAGGATTCCACAGATACAGTTGATACAACAGATACAACGGAAGAAGATCAGGAACTTCCCAAAGTTGAAGACTACGTTGCAAGTGATTATATCACTTTAGGTCAATATAAAGATGTTGAGGTAACAGTGCAGCAGTTAGAAGTAACAGAGGAAGAGATCAATGCAACAATTGAAGGAGAGCTGGCGGCGAATGCAACGCAGGAAGAGGTTACCGGCAGAGCGGTTCAGGATGGCGATATCGTTAATATCGATTATGAAGGTTTATTAGACGGTGTTGCATTTGAGGGCGGCACAGATGCTGGTTATGATTTAACGATTGGTTCTAATTCTTTTATTGAAGGTTTTGAAGAAGGTTTGGTTGGTGCTGAGGTTGGAGAAAAATTAGCATTAGATGTTACCTTCCCTGCGGATTACGGCAGTGCAGAGCTTGCTGGTAAAGCTGTTGTTTTTAATGTAACAGTTAATGCTATTAAGAAGAGTGTAGTTCCTGAATTAAATGAGGCATATGTAACAGAGAATACAGATTATGATACAATTGATGCTTACAAAGCAGGAGTTCGTGCTGATCTTGAGGCAAGCAAACAGGAAGAAATGGATAACGAGAAGGCGTCTAATGTAATGGCTGCTATTCTAGATAACTCTACCATCACTGAATTACCGAAGACCTTAGTTGATTATTATACAGCTCAGCTTCAGTATTCTTTTGAACAGGAAGCTTCTTACTATGGAATGGATATCAATGCTTATATTGCAGCTAATAATATGACTATGGAGAATTTCACTGAATACGTGAACTCTTTAGTAGACGTATATGCGAAGCGTGATTTAATCATCAATGCAGTAGCTCAAGCAGAAGCAATGGTAGCTACTGAGGAAGAACTTAGCCAAGCAATTACAGATTATTTAGGTTACTATGGTGTAACAACGGAAGAAGAACTATTTGCAGCGATTTCTGAAGAAGACATCAAGAAAGCCGTTGTTATGCAGAAGGCATATAGTTTTATTATTGATAGTGCTGTTGTAACAATTACAACAGTAACTGAATAGAAAGAAAGATAAAGAATGCAAAGAGATTTTTTACCGATCAGTATAAATGATATGGAGCAAAGAGGCTGGGACCAATGTGATTTCGTATTTGTTACGGGAGATGCATATGTGGACCACCCATCTTTTGGACCAGCTATCATCAGCAGAGTGCTGGAGAGTCACGGTTTTAAAGTTGGAATCATAGCACAACCGGACTGGAAAGAAAGTGCAAGCATCACCATTCTTGGTGAGCCAAGACTTGGTTTTCTAGTCAGTGGTGGGAATATGGATTCCATGGTAAACCACTATTCCGTTGCCAAGAGAAGAAGGCTGACAGATGCCTATTCAGCCGGCGGAGTGATGGGAAAAAGGCCTGATCATGCTACTTCAGTATATTGCAATTTGATCCGTAAGCAATATAAGAATAAACCGATTATTATCGGTGGAATAGAAGCAAGCTTAAGAAGGCTCGCCCATTACGATTACTGGAGTGATAAAGTCAAGAGATCCGTACTTTTGGACTCGCAGGCAGATATCATTTCTTATGGAATGGGCGAGCATTCCATTGTTGAGATTGCAGATGCATTGGACAGTGGATTAGATATTAAGGATATTACATTTATAAGCGGCACAGTATTTAAGGCGAAGAACCTAGATTCTGTCTATGATGCAGTAGAACTGCCTGACTTCCAGAGTGTCGCCCAAAATAAGAAAGAATTCGCTAAAAGCTTCTATATACAGTATTGCAATACGGATCCCTTCTCCGGCAAACGCTTAGTGGAGAAGTATAAGGATAACGAATATATAGTGCAGAATCCGCCTGCGAAGCCTCTTACCCAGGCTGAGATGGACCGGGTCTATGCGCTACCCTATATGAGAGATTATCATCCTTCTTACAAAGAAGCAGGTGGAATTCCTGCTATCCAAGAAGTCAAATTTAGTCTGACCAGCAACCGCGGTTGCTTTGGCGGCTGTAATTATTGTGCTTTGACCTTCCATCAGGGAAGAATCCTTCAGGCCAGAAGCCATGATTCGATTGTTGCTGAAGCAAATCAATTGGTATGGGATAAGGATTTTAAAGGCTATATCCACGATGTGGGAGGACCAACAGCGAACTTCAGGTATACGGCCTGTGACAAACAAGCAACGAAGGGTGCCTGTATTAACAAACAGTGTCTATTCCCTTCACCATGTAAGAGCTTAAAGGTGGATCATTCCGATTACCTGAAGCTGTTACGTAGATTAAGAACTCTTCCGAATGTGAAGAAGGTATTTATCAGATCCGGTATCCGTTTTGACTACCTGATGGCAGACAAAGATGAGACTTTTATGGACGAGCTTTGTGAACATCATGTAAGTGGACAGCTGAAGGTTGCTCCGGAGCATATTAGTAATAATGTTCTGAAACTGATGGGAAAACCGGAAAATGAAGTCTACGAGAAATTCCAGGCGAAATATAAGAAGGTCAATGAAAAGCTTGGTATGAAGCAATTTATTGTACCCTACCTGATCTCTTCTCATCCGGGTTCGACTTTAAAGGAAGCTGTGGAACTGGCTGAGTATCTGAGAGATCTGGGATATATGCCAGAGCAGGTACAAGATTTCTATCCAACACCCTCTACAATATCGACTTGTATGTATTACACCGGGTTGGATCCAAGAACCATGGAAGAGGTCTATACACCAAAGTCACCTCACGAGAAAGCGATGCAGAGAGCGTTAATCCAATACCGTAATCCTAAGAATTACGATCTGGTAGTAGAGGCATTAAGAAAAGCGGACCGTATGGACCTAATCGGCTTCGATAAGAAATGCCTGGTTCGCCCGAGGCAATTTGCGAAGGAAAAAGAATGGTTGGCAAAGGAAAAACAAGAGAAAGGTTCTGGAAAAAGTTCGACACAGTATAAGGGAAAGCAAGGTAAACCTGCCCAGAACAAGTCCCAGAGACCGAGTAACTCCGAGGGCCAGAACAAGTCCCAGAGACCGAGTAACTCCGAGGGCCAAAACAAGTCCCAGAGACCGAGTAATTCCGAGGGCCAGAACAAATCCCAGAGACCGAGTAGATATGAAGGTCAGAATGGCAAAACTACCCAGAACAAACACTTACAGAGTAATTCAACTCATAGTAAACCGGCATATAGTAAAGACAAATATGTTCATAGCGGATCACAAAAAAGTCCTTCATCATCCCAGGGGCAAAGCAAAAAGGCTAAGAAGAAGTAAGTGCATCTCAAATTTATGAAAAGTGGCGTAAGACTTAATTGGATTGTTTGCGATTGATCAGAAAATCGAAACTCCTTGACAAAGGAACAAACACAATGGTATACTACGCAAAGTATCTGTTTCATAATAAATGTGATATTTAAGATGAATCAGCTCTTGGCCCGGACGGACTAAGAGCTGTTTTTACGGATTGTTTTAGAGGAATAATTTGCAAGCCATTAAATGGAATATTAATATTTGCTGTGAGGTCATAATACATAGGACGGTCAGTGAGTGGGAAATATATGAGATAAGTGATACAAAGAAAGGAAATTAAGAATGGAAATAACAAAATTTGAAGAATTAGAATTAAACCCAAGTATCATCCGCGCAGTTGAGGAAATGGGATTTGAACAAATGTCACCCATACAGGCAAAAGCTATCCCAATTATGTTAGAAGGAAAAGACATTGTAGGTCAGGCACAGACCGGAACCGGTAAGACAGCAGCATTCGGTATTCCGATGCTACAGAAGATTAACCCGAAGGAAAGAAACCTACAGGCAATTGTTTTATGTCCAACCAGAGAGCTTGCAATCCAGGTAGCGGAAGAAATCCGTAAGCTTGGTATGTTCATGCATGGAATCAAGATCCTTCCGGTATATGGCGGACAGGAGATCTTAAAGCAGATCCGTTCCTTAAAATCTGGAGTGCAGATTATTATCGGTACCCCGGGACGTGTCATGGACCATATGAGAAGAAAGACTGTTAAATTTGATGACGTCAATACAGTAATCCTTGATGAAGCAGATGAGATGCTTAACATGGGCTTCCGTGAAGACATCGAGACAATCTTAAGTCAGGTTCCAGTGGAGAGACAGACTGTTCTTTTCTCCGCAACCATGCCGCAACCAATCTTAGATATTGCAAGAACCTATCAGAAGAACGCAGAAATAATCCGTGTTGTGAAGAAGGAACTTACGGTACCAAAGATTGAACAGTTTTATTATGAGGTAACTCAGAAGAACAAGGAAGACGTGTTATCAAGATTACTTGATATGTATAATCCGAAGCTTTCCTTAGTATTCTGTAATACGAAGAAACAAGTAGATGAACTTACCTCAGCTCTTCAGGGCAGAGGATACTTTGCAGAAGGTCTTCATGGAGATCTGAAGCAGCAGCAGAGAGACCGTGTTATGCACAGCTTCCGTAACGGTAAGACAGAAATCCTGGTTGCAACTGATGTAGCTGCAAGAGGCATTGATGTTGATGATGTAGAAGCTGTATTTAACTATGATGTTCCCCAGGATGATGAGTATTATGTTCACCGTATTGGCCGTACCGGTCGTGCAGGCCGTGAAGGTAGAGCCTTTACCCTGGTTATCGGAAGAGAAATCTACAAACTGAAGGACATTATGAGATATTGTAATACGAAGATTAAGGCACAGCCGATTCCTTCTATGAATGATGTTACCGCTGTGAAAGCAGATAAGGTATTAGATAAACTGACTAATATTATTAAGAACGAAGATCTTTCGAAGATGGTTGACATGATTGAAGAGCGCTTAAATGAGGAAGATTATACTTCTCTTGATATTGCAGCTGCCTTCTTAAAGATGATCATGGGCGACGACAATGGTAAGCCGGAAGATGCGAAGGCAGAAGACTTTGGTGATACAGGTGCCGAAGACGGAATGGTAAGATTATTTGTCAACCTTGGTAAGAATCAGAAAATCAGACCTGGTGATATACTTGGTGCGATTGCTGGAGAAACCGGTATGCCAGGTAAGCTAATCGGTTCTATTGATATGTATGATAAATATACCTTCGTTGAAGTTCCTAAGGAATATGCTTTTGAAGTAGTTCAGGTAATGAAGTCAGCGAAAATTAAAGGTAAGAGCGTAAATATTGAGCCTGCTAATAGGAAATAAGAAATGCCAAGTTGCATAAAAGTGATTCATCTGCTTTTGTGCAACTTTTTTAATATTGAGATTATTTACTGATCTATATATTGACGAAAGATTAAAAGAAAGATATAATAACAATTACTATTATTGAATGGAGATGTAATTATGGCTGTGGTTAATAAGTATAGCAGGCAAAGGGAAGCAATCAAAGTATATCTTGCTCATACAAAAGAACATCCTACTGCAGATACTGTATATATGAACATACGAGGATCCTATCCCAATATCAGTTTGGGTACGGTGTATCGTAATTTAAATTTACTAGCAGAACAAGGCGAGATTATGAAACTGAATTGCCAGGATGGAAGCGATCGCTTTGATGGAAATCCGATGCCTCATTATCATTTTCACTGTAACGGTTGTGGCAGGGTATTAGATATTGAAATGGAGTCAATTGAACACATTAATAAGATAGCGGGTGCCGGCTTCGCCGGTAAGGTAGAAGGTCATGTGACTTTCTTCTATGGACAATGTCCGAATTGCATACAGGAAAACTAAGGGTGTTAATTAGAAAAAGAAGGCAATAAGAATGAACCTGCTAGTTTCATTCTTTTTGCTTTCTCTTTCTAACAATTTGGGTTTCAACGTTAATGGGGACATAGGTAAAAATATTTTATAAAAAGAATAAAATAGGTATTGACATTATATTTGAGATATTATATTATAATAACAACAGTAACGATTACTATTATTGTTAATAAAATAAAAAGATATTAAATATGATAGTAAAAGGAGATTAAGAATGAAAAAATTTGTTTGCCAGGTGTGTGGTTATGTTCATGAAGGAGATAGTGCACCGGATAAATGCCCGATTTGTAAAGCACTTCAGGAGAGATTTACAGAGAAATCAGGTGATATGTTTTGGGCTGACGAACACGTTGTAGGTGTTGCTAAGGGTGTCAGCGAAGATATTATCAAGGATCTAAGAGATAATTACATGGGTGAATGCACCGAAGTAGGTATGTACCTTGCGATGGCGAGAGTAGCACATAGAGAAGGTTATCCTGAGGTTGGATTATATTATGAGAAGGCAGCATGGGAAGAGGCAGAACATGCAGCTAAATTTGCAGAATTACTTGGTGAAGTAATTACTGACAGTACTAAGAAAAATCTCCAGATGAGAGTAGACGCAGAGAATGGTGCATGCATGGGCAAGAAAGATCTTGCAACTCGTGCAAAGGCAGCTAATCTGGATGCAATCCATGACACAGTTCATGAGATGGCGAAGGATGAAGCTAGACATGGTAAAGCGTTCGAAGGATTACTTAAGAGATACTTTGCGTAAAGCGGTACGCACTGGTGGTATCACGAAGGTCTTCATAAGAGATACTTCGCATGATAACCGAATGCCGTTGGGCATATTTAATTAGCTTATTTCTAAAGCATATATTACTCCCCTAAGTATATATGCTTCCCCCCCTTATATATTGTTCCCAGAACAGAGGCGCGTCCGGATTCCCACCGGGCGCGTTTCGTTTTTTGTGAAAATGACGCTGTTAGACAAGGAAAAGCTTTTGAAGGACATTTTATATACCGATTTTATGTTCGCTGTACTCGGATTGAGGAACTAAGGCGTAAAACACAATGTCTCCTTCACTCCGTAATTAGAGTATATATAACCCCCCCAAGTTTATATAGATGAAACTAGTTTTTTAAGTTTCATATAGATACGAGAAAGAACAAACAAAAACACCTGGCAGGGATAAATCTGCCAGGTGTAATTTAATTATTTGATTCGTGAGATATGTACACAATATACATATACATTCTGTATTTTCTTTGCTTCGATTCCATCTGTATGAATGATTGGTTGTGTCTCAGAAGGGGTGACATACATCTTAAAGAGGATGCCGTCCTGACCAATTTCCATGGTTTTCATCTGTTTATACTCATAATCCTTTTTCGGAATGCTTAAGTAGTTAAAGATAATATCATAGGTATCCGGATGTGAGAAACATAGAATAATGTCATTCTTTTCATACATTCCTATGATTTCACTGGCTTCTTCAAATGACATGTTGGTGCATTTGTATTCGCCTTCATTAAATATGGTGTTCATATTGCTGTTATCAAGCAGCAGTAACGGGTACTCGATTTTCTTTTTAGCCATAAAATTCCGCTCCTTCCTGATATTCCTTACACATATATTTCGGTAAGGATTGAACTAACTGATTATAAACTTATATAAATGAGAGAGAAATATTCCCTCTCTTCCCAATTTCAGTATAAGATGATGACCTATTTTTGTCAATAGATTGTAACTGTACGCTTATATTCGTTAAGAACATAAACATATATCGAATTTGCATTGTTTTATAAAGCTATAACATTTCTCCATTTAAAGAGGAAGCATAGCATGAAAAGTAAAAAGGGCAACAAGTTATCAACCTGCTGCCCTTTTTTGGAAAGGTTTATTATAGATATATTATTTATTATTTATTGAGTTAATGCTTCTCTTAATGTATGTTGTATGAAGCAGATGATGCGCCTTATGACTGCCAGGCTCACCGAGATATTCCTCATAAAGTTTCTTAATGGAAGGATTATCATGTGATTTTCTGTGAGGCATATTAGCATCGATATCATATAAAGCTTTTGCACGGAGCGTTCTGATATCTGTGAAGTTTCTTACAGTACCAGGCTGCTGAGGCTGTCCGCCACCGTTTACACAACCACCGGGACATCCCATGATTTCGATGAACTGATAATTAGCCTTACCGGATTTTACATCGTCAAGAAGCTTTCTTGCATTTGCAAGACCGGAGGCAACAGCAACATTTACTTCAAGACCAGCTACATTGTAAACTGCTTCCTTGATGCCCTGAGTTCCTCTAACTTCTTTGAAATCAAGACTTGCAAGCTCTTCACCGGTTAAAGTTTCAACGGCAGTTCTGAGCGCTGCTTCCATAACACCGCCGGTAGCACCGAAGATTACAGCTGCTCCAGTGGAGCGGCCCAACGGGTCATCGAAGTCTTCATCCGGAAGAGATATGAAGTTGAGACCTACACGTTCAATCATTCTTGCTAACTCACGGGTTGTAATGGAGATATCTACGTCCGGAACACCTGCCGCGTTTTGGTCATCTCTGCCGATCTCAAACTTCTTAGCGGTACAAGGCATTACGCTGATCATAACAATCTTACTAGGGTCAAGGCCCATCTTCTCAGCATAATAGGTCTTAGTGATAGCACCGAACATCTGTTGAGGAGATTTACAGCTTGATAAGTTATCTAACATATCAGGATAATAATGCTCGCAGAACTTGATCCAACCTGGTGAACAGGATGTGATCAAAGGTAAGGTTCCTCCGTTGCTGATTCTATCGATTAACTCATGAGCTTCTTCCATGATGGTTAAGTCTGCGGAGAAATCAGTATCAAATACTTTTGCAAAGCCTAAGCGGCGAAGAGCAGCAACCATCTTGCCCTGTACGTTGGTGCCGATCGGAAGGCCAAATGCCTCACCGAGAGCTGCACGTACTGCAGGAGCGGTCTGTACTACTACGTACTTATCAGGATCTGCAAGAGCTGCAAATACATCGTCTGTATAATCCTTTTCTAACAAAGCGCCAGTGGGGCAGACTGCAATACATTGACCACAGGATACACAGCTGGTATCACCTAAGCCCATATCAAATGCGCAGGAGATATTAGTTTCAAAACCACGCTCATTAGCACCGATAACGCCGATGCCCTGAATTTTATCACAAACGGCTGAACAACGTCTGCATAGGATACATTTGTTGTTGTCACGAACCATATGAGCTGATGTATTATCTAACTCATAATGGGTACGATCGCCATCATACAAATATTCGTTCTCAACCTTAAGGTCATTACATAACTTCTGAAGCTCGCAGTTACCACTACGTACGCAGGACAAACATTTTCTATCATGGTCGGACAAGATTAATTCTAAGGTCTTTCTACGGGAATCAAGAACCTTCTTAGAATTTGTTATAATCTCCATGCCTTCTGAAATTGGGTACATACAGGCTGCTACGAGACTTCTTGCACCTTTAACTTCTACTACACAGATACGGCAAGCGCCGATTTCATTGATATCCTTTAGATAGCAAAGGGTAGGTACATCAATGCATGCAAGTTTTGCCGCTTCTAATATGGTGGAACCCTTAGGTGCTTGAACAGGCATACCATTTATTTTTATATTAACAGTTTCCATATACAACCTCCATTATGCCATTTTATGGCAGATCAAAAAGTCTGCAAAAAGCACCATCGTGCTTTTTGCCGGTTGAAAATTTATTTTCAACCTAACTTCATCTTCATATTTACTCGAAAGTCTGAAAGAAATCTAAAATGAATTTCCAACGGAGCTCACTTTGGGTTCTCTCATGAATTTTGTTTTTCAAAATTCTTTCCGCCTAGCACCAATTACTTCTTAGAGATAGCGCCGAATCTACACTTCTCCATACAAGCGCCACACTTGATACATTTGACCTGATCGATAAGATGAATTTCTTTAACCTTACCCTGAATTGCGCTGTTAGGACAAATTCTAGCACACAAGGTACAGCCTTTACACTTATCAGCATCAATGATGTAAGAAAGCAGAGCCTTACAAACACCTGCGGGACATTTCTTATCAATAACATGAGCAGTATATTCATCTTTGAAGTAACGTAATGTCGATAATACGGGGTTAGGAGCTGTCTGACCGAGACCGCAGAGAGCATTCTCTTTAATGTAGTAGCAGAGATCCTCTAACTTGTCGAGATCTTCCATTGTACCCTGACCATTTGTAATCTTATCAAGTATTTCATGAAGACGTTTTGTACCAATACGGCATGGTGTACATTTACCACAGGATTCATCTACAGTGAACTCAAGGAAGAATTTAGCGATATCAACCATACAATTATCTTCATCCATAACGATAAGTCCACCGGAACCCATCATGGAACCGATGCTGATTAAGTTATCATAATCAATCGGGATATCAAAATGCTCTGCGGGGATACATCCACCGGACGGACCGCCTGTTTGAGCAGCCTTGAATTTCTTGCCATTCGGGATACCACCACCGATTTCATCGATTACTTCACGAAGAGGTGTACCCATCGGGATTTCTACCAGACCTGTATTATTGATCTTACCACCGAGAGCGAATACCTTGGTTCCCTTGGATTTCTCAGTACCCATGGATGCGAACCATTCAGAACCATTTATGATAATCTGAGGAATGTTAGCATAGGTCTCAACGTTATTTAAAATAGTAGGTTTTTGGAATAGACCCTTCTGTGCAGGGAACGGAGGACGAGGACGAGGCTCACCACGGTTACCTTCGATGGAGGTCATAAGTGCGGTTTCTTCACCACATACGAAGGCACCTGCACCAAGTCTTAATTCAATATCAAAATCAAAGTCGCTGCCAAAGATATTCTTACCAAGTAAGCCATATTCTCTAGCTTGGTCGATAGCAATTACTAAACGGTCAACAGCGATCGGATATTCAGCACGAACGTAGATATAACCCATGGATGCACCGATTGCATAACCTGCAATAGCCATAGCCTCAAGTACTACATGAGGATCACCCTCTAATACGGAACGATCCATGAATGCACCCGGATCACCTTCATCTGCATTACAACAGACATATTTTTGATCAGCATCATTTCCTTTGGCAAGCTTCCACTTTAAGCCGGTAGGGAAACCACCGCCGCCTCGGCCTCTCAGACCACTGTCTAGGATAGTCTGGATAACCTGGTCCGGTGAATATTCGGTTAATACTTTACCAAGGGCTTCATAGCCGCCGGTTCCGATGTATTCGTCAATGATCTCGGGGTTGATAACACCACAGTTACGAAGAGCAATTCTGTGCTGTTTCTTATAGAAATCGGTATCATTTAATGATCTGATACCATCCTCGGTTATCATTTCCTTGTAAAGAAGACGAGAAACGATACGTCCTTTTAATAAGTGCTCGGATACAATTTCCGGAACGTCTTCTTCTTTTACCATTGCATAGAAGGTGGCTTCCGGGTAAATAATTACGATAGGTCCTAATGCACAAAGTCCGTGACAGCCTGTCTGTACAACGGAAACTTCTTCTTTAAGATCATTCTTTTTTATTTCTGCGTGCAGTGACTCGATTATCTTTGTACTTCCTGAGGAAGTACAACCGGTACCACCGCAAACCAACACGTGTGAACGATACATAATGTCCTCCTTCGGATTAGCCGAGTACTTCGGCAATCGTATATTTTTGAATTACATGGCCACGGATTAAGTGCTGATCAACAACTTCAAGCGCTTTCTCAGGAGTCATTTTAACATAAGTTACTTTATCTTTACCGGGCTCAAGTATTTCTACGATGGGCTCGAACTGGCATATGCCGATACATCCGGTCTGGGTTACTGCTACATTAGTTAGTCCTTTTGTCTGAACTGCATCGGAAAGTGCTGTAAGAACGGGTCTTGCACCACTTGCAATACCGCAAGTAGCCATACCTACGATAACACGGGTCTGAGTGCTGGACTCGTTACGGATACCGATTTGACCCTGCATCTTTTCTCTGATTGCTTTAAGCTCTTCTAGAGATTTCATTAGGATTATCCTCCTTATATAATAAGACTACGTTAAAATATTATGAAATGGATTGTTTTGGACCGTTTACCTACACCCGGTATCCTTCGTCCGTTTCGCTCTGGTTCTCTTCTAAGTATTCTTTGATATAAGCTGATACTTCAGGGGAATTCAGTGGAACATCATTAAGAATTTGCCGAAACTCCCTGGTATCCAGTGTAAATTGGTTTCCATCAAATACATACGTATAGAGGAAATCAATGTGCGTATTCAAAGTTATTAATGTATGGATTGTGCTGTTCATGTCGCCCAAGGGCATCCGGTCAATATGTGTCAGACCGAAGGTCGCGGATACTGTAGTGCCAATACCAGGAGCAGATTGTATGCTGAAGCTTCCACCAGTGTTTATAGCGGCCATTTTAAAAAATGGTACGCCGAGTCCGATCTTTCTAGTTGTACGTGTTGTAAAAAATGGATCCTCAACATGCTTTAGCTGTTCCTCAGTCATTCCGCAGCCATTATCAGCGATTATTATCAAAAGCGTATCCAGATCTCTCTGTATTTGTATGTTTATTTCTATCAGGGTAGCATTCGCCCGGATCGAATTATTGGCTATATCTAATACATTAAGAGATAATTCTGTCATCATGTTAATTGTATTTTGCTAAAATACCTTCAAGGTCATCCAGTGATAATTTTCCGTATACATCTTCATTTACTGTCAATACCGGAGCAAGTCCGCATGCGCCGATGCAACGGCAGGACTCTAAAGAAAACTTGCCATCAGCGGTGCAACTACCATCAGCAACGCCCAGTAGATCCTGAAGCTTATTGAAGAGGTCTCCGGAACCTTTTACATAGCAAGCGGTTCCTAAGCAAACAGATACATTATATTTGCCCTTTGGATTAAGAGAAAACTGTGAATAAAATGTTACAATACCATAAATCTTTTCCAATGGAACATTCATTTCATCGGAAATAATGGTTTGTACTTCAATTGGAAGATAACCGTAAATACCTTGTGCCTTCTGCAATATGGGCATCAGCGCGCCTTTGTCATCTTTGTGATCAGCGATGATCTTTAAAAGTGCAGCTTCCTGCTCTTTTGTTCCTGCAAAGGGTACAGTACTATTTTGCAATCCCATTTTTAAACCTCCTTGAATTAAATCGTGTTGCCACAAACAGTGACATTGTACCACAAGTCTGTTAAAAAATCTACAAAAATTATTAACAACAATAAGCATAATATAAAAATACGATATATGCAACATGTATAATCAACACAATTAATACTAATTTTGGCATGTCAAACTACGATAGGTGGAATCAATCCCAGATTGTATTTAACGACATTTTGTTGTATAATCTACTAGATAAGCAGATTAGTCCATGGAGGTCAAGGTGTTTTCTGAGCTTGCTCAAGAAAACGACATGACTTCCATGGATAAGTGCAACGAGAACGAGTAAGCCTTCGGCTTACGAGTTTCTAATCTGCGAAAGTGGATGAACGAGTAAGCCTTCGGCTTACGAGTTTCTAATCTGCTTACAACAACCCCGTCCCCATCACCTTGCGTGATTAAATAGATATAATCAATTTCAGAACAGATAGGAAGGCGTAAAAATGGAAGAGCATAATAAACAACATTATGAAGAGTTATTACAATCCGCACCTGGAGGAGTAGCTAAGATAGCATTTGACGATATGCTGACCATCCTATATGCTACGGATAAATTCTTTTCATTAATTAAGAATGTATCCGATAAATCAAATATTAAATTACCGGTGTCCCTTCTCCGCATGGTATTTTCAGCAGATATTATTTATCTGACCCAGCAGATAGCAACACAAAAACATCGGAAGGATAATATGATTTCTCTTAGCTTCCGTTCGCTTCAACATGACGGAACCTTTAAGTGGGTAATGATTTCCGGTCTTAAAACGGAAGAGACCTATCAATCAGGAACAAAGACCGTACCTGTATATGCGTGCATCATAGTAGATGTTACAGGTATTATGGTAAATTATAAGAAATTGGAACAAAATGCGGAGTATCACAGAGTAATCACTGAATTATCCAAGGATATCTTCTTTGAATATGAGATAGCAACGGATACACTGACCTTTACTGAAATTTTTAGAGAAGTTTTTGGCAAAGAGAATATTATGACCGGTTTCCGTAAGAGGCTTGAGAAGACAAAGATAATTCACGCTGACGAGTTGCCTGCGATAGTGTCCATCTATAATAGTATGATGAGCGGAAGAAAACAGGCGAGGTTTGAACTGAGACTTATTCCTAAAGATGGCAGTCCCTGCTGGTATACCTGTTATGCGTCTATCATATTTGATGAGAACAGAAATCCTTATAAAGTAGTCGGCAAGCTATCCACCCTGAACATGGTATCAAAAGAAGCAGAAGAAGTAGCACACGAGCCGCAGCTTGATGGTGCATCCGGAGTATGTACCAAGGCGTCTGCTGAGCAATTGATTACAACCTTTGCCGCGAAACAAGGGGAAGAAACACTCTCCGCTTTATTGGTGGTAGATATCCGCAACTATAAGAATATCAATGAAATCAGACGTGCTATTCATGGTGAGAATATCATAACCTCCATAGGAAATATTCTGAAGGAACAAGTCAGAACCAGCGATGTCATCGGAAGATTGGGCATGAGCGAATTCGTGATCTATGTGAAGGATGTTCCATCAGATAAGGTTGTATATGAGTTGGCTGATAAACTTTGCAAGGGAATTGAAGCTCTTTATTCCTATGATCATACCAAAAACAGTATAACTGCAAGCATTGGAATAGCATTACACAGAGGAACAGCGGAGTATCAGTCGCTTATGGCGAATGCTAATACAGCCCTTGTCATGGCTAAGAAAACGACCGTCAGCACCTTTGAAGTATTTAGCGGATCCATCGGATAAATAGCTATTTCAAATGAATATGGATGCACATAAAGAAGCAAAAAAATAATCACATAAAATTTAAATTCGTGCATAAGCACGCAAATGGAGGAGAAATCCTCCGAAACAATTAAGGAGGAGAAATCCTCTTAAATCAAGGAGGCATATATGACAATAAAGGATATCAGTGCTATCTTAGGAGCAAAGTTCATTGTCGGTGAAGAGTGGGAAGATAGGGAAGTGCATACAGCCTGTGGTTCAGATATGATGAGTGATGTGCTTGCATTTATGAAGGATCAGTCTGTTCTGCTCACCGGCTTATGCAATCCGCAAGTAATCCGTACCTGTGAGATGATGGATATTATCTGTGTAGTATTTGTCAGAGGTAAACTGCCGGATGAAGCAATAGTTGAAATGGCTAAGGAGAAAGGAATTACTATCCTTTCCTCAGGACATCGAATGTTTTCTGCCTGTGGAATACTTTATGAAAATGGAATGCGGGGAGGTCCGGATTATAAATGAACAATGATTCAATCCTAATGTCATATGAGGTGCCGGCTGATGATTTTACCAGAGCCGGAGAAGCATCCAGTAATGTAAAGAGTAAGCTGAAGAAGATGGGAGTAGATCCAGAGATAGTCCGCAAGGTAGCCATCGCCATGTATGAAGGTGAAATTAACATGGTAATCCATGCTAGTGGTGGTAAGATTGAGGTTATCGTATCACCCGAAGAGATCGAGATGATACTGAAGGATCAAGGCCCTGGTATTGAAAATATTGAATTAGCCATGCAAGCAGGGTACTCTACTGCTCCGGATAATATCCGTTCCCTCGGTTTTGGAGCAGGAATGGGACTACCAAACATGAAGAAATATACCGACGAAATGAAGGTAGAAAGCGTTGTCGGAGTAGGAACAACCGTGACAATGAAGGTTTATATGACATAGATTCAAGTATCTTAGTCTTCTTTTTAAAGATAGATTAATTATTGATTGCATTTTTCTGACAATTAGTTTTATTATAAGAGTACATACGAATTTTTAACACTGTTACCAATGATCAGGTAAATAGTAACATGATCAGTGGAAGGACAATTATTTCTGCTAGATTTCAGGGGGTAAGACAATGGGTGAGTTTTTTACTTCAGTAAGATTAAAAGAAGACCTTTGTATGGGCTGCATTAACTGCATTAAGCGCTGCCCCACACAGGCCATCCGTGTGCATAACGGAAAAGCTGCTATAACAAAGGAATTCTGTATTGATTGTGGGGAGTGCATCCGAATTTGCCCTCATCATGCCAAAGAAGCTACCTATGATTCCCCTGAAATTATGAAGAAATTTGAATACACCGTTGCTTTACCGGCGCCTTCCCTGTATGGTCAGTTTAATCATCTGGAGGATGTTAATATTGTTCTGACTGCCCTTAAGAAAATGGGCTTTGATGATGTATATGAGGTTAGTGGTGCAGCAGAGCTTGTTTCTGAAATCTCTAGAAGATATGTATACCAGCATAAGGAGCAATGGCCGATTATCAGTACAGCATGTCCGTCCGTAGTGCGGCTGATTAAAGTGCGTTTCCCTAATTTAATTGAACATCTGCTACCGATCTGTGCTCCGGTTGATCTAGCAGCTTCGAAGGCAAGGGAAAGAGCCATGTTAAAAACCGGCCTCTCGAAAGAGAAGATCGGAATTATCTTTATATCACCCTGCCCCGCGAAAGTGACTGCGGTAAAGTCTCCCATCGGTATCGATCATAGTGAGATTGATGGAGTATTAGCAATCAAGGAAGTGTACCCGATCCTTCTTCCACTTATGAAACAGAGTATCGATGATGTTGAAGAGCTAGGAATATCAGGACGGATCGGTATAGGCTGGGGAAGCACCGGTGGGGAGGCAGGAAGTCTGTTGTCTGATAATTATTTAGCAGCGGACGGAATTGAGAATGTTATCAAGGTTTTGGAAGATCTCGAGGATGATAAGTTTGACCAGTTGGAATTCATTGAATTGAATGCCTGCGCAGGTGGCTGTGTGGGTGGAGTCCTTACCGTAGAAAATCCATATCTGGCGAAAGTTAAATTAAAGCGTCTTCGAAAATACCTTCCGGTAGCCTGCAACCATCTGGTTAAGGGTAACGAAGTGGAAGCCTTTTGGAATGATGATGTAAAATATGAGCCGGTTTTTAATCTGGGTAAAGATATGAAGGAAAGCATAGCGAATATGTCCAGAGTGGAAGAACTTTGTGAGAAGTTCCCCAGACTAGACTGTGGTTCCTGTGGAGCTCCGACCTGTAAGGCTCTAGCGGAGGATATTGTCCGTGGTGTAGCACATGAACAGGATTGTATTCATATCCTCAGAGATTATATCCATAAGCTGTCCGACGAATTATCCAAGCTGGACATCAAAAAATAAGCAGCAATGCAGTTACTGACGGATTATCTTGATTCATTTAAAATAAATCAAAATTAACACCGGAAGGATGAAGCGATGAAAGTTAACGAAATAATCAATGAATGTGGTTTTAAGGTACGGAATGTAGGAGATAATTCTGACAGGGAGATTTCAGTACCATATTGTTGTGATTTGTTAAGCATAGCGATGGGAAGAATGCCGGCGGATTCAGCGTGGGTAACGGTTATGGGTAATATGAATACCTTGGCGGTTGCTTCCTTAGCGGATGCTGCTTGCATTATTCTGGCGGAAGGAAGTAATCTTGATGAACCGGCTTTGCAGAAAGCGAAGGAACAGGGGATCACTGTACTAGCGACCGAACTTCCCATTTTCGATGCGGCATTGATGATATATCAGAGGCTTCATGCTTAAGCTTTCCTATGATCTTCATATCCATTCCTGTCTTTCTCCCTGTGGCGACGAGGATATGACACCTGCAAATATTATTGGAATGTCTGCGTTAAAAGACCTGGATATCATCGCAGTTACAGACCATAATACCAGTAGAAACTGCCCAGCAGTTATGAAATGGGCGAAAGAGAGTAATATCATAGCAATCCCTGGAATGGAGCTCTGTACCATGGAGGAAGTTCATGCTCTATGCCTATTTGCAGAACTATCTGATGCAATGCGGTTTGATGAGTATGTTTATTCCAAGCTGAAGAGATATCCAAATGACGAGCTGGCATTTGGTAAGCAGGAAATCTGTGATGAAGAGGACAATGTAGTTGGGAAAGAACCCTATTTGCTAATAAATGCAACGAATATTTCCTTTGATGACCTAGGATCGTTGATGAAGGAGTTCCATGGTGTTTATATTCCGGCACATATTGATAAGAACTCGAACAGCTTACTTTCCAATCTGGGTTTTATTCCACCGGATGCTGACTTTCTTGTAGCTGAACTAGCGGATCTTTCACATCTGGAAGATATCAGCAGAAAGAACCCGCATTTGAAGGAGTGTAATATTATTACCAATTCCGATGCACATTCCTTGGGCAATATGAATGAGGCTGTGAATTTTCTTACATGTGAAAGTAGGAGCAGGGAGGATATTCTGAAAGCGCTGGTAAGAAGAGAATAATCAATTCCGGGGAACTGCTTTCTGATCATTTGGGGAACTGTCTCTGATCATTAGGTTAACTGCTTTCTGATCAATGGTATTGTAAAATCAGAATCTTATGATATACTTATTAATAAAATTATTACAACATAGACAAAGGAGTTTATTCGCATGGATTTAATTGATATCAGAGAACTGTATCGTAATAAAGATCAATATATTGGCAAGAAAGTATCGATTGGTGGTTGGGTAAGAAGTGTAAGAGATTCCAAGACCTTTGGTTTTATCGTAGTGAATGATGGTACTTATTTTGAAACCCTTCAGGTGGTTTATCATGATACAATGGAGAATTTTGCTGCAGTATCCAAATTAAATGTCGGATCTGCAATTATCGTTAGGGGTGAACTTGTTGCAACGCCTGATGCAAAACAGCCCTTTGAAATCCAGGCAGAGGAAGTAACAGTTGAAGGTAATTCCACAGCGGACTATCCGTTACAGAAGAAGAGACATACCTTAGAATATTTACGTACCATGACTCATCTGAGAGCAAGAACGAATACCTTCCAGGCAGTATTCCGGGTTAGATCCCTGGTTGCTTATGCAATTCATCAGTATTTTCAAGATAGAGATTTTGTCTATGTGCATACACCTATCATCACAGGCAGTGACTGTGAAGGTGCAGGTGAGATGTTCCGTGTTACTACACTGGATCTTGATAAGCTTCCAAGAACAGAAGATGGTAAGATTGATACGACACAAGATTTCTTCGGTAAAGAGACAAACCTTACCGTTAGCGGTCAGTTAAATGGTGAAACCTATGCTATGGCATTTAAGAATATCTATACCTTCGGACCGACCTTCCGTGCTGAGAACTCCAATACAACCCGACACGCTGCAGAGTTCTGGATGATTGAGCCAGAGATTGCTTTCGCGGATTTAAAGGATGATATGGCAATGGCGGAAGGAATGCTAAAATATGTGATTAACTACGTTCTTGAACATGCGCCAGAGGAGATGAATTTCTTTAACCAGTTTATCGACCAAGGCTTATTAGAAAGACTTCAAATTGTAGCAAGCTCCGATTTCGGTCATGTGACTTATACCGAAGCAATTGATATCTTAACAAAGAATAATGACAGCTTTGATTATAAAGTATACTGGGGTTGTGACCTTCAGACAGAGCATGAGCGTTATTTGACCGAACAGGTATTCAAGAAACCCGTATTTGTAACAGATTATCCGAAGGATATTAAGGCATTTTATATGAAGCTGAATGAGGATGGCAAGACGGTAGCAGCTATGGACTTATTGGTTCCGGGCATTGGTGAGATCATCGGCGGAAGCCAAAGAGAAGATGATTATGATAAGCTTGTTAAGAGAATGGAAGAGATGAAGCTTAAGACAGAAGATTATGAATTCTACCTTGATCTTAGAAAATATGGTTCTGCAAGACATGCAGGCTTTGGTCTTGGATTTGAACGCTGCGTAATGTACCTGACTGGTATGAGTAATATCAGAGACGTTGTTCCGTTCCCGAGAACCGTTAACAACTGCGAGCTATAATTATTTTGTTAAGGAGCTCTAGCGAATAAGGAAATAGATCAAATAGTAGTATAGGTGAGTATAAAAAACAAAACCCTGATAAAAGAAACAATTTTATCAGGGTTATCTTTTTGCTATTCTTTGGTATCCCCATAGATGAAATTATGAAGTTCATCCCTGGTCACATCCCAATCCTTTGGCTCTAAAACCTCAACCTTATACTTACCCATCTTGACTTTCGCATTATCGAAACTACCATCGGAAGGAAGGCGTAAGGTTTGAATGTCCGAACCAAGAACATTCACAGCTTCCTGAAGATAACTATTGAACTCGTTCTGCCTGATATCCGTTTTGATCTCTACCTGAGTCAGAATGTTATTCATCAGTAATACCAAAGAAACAATGTTCTTGGATTTTACTTTATCATAAATTGCTTCCAGAACAATTCTTTGTCTTTGTGTTCTTCCGAAATCATTATTCTCCGTTCCGGTGGAAACCTTACGGACTCTGCAGTAGCCAAGAGCTTGGTTTCCGTTCATAATGTTAATTCCTTCTACAACGTTACGGTTGGATTTCTTGGATATGTAATTAGTAGTATTCAGATATTTGGCTTCTTTTTTAGTCAAAGAGATTTCGATACCTCCAACCATATCAACAATCTGCTCAAAGGCCTGAAAGTTAACGAGGCAATATCCGTCAATGTTAATATCTAAATTCGTTTCAATGGTATCAAAGAGCAAATCAATGCCGCCTTTCGCATAAGCGGAGTTCAATTTACTTTTATCGTGTCCTGGTATATCTACATAAAGATCTCGCATTATTGAGGTGAGCTTCAGGGAATGATCCTCCGTATTCATCGTTGCAATAATCATTGAATCTGTATTCTGAGCACCGCCGATTTCCTCAACACCGATCAGAAGAATATTGATGACAGGACCGACTTCTACGGTGCCCATATTAAGATTAACAGCTTCTTCACTATCCGTCTTATCCGCGTCCGCAGAGGGCTGATACTGCAGATTGTTATAGATATAATTCCCTACCATATTAATGATGATTTTTTGTCCAGATTTCGTAAACATTAAGAAACCACAGATTACAGTGAGTATCAGTATTGCAATCAAGGTGCCTTTGATCAGTTTCGGTAAACCTTTTTTTCTCTTTGGTCCTTTGCCACTGCCGGTGTTATTTCCTTCATACAAGGAATTGACCTGATCGGCCAGAGATGAGTTCACATTTTTAATGAAGGCTTCACTGGAACCCACGTCTTCATACTTAATAAAGTTCGGTATGTCAACCTGTTTGCGGGTACTGTTACCCTGATTTTTATTATTCATAAGATGATACTCCCTTATAATTATTGTGGATCTACACATTTTAGCTTATTACAATGTAGGTATAGATTAAAATAACACTCGCAGATATCGTACCATTAAAGTAATATCATGTAAATACATAAAATCAATACAATAAGCATCAGGTCATTTTACAGAAGGGATTAGATCTCTATCATGTAGGAGTTCTTATGCAAAAACTGCCCATCGCTTCAGATAAGCAACGGGCAGTTTTATTCGTAAGACCTTTTATGATTTATAATTTCGTATTCACTCTTTGCTTTTTGTTGTTACGGAACAACAGATGTTTAATCGGTTCTAAGCCAATTAATAGTATGGTACCAAGTACGCCTACTGCAAGAACTTCGCCAGCTCCAACGGACAGCATCATAAGTGGAATCGGCTGAGCTTCACCATAGGCGAATTTCAATACCCAGGGGATGATTACAGCATTTGCAATAATCGGCGGAAGAGGAATTAGGAATTTGTACCTTCTTAATTTGTAGGAAAGAATAGCGGCAATTAAGGTTGCCAGAGAACCGAAGATCATATCCAACGGATCGGCCCCGGTAAGTACGGCGCTTAAGAAGCAGCCGATCGTAACACCTGGTATGGCAGCAGGGGTAAAGTACGGAAGGACGGTCAACGCCTCTGCGATTCGAAACTGCACCGGACCAAAGCTGGAAAATGAGAAGACCAATACCAGCACGGTATACAAAGCAGCAATGATAGCAGACTCCGTAATAAATAGAGTTCTTTTGTTTTTCATATGAAATTCTCCTTTAGTTTTGTTTTAGGGATTGTTTGATAATCCCTTCGTCAGGAAGGTTACGAACTGACGTGAGTTGCTTGATGCAAGCCTTGATTAATAAGGGTTTGCAACCTCATTAGTATATCATGAAAAAGGGGGTTGTCAAGCGTTGACTCTATTTTAATTATATTTAAGGAAAAAGAAATTAAGCTGATAAAGAAAAAGGGTAAGTATGCCTTGAGAATTTGGGTTTAGTTTAAATAAATTCTGGTAAACTGATTCGGTTCCACCTTAAATACCGTATCCTCGTCCCAGTTATAATCCTCGTCCCAATAATCCTTACAGTCAACCCAAAGCAAGGAATCATTAAAATAAATGGGCTGCACATAACAGGAATAGAAGAAATCATATTCTTGTTTTTTAAATACAGTTCCATTGGAGTCAATCAGAATTAATCCGGTTTTAAACTCATTTCGTGTGTCGTCAAAACCATCCTCGGTGACGTAGTCCTTCTCTTCGCAAATTTGATATACCAGGGCAAATTCATCTTCAGATATTTTTACCATGCGAAGATTATAAGCACTGATATTTTTTCCTTCCTTATAATCAGTCAGCCAAATTAATTTAGAGGATTTTCCATCCTTTGCTATAAGAGATACAAATACATTTTGAATTGTACTCTCATAAAAAGACTCATTGGTCAAGGAATCATGGGGAACTGACACCCCGGCAACCAGATTATGATATTTACCTAGCTCAAAGCCATTGACCTTTGTACCGGTTAAATTATCTCCCCCATCGCCTTTAATTTCGATTAGTTCCAGCTTGTTGGTTACATTATTTTCTCTATAAGAATCAACCCATCCGTATAAAGAAAAATTATAGTGTGTAGTCATTACAAGGGCTCTGGGTACTGCATCGCCATGATCTACATAAATCAAATTATTACCATCCATTTTAACAAATTGATGAAAGGAGTGGCTTACATGATTATAGGGAATAAAGGCCCCTACATATTTTTTTGCCATGGTAGTGGTATCAATCATAAAGGATATGTTGGACTGATGATTGATACCGTCCCGGTCGGTATATCTCCTCCGGGCGGTATGTACGATTAAGGTTGTCCCGTTCATGGTCATTCTTGCAGATGCAGCACGGTAAGGCTCTATGGTGAGAGATTCCCCACCGGTGATATCGCAGCGACCTAATTCCTTTAGTTCACTATCAAATTTTATAATAGAGAAAACTGTTTTAGAGTTATTTTCTTCTTCATTTAATTGTCCGGTAGCAGCGTAGTAATTGCCATCCTCTCCCAGATAAAATCCCCCCCATTCTGTATAGGGTAATGCTATGGTCTTCTTGCTCATATGCTTCAATTTTTCATCGTAGATATTCAGCTCAAGAGCTTGACCGTCTTTGGTCACGCTTCGATGGAATACTCCGATTCGGTTATTGACAAGCTTATAAATATAAGTGGAATCCGCAGCTCCATGCAAACCATTTTCTGAATAATTGCTTTTTTCCACCGGCAGAAAGAGATTATCTACATATAGGGTTTCTTGATGATAGGCTTTTCTGTCCTTCATCACAGTAAGCTGGCAGGAAGCTGACTTTCCGTTATCTGCTGTTACGATGATAGTGGTATTGCCGGCCATAAGACCGGTGATCTGTCCGCGCTGATCTATGGTAGCAATGCTTTTATCCTTAACGGAATAAGCATAGATGGGATCTCTATCATCGTAATAAGTATCAGGCTCTGGCTCATCCAAGGTTCCGTTGATCAGTAGCTGTCCGCCGACAAAGGTCGATAATGAGGTTACCTTTTTATGGTTCGATTCAATGTGAAAGGGTCTCATAGGGGGTAGAACAATCACTTCAAGTCGGTAGGTCTTATGCGTTTCCTTTTGATACGCCACAATAGTTGCAGATCCCCATGTCAATCCCTTAAATTTGTTGCCGGAGATCATTGACACGACTTGATAATAGGGATTTTCTACGCTCCAAGTGAAGGACTGGTAGGTAGCATCTGCTGGTGTAATATTAGCAGTTACCGTGAAGGTCTCTCCGTACTCGAGGGTTTTTGGATTCGTCACCAGTTCGACTTTTGCAGCCGGTTGATATACCGTAATCTTGCAGAAAGAGAAAAGCTTGCCGCTTTGTGCTTTGATGTTCACGGTACCGGCACTCTTTGCAGTAACTAAGCCATTCTTTACTGTTGCAATATTAATGTTTTCCGAACTCCACTTTATTGAGGTGGCAGTATTATTAAGCTTTAACTGTACGGTTCCACCTACTTTTATGTTGGCGCTGGTTTTATTCAAACTTAATTTGTTGGTGGAAGCCGGTGTCTTTACAAACGGTGAAAATATAAGGGTAACTAGCATTATAATAAGCAATAGCTTTGGTACTTTCTTTAACCAAGGTGTGTCATTCATTTTGTTTGTCTCCTTATCCTATGTTCCGTTGCATTATAGCATACAATATTTTATTGCATATTCTGGTAAATTACCAGTTGTTTTTTGGAATATGGCTTATGTGATGACGTTTCCGCCTTTCTGAATTATTTATTCCGGATTTTTTTTGATTCACACCCTATAATAATAGATTAGTGGTTTACTGATGTAAATTACATATGATAGCGCTCCTTCGCGGGAGTGTGATTGAAATCCATTGACAAGAAATTTAATTATAAATTATAATAAATATACCAATTTTTACATGATATACCAGATAACATATGAGGAGTAGGGTGAATTGAATGATCAGGACTTATCGGAAAAGGTTATTTAAGCTTAGATATTTATTTATTATTTTATTTGGAATAGTATTCACATTATTCATGGCCCCTGTAATAGAAGCGCAGGCAACTACAAATGGCTTTTATATAGAGGATGGTATCCTGATTAAATATTATGGACGTGAAGCTGATGTTGTAATCCCGGATACGGTAACCGAGATAGGCGAATTTGCTTTCAGCAACACATCATTAATAAGAAGTGTTACGATTCCCGATTCTGTTGAATACATTGGCCTTTATGCTTTCTATCAATGTGTAGAGCTAAAAGAGGTTAATCTGGGCAATTCTTTGAAGCGTATCGATATATTTGCTTTTAGTGAGTGTAGAAGAATAAGCAGCATAAAGTTCCCGGACACGGTAATTGATATTGAAGCTTCAGCATTTTATGATTGTAGATCCTTAAGCACCATTACCTTCCCAAAATCACTGTCTACGACCGGGCCGAGTGCTTTTGAAGGTACGGCATGGCTAAAGGAACAAAGAAAGAAGAACCCGCTCGTGGTTGTCGGAGATATTCTCATTGATGCGAAGAGCTGCAAGGGAGAAATCACAATTCCGGATGGCGTGAAAAGAATTGGTGGAGGTGCGTTTCAATTAAATGATGATGTGGTTAAGATAACTATTCCCAATTCGGTTAAGGAAATTCAAACAAGAGCCATGAATTCCTGTGACAGCCTAAAGCAAATCACAATTCCGTCATCGGTTATTAGCATCGGTGAGAGTGCTTTTGAGGCATGTGATATTCTGTCCGAGGTAACGATATCTAATGAGGTAGAATCAATTGGAATACATGCGTTTAATTACTGCCCAAAGCTTAAGAACATTAAAATTCCTGAATCAGTGACTCAGATCGGAGAAAATGCTTTCGATGGTACTCCCTGGTTTAATGAGCTGAAGAAAAAGAATACATTGGTTATCGTAAATAATATCCTGCTTGACGGAGATAAGGCTGTGGGGAAGGTTGTAATCCCGAAATCAGTGAAAGAAATCAGCGGTCAGGCCTTTATGAATAATAAGAAAATCACAAGCATCAACATTCCCGACACAGTTACGGGAATCGGAAAGGATGCCTTCTTTTACTGTGAGAACTTAAAGGAGATTAAGTTGTCCGCATCATTAACCGATATAGGGGAGTACGCATTTGACGGTAGTGGGTTAGTCAGTGTAACAATACCAAAGTCTGTTAAAAGCATCGGTCAGGGGGCCTTTTGGAACTGCAGAAAGCTGGAGACAGTGATTAATAACAGCTCTATAACGACGCTTGAAGAGAAGACCTTTGCCGAGTGTGTTAATCTGAAGAAGGTTAATATACCGGATAAGGTAAAAATAATCGGGCCGGATGCCTTCAGCTTGTGTGAAAAAATCACCGCCATAACAATACCGAATTCAGTATTAAGAATTGGAAGAGATGCCTTTGGTGATTGTGTGAATTTATCTTCTATATCTATCCCGAAATCCGTATCTTATATCGGTAATAATGCCTTTGATTTTACAGCTTGGCTAAAAAATAACAAGAAAGAACTTCTTATTATTAATGGAATACTAATTGACGGCAGCCTGTCAAAAGGCGATATAACCATACCTGATTCAGTTACCGTGATAGCAGATGGAGCATTTCGCAGCTGCAAGATTACGGGAGTAACTATACCGTCCACGGTAAAATACATAGGTATTACGGCCTTTTCCAGCTGTAATAATCTCAAAAAAGTAAATCTGCCAAATTCCATTAGTAGGATTTCGAATGGTACCTTTATTGGCTGCAATAGTCTGATTAGTATCAATATTCCCCGTTCTGTTAAATCAATCGGCCATTCTGCCTTCTCCCTATGCAGGAATCTGGAATCTGTTACGATTGAAGGAAACGGGGTCATTATCGAAGCTTTGGCATTCAATGGCTGCAAGAAGCTTAAGAAAGATCTTTTGCCCTCCAACGCATATATTGATCATCATGCTCTAGATAATGCAGGTTTATATTATTTAAAGATAACAAATAAACTGGAAGAGATGGTTGTAGGCAGAACCTCTCAGTTTGAGGCTGTGAGCTCTGGTCTGGAGGAAAAGATTATCTGGACGACCTCTGACAGTAAGATTGCCACGATCGATTCTTCCACCGGATTATTGACAACCAATAAGATAGGCATCGTTACGGTTACGGCTTCAGCCGGAAGCTATAATGACAGCTTTCAGATCACAATCGGCAAGGTAGCGTCACTAACAATAACCGGAGATACGGAGTTAATATCCGGAGATACCTGTATATATAAAATAGTTGGTATAGATGAGTATGAGGAAGTGTACTGGTCGGTATCCGACCGAAGCAAGGCATATACGGTGGAAGAGTATTTTGGCACTGCCCAGATTCTAACGGTTGGGGCCGGAACAGTGGTAATAACTGCTAAGACGGCTCATGCCGAAGGAGAATTGATCATACATATTAATCCTATTCAGATTTTGGGAAATACCTCCATAAAGATGTATGAGGATGCTATATATACCACTACACAGAAGGAAGGTGGCTATACCTGGAGCTTATCCGATGATACTATGGGAAGACTGTTTGTTGGGCGAGAGGATAATAGTGTTATATTTAATGCAATTAAGAATGGAAAAGTCAAAATAATGGCAACAAGTATACTAACGGATGAAACTTCCGAGATTGATGTCACTGTTGAATATGCTGAGAACCCGAACGGTGAATAACCTGTGGTGGCGTAATGGTATTTTGCTTGGTGACTTAATCGAGTTTGGGACGGCTAAAGAAGTTTTTACGAATCCGAAGGAGAAGAGAACCTGGATTAAGTAAGACATTATTTTGGATGAAGCAGAAGTTATGAAGCGAGGCTGCTATGGATTTTATAAGAATAAAAAGGGGAGCTTAGACTCCCCTTAGATTACCTGCTTACGGCGCTTTGTTCTGTGCAGCTTTCGGATTCGGATTTTCAACCCTTGGACTATATTTATAGTCTGAAGTAGCATTTGAACTTTTGCTATTTGAGCCTGTATCCTTCGAAGGTGTAGCTTTACTATTCTTTGCCTTATCCATAATATTCTCCTTTCGAGAGTTTATGGGATTAGTATTTCTATATATAAAGAATGTATTCAAGGACAATAAACATTGTATGAATCAACACAGAAGAAAGGAGCCGAGGGCTCCTTTTTCTGTTGTTAACAACTTGCTAGTAAAGGTTTACAGGGGAAAGGCCAACTTTTCAGTTGGCCTTTAGAGGGGGTTGTGTGGGGGAATAAACACAATCTATGTGTATATACTTGTAAGCTGTTATGTAATTTATGTCTTTATTATACTTACCAGTTGTGGAGATTTTATGGAGAAAAAACAAAAATTGTAATTTTGTAAAAACTTTGCGATCCTATATTCTGAACGCGAAACCTTCTGAAAGTGTAGGATGTAGTATGAATAATAATATAATCTATAAATAGGAGAAGAGCCAGCTTATTAAGCTGGCTCTAAAAGGGGGGAGGTTAATTATGAAAATCTATATTTGTTAACTTATCTGCGAAATGAAGTCTCTCATTGTTACGAATGCTTTGATTTTGCTGTTTTATTGTATGTCCTTATTATAGATATCTTTTATGTAGGTATTATGCAGAACTTGTGAATGATTTATGGAGAAATTGTACGCATTTCATGGAAGGTTGGCTCATACCTTGTAATAGAGAAAGGTACATACACCAGAAGTCAGAGACTGTTCTTACCAGCCTTTTGCTTCTTTTGAAATATACTGTGGATGGATTAGAAAACAAGGAGAAGAAAGGAGATGACTAAAGTGGAAATAATCACAAGATATGTTGTAGTCGTTGTGTTGGCAATCTGCTTGTGTTTAGGCTATGTTATAAAACACAGCATACCGTTTATTCCTAATAAATACATACCACTTATTATGGCAGTGGTAGGTACTATATTGAATGTGTGGATCAGTGGCTGGCAATTTACACCGGAGATTTTACTCGGAGGGTTAGCTAGCGGTCTTGCTAGTACAGGCACCTATGAAATGATCAAGAATATTACGGATAAGAGAGAAGCAGAAGAAAGTGCAGCTAAATAGAATAAGGCGTTGCCGCGGTTATCGCAGCAACGCCTTCGATTTCGTTTATTGTTGAGTTAATGCATTGTATACGGCTTTCTTAATAACATTACTGGAATAAGTGGCACCACTGATTACATCCACATCTACGCTATTATTGGCAACGATGTCATCGATAATAACTTCGGCAGGTTTTCCCTGACCGCTATCATGAGATACGATGGTGATTTTGGCTATTTTATGATCCTTCACGGTAACTTCAACGGTAGCTTTTACAATGGATGCATCTTCACTACCGGTATATGTGCCGTCTTCCACGGAAGACAATTCTAGGTTGGAAAAATCAAATTCGTTGTAGGAAGCTGTAATTTTATTAAATTTGTTTACGACCGATACGATGCCGATAACGGTCACAGCAATTAATAGTACTACTACAATCAGGACAATACGTAACTTTTTCATAAATTATACCCCACGCTTTCTATGATTGGTTTAATGTTCTTTTTATTTGTAAAATCCAGAGGATGAACGTAACTTGCTAACATACCCTTTGCATCGGCATCCGGATTTTTTATTCTTTTAAGTTGTAACTTCCTTAACTGCATCAGTACCTTATTAATCGGACTTAATCTGCTATAATTAAAGCCTCCACGAAGATAGAAGAACTGAATCTTATCTAGTATATCTGCAGGGATGTTAGCCTTGCGCACCTGCTCCGTGGTTTCTGCTCTTACCGGTGATGCACCCACGGCGAAGACAATCAGTTTCTTATCTTTCAGCTGTTCATAATTCTTAGTTATTAGTTTTAAACCATTTATTCCAATTGCATATAAGCCTCCACCATAGATGATGGTATCATATCCGAATAAATCGGACACTTTGGTTTCCTTCCCCTGAAGAAGGTCACAGTGCAGTTCTTCAGCTAGCCAGGTTGCATAATTTTTGGTAAATCCGGACCCTGACCGGTAAACTACAACAACTCTCTTATTCTCTGACATAATCCTTTTCCATCCCTCCTAATTTATCTCTCATAGTGACCATCACTTTTTTAGTCACTGACAGGTCTTCCTTATTAAAACCATCAAACAGTCTATTCATAAATCGGATGCTTTTTTCCTGATACAGCTGATGGAATTCTTCACTTTTGGGAGTAAGCTTGATCCGTAATCTTCGGGCATCCGTTTCATCCTTGCTTATCTCAACATATCCCTTCTGCTCCAGCTTTAGAACCAGCTGCTTAACATTCTGGTGTGAACTTCCGACTGCATGGGACAACTCACCCAGTGTTGGTAAGTAGCCGTCCATGATGTTGAGTACCAATAAAATAAACCATTGCTTTGTTGATACTTCATCGAAGAATGTATCCCCGATTGCCTGAAGCTGATTCGACAGCATAAAGATTAGAGTGAAGATTACATGTTCATCATCAGCATTCTTAGGTTGTAGATCCATCATCGGTCTCCTTTAAATAGGTAATATGTTACCTGTTAATATGTAATATATTACATAATGTTAGATAAGTCAATAGGGTATTTACAAAATTATTCCTAATCCTGATAAATTATTTAAGTCATAAAAAGGCCTATCCTGTTAAATGGTCCAGGATAGGTTTAATAATACTAATAAGATAAGAATTAAAACTCTATTTACGTATTATGTTATACAGATATAACGGTACCGTATGATGTTATATTAACACAGCTTTGTCAGATTGACTTGATTTTTTGTATACAAAATATTATAGATAGAATAAACGTTCCCGGTACAAGCTTGCGGTATTCTGATTTTTTGTGTTATAATCTATGCCATGGACATCCTCTGTCCATTCAATATGATAGAGTGAAAATATCAAAGAAATTTATTCCTTAGATCGGGATGTAAGAAATTAATTATAGTAAGATAGATGAACTGTTTATAAAGGAGGAGACCCTTATGAAATTTATACATATAGCAGACGTACATCTGGGGGCGGTACCGGACTCAAACCAGTCTTGGGGTGCAGCAAGGGAGAAGGAGATCTGGACCAGTTTTCAGAACATCATTGATGTATGTAATATGGAAAAGGTTGACCTGCTGCTGGTTGCCGGAGACTTTTTCCATAAGCAGCCGTTAGTCCGTGAACTGAAAGAAGCGAATTACATCTTCAGCAAATTAGAGACAGCTAAGGTGGTACTGATGGCCGGTAATCATGATCATATTGCTGCAAGGTCTTATTATCAGGAATTTGCGTGGGATGAGAAGGTTCATATGTTTTTGAATGATGTGATAGAGCCCATTGATTTTCCTGAGCTTGGAGTAGAAGTGTATGGTTTCAGTTACCACAGTAGAGATATCGTGGAGCCTGTGTATGATAATGTAAAACCAAAGCAGAGGGACAAGATTAACCTCCTACTTGCCCATGGTGGAGATGAGAAGAATATTCCCATGAACCGTAAGAAGCTTCTGGAGTCCGGCTTTGACTATATAGCACTTGGACATATTCATAAACCGGAAATCTTCAGTGATAAGATGGCATATTCCGGGTCACTAGAGCCTATTGATAAGAATGAACTCGGAGAGCGTGGATATATTCTGGGTGAGATTGCAGAAGAACAGGGTCAAAGAAAGACGTTAATCCGTTTTGTACCTAATTCTATGCGTGAATATAAAAGGGTGAACCTGCCGGTTGCCCAAGAAACGACGAACGGTTCTCTGCAAGATCTAGCTCGTGAGGCTGTGAGAACCCTAGGAGAACAGCATATCTATTCCTTTTGTATCCAAGGGGTAAGGGATGAGACAATTCATTTTGAAAAGGAAGCTTTAAAAACCTTGGGAAATGTTCTCGAGGTTGAGGATGAGTCCGTTCCGGATTATGATTTTGATGCACTTTATAGAGAGAATGCTGATAACATGATCGGTTTGTTCATCAAACGCATTCGTGAGAATGCCAAGCAGGACGAAGTAGCTAAGAAGGCTTTATATTATGGAATTGAGGCACTTCTTGGTGCAAAGAACTAACATAGAAGGGTAGGGCATCAAAATGCTTTTTACTAAGCTTAAATTAAATTATTTTGGACGTTTTCTAAGCAGGGAAATCGAACTGAAGCCCGGCATTAACCTGGTCTATGGGGATAATGAAGCCGGTAAATCAACAATACATACCTTTATCAAAGGAATGCTGTTTGGGATTGAGAGAGCAAGGGGAAGAGGCGCTGCTACGAAAGACGATCTCTATACCAGATATCTGCCCTGGGATTATCCCGGTGCATTTAACGGCAGCATGGATATCCGAATCGGAGACAAGGAATACCGCTTGCAGCGAAGCTTCCATGCGAATGACAAGTACTTTACGATTCTGGATCTTTCCACCGGTCGGGAAATTAAGCTAAAGGAAGGACTGATAAGCGAATTGATTCCCGGTCTTACGGAATCAACGTTCAAAAATACAATCAGCATTGAGCAACTGAAGGCTCAGACGGATGTTGAACTAGCAGCCCAGGTCCGTAACTATATCGCAAATCTGTCAATTGCTAAAAGCAAAGAGGTTAATGTGGCGAAGGCAGTCGGCTTCCTTTCGGACCAACGGAAGCAGTTGGAACCTTCACAGAACATGGCAGCTTTGAAAGCGCTTCAGACAGAGATTACAGATGGTCTTGAGAAGGAAGAGAGAATAGACCAACTGACGATCAAATTGAAAGAGCTTTTGACGAAGGAGCATCAGTTAAAAGAACAGAAGGAAACGTTAGGAGCTGCAGTAGATAACGAGGATACCAAACGGATGGAGCAGCTTCCGGCTATTATAGAAAAATATCGATCCTATCAGGAACTGTTAAAACAGGCAGAAGGCTTAGCCCACCAGGAGAAAGAGCTTCGAGGTAAAATCACTTCCTGGGAGATGGAACAGCTTGCAACAAGCTCCTTAAAGGATGACATCAAAGAAGCGGAGCAGTTGCGGTCGCAGCTTATAGAATTAGAAAAACAGGAACTCGAGCTTCAGCGGGAGAAGACTTTATTCATGGGAATGATAACGAAGAACAGAGTTATCAGCATTGTTCCCGCTTCTGTAATCGCTGTTTTGATTGCTGTATTGTCTGGTTTTCAGTTGTGGGGCATCGGTGTAGCAGCAGTGCTCCTTATTACCGGAATATCTATTTTATTGGTACGTGATAAAACCGGTAAAAAGAAGATTGCGGATATAGAGCTGAGAGAAAATAACCTTAGGTCTAAGAAGACGGACTGTCAGGTAAGAACGGATGAAATCCTTAACAAAAACCAGGTTGCCCGTGTGGAAGTTCTGACAGAAAAACAGGAGGCAGTTCTTAAGAATTATTATACTCTTGAGAGTGAAAGACTGAAACTAAAGGAATTGGAAGAACGAATCAAAGAGCTGGAAGACAACCGGGATGTTCTGTATGAGACCATCATGAAATACATACAGTACTTTATCAGGGAAGAGGAATTATCAAACCTCTCCATACAGAAGTTACAGGAAGAAATCAGGAGAAGAAGACAGGAGACACAAGGCAGACTTACAGAATTAGTCAGCCAATATGATGCCTGCCGTATGGATACTTCGAAGCTCCGTGGTCAGCTATCCGCCATGGAGGGTAACGAAGAACAACTTTTGAAAAATCAGGTACGTTACAGTGAGCTGGAACAGAAGCAGAGAGAGAATGCAGTTGAACTTGATGCCATCAAGCTTGCATTATCTACGTTACAGGAGCTATCGACGGATATTCATGATACTTTCGGGCAGCAATTAAATCAGGCGGTATCCGAGGTAATCAGCGAGGTTACCGGGCAGAAGTACAGTGATCTTAAGGTCGATGAGAAGCTTGATGTTAAGGTAGGATGGAATGGAGACTATGTTCTGCTGGACAGACTCAGCGCCGGAACCATTGATCAGGTTTATTTTGCTCTGCGCCTTGCAGTAGCAGACCTTCTTCTTGGAAAGGATGAGATTCCGCTACTTCTGGATGACAGCTTTGCCCTATATGATGAAGTGCGTGTAAAAGCTGCCCTGGCTAAGATCTCTCAGAACAAGCAGATAGTATTATTTACCTGTCATAGGAGAGAGCAGGAATTCCTTAAGGAAATGGGGATTCCATATCATCTTGTGGACCTATCCTGCCGATAATATTATTATAGTAGCTTAACAATCTAAATGCGACACCGATATATCATATAATAGTTACAGATGGAAGTGGCTGATTAGCAATGATTTTCAGCAATAGTGCAGAATGGGTGGAGGACTAGGATGCCCAAGAAAAATAAAAATACAATTCATAAGAATTATGAACATAAAAGTGAGAAAAAAAGCATGGGACAAGTAATTAAGCTTGTCCTTCAACTTTTCATCCTCTTTCTCTTAATAGCGATCCTTGGAACGATTGTTTATTTTTATCTTACTTACGGGAAGACGATTCTGGAACTCCAGACGGAAGCCAGAGAGAAGGTAAGCGTATCCAACAGTGATACCTTTCGTTCCGCTCAAACCGGTCTGGTCTATGATATCCATGGTAATCTGATTTCCACATTGAAATCCGAAAAGGACGTTTATTATCTGGAATATGAGGAGATTCCGACAGCAGTAATTGATGCTATGGTGGTATCCGAGGATAAGAAATTTTTCGAGCATGATGGAGTAGATTATCTGGCCAATATCAGGGCAGCCGTTGCTTTGATCAAGCATAAAGGTGAGATTACCCAAGGAGCGAGTACCATAACCCAGCAGCTTGCCAGAAATGTATTCCTCACCCATAAGGTGACTTACGAAAGAAAAATTGAAGAAATCTTTATTGCGCAGGAGATTGAGAAGAGATATACAAAAGTGGAAATCATGGAATATTATCTGAACGGGATATATTTTGCGAATGGACATTATGGAATAGAAGCTGCAGCTCAGGGTTATTTCAGTAATGAGATCTCAACCCTCAGTCTATCTCAGCTGGCATTTCTGTGTGCTATACCGAATAATCCGAATCTCTATAATCCGTTGACAAATATGGAGAATACGATGGCGCGTAGGGACCGTATCCTGTTGCAGATGTCTGAAGATGGAATCATTACTTCCGAAGAGTATGAAAATGCAGTCGGAGAGTCTGTTGTATTAAAACAGAGCCATACAGATAAGAAAAACTATGTAGAAACCTTTGTATATTACAGCGCAATCCGCGCGCTGATGAAGGAACAGGGTTTTGTATTCCGCAGCCGCTTCGAAAGCGAAGAAGAGGAAAATGCTTATAATGTAGCCTATGATGAGCTTTATTACAGCTGTCAGAAAGATTTGTATGTGAAGGGATACCGGATCTATACCTCAATTGACTTAGAGAAACAAGATCTTCTTCAGGCAGAGGTGAACGATGCGTTGAAGGATTTTACGGAAGTGAATGATGAGGGAGTATATCAGATGCAAGGAGCAGCAGTATGCATCGATAACAGCACCGGTGATGTGGTAGCAATTATTGGTGGCAGGGATCAGGGTTTGCCTGGATATACCTTAAACCGTGGTTATCAGAGCTTCCGTCAGCCGGGCAGCGCCATCAAGCCATTAATTGTTTATACACCAGCCTTTGAGCGCAATTATACACCAACTAGTATTGTAGTAGATGAAAAGATAGAAGGCGGTCCGAAGAATGCAAGCAATAATTATATTGGAAAGATGAAGCTGCAGAGAGCAATCGAAGTATCAAAGAATACGATTGCCTGGAAGTTGTTTGGGGAATTGACACCTCAGGTAGGGCTATCTTATTTGCTAAATATGAATTTTGCCAAAATAATTGAGAGTGATTATATTCCGGCAGCTTCCTTAGGTGGTCTGACGGAAGGAGTTAGTCCTTTGGAGATGGCGGCAGCATATGCCACGATAGAAAATGATGGCTTTTACAGAGAGCCAACCTGTATTATCCGTATCACAGATTCAGAAGGTAAAGTAATCGTTGCGAACGACCGGGAAGCGAAACAGATTTATCAAACTAATGCGGCTAGAATGATGACGGAAGCCTTGACAGGTGTTATGAAAAATGGAACCGCAGAAGGTTTAGGTCTTACGAACACCATATCTGCGGGAAAAACTGGAACAACGGATGAGAAAAAGGATGGCTGGTTTGTTGGCTACACACCGTATTATACCACCGGAGTCTGGGTTGGTTATGACATGCCAAAGTCCGTAGATGATCTAAAAGGTTCATCTTACCCGGGAACCATATGGCATAATTTCATGGAACAGATACATACCCCATCGATGACGGATGAGTTTGATCTTTACGACTGGCGGGCTGACCTTAAAGCCAAGAAGGAGCAGGAGGCAATAAGGCATGCGGAAGAAGAAGCAATGAAGAAAGAAGCAGATATGAAAGCAGAAGAATCATGGAACACATCTAACCCAAATACGGAATTAGATGAGTTTGATCAGACTTCGCAACCCAGTCAGGATGCTTTAGAGGATCAGATAGAACAGGAAGGTCAAGATAGTCAGGGATGGGTAGATGAGGAAGACATATCTGATGATACAACTGAAGATGATACAATTGAAAATGATGCAACTGGAGATGATACAGCGGAAGATAATGCAACTGAAGATGATACAATTGAAGAAGATGAAACTGAAGAGGACATAACGGAAGATGGTATATCGGAAGAGGATAGATCTAATGATGGTATATCCGAAGAAGATAAAACAAAAGATGGTATATCGGAAGAAAACATAATTGATGATGTAGATTAAATTAAGTATTTCAATGGTTTATAATAAGCAACTGGAGTAATTAGCATTTAGGATATTAATAATAAATACAGTTGGCAAGAAAAAGGCAGGCATCATTCTTATTAAATGATACCTGCCTCATTTATTTATAACAATCCTAATCGGTCAAATCTTTCATTGCATCGGTATTCTTTAAGTTATTACGTTGATTGAATTCCTTTAAGATGCTCTGAATTCTTTCAACCGGATTCAATAATCCGCTGATGCTGTTATCATGATTCAAGGTGTCTATAATCAAAGCAACATATTTGCTCATATCTACGTTGATATACCAAGGCTTTGTTAATAATTCAGGTGTTTGGTGTATGAGATTTGTTGTTAGTACACGGTAGAAAAGACCTTTCTCATATGCTTCATCTAGTTTAGCAAAACCATTTGTAAACAAACCGAAGGTAGCACAAACAAAGATTCTTCCTGCATTTCTTCTCTTCAACTCTGCAGCAACATCCAAGATGCTTTCACCGGATGAAATCATATCATCTACTATTAAAACATCCTTACCTTCTATATCAGTACCGAGGAATTCGTGAGCGACAATAGGATTACGTCCGTTGATAATCTTAGTATAATCACGTCTCTTATAGAACATACCCATATCAAGACCTAAGACGTTAGCGAAGTAAACTGCTCTAGACATACCGCCTTCATCCGGACTGATTACCATCATATGTTCTAAATCAAAACGGATATCGGGAACGTTATGAAGCATTGCTTTGATAAACTGATAGTTTGGTGCTACTGTTTCAAGACTATTAAGAGGGATGGCATTTTGAACTCTGGGGTCATGAGCATCGAAGGTGATGATACTTTCTACACCCATCTGTGTCAGCTCCTGAAGTGCTAAAGCACAATCCAGTGATTCTCTAGAGCTACGTCTATGCTGTCTGCCTTCATATAGATATGGCATAATAACTGTGATTCTTCTGGCTTTTCCACCGACAGCCGCTATAATCCTCTTCAGATCCTGATAGTGGTCATCCGGTGACATGTGGTTGGTATGTCCGCATACTGAGTAGGTTAAGCTGTAGTTGGTTACATCAACTAGCAGGTATAAATCGGAACCACGAACAGATTCTTTAATTTGGCCCTTTGCTTCACCAGTACCGAACCGCGGGCAACATGCCTTGATTAAATAAGAATCTCTCTGATAGCCTGAAAAAGCGATGGTGCCCTTGTGTTCGCTCTCTCTCGCATTACGCCACTCAACTAGGTAGTCATTCACGTGTTGTCCCAGAGCTTTGCTGCTTTCCAGAGCAATGATCCCAAGGGGTCCCACGGGAATAGTTTCTACGTTCTTTTGCTTTGACATTGGATTTCCCTCCATGAAATAATAGAATTGTTTCAAAAGCCATTTAATATATACCACTATTAAAAACGTTAGTCAAGACGGTTTTCGACATATATTATGATATATTTTATGATTTGGTATCATTGACCGCCTTATGTAAACGAATGTCTTCCCCGATAATACGTTGTACGGAATAACTGCTTACCACCCTTGAAAATACACGTTCTCCATAATTTGTATTTATATTTGTTAGTGATAAATTTGTGGACATTATGGTGGACTTTTGTCGTAACAGACGCTCATTAATGATTAGGTATAATTGGGAGTTTGTAAAGGCGTTATTCAACTCCGTTCCCAGATCATCAATAATTAAGAGGTCACAATCGAGAATGTACTCAAATTGATTAGAAGCTTCATAGGATCGATCCTCGTCTTTACTAAATTTATGTTTTTCCAGTATATCGAATAAGCGGAAAGCTGTCAGGTAGATAACTGTGTAACCGCGATCCAATAATTCCTTAGCAATGCAGTTGGCTAGAAAGGTTTTACCGACCCCCGTGTTACCATGCAGAAGAAGGTTGTCATGGTTCTTATTGAAATGCCGGATAAAGTTTTTGCAGTTAGCTACGACCTTCTGCATATTAGAAAGAGGGGATAGACCAATGGCATCATCAATATAATCATCCGAGTAATAGCGGAATGAGAACTTACTGAAGTTTTCCATTGTAAGTACATTCTTTATGTTTGAACCGGAATACAGCAAATCTGAGATTGCCTGCTTGAAGCAATTGCACTTCTCGTTACCGATATATCCGGTATCTTTACATTTATTACAGTGGTGCTGCATCTCTAGATAATCTTCTGAAAAGCCGTTCTCAACTAATAACATAATCTGTCTTGCCTTTAAAGCGGCTGAATGCTCTTTTAATACCTTCAAAGAACTTTCGTCGCCTCGAAGTGCCATGCGACCGCTCTGTGCGGAGAGGGAGATAATTTTATCCTCCAGAACTTTTAACTCTGGGAGCAGGTTAAATGCTTCTTCAATGCGTTTATCGAGAGCATGCTTGTTTTTAAATCTCCGGCTATCATATTCCCGTAAAATCTGATTATACTGGTCATTTTTTAACGCCATGATTGTTATCTCCGTTCTGTTGCTTTTTATAACCCTTTATTTAAAAGCTTTCTCTCCAATTCTGCGTAATCCTGTGCTGTATAGGTACGCTGAGGAAATTGGTTAAACTTGTTGGCTGCAGGTTTTATCATGGCTGTGACCTTGCCTAAATCACTTGATTTATTGCCACGGTTGAATTCTTCATCCAACTTAACGATATCAGTATGGCTTTTTACATCTTTCTTAAACCATGTTTCCAGAATTTTATCCGTATATTTAAAATCAGGCTTCTGTGTCCTTAAAATAGTACGGTTACAAGCTTCTGTGATGATTTCATCGGAAAAGCCGAACACTTCAACCCACTTCGTAATGTATTGACGCTCTATCTGTCCGGGAGCTCGGTTTAAACCAAAGGCTTTATTCACAGTGTTGAAATGATCGTTGTATACCGTGGTAGCTTCCTTAGCCTTCTCCTCCGTATCAATACCTTCTTCAGCCCAGGTAAGAGCTACTGCTTCGATATAGGATGCGTTCTTCTTGCTCTTCGACACACAGTATTCATATAGATACATAATAAGTTCCGGTGAAAAATGGAGTTCTTCATATAAGTAAAGAATCAGTTGAAGGTCCATCGGTTTTAACGGACGATCCAAATAGATTTCTACGATATGCATAGCCCATTTAATCTCGTCGTTATTGGTCAACTGAGCAATTTTCTCAGGGGAATAACTCTGTCTTGTGGCTGGCTTTGTTTCAGTATGTATGGTGACTGCTACTTCATCAAGCTCCGTATCAAGATCGGGCTGGATGGTAGAACCTTCAGTCTGTATAGTACTTAGATCCACTAAGCGGATGGATGTGATATCCTTGTTCGTATTGCGAGCCAGCGTAAGTAGATTAAGCTTCTCCCAATAAGATAAAGCACGTATGATGTCCTTTTCGGTGTTCTCTAAACGGTCAGCAATGGAGGAAATGGTTACTTCCGGGCAGTTGCCCATAAAACAGCGAAGTAAATAAAGATAAACTTTAACATACGCCCCGTTCGCAGACGGCATAAATTGATCAATGAAGATATTCGGTACGACTGTAACGTCTGAAATACCTTCGGCATGTAATGATATCTTGTTCATAGGTTCCCTCCCAATAGTTCCAATGGCATGAAGAATGCCGACGCCGTGATGGCGTGATGTGCAGATGAAGTAAGCGGGACAGTAACTTGATAACTTCGAATTTGCTTATCTACATAGATTAGCAACTCGAAAACTTCCGACTTTACTTAGCTACGCAGATAAAGAAAACCTCCGGCTTTCCTTATCTACGCAGATTAGGAAAACCTCCGGCTTTCCTTATCTACGCAGATTAGGAAAACCTCCGGCTTCCCTTATCTACGCAGATTAGGAACTCAAATGCTGCGCATTTGAGTTCACGTTGCACTTATCCATAGAAGCCATGACGTTTATTCGAGCAAGCTCGATAAACGCCCTGACTTCCATGGACTAATCTGCTCATCGTGGACATTATAGCACATCAAAAATATATTGCAAATAGGCTATTTTCAAGGGTTTGTGGGATTATTGGATTTGTGGATACTGTGGATAATGTGGATGAAATGATGGTCTAAAAATGTAAAAAAATGTTAAATTAAGAGAGAACCTAGATAAATCAAGGCACTATTTCGATAGAAAATCTATTTAAGTAGAACGATTTTTAAGTAAAAAAAACCCACAGCATTTATCAACGAAATTGTTGATAAAGCTGTGGATAATGTGGATAACTACAATCCTAGAAGATTTTCTCCAACGGATACTATATCTCCGGCTCCCATAGTTATCAACAGGTCACCGTTCATACAATTTTCTAATAAAAAGTTTTCTATCTCGTCAAAAGACCTGTAATAGTGTACTTCTGTGCCTAATTTCCTAATTTCCTTTTCTAAATCTTTCGAAGAAATATCTCCAGGATCCTTCTCACGGGACGCATAGATATCTGCGAGAACTACTTTATCCGCAAGTGAGAGTGCTTCAGCAAACTCGCTCAGGTGCTGTTTTGTTCTGGAATAGGTATGAGGTTGGAACACGCACCATAATGTCTCATGAGGGCGGTTCTGTGCAGCTTTTAAGGTTGCCATAACTTCCGTGGGGTGATGTGCATAATCATCAATGATAGTAACTCCACCAATCTCTCCCTTATATTCAAAGCGGCGCTTGGAATTATGGAAGGATAATAAGGCTTTCTTGATGGTATCTATCGGTATTCCAGTCTGCATAGCTACACCGATTGCCGGAAGTGAATTGGATATGTTGTGAACTCCGATGACATTTAACATAATGCGGTCAATAAATTGTCCATGGAAATAAAGGTCAAAGCTTCCTACACTCTGATTATCAAATATTATTTTATCTGCAGCAAAATCATATTCTGCGTTATCCGTCTTGCGATAAGCTGGATCTATGATTCCATAAGTGTATACCTTACAGTCAAGATCAGTGATTATCTCTTCGTAATTATCAATCTCACCATTGATGAACAACTGACCATCCTTCGGAAGGAGCTTTGAAAAAAGGTGGAAGGAGTTACGAATATCTGCAAGATCCTTGAAGAAATCAAGATGATCTTCATCAATATTCAAAATGATGCCGCGATTGGGATTAAACTGCAGGAAGGTATTCGTATATTCGCAGGCTTCAATAATAAAATGTTCTGATTTACCCATTCGGATATTACCACCGATAGCATCGAGGATTCCACCGACGGAAATCGTGGGGTCCAATTCGCCTTCCATAAATATCAAGGAAAGCATAGAGGTTGTAGTAGTCTTGCCATGGGTTCCAGATACGGCGATGGCATTCTCAAAATTAAGCATCAGCTGGCCAATCATCTCGGCACGGGATAGCATGGGAATGTTACGGCGTTGTACTTCTATGAATTCATCGTTATCCAGCATAATGGCTGCGGTATAAACAACTACATCAAGATCCGGTGTGATATTAGACGCTCTTTGTCCTAAGAAAAAATCGATTCCTAATTCACTAAGGTGGTCGGTAATACTGCTCTTGTGGGCATCAGAGCCACTGACTTTAAATCCGAGAGTATGTAGATATTCAGCGAATCCACTCATACTGATTCCGCCGATACCAATAAAATGAATCCGACATGGTTTTTCAAATTCTATTTTATACATATTGCACTTCCTATTCTTTATATTTTCTTTCAAGAGCACCAATCATCTGATTGCCCTTGTTTACATCGGTTTTGACGATTTACTATCTGTTATTATAACCCATTTCACTTAAATTACAATATTAAATTCCTTCCTTGCATATTAATTGCATATTTATACTGACTGAATTTTGAAGCATACATAGGTATTATATTCATTATTCAGAATACGGTAGCTAGGATATATAAAAAAACAGTACAAAAAGAGTACTTTTTACGCCAAAAGAGTGTTAACTTTATTAAAAACGGCAAAAAAAATGCAAATTTATGTTATTTTTTATTAAATATTATTCACATTTTGGAATAAACATGATATAATACCTTTATCTAACAGTCAGCAACGACAATTACTGCGAAAATGTGGAGTTTCGTGTTAATAGTAATTGGAAGAGGAAGTTAAGTAATAAAAAGCTGTAACGGGAAACAAGAAACAAGAAACAAGAAACAAGGAAAAGTAAACTAGTACTTTTCTAAACAACTAACGATAAATAGGACAGAAGGGGGACCATGTATGCAGATTACCGACGTACGCGTACGCAAGGTGAGTAAGGAAGGCAAGATGAAAGCAGTTGTATCAATTACTCTTGATAATGAGTTTGTAGTTCACGATATCAAGGTTATTGAAGGCGATAAAGGCTTATTCATAGCTATGCCTAGTAGGAAAGCCGGCGATGGTGAGTATCGCGACATTGCTCATCCGATTAATTCGGAGACCAGGGATAAGATCCAGAAAATAATCCTTGAGAAGTACGAAATTGCGGCTTTAGAGACAGAAGAACCAGAAGAATAGTAAAAGACGTAATAAAAAGACAAAAACGGCAGCTAGCTAGCTGCTTTTTTTGTTGCCACCAACTCTCGCATGGATTATAATTATATCGCATGTAATATACATAAGGAAAATAAAGAGAAGGCGGAGATTACGATGAGAGCTACTTTACAGAATAAATGTGAACTGTTTGCAAACAACTATATAGATTTGAGCAGGAACTTTAAATGGAATTACTCCATTAACAATCGCCTTGGTGCACTTTTATACACAATGGATAACCGTACAGCTGAAATCGGTGCAATCAGCCGCTGTCGCAAAATTATTAAAGAACATACGGGAATCTTCTCGCAGTTTAAGGATGAAACAAACTTCATGACCGCTGTTATGCTGGCTCTGCATTCTGAACCGGAAGCAATGCTAAAGGGAGCTTTATCCGTATATAATGAATTGAAACAGGAAGGCTTTCACTCCTCTCCCTATCTAGTTTTAGCTGCAATCTCAATCGCATTGCAGGCTGACCCTTATAATTATCAACAGATTATCACATCTACCAAACGGTATTATGACGCTATGAAAGCAGAACACAGATTTATTACTTCCTCCGATGATTATGGCTTTGCGGCTCTTCTTGCCATGACAAACATGTCGGTTGATCAGGCGGTGAGGGAGATGGAGGCTTGTTATCAGGTGTTGAAACAGGATTTTTCCTATTCAAACGCAGTTCAGGCCTTATCCCAGGTACTAACCTTCAGTGAGGAGAGCACTTCTGCAAAATGCAAGAGGGTAATAGATTTATTTCATGCATTAAAAAGAAAAAAATGTAAATTCGGAACTGGTATTGAGCTTTCGTTCCTCGGTGTGATAGCATTACTTCAATTAGATACTGAGGAGATTGCCAGTGAAATCGTAGAAGTCAGTGAATATATAAAGTATAAAAAAGGTTTTGGTTATTGGTCAATCTCTGCAAAAGAGAGGATTATGTTCTCGGTAGCATTAGTTTGTGATGATTACCTGGAGGACTCTAAGAGAAACACTATGGAAATGGCATTAGTAAATAATGTAGCAGGAATACTGCTGGCACAGCAGATGGCAGCCATGGCGGCAGCCTCGGGAGCAGCTGCTACCGCTGCAGCAGCATCAAATTAAAGATTGGTTGGATTAAGACATGTATATTATAGTAGGGTTAGGAAACCCAACAAAAGAATATCAGGCTACAAGGCATAATGTCGGATGGGATGCTATAACAAGAATATCAGACGACTACCGGATTTCCATGGATTTTAAGAAGCATAAAGCTGTGTGTGGAAAAGGATTCCTCGAAGGAGAGAAAGTTATATTGGCGCAACCCATGACCTATATGAACCTGAGCGGGGAAAGTGTTAGGGAGCTTTTGGATTTTTATAAGGTTACTCCGAAGGAAATTATCGTTATCTATGACGATATCAGTCTGGAGGTAGGACAGCTCCGTATCCGTAAGAAGGGAAGTGCCGGTGGACATAATGGGATAAAAAGTATCATTGCACATCTCGGGACCGATGAATTCCCTAGGATCAAAGTCGGTGTCGGAGATAAACCGAAGGGTTGGGACCTTGCAGACTATGTCCTGTCCAGATTCAAGGAGGAAGAGCAGGCTGCCATCCGTGAGGCACTTAAGAATTCCTCGGATGCGTGCAGGATGATTATTACCTCCGGTATTGACGCAGCAATGAATTTATATAATAAGAAGGCAACAAAGGAAGACTAGCATTTCCTATACTATTTCGTACTTTGGATGTAATGAATAGAATACACTAGTTTTCAAATAGGAGGATTAACCGTTGAAAACCTTTATTACACCCTTGATGGAGTTAAAGGAATTTATCGATATCAAGGAAAACATAAAAATGAAAACCCTGCCGGTACAAATTACCGGCTGTATTGATTCGCAAAAATGTCACCTGATCCATGGGTTAGGTGAGGAATTTAAGTACCGTGTAATCGTTACCTACAATGATCTTAAGGCGAAGGAAATCTATGAGGATTATCGTTTGTATGATAAGGATGTCTTTCTCTATCCGGCGAAGGATATCATCTTCTATAGCGCTGACATCCATGGAAATGCCATCGTCAGAGACCGACTGAAGGTGTTACGAAGATTAATCGAGAAGCAGAATTCAACCATTATTGTTTCCTTGGAGGGTGGCATGGATCGCTTGCTTCCACTGCAAATGATTAAGGACCGGGTAATTACGATTAATGCTACTTCGTCCATTAAGCTTCAGGAATTTACAGCTTCATTAATTCACCTAGGTTATGAAAGACAGGCGCAGGTGGAATCCCCAGGTGATTTTGCAGTTAGAGGTGGTATTGTTGATATCTTCCCTCTGACGGAGGATGCTCCTTACCGTATCGAGCTGTGGGGTGATGAGATTGATTCCATTCGTACTTTCGATGTCAGCAGCCAGCGTTCCATTGAACAGGTTGACTCTGTAGTCATCTTTCCGGCAGCAGAAATCATCCCGGACGCGAACCGAATGAAGGCCGGAATTAAGAAAATTGAGGAAGAAGAGAAAAAATATTATAAGGGCTTAAGAGATCAATTTAAGACGGAAGAAGCAGCCAGAATTCATCAGATTGTTACGGAATTCAAGGATAACCTTGAGTCGTTCCAGGGTTCGATGGCGTTGGAAAGCTACATTAATTATTTTTATGAGCAGACAGTGAGTTTCTTCCAGTATTTTGAGAATGAAGACACTATATTTTTCCTGGACGAACCCGGAAGACTTACAGAAAAAGGTGAGGCGGTGGAAACCGAGTTCCGTGAGGGTATGATTGGCCGTATTGAAAAGGGTTATATTCTTCCGGGCCAGATGGATGTTATCTTTGGTCATAAAGAAGCCATGAGCCTTATGGCGAATAAGAATACCATACTGATCAGTACCATGGAGGTTAAGAATAATTTTTACTCCCCTAAACGTAAATATGATTTTACAGTGCAAACTGTGGCATCTTACCATAAGAATTTTGATGTGCTTGTAAAGGACCTGGAACGGTGGAAGAAGAACAAGTATCGCGTTATTCTGCTCTCCGGTTCCAGAACCAGAGCAATGCGGTTAAGTGAGGATCTCAGGGATTTTAACCTGAGTGCCTTCTACAGTGATGATATGGACCGAGTGCTGCAGAATGGTGAAATCATGGTGGCTTACGGGAATCTGCGAAGAGGCTTTGAATATCCGTTGATCAAGCTGGTGGTTATCTCAGAGAGTGATATCTTTGGAACGGAGAAAAAGAAGAAGCGTAAAAAACAGACTTATGAAGGAAATAAAATCCAGAGTTTCACGGAACTGTCACCTGGGGACTATGTGGTGCATGAAAACCATGGTCTTGGCATCTATAAGGGTATTGAAAAGATTGAAGTAGATAAGATAACGAAGGACTATATTAAGATAGAGTATGGTGGTGGAGGCGTGTTGTATATTCTTGCAACAGGCCTTGATGTGATTCAAAAATATTCCGGTTCTGAGGGTAGAAAACCGAAGCTGAACAAGCTTAATTCTATTGAATGGAAGAATACGAAAGCGAAAGTAAAAGGTGCGGTTAGGGAAGTTGCGAAGGATCTGGTGGCTTTATACGCCCAGAGGCAGCAAAAGGAAGGCTACCAATTTGGATCCGATACCGTATGGCAGAAGGAATTCGAGGAAGCATTTCCTTATGAGGAGACCGACGATCAGATCACTGCCATTGAAGCTACCAAGAAGGATATGGAAAGTAAACGTATTATGGACCGTCTTGTCTGCGGTGACGTGGGTTACGGCAAGACAGAGATTGCAATTCGTGCAGCTTTTAAAGCAGTTTCCGATGGGAAACAGGTTGTCATTCTGGTTCCTACAACAATTCTTGCTCAGCAGCACTATAATACCTTTGTTCAGCGTATGATGGATTTCCCGGTCAGTGTAGATGTGTTATCCCGTTTCCGCAGTGCGTCAGAGCAGAAGAAGACGCTGGAACGCCTGAAAAAAGGTAACCTGGATATCGTCATCGGTACCCATAGAGTATTGTCCGCAGATGTGAAATTTAAGAATCTTGGATTAATGATTGTCGATGAGGAGCAGCGCTTCGGTGTTGGCCATAAAGAGAAGATCAAGCAGTTGAAGAAGGATATTGATGTATTGACCCTGACAGCAACTCCGATTCCTCGAACACTTCATATGAGTTTAATAGGAATTCGGGATATGAGTGTGCTTGATGAACCGCCGGTAGATCGTCTTCCGATCCAGACTTATGTACTGGAGCACAATGATGAGATTATCAGAGAAGCCGTCAGCAGAGAGCTTGCCAGGGGCGGACAGGTCTATTACGTATTTAACCGTGTGAACGGCATCGACGAGGTGGCAAATACAGTAGCTAAGCTGGTTCCGGAGGCGAATGTAGCCTTTGCACATGGACAGATGAATGAGCACACCTTAGAGAAGATTATGTTTGATTTCATCTCCGGGGAAATTGACGTACTTGTTTCCACGACGATTATTGAGACGGGTCTTGACATTTCTAATGTAAATACTATGATTATTGATGATGCTGACCGATTGGGTCTGTCGCAGCTGTATCAGTTAAGAGGACGTGTCGGTCGTTCAAACCGGACGGCCTACGCTTTCTTAATGTATCGCAGGGATAAGATGCTGAAGGAGATAGCTGAGAAGCGGCTACATGCGATTAAGGAATTTACGGAACTGGGCTCCGGGTTTAAGATTGCGATGAGGGATCTTGAGATTCGTGGAGCAGGAAATCTCCTTGGTGCAGAGCAGAGCGGACACATGGAAGCTGTCGGTTATGATTTGTACTGTAAGATGTTAAATGAAGCTGTCAAATCCATGAAGGGTGACAACCAAGAGGAAGAAACCTATGAAACTACCGTGGACATGGATATGGATGCCTATATTCCTGCTACCTATATCAAGAACGAGGTTCAGAAGCTTGATATCTACAAGAGAATAGCAGATATCGTAAATGAGGAAGAAATGATGGATATGCAGGAGGAACTGGTGGATCGTTTCGGTGATATGCCGACGGCAGTCAATAACCTCTTAAATATCGCTTTACTGAAGTCAATCTGCCACAGCCTGTTCATCGTTGGTCTGGTTCAGAAGGAAACGGAAGTGAAGCTGGTGATGTATCCAAAGGCAAAGCTTGCAGTAGAGAAAATTCCGGAGCTGATCACAACATATAAAAACAATCTGAAGTTCATAGCTCAGGCGAATCCGTATTTTGAATTTAAGTTAAGCTTTGGTCCGAAGGGAAAATCAGATACGTTGGCTATCTTTGACCAGCTAATGAAGTTGTTAGAAGATTTCAAGATGCTAAAGTAGGAATAATAGTTATAATACGGGAAGTTTGAAAGGGGTACAGGTGATGAGAATTAAGAAAAGACTGACATTCATCGTGTCTGCATGCATGTTTATAATGTTACTATCTGCCTGTAGGGTTAGTGCAGAACGATATGAGTTAACAAACTTCATTGGTAAATCTGCAGCTTCTTTTGAGAAAAAATCAGGGCTCACATTGGAGGAGCAGAGTAATGGTGTGTATCTGATGGAGGATGTCGTACAGATTATGACAACCGGTAAGGAAGTAACCTCCATTATATTACTGAAGAATTCCGGTGAATATACTGTATTCGGTGTTGGAATCGGAATGACTAAGGCAGAAGCAGATCAACTGCTGTATGAAACCTTCGGTTCGGAGATTGCAAAGACTATCGATTCCGAAAGTAATGCAATAACCTATTCCTATCTGAAAGACGAAAAGGAATTGTACATTTCTTATGACATTGATAATGAAACAATCGTGGGACTTTCTTATTATAAGGCCGATGTGTCTGATAAGAATGAGGCGGATGATGGAACCGCAAATAACGGCGAATTGATTGCGATGATAGGGGATACGAGGGTATATTATAATGAAGCTATGGTATATCTCAAGTCTGCCAAAGAAAATTATGAAGCGGAATATGGGCAGAGTATCTGGAATGCAGATATCTTAGGAAACGGTGAATCCTTCGGTAAACTGATAAAGGAAGAAGTGATTAACCAGATCATGGAACTGAAGATCATACGTGTAGAGGCTGGGAAACTGGGCGTTACTTTATCAGAGGAAGAAGTTGCTGAAGCTAATGCTTATGCTAAGGAGCATTATGAAACTCTTGCTTCGGAGGATATCACAAAGTATTTTATAACCCAGGAATTATTACTGCAAATCTATTCCGATAACCTGCTGGCGGGCAAAATGTTTGAAACCCTGACCATCAATGTAGATACCAATGTACCGGATGAGGATGCAAAGCAGATAACGGTACAGGATATTCTGATCTATAGCACCGATTATGACGCTGAAGGTAATAAGATTGCTCTAACAGACGAGGAAAAACAGGTAGCATATGAGAAGGTAAGAAATCTGGCGGATCAGGCGAAGACAACGGAAGATTTTTATGCACTGGCAGAAGCCAACTCAGAGGCTGAGAAGATGGAACATACCTTTGGCAAGGGTCAGGCACCGGAAGAATACAGTGAGGCCTTTGAGCAGGCAGCCTTCAAGCTTAAGACAGGTGAAGTAAGTGAAATCATTTCAACGGATTACGGCTGGCATATTATCTACTGCGTATCCGATTTTAATGAAGATGCAACGATCCAGGTAAAAGAAGGTATCATTGAGGAGCGGCGTAATGAGATGTTTGCGGAGCTTTATGGGGAATGGTCCAAGGAATATGAAGTTGTAGTCAATGATGAGGCTTGGAAAGCTGTGACCTTTGAGGAATAAGAGACAGATGAATAATCGTAAGTAACAGACGTTAAGATAAAAAATAGGGAATATATATTATTTAGGACCCGGTGTAATACTAGACACCGGGTCTTTTCTTTGGTGCGCCCAGCATGGGCGCAATCTAACGGGTGAAAGTCCCGAGTGCGGGTAAGTAGTGCCAAGCACATAGCCAAGAGCAA